>MTKX01033912.1_pt1 | contig 54863 bp, 41 predicted proteins | sample 1042771 | NCBI WGS metagenome assembly MTKX01 (sample SAMN06212183, study PRJNA360534) | anaerobic digester metagenome | biome: Wastewater treatment plant; material: sludge; isolation source: anaerobic digester fed with sludge from wastewater treatment plant | place: Denmark: WWTP Randers ...
CAGCATTGGGTAGTCGAAAAAAGTGCTTGACAACTCGCTTCGGGCGTGATATGCTGGCTGCAACAGGTAAAACCGAACATTGACTCACCTAGCACTGGCGCTGTTGGGTCCGCTCCAGGCCACGTTGGACGGTGTGACGCCGGTCCAGGGCCTCAACTCCGCCCATCTGCGGGCGCTGCTTGCCTACCTGGCGGTCGAGCGCGGGCGGGAGCATTCGCGCGAGGCGCTGGCCGCGCTGCTGTGGGCCGACCGTCCCGACCGGGAAGCCCTCAGCGCGCTGCGCAATGCCCTCTCCAACCTGCGCGCAGCGCTGGACGATCGCCGCACGACCCCTCCCATCCTGCTGGTCACCCGCAGCACGATACAGCTCAACCCCGCCGCCGACTGCTCGCTGGACGTCGAGGAGTTTGGATTGCGGATTGCCGTTTCTGGATTGGGCGGTGCCACGTCACAGTCACACCGATCGACCGCCCAGGCGCCGGAATCGGAGATCGGAAATCTGGAATCGGCAATCGCCCTATACCGCGGCCCGTTCCTGCACGGCCTGTCGGTGGCGCACTGCCCCGCCTTCGAGGAGTGGGTGCTCTTCAAGGACGAGGAATACCGGCGCTGCGCTCTGTCGGCTCTCGGACGGCTGACCTCGCTCCGGCTTGGGCGCGGGGAAACCGCCGAGGCGGCGCGCTGGGCGCGGAGGCAGATCGAGCTGGAGCCCTACCGGGAGCCGGCACACCGGCAGTTGATGGCCGCGCTGGCCCTGGGAGGGGAGCGAGCCGCCGCCCTGGCCCACTATCAGGCCTGCCGCCGGCTGCTGGCCGACGAGCTGGGCTGCGAGCCGGACGACGAGACGCAGGCGCTCTACGCTCAGATCCGGGACGGCGGGCTTTCCCAGCCCTGGCCCCGCCTGCAGGCTCTTCCTGGCGTTCTATCCGCAGCGGACCCGGCACCGCCGCTTGCGGACGCTCAAGGCGCCCCTGGACTGGTGGCTCGGGCGGCCGAGCTGGCGCGGCTGGGCAGCCTGCTGGATCGGGCCCTCACCGGCCAGGGAGGGGTAGCTCTGATCGCGGGCGAAGCCGGCAGCGGCAAGACTGCACTGCTGGACGAATTTGCGCGCCAGGCCTGCCAGGCGCACGGCGACCTGATCGCTCTGCGTGGAACCTGCAATGCCCTCCTCGGCGCCGGAGACCCCTATCTGCCCTTCCGCGAGATCCTCCAGGCGCTGGCTGGGGACGTGGAGGGCAAGCGGGCCGGCGGGACACTGCCACAGGAGCAGGTGCGGCGTGTTTGGGCGGCGCTGCCGGCTGTGGCTGCGGCGCTGGTGGAGCACGGACCCGACCTGATCGACCGCTTTGTGACAGGTGCGGCGCTCCTGCGCCGCGCCGAGGCGTTCCCTACGCTGAGCCTGCCGAAGCCTGCCGGGCAGGCCCGGACCGCACGCCCCTTCAGGCAGCCCTCGGGCCAGGCATGGCAAGAGCGGTTGCGGGAGAGCGTACGCCGTGCCGACGAGACGATGGCTGCTGCGGCCACTCCTCAAGCCGACCTGTTCGCCCAGGTGACGAAGGTGCTGCACACCGTCTCCGCCAGGTGCCCCCTGCTCCTGGAGGTCGACGACGCGCAGTGGGCCGATGGCGGCACGGCGGCTCTGCTGTTTCACCTGGGACGTCGCCTGGCCGGCAGCCGCATCCTGCTCGTTTGCGCCTATCGACCGGAGACGCTGCGTGACTCTCGAGACCCCAACCCTCTCGAGAGACCCTTGGAGTCTGTCCTCCATGAGCTTACCCGGGAGTGGGGTGACATCGTGGTCGACCTGGACCACGCTGATGGGCGGGGGTTCGTCGAGGCGTTCGTCGACAGCGAGCCGAACTGCCTGGGGGCGGCCTTCCGCCAGGCGCTGTACGATCACACCGGTGGCAATCCGCTCTTCACCGTCGAGCTGCTGCGCACCTTCCAGGAACGGGGCGACCTGACGCGCGACGAAAAGGGACGCTGGGTCGACGGTCACGAGCTGCCCTGGGGAAAGCTGCCGTCGAGGGTGGAGGCGGTCATCGCCGAGCGGGTGGGCCGGCTGCCGCACGAGGAACGTCGCTTGCTGGAGGCCGCCAGCGTGGAGGGCGATGTGTTCAGCGCCGAGGTGGCAGCCGGCGTATTGGGCGTCGAGCCTTCGTGGGCACTGCGCTGGCTGAGCGGTCCGCTGTCCATGGAGAGCCGGCTGGTGCAGGGAATGGGGATCCAATCCATGTCGGTCGGGGGCCGGCCGCTGTCGCGCTACCGCTTCGCCCATGGGTTGTTCCAGGAGTACCTTTATGGCCACCTGGACCCAGTGGACCGGGCTCACTTGCACCGCGAGGTGGGCGCGGCGCTGGAAGACCTGTGCCGCGATGATCAAGTGGCCATGGCGCGATCGAGTCCGCAATTGGCCCGACACTGCGAGGAGGCGGGCCGGCTCCTGGAGGCTGCCCGCTACCGCCTGGAGGCGGGCCGGTGGGCTGCGAAGCTGGTAGCCTACGAGGAAGCGATCGCCCACCTCGAGCGCGGGCTGGCGCTGCTGCAGGGCATGCGGGCCTCCGTGCCCGGGCCGGAGCAGCTGCGCCTGGAGCTGCGGCTGTGCATGGCGCTGGGAGCCCCGATGATGCTGCAGCGGGGTTGGCAGGCGCCGGCCGGCAAGCGGGCCCTGGAGCGCCTCGCGGACCTGATCCAACATCCGGACCTCCAGGACGACCCGCAGCGCCTCACCGCACTGACTGTGTTGGCGCTTTCGGCAGGCTGGTCAGCCGATCCCGAGCGCAGCGAGAACGTGGGCCGGCAGCTCCTGGACCTGGCCCGCTCGGAGGGCTCGGCGGAGGCTCAGGAAGGCGACCGGCAGTCCCTCATGCTGGGGCACTGGGCGCTGGGCTTCAGCCACTGGCTGCGGGGACAGCCCGTCCCCGCCCGTGAGCACTTGAGCCACGCCCTGGCCATCTACGACCCGGCAGCCAACCGCCCCCTGGGCGGGTTGGTGGCAGCCGACCCGGGCGTGATGGCCCACGCCATGTTGGGCGCTGTGCTGTGGCAGCTCGGCTACCCGGACCAGGCCAAGGCTCACTTCCGGCAGGCGGTCGTGCAGGGGCAGGAGCTGGACCAACCGGCGAGCCTTGCCATTGCCCATTTTTTGGCGATGCTCGCCACCTCCGTGCTGGGCCGCGATGTGGCTGCAGCCTTGATCCACTGGCAGGACCTGCGGTCACTCGGCCGGACCGGCTTGGTCCCTGGCACCTGGGCTGATCTGCTGGCAGCGCTGCAGCACGCTCAGGCCGGGGCCGGCTCTGCGGACGCAGCGCTCTCGCAGGCCCTGGACCGGGCGGCGGAGGCCCACTCCGCCTGGCAGGCCGCAGGGTCTGGCGCCGGGTACGCCGGCCTGCTGCTCCTTCAGGCCGAGATCTGCGCCCGGGCCGGCCAGGCCGAGATGGGCCTGGGAGCCATGGAGCGGGCCAAGGTTTGGATGGAACGCACCGGCGTACGGGTGTTGGAGGCCGAAGTCTGGCGCATGCGCGGCGAGCTGCTGCTCATGACGGAGAGACCCGGCAGACCTGAGGCGAGCGCGCGCCGATCGTACCCTGTCAGCTCCGGCGTTAATGAGGCCGAAGCCTGCTTCCGCCGTGCGTTGGAGGTGGCCCGGGAGCATGGCAGCCTCTGGTGGGAGCTGCGGGCGGCAGCGAGCGTAGTGCGCCTACGGCGGCAGCAGGGCGAGGGCTTTGCAGCCGAGCTGGTGGAGGCGCGGCAGTGCCTGCGCGAAGTGTATGGGCGCTTCACCGAGGGGTTTGCTCTTCCTGACCTGCAGGAAGCTGCGGCATTGATCGCCGGCTAGGCTCGAGGCATCCACCTCGTTCCCAGGCTCTGGGTGGGAATCCCCGCCTGGCGCTCCACGCCGTGACCACTGCACCGCGCGGCCTACCGCGCTTGCGCCCCTCGCTCGCGCATCCAGGCGGGCAGGCGCTCGCGCAGCCGGCGGGCCAGGTCCTCGCCCTCCTCAGGCGACACGCGAACGGCACCAACCTTGCGCTCCAGGAGGGCGGTCTGCTGCTGCTCCAGGGGCAGGCCGGGCGGGCAGGGGACGATGTGCCAGTGCACGTGGGCGTTCAGGGACTGGCTGCCCAGCGAGAGGATGTACACCCGCTCGGGCCTGAGGACGTGCCGGAGCGCCTCCGCCAGGGCGTGCACGGCGCGCTGGAGGGTGAGGTAGTCGTTGAGGGAAAAGTCGCCGGTCACCTGCTCGGCGTGCCGCAGCGGCGCGACGAGGGTGTGGCCAAAGGCGGCGGGGTAGCGGTCGAGGAAGGCGATGGCGTGCGGGTCGCGCCAGATGACCTGGTGCGGGGGCAGCGAGGGGTCGCCCTGCACCAGCCGGCAGATGAAGCAGCCGCGCTGCGCCTCCTGCAGGTAGCGGGCCATGTCCACCGGCTCGCGATCGGGCTCGTCGATCGCGCCGGCACAGCGGAGGGCCTCGGCTACGATGGCCTCGTCGCGGGCCACGTCGCGCCGCAGCCGGCCCTGGGGATCGGTGTCAAAGCCCCGGTAGTCGAGGATGACGAGGCGCATCCCGTTGGCATCGGCCCACTGCTGCCGGCGCACGTCGTAGAGCCGGCGCTGGTGACCGCGCGACACGCCGCTGACGCTTTCGCCCTCGTCCATGATGCCCACCGGCGCCGAGTGCTGGCGCTCCCAGTATTCGATGATGAGCCGGTGGCGGGGGAAGTAGCCGTCGACAGGCAGGGGGCGTGGCTTGCCGTCCCGCCCGGGGTCGCCCACGAGCGTTGCGAAGCGGTGCTGCCAGGAGTAGCCGGGCTCTGCCAGGATGCGGGCGACGATGTCGAGCAGGTACTTTTCGTCGCTGTCGGCACGCGCGGTCATGGGGGCCCGGCAGTGGGTGGGGATGGGTCCGGCGCGGGTGCCGGCGGCTCGGCGGCTACCGGCTCGACGGACTCTGGCGCAGCCGAGGGCGCCGGTGGCGTGCGCGGCAGGGTGCGCGGGGATGCCTCCGAGACAGGCGGTGCCGGGCGAAGTTTTCGCGTAACAAGTTCGAGCGCGACGGCGACGCCGGCGGCCATGGCCAGGAGCAGGGCTTCGAGCAGGGACGCGCCCCGCGGCCCGCCCGTCGGGACGAGGCCGGCCGACGGCTCTCCGATGGACAAGATCCCCGAGCCGATGGCGAGCGCGTTCCAGGCGCCGTGGATGGTGACGCTGAGGAGGAAGAGGGCCAGCGCGCGCCCGCGGCGGCGCTCGACGAAGGCGGCGTGCCAGGCCAGGCCCATCAGCGCGCCGGTGAAAGTGTGCATCAGGCCGGCGGGGATGCGCAGGAGGACGGCCGTGGCCCAGCTGGGGAGCCCAATCAGCGAGTTGAGGGCCGACTCGGCCATCGCGAAGCCGGCGCCGGAGGCGGCGCCCCACAGGAACGCCTCGTCGCGGGCCGGCCGGCGGTAGAGCATGAGGGCAACGCCCAGGGTCTTGACCGACTCCTCGATAAGTGGGATGGCCACGGCGGTTATCGCGAGCGCGGCGGCCCACAGCCAGGGCGACCGCGCCAGCTCGAGCAGGCGGCCCGGATCCTGCGCCGCCGCCGCGCTCTCGAAAGCCTGGGCGAGCTGCTCCAGCCACGCCTGCCCGCCGGGCAGCAGCGTGACGACGGCCGCGGCCACGACGACCAAGCCGAGGAGGAGGAGCGTCTCGGCGAGCATGGCGAGGAAGGTGGAGAGGAACGCGCCGCTGCCGGCCTGCGCGACGACGTGGCGCCGCAGCGCATGCCCTCCGAGCCTGCGCGCAATCAGGGCGACGAGGATGGCCGGCGGCAGGGCGGTCGCCAGGATGTGCGCGGCCGGCAGGAGGAAAACGTCCAGGGGGGGCGTGCCCGAGGCCCATGCGCCGGCGGCGATCGCGCCGGCCAGGAGCACCAGGGCAATCCAGGTGCGCCGGGGCAGCCAGGGCCGCGAAGGCCGCTCCTGCAGCGACTGCCAGCCTTCCCACGCCAGCGCGCCGCCCAGGGCGATGCCGAGCGCCGACACGGAGCCCAACAGGAGCACGAGCAGCGTCCGGGCCTCTTCGCCCGAAAGAAGGGCGACCGCGAGGCCGCCCAGGCCCGCGAGCAGGCCGGTCAGGAGGGCGCACAGGCCGCCGGCGAGCGCCAGGACGCGCACGGTCCTCTGCATCAGGCGCTCTTCCTGCGGCGCAGCCGCGAGGCCAGCACGCCGCGCGATGGGGAGAAGAGGAAGGCGAGGATGAAAAAGCAGGTGCAGACGAGCACGACGGCGGCGCCGGAAGCGATGTTGACGTAGAAGGAGAGGTAAAGGCCGATGACGGAGCTGGCCGCGCCGATGGCTGCCCCCACGAGCATCATCTGCCAGAGGCGACGGGTGAGAAGGTAGGCCGTCGCGGCGGGGGTGACGAGCATGGCTACCATCAAGGCGACGCCCACCGTCTGCAGCGAGACGACCACGGTGAGGGCGATCAGGATCAGGAGCAGGTAGTTGAGCAGCGTCAGCGGGAGGTGGAGCGTGGCGGCGAGCACTGGGTCGAAGGAGATGACGAGCAGCTCTTTGTAGAGCAGGACCACGGCGAGCAGGATGATGCCTCCCAGGGCCGCCGTCAGCCAGACGTCCTGGCTCGAGACGCCCAGCACGTTGCCAAAGAGGATGTGCGTCAGGTCGACGGTGTAGCTGCGCACCGTGGAGAGGAGGGCGACGCCGAGGGCAAAACAGGCAGCAAAGATGACGCCGATGGCCGTGTCTTCCTTGACCTGGCCGCGCCGGCTGAGGTAGCCGATGCCGACGGCGGTCAGCAGGGCCATGACCAGCGCGCCCCAGAAGAGATTGGTGCCCAACAGGTAGGCGACGGCGACACCGGGGAGGATGGCGTGGGCCAGTGCGTCCCCGAAAAACGCCATGCCGCGCAGCACGACGAAGGAGCCGACAACTGCACATAACGTGCCGACCATGACCGAGGCGAGCAGGCCGCGCAGCATGAAGGGATAGTGCAGCGGCTGCGTGAGGAGGGCCCAGAGGTCATTCATGGGCGTGTCCTTCGCCGTCGCAGCATCCGATGTCGCCTAGGACCATCGCATAGTCATCGCCGCGCCACAGCGCCTTGCCGCCATAGGCCTGGGCGAGGACCTCGGGGGTGATGAGCGGCCGGGGTGGGCCGTAGCCGACGAGCCGGCGGTTGAGGAGCGCCAGCCGGTCGAAGCGGTCGACGGCGAGGTTGAGGTCGTGTGTGGACAGGAGCACGGTCACGCGCCGGCGGCGGAGGTCGTCGAGGATGGCGAGGATCGCCTCCTGCGACGGGGCATCGACGCCGGCAAACGGCTCGTCCATCAGGAGGACGTTAGCCTCCTGTGCAAGGGCGCGCGCGACAAAGACGCGCTGCTGCTGCCCGCCCGAAAGCTCGCCGATCTGCGTGCCGGCCAGCTCGAGCATCCCGACTTCGGCCAGGCTGCGCCGGGCGATCTCACCGTCCCGCGGCCGCCGCCAACGCAGCCATCCGATCTTGCCGATGCGACCCATCAGCACGGCGTCAAAGACGGTGACCGGGAAGCTCCAGTCCACGCTGGCGCGCTGTGCGACAAAGCCAATCTCGATGTGCTTGGCGCGAAGGATGGTGCCGGCGGTTGGGCGGAGCATGCCGACCAGCGCCTTGAGGAGGGTGCTCTTGCCCGCCCCATTGGGCCCGACGACGGCCACGCGCTGGCCTTCGTATACGTCGAACGTGACGCCCTCCAGCGCGCGGGCGCCGTTGTAACCGACGGTCAGGTCGCGGACGGAGAGGACGGGGGTGGGAGTCACTGGACACTTGCTCCCACGATGGCCTGCACGTTGTAGCGCATCAGGTCTAGGTAGGTCTCGGCGCCGCTGCCGGCGGGTCCGAGCGACTCGGTATAGAGCGGCACGAGGCGTACGCCCGTGTCTCGCGCGACCTGTTGGGCCAGCACGGGGCTGACGGTGCCCTCGGTGAAGAGGACAGGCAGCGACATGGACCGGATCGCCTCCTCCAGCGCTGCCAGGTCCTGGGCCGATGGCTCGGCGGACGGGCTGAGGGGATAGACGGCACCCACGACCTCGAACCCGTAGCGCCGGGCAAAGTAGCCCAAGGTCTCGTGATTGGTCACGATGCGGCGCTCACCGCCGGCAAGCGACGCCACCTGCTCCACAATCCAGGCGTCCAGTGCCTCAAGCTCCCCTTCGTAGGTCGCGGCGTTTGCGCGATAGGTCGAGCAGCCGGCCGGGTCGACGGCGCACAGGGCCTCGCTCACGGTCTGGGTCCACGCCACGACGTTCCGCACGTCGAGCCAGACGTGGGGATCGACTTCGGACGCCTGGCCTGGGTCGCCCAGCGCCGAGGCGGGGAGCGCGAGGGTATCGGAAAGCCGGACGTGGATCGCTCCGCCGGAGTCGATGGGCAGCTGGGACATGCCCTCTTCGAGGCCGGCTCCGTTGGAAAAAAGGAGATGGGCGTCGTGTACGGCGGCCGAGTCAGAAGGGGTGGCGACGTAGGTGTGGGGGTCGGTGCCGAGGTCCATCAACGTATGAAGGTCGATGCGGCCGCCCCCGACGCGTCCCACGACATCGCCGACGATGCTGGTGGTCGCGATGACGCGCAGCCTTTCGCCGGAGGCAAGCGGCACCGCCTCCGGCGCCGCGGGGTTTCCGGAGCCAGGCGTGGAGGATGCCGCGCCGCAGGCAGCCAGCGACGAGAGGACCCAGCCGAGGGCGAGGAACAGGCCAGGGAGCCGGTGGGTGTGGAGGGTTCTCTTGCGCATCGCGGATGGGTGGCGCTTTCCGGGCTAGGCGACGGGCGTCTCTTCGGGGTCGAAGGAATAGCCGACGCCCGGCTCGGTGCGGATGTAGCGGGGGTTGCGGGGCTCGGGCTCGACCTTGGCGCGCAGCCGGCTCACGAGCCCGCGCACCAGGTCCCTGTCGCCCTGGTCGCTGTATCCCCAGACCCGCTCCACAATGACCTCGGGCGAGAGGATCTGCGCGCGGTGGATCATCAGGTTGTAGAGCAGGCGGAACTCGAGGTGCGTGAGCCGCCGCCGTGCGAGGCCCTGTACCGTGACCGCGCGAGTGGTGGGATCGAGGGTGAGTCCGGCGACGCTCAAGGTGGGCAGCTCGGTAAGAGGGACGTTTCTGGCGCGTCGCATCAAGGCCCTGACCTGCGCGACCAGGAGCCGCACGCCATAGGGCCGCACCAGGACCAGGTCGGCCCCCAGGTCGAGGGTCTGCGCACAGGTCGCTTCGCTGCCTGCCTCGACGAGCTGGACCAGCGGGACACTTGTCTCGGCGCGGATCCGGCGGGTCTCATCGAGGGGGTCGCCCGCGGAGGTGATCAGGATGAGGTCGGCCGGGCGCTCCTGCCAGGTATCGAGGGCGCGCTCGAGTGTGCCGGCGGTGGTGACGGCCAATCCGGCTCGCTGGAGGACCAAAGACAGGACCGCGCGCTCGTCAGGGCTTTGGCAAATCAGTAACGCATACATGGTGGCTCGCGCCAGGTGGGGTGCGCCTGATGGGAGTCGGCTCCCTGCGCCCGGTCACCTGACGGATCGCTTATAGCATGTTCCAGGGGGCTTGTCAACTCGGCGCCGGGGCGGCTGCGGGAACCGGCCCAAGGCCCCACGCTACGGCACGCCTGGTAGTGTAGCCCCTTGTGGGCGTCGTCTTCGCAGGGCGGGTTTCCATACCCGCCCACTCCCGGGCCGGTGCGGCGCACCTTCGGGGTGCGCTGCACCTGGTTGAGGGCCAACCTGTAGGGCGGATTTCCATACCCGCCCACTCCCGGGCCGGTGCGGCGCACCTTCGGGGTGCGCTGCACCTCGTTGAGGGCCAACCTGTAGGGCGGATTTCCATACCCGCCTCCTCAATTCCCGGCCGGTCCTGACCGGCCGCCCTCCCTCGCCCACCCTGCGATGATTGTTTCTGGAAAAATGGGCATTTCGGGATAGTACATGAAGAATCTTGTCAGAGTGTCAGAGCTCGCCAACCTCAGCTCGGCCAGGCCCTCAGTCCCGTTGGGCGCGCATGGATCCCGCCCTACGAGGCGGGCTCGGCAAGAGACCATGGCCCATCGCAAACCCGCACCACTGCCGGGACGGGGCTCGGGACGTATTAGGGGTGGACCAACACTTTGAGGGTGCCGGGACGCGCGGCGTGTTGGAAGGCCTCTTGGGCCTCGGCGAGGCGATAGTGAGCGGTGACGAGGGGCGCGACGTCGACGAGGCCCATCTCCAGCATGCGCAGCGCGGCGGCGAAGGGGCCGCAGCGCGAGCCGACGACGGAGATCTCGTCCACGACGAGCTTGGAGAGGTCGGCCTGCACGTGGCCGTGATAGGTGCTCTTCAGAACCAGGGTGCCGCCGGGGCGGACGAGCTGCAGCGCGGTGTGATAGCCCTCGGCGCGGCCTGTGCATTCCACGACGAGGTCGGCACCGGAGCAGGCAGCGGGATCGCCGGCCGTCGTGGCGATGCCACGGCGGGTGAGGATGGCGAGCTTGTCCTGGTGGCGGCCGGCGACGGTGAGCCGGGCCCCGGTCAGGGCGATGACTTGGGCGACCAGGAGACCCAGCTTGCCGTCGCCCAGCACAACGACCCGGCTCTCTGGGTGGACGTGCACTTGGTCGAGGATCTTGCAGGCCGCCGCCAGGGGCTCCACGAAGACGGCAGCGTCGTCGGGCACGGAGGGGGGCACGAGGTGCAGGTTGGCTTCCGGTACGGCCACGAATTCGGCCAGTGCGCCGTCGTGACCGCGGATGCCGAGGGCAGTGCGGCGGAGGCAGTGCTCCTTGCGGCCAATCTGGCACATGGCGCACGCCCCGCAGGTGATGTTGATCTCGCCGACCACCCTCCGGCCGACCAGGGCCGGGTCGGCGGCACGCTCGACGACCCCGACGAACTCGTGCCCGAGGATGCCGGAGAAGTCGGCGTAGCCTCTCAGGATCTCGAGGTCGGTGTTGCAGATGCCCACCACGGAGGGCCGCACGAGCGCCTCGCCGGCCGCCAGGGTGGGGACTGGGCGTTGGCTCACCTGGAGCCGGGTGTCCTCATAGACTGCTGCCAGCATGGGGTTGACCTCCGCGCCGGCGCGCAAGGAGCGTGCGCCGGTGCCGCGCGCCCTAGCGCCGGTGACCGTAGAGCGTCACGCGGTCATCCTGCGTGATGATCCGGTCGACGCACAACGGATACCCTTCGGGATACCACTCCAGGACCTCGCCGATTTGGCTCTCCACGTTGTCCCGGACGGTCACAGGCGTGAAGAGCCAGCCGATCTTGACGCTGCCTACGTCGACCCACGGCCTGCACTCCGAGGCGACCAGCGTGCCTCTCACCTCGGCATGAATCGGCACCCCAAGCACGCTCAAATCCCCCACGATCACGACCTGCCCGGTGCGGAGCTCCAGCCGGGCGTTCTGAAAGGGCAGGTCGGTCCGGCCCTCCAACAGGAGCGCGATCTCCCGCTGCAGCGAGGTCTCCAGGTAGCGGACCTGCACCGTGCGGCCGGCGGCGGAGGCGGCAAGCTCCTCATCCAGGCCTGTGAGATCGTGGAAGGGCGGATCGGCCAGGATCAGGGGCGTGGTAATCGGGACAGAGAAGGCCGCGGCCGGCTTGCCCGATTCGGGGAGGGATGCCGGCTCCCCCTGGAGCGGCGTGGGCTCTGGCTGAAGGGCCACGACTGGGTCGTCCGCCAGCGCTGTCGCTGCCTCGGCAGCGGCGGTACCGGCCTGCGGCAGGGGCGTGGCGGGCTGTGGCTGTGGCGGGAGCTGCTCGGCGGGTGGGGTGGAGCCGTCCGGAGGTGTCTCCGGGCGGGCCACGGCGCCGCCTGGTCCGGCTGCGCCGGACGCAGAAGCGCCCGGCCGGTTGGCATTCCATGCGGCGATGGCGGTGGACTGCACATCCCGGACCGAGGACTCGATGCCAAGGTCCAGCCGGTCGCCGGCGACAAGCGAGACGGAGTAGGCCGCGGCGCCCCAGAGCAGCAGGTTGACGGCGGCGAGGAGGGCAAGCCAGATCTTGCGCTTCTTCCACGGGCGCATCTCTAGCATCGGCCTTCCTCCGGGGCATCCGTGGCCTTGCTCACTTGGTCCAGCAGCTCGTGCAGGCGCGAGAGCTTGGCCTGGGTGATCGGGTTGGCGGGCAGGAAGGGGCAGGCATAGCCCCCTTCGATGGACAGGTCGTAGGTGCCGATCCGGCGCGCCAGGGCCATGATCTCGGTCTTGTCAAAGCCGATCAGCGGCCGGAGGATGGGCTTGGGGATGCCGGCGGAGATGGCTTCGATGTTGGCGAGGGTCTGGCTGGCGACCTGGCCCAGCGAGTCGCCGGTGACGATGGCCGAAGCACCCAGCTGTTGGGCCACTTCGGCCGCTCTGATCAACATGAGCCGCTTGCAGGCGAGGCAGGTCCAGCGCTGCGCGTGCAGCTCCCTGAGGCGCGCCAGGGTAGGGCCGAGCAGCTCGGCATGGGACAAGACCACCGGTTTGAGATCCCAGCCGTGGGAATAGCGCTGGAGGGCATCCAGCAGCGACTGGAGCTGCGGGGCCGGGCCGTCACCCGTAGCAAAGTGCACGGGGATCACCGAGCAGCCGCGCTTCATCATGAGCCATAGGGCGACGGGCGAGTCGATGCCGGTCGATAGCAGCGCAACGACGCGGCCCGCGCTGCCGACGGGCATCCCCCCCGGCCCGGGGACGGTCAGGCCGGAGAGCAGGGCATGGTCGCGCCGCACTTCGATCGCGATAGCGAGATCGACGGAGGGGGCAAAGCTCACCTGGGCCCCCGTGGCGGCTACGACCGCCGCACCCACCTCGCGGCCGATCTCGGGAGAGGTCAGAGGGAAGGACTTGTCCCCGCGCCTGGCGCGCACGTTGAAGGTCGAGCCGGGGTTGAGGCCGGCGGAGTGTGCCATGCTGATTGCTTCGCGCTCCAGCTCATCGAGGGCCGCTGGCACCCGCCGGACGGGGCTGATGGAGACGATGCCAAAGACGCGCCGCAGTGCGTCCAGGGCCGTCTCAGCCTGGTCCGTCTCGACGAAGATGCGCTGCGCTTCCTGCCAGACGCGCGCGGTGATGCCCTCCTGCCGGAGGCAGCGGCGCACATTCCGGCGCAGCTTGGTGAAGAAATAGCTGCGGTTGTGCCCCTTGAGGCCGATCTCCCCATAGCGGATGACAAGGAGATGGCCCTCTGCGTCGACCGTGGGCAGGGCGCCGCCGGAAGGTGTCATGCTAGAGCCAGCCATGGTCCCTGTACCAACGGGCGGTCTCCGCGACCGCTTGCGCAAAGTCGAGCTGCGGCATGAAACCGAGCTCCGCCGCGGCCCGCGCGCCGGAGTAGAGGTTGTATCGCTCCTTCATGTCGAGGACCTTCTGGCTGTTGAGAAGGCCGGGACGGCCGGTGAGGCGGCCTTGAAGGTCGAAGAACCGTCCGATCGGGGTCAGCATGGCCTTGGGCAGGGCAACGTGAAGGGCCCTCCGTCCGAGCGCCTGCGCGATCAGCTGCGCGAATTCCCGGTGCGTGTGGTCATAGCTCACGGCGTTGTAGGTGCGCCCGCGCGCGACATCGCTCTCCAACGCCCGCAGGATCAGCGACACCACGTCCAGGACGTAGGCAAAGCTGGCCCAGCGCGCTTCTCGGCCGGCCTGGAGGGCCAGCCCACGGGCCACCCACCGGAAGTACGCCAGGACATCCCTGTCGCGCGGGCCGAAGACGGGGCCGGGGCGCAGAATGGTCACGGGCAGCTCGTCCGACAGGGCGAGAAGCGCCTGCTCGGCCGCCAGCTTGCTCCTGCCGTACCAGGTAATGGGGTGGGGCGCGTCGGACTCGCCGACGGGTTTGTCCCGGCTCGGGGCGGGCCCCGAGGCCGCGACGCTGGAAAGGAAGACGAAGCGCGAGACCCCCGGAGCAGAGCGAAGGCAGGCGTCTGCCAAGGCCTGGGTCGCTTCGGTGTTGACTCGATAGAAGGTGGCTTCGTCCATGGCGCGGGTCACTGCCGCGCAGTGGCACACGGCGTGCACGCCGTCGCAGGCAGCCGCCAGGGCGCCCGCTTCGCGCAGGTCGCCGGTGGCCCACTCGACGGGGAGGCTGCGGATGAAGGTGAGGTCACTGGTGGGCCTGACGAGGCAGCGCACAAGGTATCCCCGGCGCAGGAGCGCCTCGACGAGGTGCGACCCAATGAAGCCATTGGCACCCGTCACGAGGACTCGCCTGGCAGGCGCGGGCTGATATGGCGGCTCCGCCCGTTGGCTGGCAGGATCAGTTTTCATAACACAACAAGCCGCTCCAGAGGAGCGGCCCGAATGCCTTTGCCCGTGTTTCCTGTTCCGAAAGGACGGTCAGGTTCAGTGAGTGAATTGCTCTCATCCAATGATCGTGCGGTCGAGCGCCGCAGAGAGTAGCACAGGTGGTCGTGTTTGTCAAGCTGCGGACGGTGGACGATGGCGACGCCCACCAAGGGCTACACTCCCGCCGTCGTAGTGTAGGGCCTCGTGCCCGTCGGCGTTGGGGACTGGTGCGGCGCACCTTCGGGGTGCGCTGCACCTCGGCGGTTGTAGGGCGGGTTTCCATACCCGCCCATTCAACCTCGTGCCCACGGTCCTGAGTGGGCACGCCCGCCGGACGCTCCGCGTCCTCATGCTGTACGGTTTCGTCCGCGCCGTCGTAGTATAGGGCCTTGTGCCCGTTCCGACCCCCGCAAGGGGCTATGCCACCATCTGGCGGAGGGCGGCCTCGTCTATGACGGGGACGCCGAGCTTTTCGGCTGCGGCGAGCTTGCTGCCTGCCTTGTCGCCGGCCAAGACGTAGCTCGTGTTCCGGCTGACCGAACCGGCCACCTTTCCCCCATGGTCCTGGATGTAGGCGGCGGCTTGCTCGCGGCTCAGGGTCGGAAGCGTGCCGGTGATTACGAAGGTGAGTCCGGCCAGGGGCTGCGGACCTGCCCGCTCCTCGCTCGTCGAGTGGAATTGCAGGCCTGCCGCCCTGAGCTTGTCCACGACAAGGCGGTTTGGGCCGCGGGCAAAGTAATCCACAATGCTCGTCGCGAGCGCCGGGCCGATGCCGGGGATCTGCTGAAGTTCCTCGGCCGATGCCGAAGCCAGTGCGTCGAGGGAGTGGTAGTGGCGCGTGAGGGTCTCGGCGACGGTCGAGCCGACGCCGCGGATGCCAAGTGCCGTGAGGAGCCGAGAGGGTGGCTGCTGCTTGCTGTGGGCGATGGCGGCAAGGAGGTTGGCGATCCTCTTTTCGGCAAAGCCTTCCATGCCGCCGAGGCGATCGGCGGTGAGCGCGTAGATGTCGGCGACATCCCGGATGAGGCCCCTCTCGACAAAAAGCTCGGCCTGGCGGAAGCCGAAGCCTTCGATGTCCATGGCGCCTTTGCTGACAAAGTGCTCCACGGCGCGTACCAGCTGAGCTGGGCAGGCGCTGTTCACGCAGTAGTAGGCCACCTCGCCCTCCGGATGCTCCACCAGCTCAGAGCATGCGGGGCAGCGCTCCGGCATGGACCAGGTGCGGGCTTCGGGCGGGCGAAGCTCAAGTATGGGCCCCAGCACCTGGGGGATTACCTCGCCGGCGCGCTTGATGACGACCATGTCCCCTTCGCGGATGTCGTGCTCGGCCACGTACTCGGCATTGTGCAGGGTGGCGCTGCTTACCGTTACGCCGCCGAGCCGCACCGGCTCAAGCTCGGCGGCTGGGGTGAGCGCCCCTGTGCGGCCGACGTTGACCACGATCCGCTTCAGGCGCGTAGAGGCTTCCTTGGGGGGGTACTTGTAGGCGAGGGCCCAGCGGGGCGCATTTCCGACTGCACCGAGCCGCTGCTGGAGGGCGATTTCGTCGATCTTGATCACCAAGCCGTCCGCCTCGAAGTTGAGCGTCTCTCGCACCTGCTCCCAAGCAATGCAGTGTTCCACCAGTGAGTCGATGTCGGTGAAGCGGCGGTTCTGGTCGCTGACCGGGAACCCCATCCGCGCAAGGTACTCGAGCGCCTGCCACTGGGTGGCGATCTCCGGGCCCTTTTCCGCGTCGATGACCTGGTAGCAAAAGAGCCTGAGGGGCCTCGCGGCGGTGATGGAGGGGTCCAGCACCCGGAGGCTGCCGGCGGCGGTGTTGCGCGGGTTGGCGTACGCCTTTTTTCCGGCGGCGACCTGCTCGCGGTTGAACGCCTCGAAGGCGTTGATGGGCATAAAGGCTTCCCCGCGGACGACGAGGCGCTCCGGTGGGGGCTCGTCGCCTCGCACGGGAATGCGCAGCGGCAGGGTCCGCAGGGTACGCAGGTTCGCCGTGATGTCCTCGCCGCGGATTCCGTCGCCGCGCGTCGCGCCGAGAGAGAAGAGGCCAGCGGTGTAGTGCAGCACCACGGTGAGCCCATCGATCTTGGGCTCGACGACGTAGGCAGGCTCCGGGTGACCGGCAGGTAAGAGCCTGATGACACGCTCGCGCCAGGCGCGGATCTCCTCGGGGCTGAAGCCGTTGGAGAGGCTGAGCATGGGTTGGGGATGGACGACGCCGGCGAACTCCTCGCTTAGCTCGCTCCCGACCCGCTGCGTGGGCGAGTCAGGCGTCACGAGGTGAGGTTCCCGGGCCTCAATCTGCTGAAGCTCGCGATAGAGCGCATCGTAGGCGCTGTCGCTGATGAGCGGGTCATCCAAGACGTGGTAGCGATAGCTGTGGTAGCGCAGCAGCTCGCGAAGCTCCTGGGCACGTTGTTGGCTGTCCATCGATTGCACCTCCACGTGGGCTGACCGGCGTGCGATCGGGTACGGGCGGCCAGGGCCGAAGTGGGCCGTGCCTTACTCCGGCAGGCGCTGACACCCCGGGCAGATGTAGCTCCCGGTGCTCCCCGTTCGGATCTTGGCAAGCGGCGCCGCGCAGACGGGGCATGGCGCGCCCTCTTTCCAGTGGTACAAGTAGGCGTCGTCCCAGCCACCCTTGTGGCCGTACAGGTTCAGCTCGAAGGGGGCGCCGCCGGCGTCGATGCTGCCCTGGAGGATTTCGCGCAGCGCCCGCCACAGGGCGGCGACCTCGTCGTCGCTCAGGCTCGGGATCGGCCGCATGGGATGGATCTTGGCCCGCCACAGCGGCGTCTGGACATAGACGTTGCCGATGCCGGCAATGCGGTCCTGGTCCAGCAGGAACATCTTGATCGCCCCCCGCCTTCCTCTGAGCAGACCCCGGAACTCCTCCAGCGACAGGTCGAGGGCATGGGGGCCGAGCCTGCCCACCATCGGATGGTCGATCTCCCCAGACCCTGAAGGTTTTCCCAAGTTCTTGGGGTCTGTTCGCAAAGGCGCATAGTGCGCATACCCAAACCACCAGAAGTTGACGGCGAGGGCCGCACCCTCGTCCAGGTCAAGGACCAAGCGGACCTTTTCCGGCAAGTGGGCACGATCCGTCAGCAGAATTTCGCCCCCCATGCCCAGGTTGAGGAGGAGCCAGCCACTCGTCATCCTCACCTGCAGCCACTTGCCATGCGGTGAGACGGCGAGGATCTGGGCAGCGGTGAGTGCGTCGCGGAAGTCGTCCTCGGGTATGTTCAGGCACTTGGGCTGAAGCACCTCGACGGCGCAGATCGTCCTGCCGACCAGCTCCTTGTGCATGTCGCGGGCAAAGATGGCAATCTCTGGCAGCTCTGGCATGGGTGCTCCCCTGCGTGGATTCTACAGGATGTGGGGTGCGGGCGCAAGCGCGCGCAGGCAGGCGAAGCGACCCGCGCCCGGCGTAGGGCAATTGCATCTAAACTCGTTTGGGAGTTGAACGGTTTCGCCCAGTAGGGTATCCTCCGGAAAAGCATGGAGGATACCCGAATGGAACGAGAACCAGCTGCATCCATCGTTGGTCATTTCGTGGATCTGGAAGATCCCCGCGTCGAGCGTACGAAGCGGCATCTGTTGCTGGACATTGTGGTGATTGCCATCTGCGCTGTCATCTGTGGGGCAGATAGCTGGGTGGCAGTGGCAATGTTTGGCAAGGCCAAGCTTGCATGGCTGAAGCGGTTTCTGGAGATGCCGAATGGCATTCCTTCCCACGACACATTCGGGCGGGTGTTTGCCCGACTGAAGCCAGAGCAGTTTGAGAAGTGCTTTCTACAGTGGATCGCAGCGGTCAGCGACATCACCGCAGGACAGGTGGTCGCGATCGATGGCAAGACGGTACGGCGCTCACATGACGCAGGCATAGGCAGAAGCGCCATCCACATGGTGAGTGCCTGGGCCACGGCCAATGAGTTGGTTCTGGGCCAGGTGAAGGTGGATGACAAGTCCAATGAGATCACCGCCATTCCGGCCTTGTTACAGGTACTGGAGGTCTCGGACTGCATTGTGACCATCGATGCGATGGGGTGTCAAACGGAGATTGCGAAGACGATCGTGGACCTGGGAGCGGAGTATGTGCTGGCTCTCAAAGAGAACCAGCCGCACATGCATGAAGACGTGAAGCTGCTGTTCGATGACTTGGAAAGCAGCCGGTACCGAGCCTACTCGTATGAGCGCGACTACACGGTAGACAAGAATCATGGGCGCCGCGAGAAACGGACCTGCTGGGTCATTTCGGACCCGGAGGTGCTGCGATTCCTACGGGGAGCAAGCGAATGGGCCAAGCTCAGCTCGGTGGTGAAGGTGCAGGCCAGACGTAGCGTGGGCGACCAGGAGACTGTGGAAGACCGATACTACATCTCGAGCCTGGCCGGAAACGCCGAGCGGTTGCTAGGAGCGACGAGAAGGCACTGGGCCATCGAGAACAGCCTGCATTGGGTTCTGGACATCGCATTTCGTGAAGACGAATGTCGCGTACGCAAAGATCACGGACCGCAGAACCTCGCCATTCTGCGTCACATCGCAGTCAATCTGCTCAAACAGGAGAAGACCGCCAAGGTGGGCATCGGCAACAAGCGCCTCCGTGCCGGTTGGGACGAGGAGTACCTGCGAACGGTCCTTGCCGGCCTCTTCCAGTAAGATGCGATTGCCCTAGCGCCCGGCGGTTCCGGCGTTGACTTTCGGCGTGGAACCGCTATACTGGATCGGTTCAGCGGAAAGACGACCGACCCAATGCGACTCAAACACCTCGAGCTTCAGGGCTACAAGACCTTTGCCTCCCGAACGAGCTTTCTGTTCGACGGTGGGATCACGGCGATCATCGGGCCGAATGGGAGCGGCAAGAGCAACATCGCCGATGCCATCCGTTGGGTCCTGGGCGAGCAGAGCTTCCGCGCACTCCGCGGCAAGCGCACCGAGGACATGATCTTCTCGGGCAGCGCCCAACGTGCGCGGTTGGGGATGGCGTCGGCGACGCTGGCCTTTGACAACTCGGACGGCTGGCTGCCGATCGACTTTGGCGAGGTTGCGCTCACCCGGCGTGCCTATCGCTCTGGCGAGAACGAGTACCTGATCAATGGCCGGCGCGTGCGCTTGGCGGACATCGTGGAGCTCTTGGCCAAGTCGGGCCTGGCGCATCGGACCTACACGGTGATTGGGCAGGGGGTTGTGGATGCCGTGCTGAGCCTGCGCCCGGACGACCGGCGTGCACTCTTCGAGGAGGCAGCCGGGACCTCGGTCCACCGGGCCAAGCGGACGGAGACGCTGGGCCGCCTCGACGAGACGAGGACGAACCTGGTGCGGGTCCACGACATCCTTGCCGAGATCGCGCCGCGCCTTCAGCGCCTTGAGAGAGAAGCCGAGCGGGCCCGCGTGCGGGGGCTGCTGGAAGGGCAGCTGGATGGGCTGCTTCGGTCGTGGTATGGGTATCGCTGGCACCAGGCTCAGCTCGAGCTTGGGCAGGCTCGCGAAACGGCCGAGCTGCGCGAGGCACAGGTCAGCCGGGAGCGCGATGTGCTCCTGGAGCTGCAGTCGGAGATGTCGGAACTCCGGGTACGGCAGTCGAGGCTGAGAGATCTGCTGGGCGGCTGGCATCGTGAAAGCGGAGACCTACACCGGCAGATGGAGCAAGTTCAGCGCGACCTGGCGGTGTGGCAGGAGCGCGCCAGGCTGCTCAGCCTCCAGGAAAGCGATCTGGAATCGGAAATCGCGGGCTTGAGCACACGTGCCGACGATGCGGCCCTAAGGGCGAAAGCGGCGGAGCGGGACCTTGAGGAGAGCAAGGGGGCGCTTGCCGAGAGGCTGGCACAGCTGGATCGGGCGCAGAAGGAGCTGGAGGGGCACGAGGCAGAGCGCGAGCAGACTTCCCGCGCTCTGGCGGATGCCCAGGCGGCCGTCCTCGAGCGCAGCGTCGAGGAGGCCGAGCGCCGGAGCCGGCTGGCCCAGGTGCACGAGCAGCTGGGGGAGGCAGCCAAGCAGGCTTCCACGCAGCGAGCCGCCGCCGAGAAGCTGGAAGGGGAGATCGCCGAGCTCGCCGGGCAGCTCGCGGCGATCACCCAGGAGCGCAGCCGCCTGGCAAGGGAACGGGAGGAGCGTGACGCCGAAAGCGCTCATCTGCAGGCAGGTTTGGCGGCGGCCCGCGAACGCCAGGCCGAGCAGCGCACAGCCCTTTCAAGGGCTCTGCTCTCTGTCCAGCAGACGCAGGAGCGGCAGGATGCGCTCGGCAGGCAGCGCCGTGAGGGGGAAGGGCTGCATGCTGGGGTGCGCGCCGTGCTGGAGGCGGCTGCCGGGGGAGGAGGACCGCAGGACAGGGGACGGAACGCGCTCCCGGAGCCGAAAGGTATCCTGGGGACCGTGGCGCAGCTTGTCCAGGTGCCGGAGCAGTATGAGGTCGCCCTGGAGGTCGCGCTGGGGAGCCACCTCCAGGATGTTGTCGTCGAGTCGTGGTCCGGCGCGGAAGCGGCGATCGCGTTTCTCCGGGAAGGCAATCGCGGGAGGGCGACTTTTCTGCCGCTGGACACTGTCCGCTCTGGCTCTCGAGTCGAGGCGCCACGGATCGAGGGCGTCGTCGGGTGCGCCAGCGACCTGGTGCAGGCCGACCAGAGGCTCTGGCCGGTCGTGGAGATGCTGCTGGCGAGGACGCTGGTGGTGCAGGACCTGAAGACGGCGCGGCGGGCCTTTGACCGCCTTCAGGGCGGCTTCCAGATCGTCACCATTGGCGGCGAGGTCCTGCGCTCGAGTGGGTCGGTGACCGGTGGCCTGGGGAAGGGCAGCCAGCAGAGCTGGATGCTGGCGCGGGAGCGGGAGTGGCGCGATCTCCCGGGGCGGCTCGCTGAAGCGCGTGGGCAGGCTGCCTCGATCTCGGCCGAGCTGGAGAAGGCAGGCAGCGCCGAGAAGAGCATCCGCGAGCAGATCTCCGCCCTGGATGCCCGCCGCCAGAGAGCGGCCGATGCTGAGGCGGGTGCCGGCGCAGAAGCCACACGGGTGGGCCGGCAGAAGGACCGGTGTGAGCAGCAGCTGGGATGGAGCGGGCAGCTCCTGGAACAGGCAGAAGCCCGCCTGCGCGATCTACGCGCGCAGGAGGCCTCCCTTGGGGATGATCTGGCGAGGCTGGCGAGCGAGATGCGCTCGGACGAGGCGAGACTGAGTGCCCTTCAGGCGCAGCTGGAGGCCCTCCGCGGCGATGTGCTCTACCTGGTGCTCGCCGACGCGCGAAGCGCGGTCGCTGTGGCCCGCCGGAACACCGAGCACCGCCAGTCCACCGTCGAGAGCCTGCGTGAGAGGCACCAGGAGCTTGCTGCGGCAGTGCAGCAGCGAAGCCAACGGCTGGACGCGCTGCGAGAGGAAAGGGCGTCGCTCGCCAAGGCAGTGCAGGAGAAGGCGTCACGGCGCGAGGTGATCGACGCCTGGCTTGGAGCGCTGTCGCTGAAGACGGCACCTGCTGAGGCGGAAGTCGCACAGATCGACGCCGAACATGACCGGCTGTCTGGGGCCGAGTCGACCGCTCGGGCGCGGCTGCGCGAGGCGGAGAGCCGGCACTCGGAGGGCCAACTGGCCTTGAGCCGGGCCGACGAGGAACGGCTGCGATTGCGGCGGCAGGTATCGGAGGACTTTGGCCTCGTCGAGATGGAGCCGATGGACGACCAACCCGACCAACCGCCGCTGCCGCTGAACGAGCTGGTCTCGACGCTGCCTGTGGTTGCCGCTCTCCCGCTGGGGTTGGAGGAGGATATGCAGCAGCTGCGCGGGCAGATCCGGCGGCTGGGGCCCGTGAATCCGAGTGCTCTGGCAGAGTACGCCGAGGTGCGGGACCGGCACGCCTTCTTGACGGGCCAGGTCTTGGACCTGGAAGAGGCGGAGCAGAGGCTGCGGCAGGTATTGGCGGAGCTCGACGAAGTGATGCGCCGCGAGTTCCAGCGGACCTTCGAGGCAGTGCAGCGCCAGTTCCAGGACAACTTTACCCGGCTGTTTGGCGGAGGTTCTGCCCGGCTCAGCCTGAGTGATCCCGACGACCTTTCGACCACCGGGGTGGAGATCAGCGCCCGCCCACCAGGCAAGCGCCAGCAGACGCTGGCCCTGCTCTCCGGCGGTGAGCGATCCCTGACGGCGGTGGCGCTCATCTTTGCCTTCCTCCAGACCAATCCTCCACCCTTCTGCATCCTCGACGAGGTGGACGCTATGCTGGACGAGGCCAACGTGCAGCGCTTCGGGGCGATGCTGAAGGAGCTTGCTCAGACCACGCAGTTCATCGTCGTCACCCACAACCGGACTACAGTCCAGGCTGCGGATACCATCTACGGCGTGACGATGGGAGGGGACAGCGCGTCCCAGGTGGTGTCGTTGCGACTGGAAGGCGACCATGTGGCGACCGCGTCGGGGGCCCGGGTCGAGCTGAGAGCCGACTAGGGCAAGAAGAGCTTCTGGGGCCCAACGAGCCCGCTGAAACCAAAGGCGTGCCTTCCCCCATCCGGACCTGTTCGGCCTGTGGGGGAAGNNAGGCACGCCTCTTTTCTTCTAAAGTCTACTCTTTCTGGCTATAGTCCATGGACGCCCACTGCTCGTACATGCGCCAGCGCGCAAGCACGTCGGACTGGGCCAACTGGATCAGCGTCTCGGCGCGCTCCGGATCCGACTGCGTGAGGCTGCGGAAACGCGTCTCCTTGTAGGCATACTCCTTGAAGGGGAGCTTGGGCGCCTTCGAGTCGAGCTGCAGGGGGTTGAGCCCCTTCTCAGCTCGACGCGGGTCGAAGCGGTAGAGGAACCAGGCGCCCGAATCGACCGCCGCCTGCTGCTGCTCGTTGCCGTGGAGCAGGTTGAGGCCCTGGTTTATACAGTGGCTGTAGGCGATGACCAGGCTTGGGCCGGGGTAGGACTCGGCCTCGATCAGTGCCCGGAGTGCCTGGTTGTCGTTGGCGCCGAGGGCGATCTGGGCGACGTAGATCGTGCCGTACGTCATGGCGATCATGCCCAGGTCCTTCTTGGGAAGGGGCTTGCCGCTGGCGGCGAAGCGGGCGACCGCAGCGCGAGGAGTGGCCTTGGACATCTGGCCCCCGGTGTTGGAATAGACCTGGGTGTCCAGGACCAGGACATTGACGTCCCGGCCGGACGCGAGGACGTGATCCAGACCGCCGTAGCCGATGTCGTAGGCCCAGCCATCGCCTCCCATGATCCAGACCGATCGCTTGACAAGCATGTCGGCGATGGAGCGGAGCTGCGCGGCCTCCTGCGTCTTGAGGCCAGCGATCCGTTCCTGGAGTTGGGCGACACGCTCGCGCTGCGCGGCGATGTCCGCCTCCGTCTGCTGCGGGGCATCCACGATGGCGTCGGCGAGCTCGTCGCCGACGACCCCGCGCAGCCTGTTGACAAGCTCCCGCGCGTATTCGGCTTGCTTGTCTACGGTCAGCCGGTAGCCGAAGCCAAACTCGGCATTGTCCTCGAAGAGGCTGTTGCTCCAGGCAGGGCCCCGTCCGTTGGCGTCAATGGCCCAGGGCGTCGTGGGGAGGTTGCCGCCGTAGATGGACGAGCAGCCGGTTGCGTTGGAGACGAGGAGCCTGTCGCCAAAGAGCTGGCTGACCAGCTTGACGTAAGGTGTCTCGCCGCAGCCGGCGCACGCACCGGAGTACTCGAAGAGCGGCCGCAGGAGCTGCGAGCCCTTGACCTGGTTCAGCTTGACCAGGGTCCTGTCAAAGTCGGGGACCCCGAGGAAGAAGCGGTAGTTCTCGCGCTCCGATTCGCGGATGGGCGGCTGGGGCGCCATGTTGATCGCCTTGCGCTTGGGATCCGTCTTGTCCTTGGCGGGGCAGGTGGCTACGCACAAGCCGCACCCGGTGCAGTCCTCGGGAGCCACCTGGATGGTGGCTACCATGCCGTCGAACTCCTTGCCCTTGGCCGCGATGGACTTGAAGGTGGGCGGTGCGTCCTTGAGCAGGGCAGGGCTGTAGATCTTGAAGCGGATGGCTGCGTGGGGGCAGGTGCACGAGCACTTGGCGCACTGGATGCACAGCTCGGGCTCCCACACCGGGATGTCGAGCGCAATGTTCCGCTTCTCCCACTGGGTGGTGGCAGACGGAAAGGTGCCGTCGATGGGCATGACTGACACGGGCAGCGCGTTGCCCTGGCGGGCGATGATCTTGGCCGTCACTTCCTGCACGAACTGGGGCGCCTCGGGCGGGACGGGAGGGCGCATGCCCAGCGGGCTGGTCGCCGTATCCATGACCTCGACCTGGAAGAGGTTGGCAAGGGCTTGGTCGACGGCGGCGAAGTTCTTGCGGACCACGTCCTCCCCACGCTCGCCGTAGCTCTTGACGATGGCGTTCTTGATGGCGGCGATGGCCTGCTCCTTGGGAAGAACCCCAGAGAGGGCGAAGAAGGCGGTCTGCATGATGGTGTTGATGCGGACGCCCATGCCGGTCTCCTTGGCGACGCGGTAGGCATCGATCACGTAGAAGTGAAGGCCCTTGTCAATGATCTGGCGCTGGACTTCGCGAGGCAGCTTGTCCCAGACCTCGTTGGGGCCGTAGGGGCTATTGAGGAGGAACACCGCGCCAGGGGCAGCCTTCTCCAGGACGTCGAACTGCTCGAGGAAGAAGAACTGATGGCAGGCCACGAAGTTGGCCGAGGTGATCAGGCAGGTATTGCGTATCGGCCGGGGGCCGAAGCGGAGGTGGGACGCCGTCACGGTGCCTGCTTTCTTCGAGTCGTACTCAAAGTAGCCCTGGGCGTAGAGGCCGGCGTCTTCGCCGATGATGCGGATGCTGTTGTGGTTGGCGCCGACCGTCCCATCAGATCCCAGTCCGTAGAAGATAGCGCGTGTCACATCCTCCGACTCGCACTCGTAGCATTCATCGTACTCGAGGCTGGTGTGCGTCACATCGTCGACGATGCCCACGGTAAAGTGCACCTTTGGCGTCTTGCGTGCCATCTCGTCAAAGACCCCCTTGGCCATGGCAGGCGTGAACTCTTTGCTCGAGAGGCCGTAGCGCCCTCCGATGACGGCTATGGACCGCCCGCCCTCTGCTAGGGCCGTCACACAGTCCAGATAGAGAGGCTCGCCGATCGCCCCCGGCTCCTTGCTGCGGTCGAGGGCAGCCAGGATGCGCACGGTCGGGGGAAGTGCAGCGACAAAGTGCTCGATGCTGAAGGGGCGGTACAGGCGCACCTTGAGGAGGCCGACCTTTTGCCCTTCGCGGAGGAGGTTCTCGACGGTCTCGTGCGCGACTTCGGCACCCGAGCCCATCATGACCACGACGCGCTCTGCGTCTGGTGCGCCCACGTAGTCGAAGAGGTGGTAGTGGCGACCGGTGAGCGCAGCGAACTTGTCCATGGCCTTCTGCACGATGGCCGGTGTGCGCGCGTAGAAGGGGTTGATTGCCTCGCGTGCCTGGAAGAAGACATCGGGGTTCTGGGCCGTGCCACGGATGAAGGGCTGCTCGGGATTGAGGGCGCGTGCGCGGTGGGCCAGGACCAGGTCTTCATCGATCATGGCGCGCAGGTCGTCGTCGGTGAGTTCCTCGACCTTGTTGATCTCGTGGCTGGTGCGGAAGCCGTCAAAGAAGTGGACGAAGGGCACCCGCGCCTCGAGGGTCGCGGCATGGGCAATGGCCGCCAAGTCCATGACCTCTTGGGGTGAGTTGCTGGCAAGCATGGCCCAACCGGTCTGGCGCACGGCCATCACATCGCCCTGGTCGCCAAAGATGGAGAGGGCGTGCGTCGCCAAGGTGCGTGCCGAGACGTGAAAGACGGTCGGCGTAAGCTCTCCCGCAATCTTGTACATGTTTGGGACCATGAGCATGAGGCCCTGGGAGGCCGTGAAAGTGGTCGAGAGTGCCCCTGTCTGAAGGGCACCGTGGACGGCGCCTGCCGCGCCACCCTCCGACTGCATCTCGACGACGAGGGGCACCGTGCCCCAGATGTTTGGCTTCTGCTCTGCCGAGTAGTCGTCTGCGTGCTCGCCCATTGGGCTCGAAGGGGTGATTGGATAGATGGCGATTACTTCGCTCAGCTTATGGGCAACATGTGCCGCAGCTTCGTTGCCATCGATGGTCGTCAACTTCCTGTCTGGCATGTGAACCCCCTGTTGCTAGTGTTGGTGTCCTCGGCCGGCCTGCAGCCAGCCCCCCGGCATGGCACGTCCAGCGGCCGGGCATAACAAACGCCAGGCGCTTGGCCTGGCGGATCGCTACAGCATCTCCGACGTTGAAGCGACGTCGCCTGGAGTCCTATGGGTCAGGGGCAAGCGCCCCCGATGCGACCGGACCATCGCCACAAGCAAACAGTCTATCACGCGGCGCGGCCACTGTCAAAGGCCGTCTTGGGCGATGCCACGGCAGGGGTGGCTTGTCCTATGGGCGCGCGCGCCTGCTCTGGCGCTCGAACTCCTTTTGGCAGCGGAGGCACAGATCTGCGTGTGGCAGGATCTCCAGGCGTGCCGGGTCGATCTGCTCGCCGCAGCTTTGGCAGATGCCGTAGGAGCCGGCTTCCGCCAGCTGTATGGCATGCTCGACTGACTCGAGCCTGTGCTGCAAAGCCGTGATGAGGGCCCAGATCTTTTCTCGCTCAAATGCGTCGGCATCTGCCTCATCGGCCGTCGGCTCGGCAAGGCTGTGCAGTTCTGCCTGAAGGTGCTCCAGCTCCACGAGAAGCTCCTGACGAGCGTGCTCGAGCTTGGATGTGTTGGGCGCGTTTTGCGAAGTGCCTACAGTCATAGGGCCTCGCGGTCTACTCCTGACTTTGTGATTGGGTGTGCGAACTCGCGCGAAAGCGTACCATACCTGCCCCAACCGGTCAAGTGCGCATTCCGGCAGCGGGTGACCCCGCTGCTCTTGCAGGACGCCGCGTGAGGCGATATACTCAAGCGTGGCCGTCCTTGGCGAAGTGCCGAGGTGAGCAGGCCAGCGAAGCCAAGAGCACTACGGGTGCAATCAAACCTGACACAGGAGGAGTCGTATGGACCAGGTCGAGCCAATGCGGCTGGCAATCAAGCAGAAACTTCTCGATCTTGAGATAGACCCCACCCAACCGATCGACGAGAAGGCCCTCGTTCGTGCGACGGGTGCGAGCCTGACCGTGGTGACACAAGCTCTCGACCGCCTGGCTGCGGAGGGCCACGTCACCAAGCAGCGCGGCAAGTACCTCGTTGCCCGTACCGCCACCGCCTCCCTCGTGCGGGAGATCTCTGAGGTGCGGACGGTCCTGGAAGGCCTGTGTGCCCGGCTTGCGGCTGAGCGAGCCACGGCCGAGCAGCTCGGGAAACTGGAACAGACCCACCGTGAGTTTGAGCGCGTCATCAAAGCTGGGGACAACAAAGCGCTCCTGGCCGTGGACCGCAAGTTTCACCAGGCGCTCTACGAGGCATCGGGCAACCGTTTCCTGGCCCGGGCGCTGGACGACATGTACGAGTCGATCTACCGGCTTTCTTACTTCGCCCTAGACCGGATTGGGAGCGTGCGCGCAAATGTGGAGGAGCATAGCGAGATCCTGGATGCGCTGAAGGCCGGCGACGGCCGGACTGCGGAACGGATCATCCAGCAGCACATCGCTCACTTCCAGGCGCTGGTGGAGGCGCTGCTGTAGCCCTCCGCTAGTAGCGCAGCAGCCAGAGGCAGAGGGTGGCGGCTGCCGGCACCGATAGGTTGTCCATACCCCACGGTGTGATGGCCTCAACCAGCGCACACACCAGGGAGACCAATCCGCTGTAGGCGAGTGCCGCGAGCCAGCTCATGGGAGGGCTGCCGGCAAGGTAGGGCATCACCAGCAATGCCAGGAAGGTGGCTATCCAGCCGGCAAGCCACATCGCCAGAGAGCCCTCGAGCGAGCGGGTACGTCCGGCTACTGTGTAGTGATACCGGCCGTAGCGCCTGCCTGCAACCGCTGCCATGGCATCTCCCCACGTCATCGGCATCATCGCGGCGACGAGGTCCACAGGCATCTTCCACCAAAAGTAGATAAGGGCAGCGAAAGAGATCGGGAAGTAGATTGTGCCCAGGTTGGCCTTGTCTTCGGAGGCAAGGGACTTGACGGCACCCGTGAAGTGAAGCACGGCATTGACGAAGACGAAGACTGAAGGCGGGATCAGCGCGTAGTACCAGTTGTCGAAGAGAAGGCCCGTGCCCACGGACCACATCCCAACGCCGATGTGGATGAACTTGCGGGTGAACTCGACCGGCCGCCGGCCCAAGCGCCGCAGCACCTCGCCCAGGGCGATGATGACAAGAACGTACGCGAAGGAGAGCGATACGGCCGTGTAGTCGGGTTTCCACTCAATGTGCACTGGTGCCACCCCCTGTCGTCTGCGCTTTGGGCCGCCAGTGGCCCTACTGCCTGTCCTCCAGCCGCCGCAGCGCACAGGCGATCTGCGCGGCGACTTCAGCGTTGTTTTCGAGCAAGGCGATGTTGGCTCTGAGAGTCGCCCAATCCGTTTCCCTCGCCAGCCAGGTGAGCAGGAATGGAGTCAGTGCGTTTCCTCGTACGCCCTCTGACTCGGCTGCAGCCATGGCAGCGGAGATGACCGGCTCAACCACGCTTGCGGGCACTTCATGGGCGGCCGGCACGGGAACTGTGATGAGGGTGCCGCAGGTCAGGCCAAGGCGGGCACTGGCATCGATGATCTGAGCGGCGGCCTCGGGCGTGTCGACACGCCGGTCGACTGACAGCCCACTCTGTCTGGAGAAGAAAGCGGGAAACTGGTCGGTGCCGAAGCCCAGCACGGGAACGCCGGCGGTCTCGAGCCACTCCAGCGTGGCGGGCAGGTCCAGGATGGACTTGGCGCCCGCGCAGACGACGGCGACCGGCACCGAGGCCAGGGTGGGCAGATCGTTCGAGATGTCGAAGGAGGTGTTGCGATGGACGCCTCCGATTCCCCCTGTCGCGAAGACCCGTATTCCGGCCCAGTGCGCAATCGTCGCAGTGGTGGCTACCGTGGTGGCGCCATCCTCTCCGGTGGCGACTACACCCGACAGATCACGACGGCTGAGTTTCCGGACATTGCCCCCCTCGGCCAACCGGACGATCTCGGCGTCTGTGATACCGACGTGGATCCTGCCGCCAAGGACGGCAATTGTGGCGGGGACTGCATGATGGGCGCGGACGAGTTCTTCCATGCGGCGGGCGGTGGAGAGGTTGTGGGGATGCGGGAGGCCGTGGGCGATCACGGTCGATTCGAGGGCAACAACCGGCGCGCGCGCCTCCAGCGCTGCCCGGACCTCTTTCGATAGGGTCAGGTACTCGTTCATCGTGGCCTTTCCTGATTCCCTGGCCGACCTGTTGGCCGGCGCAGGAGCACGGCTGCCCGGTGTGCGGAAGCACGCCGGCTCGCCAGGACTTAGATGATCAGCTGGTCGTATAGACGCTCGAGGCTCAGTGTGGGGCAGACCGTCTCACGGCACTGGAGTGTGAGAGCGGCCGCCGACATGCCAAGCCGCACTGCCTCCGACACCGGCAGGTCGTGAAGCAAGCCGAAGACGGTGGCCGCGGTAAGCGCATCACCGGTACCGGTCAAATCGACGACCTCGCACTCGATGGCAGGGACGTGGCCAGACTCGTGCGAGGTCGCATACACGAGGCCTGTGGCCCCCAGCGTGACGATGGCGATCTGCACCCCCATGCCGACGAGTGCGTGCGCCGCAGCCAGCCCGCTGTCGCGGTCCGTGACTCGTGTCCCGCAGAGTGCCTCTGCCTCGGCCGCGTTGGGTGTTGTCATGTACAGCTCGGCGAGGTGCGGACAGAGGAGTGGGGCGAGGGTGGTGCTGGTTGGATCGGCGCAGACGCGGAGCCCAAAGGCACGCGCCATGCGGAAGACGCTGCGGAGAGCTGTGGGAGAGAGGTTGGCATCCAAGACGAGCATGCGGGCCTGGCGGAAGAGAGGCCGCTGCCTGCTGAGATACGCAGCGCTGAGCGAATCGCGGACGACGGCCATGTCGTCGATTGACATCACCATATTGCCGGAGACGTCGAGGATGGCAAGGTAGGCTGCGGTCGCGCGCCCAGGCGCCAAGACGACGTGCGAGACGTCGATCTCACACTCTTGGGCAACCTGGAGTATGCGCTTTCCCGGCTCATCATCCCCAACTGCAGTGAGAAGCGTCACGGGCTCGCCCAGCCGAGCCAGGCTCTCGGCGATGTTGCGCGCCACACCCCCGGCGCTGGAGCGGATGGAGCCCGGCGTAGAGGTGCCTAGGCGAATCGCCTGCCCAGAGTGACCCTTGGTGTCGATCGATGCTGCCCCGATGATCAGGACATGGCCGGCCGTCATCGCCTCCCCTCCTCTCTAGGTGGAAATGTGCAGGTCGCTCAGGATGGAGCCACCCACGAATTCGCGCAGTATGGAGTTGTCCGGCACGAGGTCGGCCGCCAGTGGCTCGAACCAGTCGAGGAAGGCCAGGAGCCGCTTCGCTTCTGCATAGGCACGCGTACGAGGGCGAACCTGCAGCAACAGCGGCTCGGCGAATGGCTTCAGCACCGACAGCTCGTAGGCCAGCGACGAATTGAGCATGACGTCGGCATGCTCCTGGAAAGGGAAGATCCAGCGTTTTTCTCCGCGGCGAACGCTGTCCCAGCGCGAGATTGTCTGCTCAGCGGAGTAGCCCCGCTGAGTGGCATCGCGCACGATGCGGCGGAGCAGGCGCGTGTCTGTGGTAGGTACCCTGTTGTGCTTGTCGATGTTCAGCTGCGTCAGTGCCGAGACATAGATGCGGAAGACATGATCGGGAGCTACATCGCGAACCAGCTCAGGGTTCAGGCCATGGATCCCCTCGACAATGACTACGTGGTCGGGCCTGAGACGGACCGCATTTCCCGTCTCCCGCCTTCCGGTCTTGAAGTCGTAGCGGGGCAGCACAACTCGGTCTCCACCTAGGAGGGCGACGAGCTGGCTGTTGAAGAGGTCCAGGTCCATGGCATACAAGGACTCGAAATCGTACTCACCCTTCTCGTCCTTTGGGGTCTTTTCTCGATCCAGGAAGTAGTTGTCCATCTCGAGGGGGAAAGGGCGAAGACCGTTGGCCAGCAGCTGGATGCTCAGCCTCTTCGAGAAGGTGGTCTTGCCCGACGAGGAAGGGCCTGCAATGAGGACGACCCGCACCTGGTCATGCCGTCGGGCGATTTCCTCGGCAATGCGCGCGATTCTCTGCTCGTGCAGGGCCTCGGCCACGAGGACGATCTCGCGAACGCGCTCGCCAGCGATTGCCTCGTTGAGGGCGCCGGCGTCCTGGACTCCCATTGCGGCCAACCACTCGGCATATTCACGGAACACACTCACCAGCTTGGGGTAGTCGACGAAAGGCTGGAGCCGCATGACCGGCTCGTTGCGCGGGAAGCGCAGAATGAAGCCGGGGGGGTAGGCCTGGAGGGCAAAGAGGCTGAGGTAGCCTGTGGAGGGGACCATGTAGCCGCCGAAGTAGTCCCGGTAGCCGCGCAGCTGGTAGAGGGTGAGATAGTCCTTGCGGCGGCGGGCGAGCAGCCGTACCTTGTCCTCGTCGCCTCGTGCGCGGAAGAGGGAAACTGCGTCCATGATGGGGACGCGCTCTTTGCGGATTGGCTCGTCGGCAGCGAAGATCTCGCGCATACGGGCCTCGATCTGTGCGAGCTCCTCTGAGGAGAAGGGCTCGCGACCGTTCACCTGGCAGAAGTAGCCGCCGAAGGTCAGGGAGTGGTCGACATAAATGTCGGAGCCGGGGAAGATCTCCTTGGTTGCCGTGACCATCAGAAAGACCAGGGAGCGGCAGTAGATGCGCATGCCGTCGCTGTCCGCCGTGGTTACGGGCGTTATCTCGACGTCGCCGTCGACGCGGTACACCAGCTCGCGCAGCTCCATGCCGATGAGGGCGGCTACGGTTGGGGCCCGGGGATCGGTGCCGGCGGCACGCACGAATTCCTCCAGCGGCATGCCCACCGGTCCCTCAAATACGCGCCCATCGGCGAACCATACCTGGGCCGTGGGGCGCGGCTCTGCTCGGGTGATCATGGCTTTTGTGCTCCCGGCGGCTTGCTTTGTGGTCGCAGCCATGCCGCCAAGAGGACGACCAGGATCGAGCCGAGCCCCGCCTCGACGACATGCGCCTGACCGACCGTCCATGGTATGAGCCCCAACTCCTGTCCCAGGAGTTGTCCTCCCACGCTGCCGGCAAGGGAAGCCAGCCAGAAGAGCAGAAGATCGCGCACGCCACGGCCCATCCAGAGGTGCAGCAGCACGGCCACAAAGGAGGCGACCAGCAGCAGGACCAGCAGGGCAGGGATTTGAAGCATATCACTCACTCACGGAATCCGTCCTGGCGCTTCGAACAGCAGGCGCCGCATCTGATGGAGTCGGTCGATCCCCTTTACCTCCTCTGCGAAGAGAGGAATGCGCGTGATGCGCATGGTACCGCCCAGCTCCTCGTCGAGCTGCTGCAGATAGGGCTGCTGCATTGCCTGCCGGCGCCGCAGAAAGTCGGAATCGGGGTTCTCGACCACATAGTTCACCAGGAGGTTCTTGACCTGAAGGCCGAACTTGGCTAGGTCGCACAGTGTCCGCCGGGCCTGGAAGACCCCGAGGGCTTCTGGGATGGTGACCAAGACGAACTCGACATTGGATTCGCTGCGGAAAAACCCTGCCACCTCTTCGGACAGGCTTCGCCAGCTTTCGATCAGCTCGAGAAAGGGCACCGACCCGAGCTGCAGCTTGTCGCGCACCTTAAGATAGACCTTGGGTGCCGTCCGAAGGTGTTCCAGGAACCGGTGAGGCAGCTCGAGAAGGCGCAGGGTGTCGCCGGCCGGGGCTGTGTCCCAGACCACCCGGTCGTACTCGTTGCCACGTATCTTGTCCAGGACAAAGTCCAACAGGAACTCCTCTTGGATGCCGGGAGCCATGCCGACGTAGTCCACGATGTCGTCGTATGGCATATTCACAAAGACCTGGGAAGCTTCGTAGATCTGGGGCCCGAACTTGGCCTTCCAGCGCCGCATGACCTCGCCGGTGTCCACCTCGAGGGCCCACAGATTGGGGACGGCGGTGATGGGCGTCTCGGTTGCTCCCACGCGGGCCTCGAAAATGTCCGTGAGGGATGGGGTCAGATCGCTGGAGATAATGAGGGTCCGCAGGCCTGCAGCGGCAAAGTGGAGAGCGGCAGAGGCGGACGTGGAGGTCTTGCCAACGCCTCCCTTCCCCCCGAACATCACGACGCGCTTGGGGCTTTGGCTCAGCTCTGAAAGCGACATGGTGATGACCTGCTGGCTACCGCGCAGTCTCGGACGCGCGGGCCAGTCTCAACGCGGCCTACCCGCTGCCATAGAGAGGGCTCATTCTGCGCAGGTTCTCTACAATGCCCGGGAGGAGCGCGAGGACATGCTCTACATCCTCTTCGGTGTTCTCATTGCCGAGGCTGAGGCGGAGTGAGCCGTGGGCCTCTTCGTGCTTGAACCCCATTGCCAGGAGCACGTGGGACGGCTCCAACGAGCCGCTGGTGCAGGCTGAGCCGCTGCTGGCTGCAATGCCCAGCACGTCGAGGTGAAGAAGGATGGACTCACCTTCGATGTACTTGAATAGAAAGCTCGCGCTGTTTGCCAGGCGGTGGGTGGGATGCCCGGTGAGCCTGCTCTCGGGGATGCGGCTCAGGACGCCATCCACGAGCCTGTCTCTCAACTGGGCGATTCGCCGGTTTGACTGGTCGCGTTCCTCGTGGGCCAGACGAAGCGCCGTGGCGAGGCCAACGATGTACGGTACGTTCTCGGTCCCGGCGCGCTTGCCTCGCTCGTGCCCCCCCCCCGTCTGAAGGGGCAGGAAGGTGACCCCTCTGCGAGAATACAGGACGCCCACTCCCTTGGGACCGTAGAACTTGTGAGCAGAGAGCGACATCATGTCGACGTTCAGTGCCTGGACGTCGAGGTCGAGGCTGCCGCCTGCCTGTACGGCGTCGGTATGAAAGGGGATGCCTTGGGCGCGCGCGATGGCTCCGATCTCGGGGAGCGGCTCGATGGTGCCGACCTCGTTGTTGGCGTACATGATGCTTATGAGGGCTGTGTCTGGACGGATGGCATCGGCGATTGCCTGGGGGTCAACCACTCCGTTGGAGTCCACCGGCACGTAACTCGCCTCAAAGCCAAAGTGCGTGACGAGCTGCTCCACGGTATGCCCGATCGCGTGGTGCTCAATGGGAGACGTGATGATGTGGTTCTTCTTGGCTCTGGCGCGCCTCTCGAAGGCGAGGCCCCGCACGGCAAGGTTGTCGCTCTCGGTGCCGCAGCTTGTGAAGATGACCTCGTTGGGCGTACAGTGAAGGATGCTGGCGACCGCCTGGCGGGCATCGTCCAGGGCGCGATGCGCGTCACGGCCGATGCCGTAGATGCTTGATGCATTGCCATATCGCTCAGTCCAGAAGGGCAGCATCGCCTGTACCACGCGTGGATCGACTGCGGTCGTGGCTGCATGATCGAGGTAGATGGATCGTTCGGCTTTCATGCTCACTCTCTTGTCCGGCTGTTTTGTTGGTTTTCAGTCTCCGTGGCCGCTGGGTGCGTTCCCAGCGCACACGGGAATCCGCGATGTAAGGACACCGCTGTACGAGTCGCAATTGTAGCACGATGCCCTCCGCACCGTCAAGTGTGCCGCCGAGCACGCCCAGAACCCTGTCAAAGTCTGTGCACTCGTCATGCGGAGCGGCTTTGCGTCCGAGGAGGTTCTGCGGTACACTGGGCTAGACCGCTGCGGCCGGGGCATGCCCGGCGTGGTTCTCAAGCGATGGGAGGAAGCATGGCAACTCTGTACGTGGCGTCAACAGAGCACCTCGCGGGCAAGACGGCACTGTGTGCCGGCCTGGCCCGGCTGCTCGGGCGTGCCGGGAAACGGGTCGGCTACATGAAGCCCGTGAGTTCAGGCCCTGTTCCTGACAGCAGGTCCGCCGATGAGGACGTGTTGTTCCTCAAGGGGGTGCTGGGGATGCCGGATCCTCTGGAGATTGTGGCTCCCGTGGTTGTGCACAGCGGCATGCTCGGGAGTCTCCCCTCGGACGCACAGTGCCGCGAACTCCGGCGGCGGATCGAAGATGCTCATGCCCGCGTTTCGGAAGGGCGGGATGTGATCCTGGCAGAGGGGGCTGGCAACCTTCGAGAGGGCATGCTGGTTGACCTCTGGCCTGCCCAGGTTGCCGATCTGCTTCGCTCACCTGTCGTCCTTGTCGTCAAGCACGAGAGCGATCAGCAGCTCTTGGAAGACAGCCTGGCAGGAAGGGTGCGTTTTGGCGATCGGCTGGCGGGCGTTGTGCTGAACTGTATTCCGCGCTCTCGGCTCGATTTCGCGGAAGAGGTGGCGAAGCCAGCCCTCGAAGGGCGTGGGATTGTGGTCCTGGGCGTCCTTCCGCTTGAGCGGCACTTGCAGTCGGTCACTGTGCATGAGATTGCCGAGTCGTTGGCCGGTCAAGTGATGTGCTGCGCGGACTGGCTGGATGAGCTGGTGGAACATGTGATGGTTGGGGCCATGGGTGCCGGAACGGCGCTCAGTCACTTTCGGCTGAAGCCGAACAAGGCGGTCGTAACCGGTTGGGATCGAATTGATGTGCAGTATGCGGCACTCGAAACCAGCACCAAATGCCTCATTCTCACCGGCGGTCAGGAGGCTTCGGCTGGAGTCCGCGGCCGGGCGGAAGAGCTGGGCGTGCCACTGATCCTCGCGCGGCAGGACACAATGGCCGCGGTGCAGGCGATCGAGCACGCATTTGGAGGGACCCGGTGCCACCATGTCAAGAAGCTTGACCGTTTCGAGCAGATGCTGGTGGAACGGCTTGACTTGGGGAGAATGACCGCCGCTCTGGATTCGTAAGAGCCGGACGATCCGGCGCAGCAAGCCGGTGGGAGCGCGATTTGCCGCGTGCGCCGCTGGGACCGGGGCGCACGCCCGCCTGGGGCTCCCCCGCTAGCTGACTGCGGAGTCGCGCTTGGCGTCCAGACGGGGGCCCCAAGCCCAGGAGAGCAGACTGGCCAGGGCGAAGGCAAATGCAGCCATTAGAAAAGGCACACGCAGGCTAGTGCCGGCCGCAACGGCGGCGCCGAGCATGGGGCCAATGGCGCTGGCTACCGAGGCTACGCTGGCGTCCATGCCGAAGACCGCGCCGTGAAGCCCCGGCGGCGCAAGGTTCGCCAGCAGGGCACCGAAGGCGGCGAGCATGCCGCTGAGCACCAATCCGAGGGCGACCTGAAGGGCCAGCAGCTGCCAAGGCGACGAGACGAAGTAGTGCGGCACGTAACAGATCGCCGCGCCGGCAAGGCAGAGGATCAGGACCTTCCGGTAGCCTGCACGGTCGCTGGCCCGACCGATCGTCAGGGCGCCCAACGCACTGGCGGCGGCGGCCGCACCTGCCACAAGCCCGGTGATGGAAGCGACCCGGCTGGAGCTCGGAGCAATGCTCTGGATGAAGAGCGCCATGAGCGGGGAGAGGAGGCTGGTGGCCGTCCGCACCAGGAGCTCGATCCCGTACAGAGACAGCAATGGCCGGTGCCTCCCAATGGCCCTGAGACCGTCCCACAGCCCTGGACCCTCCTTCCTGCGCGCGGCAGCCAGCTCTCGCGGCTCGGTGACAAAGCGCCACACGGTCAGCCCACCTAGGAACAGAAGGGCACCGGTGATGTAGAAGGAGACCCGGTACCCCCAGGTATCGGCCACAAATCCGCCGATAAGCGGGCCAATCGACGCTCCCACCCAAACGGCCATCTGGAGCAATCCGAGAGCGTACCCTGAACGCTCGCGGGGGGTTGTACTGGCGACCAATGTCGTCGCCGCCGCGACGGTACCGGTGAGGACCCCCTGCAGTATGCGCAGGAGGAGCAACTGCTGGACATTCTGCACGAGCCCCATTGCGGAGAGCACCAGCGCACCGCCGAACATGGCTCGCTCGACCATGATCTTGCGGCCATACCGGTCTGCCAAGGCTCCCCAGATGGGTGAGAAGATGGCCATGGCTGCCGCCTGGGTGGCGATCAGCGCCCCGGACCAGTACTCTACTGCGGCCAGGTCCTTGATGCCCAGGTCCTGTACGTAGTAGGGAAGGAAAGGCCCAATGACCGAAAAGCCGGCAATCGCCACGACTTCGGCGATGGCGATCACGTATAGGTTGCGCTTCCAGGTTTCCAATGCGGGCCTCGACAAACGTACACCCCATCATAGCACCAGAAAGACCACCTCACAACTGCGCCTGGAACCCGAACCAGGGGCCAGACGGCACGCCTCCGGTCGACGTGGCAGGGGCACCTTCTCCGATTTGGGCCTGTCGTCCGCCTGTGATATCATGGCGCGCAGTGCATGATTGGCGGGCAGCAGGGCGACGCAGAAGATGAACCCAAAGCTGAGAGCAGTGGAGGCGGTTCCCATCCAGCATAGGGGCCAATCCATGCTGCTTCTGCGAGACCCTCTGCAGCTCAGCGGCTCGGAGATCGCAGTCCCGCGACAGCTTGGCCCCCTGCTGGCGCTGATGGATGGTTCTCGCGATGAGCGGGCACTGGAGGCGGCGCTGCAGGTGCGGTATGGCCTGCGACTGGCAGCGGGACTGCTGGGCAAGTTCCTGGCCGACCTCGACAGCTCCTTCCTCCTGGAGAACGAGCGCTTTGAGGCAGCCAAGGCAGAGGCGGTGCGCGCCTACCGTGGAGAGCCGTGTCGGGCCATGACCATGGCGGGACAGGGGTACCCTGCGAGTGGCAGCGAGGCGGCGGCCGTGCTGCAGGCCATGGTGGATGCTCTGCCCGCACAGCCAGCTGCCAAGACTGGCGACGAACGGGTCCGGGGCCTCGTGACTCCGCACATCGACTACGCCCGAGGCGGGCAAGTCTATGCCGAGGTCTGGCGGGCCGCGGGTGAAGCGGTCAGAGATGCTGAGCTTGTCGTCCTGCTGGGTACCGATCATCGCGGAGGTGAGGGGAGGCTCACCCTGACACGCCAGTCGTATGCCACTCCGTGGGGCGTCCTTCCGACTGACCTGGAATTGGTGGACGCGTTGGCCGAGGCCATTGGCTCCGAGGAAGCCTACTGTGAGGAGCTGCATCATCGGCGCGAGCACTCGCTTGAGCTTGCCGCAGTGTGGCTGCACCACATGCGGCAGGGCATCGAAGTGGCAGTGGTCCCCATCCTGTGCGGAAGCTTCTTCGCCTTCGTAGCGGGCGGCGGGGACCCGGCAACTCACGAGCCGTTCGTGCGCGCACTGCGCATCCTCACCCAAGCGGTCTCGGCCAAGACAAGCCTGGTCGTGGCTGCTGCGGACCTCGCGCACATGGGGCCTGCTTTCGGCGACGCGTACGGCCTCGATCCGATTGGGCGGGCTCAACTGCGAAGGGCCGACGATCGCCTGCTGTGGGCGGTGGCTGCAGGAGATGCTCAGGGGTTCTTTGAGCAGCTCAAGGAGGAGCGCGACCGCCGGCATGTCTGCGGCCTGCCGCCGATCTACCTGGCCCTCCGGCTGCTGGGGGCAGCACGCGGGGAGAGCGCTGGCTATGCGTTGTGCCCGGCAGACTCAGAAGGCATGTCGTACGTATCGATTGCAGGCATGCTCTTTCGTTAGGCCGGCAGGGCAAAGCGCGCCATGATTCTGATCAAGCGAAAGAGCAAGCCCCTCCGTAGGGCAGCCGGGCGCATGCGGATGGTGGATTTGATTGGGACTAGGAGTCGGGATATGATGCATGGCTGGGACCTCGACAAGGGGTTGGGCCCTTGTGTGAGGCGGTCAATTGGCGAAAGGAGAAGGGCGGATGGCATCCTCTTCGTGCTGTGTGTGTGGCCAGGCGGTCGGCAGCGATGCTCCCCGGCTTGGCGGCAGAGCCTACTGCGATAGGCATTTCTTGAAGGTCGCGCGACGCCGCGGCAGTGTCGGGCGCGCCAGCTTGCTCACCTTCCTGGCGCTCGTGCTGTTTGCCGGATTGGTGGCGGTGATCTCGCGCTTTGCCAAGCCGGTTCCCCAAGGCGGCGTGCTGGTGCTGGTTGGAGTCGTCCTGTCCCTCGTGCCTGCGGTCCTGTGGCTGGTGTTCTTTTACCTGCAGGACACGCTGGAGCCTGAGCCCAAGGCCTATGTGTTCGGGGTGTTCGTCCTGGGTGGCCTCCTGGCTTCCGCCGTGGCGATTCCGCTGGTCCGTGATCTCTTTCGGGTCCAGGAGTGGATTGGGAGCAGCTTTCTGGTCAACCTCTTGGGATCCGTGCTTGTGGTTGGCTTCGTTCAGGAGTTCCTGAAGTACGCTGCGGTTCGCTACAGCGTGTATCTCCTTCCCGAGTTCGACGAGCGAATGGACGGCATCTTGTACGGGACAGCTGCGGGTTTGGGCTTTGCCACCATGCTCAACATCCTTTACGTGGTGGAGAGCGGGGGAGTGGACCTGGGGATGGGCGTCGTGCGGATTGTCGTGACGGCCCTTGCCCAGGCGAGCTTTTCCGGGATCACCGGCTACTTCCTGGCGCGAGCCAAGTTCGAAGAGGAGCGGGTGTGGTGGCTGCCTCTTGGCCTCACCATCGCAGCGGTGCTCAACGGCCTCTTCTCTGTCGCTCGGGGAAGCATCACCCGTGCCGGCTCCGTCCTGAGCCAGAGGACGGCAAACCCGTGGCTGGGCCTGGTGCTGGCAGGTGTGGTCGCAGCGGCCACGCTCGGCCTCTTGCTCTATTTGGTGCGGCGGGCGAATGAGCGGACGATCGCTGACGGCAAAGGCGCGTAGGGTGGGAGGGGACACGATGGCGAAGCAGACGACATTGCGTGAGCGCAGCGACCGTTGGTCGGATTGGGCAGTGATCTTGGTGCTTGTTCTTGCACTCCTGCTAGGCTGGGGAGTCATGGCCTACGCGCAGGGACAGCGCGAGAGCTACACGGACCCTGACAGCGGCCTCTCCGTCTTCTACCCCAAGGGGTGGCTTCTTAAGGCGGAGGAGGGGCTTGCCTTTCAGGCAGTGGACCCTGACAGCTCTGGCTTTAGGACGACCTACCAGGCCAGGCCGCTGGCCATCTCGGCTACGGAGTCGCTGACCTCCAGCCTGGGAGCAGCCCTGAATGATGCATCTCTTGCCCGGGCCCAAGAAGGGACGGCGTACCGTATGCTCGATCTTGGGGAAGGCGAAGCCGTGAGCGGCGCGCCTTCGGTGGAGGCGGAGTACGTGTACGTCGTCGAGGGAAGGGACCTCTTTGTCCAGACCCTCCCGGCCGTTGTCCGCGGACTCGACATCGCCGTCGCCCTGGAGGAGAGGGCATTTCTGTTCAGCCTGTTGGCTGAGGAGGACGAGTATCCGGACGCCCTCTCAGCCTTCCGCAAGTTCGTGGAGTCGGCGGCCCGCAAGTGACACGCTGCGGAGGATCCGGCGCTCCCCGACGTGGGGTTGGAGCGAAAGACCTGCATCCGTGGTTGTAGCGCATGGATTGGAGAGCTAGGATGAAAAGAGCTAGTCGATGGTTGGTCTTGCCGGTGGTGTTGGTGCTGCTTGCAGGGGGAGTGGTCCCTGTCGATGCGCTGGATAAGCAGACTCGTCTTGACATTATGTCCTCGGTCGTCCAGATTTCGCTCGTCAAAGTACAGGGGGGTCAGGTCTACTACCTGCCATGGGGATCGGGCACGATCATCTCGGCTGATGGGCTGATCCTGACAAACTGCCATGTTGCCGATCCCCTGCGCTATGGGCTCACGCCGGACGAAGTGCCAGACTATGATGCCCTTGGGATCGGACTGACCATCAAGTCCGACCGGCCGCCGCAGCTCTCGTACCTGGCCGAGGTCCTCCAGGCAGACCCCAACCTGGATCTTGCGGTAATCAGGATTACGAAGAAGACGGACCAGACGCCCCTGGCGCCCGAGGACCTGAATCTACCGTACGTAGAGGTGGGTGACTCGGACCAGATCGAGGTGGGTGACGACCTGAACGTGTTTGGCTACCCTGGTATCGGAGGTGACACGGTCACGTTTACCCGTGGGGTGGTCAGCGGCTTTACACTGGATGCCGGGATCAATGGGCGCGCGTGGATCAAGACAGATGCGAGTATCTCCGGGGGCAACAGCGGTGGTACGGGGGTGGATGAGCAAGGGGCCCTGATCGGCGTACCGACTCGGGCCGGAGTGGGAGGCGATACAGACCCGGTTGACTGCCGCCCCGTGAAGGACACCAATGGCGACGGGTACATCGACGGCAACGACGACTGTGTCTCCATCGGCGGCTTCATCAATGCCCTACGCCCGGTCAACCTGGCAAAGCCCCTCATCGAGGCGGCCCGGTTGGGCTTGCCCGACACTGGGCGGCAGGGCTCGTCGCAGTCATCGACGCCGACAAGCGGAAGCGTCGAGCTGGGCGGCCTGTTCTTTTCGACGGGCGTCAATGAGTTCAACCAACCGACGCAGATTGTCACAAGCCTTCCGTCCGGGGCGCGCAGCATGTACCTGTTCTTTGACTACGCAGGCATGGACGCGAGCCGGATGTTCGAGATGAAGGTCTCTGTCAATGGCGCCGATCAGCCCGGATGGGCCCTCCCCAGCGCTCCCTGGAGCGGCAATGAGCAGGGGATGTGGTGGATCGGCTGGAGTGACTCGGCGTTTCAGGACGGCAGGTACGAATTGGCTCTCCATGTGGATGGGGAGGAGCATGCACGTGCCCAGATCGCGATAGGAGGACGTGCCCAAGCGGTACCGGCCTTCTCGAACCTCCTTCTCAGCGCCGACGCGAATGCCCAGGGCGGGGCCAAGGCAGCTTCGGCCCTCTTCCCAGCCGGCGTCACCAAGATCATGGCCTTCTTCGACTATGCCAACGTGGCCAGCGGCACGACATGGGGCCGGACCTGGCTCATGGATGGAGAAGAAATCGCGACCAAGGACGAGCAGTGGAGCTCGGCCAAGTCGGGAAGCATGAGCCTGACCCTGAGCAATCCGTCGGGCTTTGAGCCAGGTGCCTACCGCCTAGTTCTTGATATCAAAGGCGAACTGGCTGCCCTCTCAAACTTTTGGGTGACAGGCGCCGCGGGCAGTGGGGCATCCTTCGGCCCCGTGACGTTCTCATCGGGGATCGACTCGCGGGGCAAGCCTGTTGGGGGGGCGAAGAGCTTTGGCAGCGGTTTGGAGGAGCTGCACGCTTTCTCTGCGTATGCCGGAATGGAGGACGGCACCGAGGTGACGGTGAACTGGTACATCGACGACGAGAAGGTTGTCGAGTGGCCGTACACCTGGGAGCTTGGCCAGTCCGGGACCTGGCACGACTATCTGTATTCGGACAGCGGCTCGCTGCCTGATGGTACCTATGCAGTCGAGTTGGTCGTGCAAGGTCAGACACTGCAGCAAGGAAGCGCCGTGGTCGGCACCGGCTCGACAGGAGGGTCCAGCGGGGGATCCTCCACGACGCAAGGGGTGCAGGTCGAGGGCCAGATCCTCGACCTGGAGACGAATCGAGCGATATCGGGTGCCCTGTTTATTGTCCTGAAGCCGGGCATCACGCTTGATGCCTTTGCGTGGACAGACGACGAAGTCTATTCGATGGCGGAAGCGGACCGGCAGGGATACTACAGCCTTCCGGATCTGCTCGTTCGCGGCGAGTGCTACTCGATGCTCATCGGCGCAGATGGGTACTGGACCTACGGGGAGGATGATGTCTGTATGGCACAGGACACCGAGTCCCCTCTCAACCTGACAGTGAAACTGGAGAAGCAGTAGAGTGATCCCTACACGCGAAGAGGCTTGGCGCCTGGTCACGGAGCTGACATCCAGCCAGAGCTTGCTCCACCATATGCTGGCGGTGGAGGCAGCAATGCGCGCCTACGCCGCCAAGTGGGGTGAGGACCAGGAGTATTGGGGCCTGGTGGGGCTGGTGCATGACCTGGACTATGAGGCCCATCCCAAGCTCTCGACTGAGGGACATCCTTGTGTGGGGGCGAAGTATCTCCGGGACCTGGGATGGCCGGAGGAGATCGTGCGGGCCGTGCTGGCGCACGCGGGCGAGTACACAGGCGTGCGGCCTGAGTCCAGAATGGAGAAGGCGCTGGTTGCTGTCGATGAGCTGACGGGCTTTCTCGCGGCGGTGGCCCTGGTGCGCCCGACGAAGGACATCCGCGACGTGAAGGAAGTCAGCTCCGTGCGGAGGAAGTGGAAGGACCGGGCGTTTGCCGCAGCGGTGAGTCGGTCGGAGATTGAAAGCGGCTGCGAGGCCCTGGGGGTCGATCTCTGGAGTGAGCATGTGCCGCTGGTCTTGGGAGCGATGCAGGCGATAGCCGCTGAACTGGGGCTGGCTGGCCTGATTGGCGGGCCGTCCGAGGCGGTGCCTAGCGCTCCGTCTTGATCCAAAGCTGCCGGCCATCGCTGATGAACTCCAGTGTACCCTGGAGGTCGGTGCGGAGCAAAAGGATGCCGCGCCTGCCTTCGAGGCGCGCCAGCGTTTCTGCTGCGGGGTGCCCGCTGCGGTTGTCGGTACCCAAGGAGATTGCGGCAAACGCTGGGTCGACCGCTTTGAGGAACTCATCCGTCGTAGAGCCTCCGCTTCCGTGATGAGCGACCTTGAGCACGTCGGCCTGGAGCGATCTGGCACTGTAGATGAGATCGTGCTCCGCCTCTGCCTCGATGTCACCCGTCAGCAGGAAGCTGTTGGCGCCATGGCGCAGCAGCAGCACGACTGAGTTGTTGTTCGAGGCGCTGACTCCGGAGGAGTACCGACCGCTGCTTGGGTGGACAACCTCCAAGGAAATGTCTTCGTCCAAGTTGATGCGGTCGCCTGCCACAGCGATGTGGCGCGGGATACGGCTCTCCTCCAGCCGTCGAAGGCATTCCTGGAGCAACAGGCTGCTTTCCTCTGTCCCGTTGTCGAGCCATCCGCCGACGTCGTAGCGCTCCAACAGGGGCACGATGCCCGTCGTGTGGTCGCCGTCCGCATGGGTTGCCACGACCAGATCAAGCGAGTGGTCCCAGAATGGCATCGCCTTGCCCAAAGCCGCGAAGAGAGCAGTCGGGCTGGGCCCACCGTCGACAAGGACCTGTCTCCCACGAGGGGTTGTTATGAGGATGGCATCTCCTTGCCCGACATCAAGGATGTGCACGTGCAGCCGATGATCGGGCAACTGGCCGATGGTGAGGCCAAGAAGCAGCAGGACCAAGGCCGCTGCGGCAAAGCCCGGCCAGCCAGGCTTGGACGCAGCGAGGGACCTGAACCTTGTGCGCCAGCCGACCGGCCTCGGAACCAAGGCCAAGAGCGCCAATACCCCGTAGATGCCGAGGCCGAGCCAAAGAGAAGTGTCATCGGCGACTGGGATCGAGGCTGAAGGCCAGCCGGACATCCAGTGCACAATACCCCTCGTATAGGCTAGGAGGAGCCATGGCACCCAGGCGAGCACGCGCGCTATCGGCAGGAGCCAGGCGGAGAGGCCCAGGAGTGCGCTCGCACAGCCCCATGCCATAATCCAGGGCTGGACCGGGGCGATGAAGAAGTTGGCCAATGGGGCCACAAGCGATAGCCGGCCGAAAGACGTGGCGACCAGCGGGAGAACCATCACCTGCGGCGCAAGTGTGACGGCTGCCATCTCACCCAGGAGGCGCAGAACCGGCTGGAGGCGAGGGCCGGTAACCCGAGCCCAGCAGTGCCTGTCCAGCAGGCGTTCGAAGGGCTCGGACAGGAAGACCAACCCTGCAGTCGCCAGGAAGCTAAGCTGGAATGAAGCGTCCCAGAGGGACAACGGGGCGAGGATGGTCATGAAGAAGGCTGCTGCACAGAGCGAGACATAGGAGATGGTGCCGCGGCCGAGTTGGCGCCCGGTCAGGTACAGGCTAGCCATGATTCCCGCGCGCACCACGGGCGCCTCGGCACCGACCAAGAGGATGTACGCTCCCAGGCCCGCCATGGTCACCCAGTAGCCGAGACGCCTGCCCAGCATCCAACCAAATGCACGTGCAAGCAGTGCAGTCACGATGACGACATTGGCGCCGGAGATTACCAGTACGTGACTGGTCGAGGTGACATTGAACTCCTCATACAACTCATCGGGTATCTCGGAGCGGATGCCGAGGACAATGCCCTGCAGCAGCGCGCTCTCGGGTGCTCTCATGAGCCGAGCGATGGAGAGCCGAAGTCCGTCCCGTGCGGCGTAGATTCGCGCCCAGAAGCCGCTGCCCTGGTTCTCGGCGAGTCGCTCGATCCGAGCCCGCTCGAAGGTCGAGTAGATGCCTTTGCGCGCAAGGTACTCCCGGTACGAGAAGTCGGTCAGCTCCGGAGGTGTCGTGAGCAAGCCAGCGATGCGAACGCGATCCCCATAGCGGACCTCGGGGAAGGGGGGAATCCGGGCAAGGGCAGTGCCACGAACGGTGCGGACCTGCCCGTCCTGCTCCAGCTGGGTCATATCGACCCGAATCATCGTCCACGTGCCTCTCCGGTCCGGGTAGCCGGAGATGACCCCCTCCGCAGACACCCAGCCGGTGTCGTTGTAGTACGCGACCTGCTCGGGGCACGGCCGTCCTGGCTGCGAGATCTGGTAGCGAAGGGCGCCGAGCAGCAGGGCTATCGCACATGCCGCGCCCCGGAAGAGCGCCCGGTCGTTGCGCCAGAGCACCATGACCCCGAGAGGCACCAGGAGGAGCAGTGCAACGACCAGGGGCCGGACGCCGTAGGGAACCAGGTACCCACGGGCTGCCAGCAGGCCGACGACCCAGGCGATAACCACCGGGACCAATGGTGGCACGGCTGAACCTCTCGCACAGTCTTGAGCGATTGTACACCCGCTCGTAGGCGCGGTCAAACCCGCCTGCCATTGCCTGGGTGCGGCGGGCAGGGCAGGGCGGCACCGGCGACCAGCAGTGGTTGCTTTTTTGTCGCGATCGGTGTAGAATAGGACCATCTTGAATCAACCGGCTTCGACTTGGCGAAGATCCAGGACGCTGCCGCGCTGCTTGACGGATGGGCGTGTTGTGGTGGCGCAGGGATCCTGCGCCTCACCCAGAAAGTCCCCAGATTCCACAGTAGGCCGGCCAGAGCCGGCACTATCTCGATACCACGTACAGTAAAAGGAGGGCACCATGTTTTCTGACAGCGATCTCAAGGAGCTGGTCTCGTTCCGCAGTGAGCAGGCGCCGGTGTTGAGCGTCTACCTCAATGTTGACCCGACCCAGCAGGGGTCTGACCAGCAAAGGCTCGTCCTTCGCTCGCTACTCAGAAGCGTCGCCGATCACGCCGCCCATCAGGACACTCAGGCGGTGGAACGCTACCTGGACCTGGAGCACCCCTGGCAAGGAAAGGGGGTTGCGCTCTTCTCGTGCCAGGCGATGGGTTTTTGGCGAGCCTACCCCTTGGCTGTTCCAGTGGAGAACCAGGCGTACGTATCGCACCGTCCCTATCTCAAGCCACTGACTGATGTGCTGGACGCCTATGGACGATATGGCGTGATCCTGGCAGACCGAGAGGGCGCTCGGATGTTCCTCTTTAACGTCGGAGAGCTCGTCGAAGCCACCGGAACGTTCGGCGAGCAGATTCGGCGCGTGAAGCATGGTGGGGCTTCGGGCGTGACCGGAATGCGCGGCGGGGTGGCCGCGGGCATTGCCCGGCGCGGGGCGGCTGCGGTCCAGCGCAACCTGAAGGAGATAGCCGAGGTTTCGGAGGAGTTCTTTGTGTCGCACGGATGCACCCGGCTGATCCTGGCGGGAAGTGACTCGAACCTGGCGCAGCTCCGCGACCTGCTGCCGCGGTCGCTGCATTCGAAGGTGATTGGCTCCTTTACCAGTGACATAGGGGCATCGGTGCCCGAGATCCAGTCCAAGTCGATGGACCTTATCGAGGAAATCGCGGCGAAAAGGGAGACTGAGCTGGTCGACCAGCTGATTTCCGCGTGGAAGCGCGGCTCAGGGGCAGCAGTCGCGCTGTCCGATACCCTGGCGGCCGTCCAAGAGCACCGCGCCCGCCTGCTGTTGGTGGCTGCCGGCTATCAGGCAGGAGGCTTCCGGTGCCTGAATTGCCGGTACCTGATGCTGGCTGGGCGCCCGGAGTGTCCCTTGTGCGGAGGGCAGGTAGAGCCCGTGGAAGATGTGGTAGACTCGGTCGTGCACCGGGCCCTGGAGCAGGGAGTCGAGGTCGAGATCGTGCGCGGCAACCGCACCCTTGAGGAGGCCGGTTCCATCGGGGCACTGCTCCGCTACTAATCGTGAAACTGGTCAAGGCATAGAAAGCCGGGCGCGGCCTGCTGCGCCCGGCTTTCTATGTGCGCGGCGAGCTGCACACTAGAGGAGCTTGTCTGCCATCATGGCAGCGAACGTCAGTGCCAAATAGAGGCTGGAGAGCTTGAACATCAGCCAGGCGTTGCGCGCGGTCGGGCGGAAGAAGAGGTAGATGTGTCCGGCCAGGGAGACGCCGGCTCCCAGCATCGCCAGCGAGAAGTACAGCACGCCAAAGTTCCCCACCCAGCCGAGGAGGAGCGACTCGGCCGTCATGAGGACAACGCTGGCGACGATCAGGTTGACCGCCAAACGAAGGTTGGTCACGACGGGAAGCATGGGGACGCTGGCGCGGGCATAGTCCTCTCGGTAACGGATGGCCAAGTTCCAGATGTGGTTGGGTGTCCAGGTGATCACGAGAAGGCTGATCAGGACCGGCGTCCAGGTCAGGCTGCCCTGGACGACGGTCCATCCGAAGAGGACGGGCATGCCTCCACTCAGGGAGCCAAGCAGGATGTTGATGCAGGACCGGCGCTTTGCCAAGAGGCTGTAGATCACCACATTGTCGAACAACCCCAGGAACATCCAGAGGGCTGCGAGAGGGCTGAAGAGGAAGGAAAGCGCCAGGGACAAAGCGGCCAGGAAAAGCCCCCAGGCCAGCGCTTTTTCGGGTGGATGTATGCGCTTGCCGGGCAGCGGCCTGGCACGTGTGCGCTCCATGAGGGCATCGATGTCGCGGTCGATGTAGCAGGTGAGGGTGTCGGCAGCGGCGCATCCGGCCGTAATGGCGATGAGGACCATCGCCCACTTGCCGGCCGACAAGGTGCCGACTCCGCCTGCGACCACCATGGCCCCGATGCAAGTAAAGACAAGAAGCCCTACGGTGCTGGGCTTGGTCACCTCGACGTAGCTGCGAATCCTGGGCAGCCAGCGAGGCTTTGCCTGACTTGTCTGGGATGCGGGTGACTCTGCTTCATCGGTCATGGTCTCGTCCCGAGCTTGTATTTGGCGGCGCCTTGCTGAGTGTCATCGGCGACACGCCGGTTTGGTGCTCACACCGGATTGGCTGGCTTCGCGCCGGGGAGTATAGCGCACGTGCGGCCCGCTGTCACGTTTTCGCAGGCTGTTGACAGCCGCCCACGCTCTGGTATAATCGGTCGGAAGATGAAGGCCTTGGAGGGAGTCGATGGGTAAAGTCCGCATTGGCGGCATCATGCAGAACGGTCATCTGGCGCTGCTGAATGTCACCGCCGTGCCCGATCGTCCGGGGATCGCTGCATCGATCCTTGGTCAGCTTGGGGCCCGGGGTGTCAATGTCCAGTTCATTGTGCAGTGTATCGACCAAGCCCAACACGACCAGGTCGCTTTGTGTGTCGATAGGGACGACCTCCACACTGCGTTGGAGATTGTTCAGCGGATAGCACCCGAGATCGATGCCGGGCGAGTGGAGGCCGTGGGAGAGGTGGCGATTGTGTCGATCTTCGGTCCCGATTTCCGTGAGCGCCCCGGTATCGCGGGGAGAATGTTCGATGCGCTTGCCGGCAGGCAGGTCAACATCCTCGCCATCAGCACTTCCATCTCCACGGTCTCGTGTGTGGTGGCTTCCGCACAACTGGACCTTGCCCTACGAGCGCTGCGGGAGACGTTTGACTTGCCCTGAGCGCGATCAGGGTAGGAAGCAACGCCCCCTTTTGAAGTGCCTATCGCCTGGCGAACCCCTTTTCGAGCTCCTCGACCGAGAAGTGAAGCAAGGTAGGGCGGCCATGGGGGCAGGTGTGGGGGGTCTCACAGAGCTCTAGCTGGCGGACGAGCTTTTGCATCTCCTCTGGGGCCAAGACCATGCCAGCCTTCACTGCGCTTCTCTTGCAAATGGCCGCTATCAGCCTCTTCTCAGCACCCAGGGCAATGGGATCCGAGCCCACCCGCAGAAGCTCAAGAATGTCGACCACGGCCGCCCGCAGGTCGGTTGTGCCGAGAATGGGCGGCACGGCGCGCACTAGGTAGGCTGTCCCCCCGAAAGGCTCAATAGCAAAGCCCAGCTGATTCAGGGTCTTGAGATGCTGCGCCATGATGCCCACCAAGAGCGGATCCAGCTCCAGGACCAGCGGTTCGAGGAGTGCCTGCGAGGTTATGGCACGCTCCCGGTGAGCTGCCGCCATCTGCTCGTACAGGACTCGCTCATGCGCCGCATGCTGGTCGATGAGGTATAGTCCCTGAGGGCCTTCCGCGACGATGTAGGTTTGCCCAACCTGCCCGACGACTCGGAGCAGGGGCAGGCGAACGGGACCCAGGGGTTGGAGGTTGTCCCCCTCGTCCGCGTTTCGATAGAGCTCCATGGCAGCCTGCGTGGGCGGCATCGTGCCCGGAAAAGCCGGCTCGGATGCCGGTTCTCCATTCCAACCAGGGCCGGGCCACGCTCGCGAGGGGTATCCCAGCCCCTGCACCGGGCTGTGGGCGGCCACAGCCGCACGAACGGCTTTCTGAACGGCGCCAAACACCCTCTGCCCGTCCCGAAATCGGACCTCCCGCTTTGTTGGGTGGACATTGACATCAACGTCAGCGGGATCGATGGTGAGGAAGAGGAAGGCAACAGGGAAGCGGCCCACCGGTAGGAGAGCATGGTATGCCTGCACGACGGCATGAGCCAGTGAGCGATCCTGAACCCACCGGCGGTTGACAAAGAGCGCAATGTAACCCCGGTTGGCACGATGCAATGCAGGGATACCGACGTATCCAGCAACCCGAATGCCGGGTGCTGGCGAGGGGCCGATCTCGAGCAGCTGCTCTACCGTCTCGAGATCGTGAACGGCAAGCAGGACGTCGCGAATCTGTCCATTGCCCGGCGACTGGAAGGTCGTTCGGCCGTCGGCCGTCAGGCCGAATTGGATCTCGGGATAGGCGAGCGCATAGTGCGTGACGACTGTGTAGATGTGGCCCGTCTCTGTCTCGGGTTGCCGTAAGAACTTTTCCCTGGCCGGGATCCGGCGGAATAAATGCTCCACGGTCACCATCGTGCCGACCGGGCAGCCATGTGCGCCGTGGCGCACCACCTGCCCACCGTCCACCTTGACGAGAAGGCCCGCGGCCTGGTCGAGAGGGCGGGTGAGCAGTGTCACTTCGCTGACGGCTGCGATGCTGGCGAGGGCTTCCCCCCGGAAGCCGAGCGTTGCGATCCGGTCCAGATCACCGACGTCATCCAGCTTGCTGGTTGCATGGCGCGCGAAGGCCAGTGGCACCTCGCCTGAAGGGATGCCGCAGCCGTTGTCGGTGACCCGGATCAGCCTCCGGCCGCCCTCACGGATGTCCACGCGAATCTGGCTCGCACCGGCATCGATGCAGTTCTCGATTAGCTCCTTGGCCACCGAGGCCGGGCGCTCGACGACCTCTCCGGCAGCGATCTTGCCGGCTACTTCGGCGGTCAACAGATGAATGGGCATAGGCTTCCTCTTGCGGCAGGTCGCTCGCTCGTGGCCTTGATGGGCGTCAGGCTGGCTGTTTGCCGTCTGTGCCGCGGGGCCAGGACGCATTCTAGCATAGGACACTGTGCGGGCCAAGTTCTGCCTGGGACGCTCTGGCTGTTGACAAATCGCGCGGGCCGGTTAGAATCACTTCAGTCAACCGAAGCACCTTCGGGGCAGGGTGAGGGGCACCAAATCCCGACCGGCGGTAGGGCCATCGCGCAGATGGCCGAGCCCGCAAGCCTGGAGACACCAGGCAGATCCGGTGTGAAGCCGGGGCCGACGGTAAAGTCCGGATAGGAGAAGGTGGTTGGCATGGCCTGAAATGGCTCCGGCGAGACAGGCCAAGACAAGAGGGGATCCACGAGACCCACCGGCCCCGAGGGTGCATTCCCCGAGGGGCTTTTTTTGTGGGCAAAGAAGAGAGCAGGAAGGACAGATCAGCATCTGAAGTAGGACGGGCCGGTCGCAGGCATCCGCTGCAGCCGCCCCGGTGCCGCGCGCCCGACGGACCTGGCGTGCGGGCCGGAAGGTGGCCTTCGAAATGGTTCACACGGCGGCTCGAGATCCTGCTGGTCCCGGTAGCCATGGCTGCCCTTACCGGTGTCTGGTGGGCCATCGTCAGGGTAAGGGACTACCCGCCGTTCCTGCTGCCGGCACCCGGCCAGGTGTGGGACAGGTTCGTCGCGGCTGCCTCGGACGGTACGCTGTGGCTGCACACCTCGGTCACACTGGTAGAGATCCTGGCGGGCCTTGGGCTTGGACTCGCAACCGCCACCATGCTTGGCTACCTGCTGGCCAAGGCCCCCCTGCTCGAGCGCTTCCTGAGTCCCTACATTGTCGCGAGCCAATCTGTCCCCATCGTTGCGCTCGCGCCGCTCCTTATCGTGTGGTTCGGTTTCGGGCTGCTTTCCAAGGTCCTGGTGTGTGCGCTGACCATCTTCTTTCCCGTACTCATCAATACAGTGGTTGGGCTGAGGTCGGTCGAGCAGGATTTGCGCGACCTGATGCGGACTCTGGAGGCAAGCCGATGGCAGGTATTCCGCTACCTGGAGCTGCCGGCCGCCCTGCCCGTCCTCCTGGCCGGCCTGAAAGTGGGGGCGACCCTCTCGGTGATTGGGGCGGTGGTCGGCGAGTTTGCGCAGTCTGACCGCGGGCTGGGCTTTCTGGTGAACCTGGCGAACCGGGGTCTGTACGATACGCCGCTCATGTTCGTGGCACTATTCGTCCTGATGACGATTGCCCTGGCCTTGTATGGCATCGTGTCTGCCGTTGAGGTCCTGCTGCTGAAGTGGAACCGGGGAAGTTGAGGTTCGCACGGCGTGCGCCCTGTGAGAAATGGAACTGAAGATCTGGAGGCTTCTTTGAAGAAAGCGCTTCACGCACTGTCCCTCATCATGGTGCTGCCCCTGTTCGGGCTTGTGACGGGTTGTGGGTCCGGGAGCGGCGTGCCCGTCAAGCAGACGGTCACGCTGGCAATGGGCTACGTCCCAAACGTGCAGTTTGCGCCCTTCTATGTGGCCGTGGAAAAGGGGTTTTTCGCGGAGGAAGGGATCAACATCTCCTTCGACTACGGCTGGGAAACGGACCTGCTGAAGCTGGTCGGCAGCGATGATCTGCAGTTCGCGATCACCAGCGGCGACCAGGTGATCCTGGCACGGAGCCAAGGACTGCCGGTGGTTTACGTCATGAACTGGTACCGCCGGTTCCCCGTGACTGTCGTTTCGCTGGCCGAGGCCGGGATCGAGCAGCCTTCCGACCTTGTGGGACGGAGAGTGGGAACGCCGGCTATCTATGGGGCAAGCTACATCGGCTGGAGGGCCCTGCTCGACGCTGCGGGGCTCGATGAGACCGATGTCCGCCTGATCTCGGTCGGCTACACGCAGGTGGCTGCTCTCTCAGAGGGGCAGGTAGATGCGGCCATCTGCTATGCCATGAACGAGCAGGTCCAACTGGAGGCCGAAGGGCTGGAGCTAAACGTCCTGTATGTCTCGGACGTCGCCAACCTGGTGTCCAACGGGCTGATCACAAACGAGAAGACCATTCGCGAGGACCCCGAGCTGGTGCAGGGCATGACGCGCGCTGCCCTGCGCGGCCTGGCGTTTACCCTTGAGCATCCTGATGAGGCATTCGAGATCACCGCGATGCAGGTGCCGGAGGTGCGTGCGGATGCCCAGACAGAGGCCGTCAGCCGCGCGATCTTGGCACGCTCGATCGAGTTCTGGTCTGCGGCACCCGGACAACTCGGCCTGTCGTCACCTGACGACTGGCAGTTGTCGCATGGCGTGATGCAGGAGATGGGGTTGGTCGGAACAGGGGAGGACATCGTTTCGATGTTCACCAACCAGTTCATCGCCGGCGTGGAGGAGTAGCGTGGCGGTTGTGCTGGAAGCGGCCGGCCTGTGCCACACCTTCCTCGGAGCTCAAGGGAAGCTGAAGGCCCTCGATGGCATTGACATCGGAGTGAGCAAAGGGGAGTTTGTGGCCATCGTGGGCCCGTCCGGCTGTGGCAAGAGCACCCTTCTGCGCATACTTGGGGGCCTGGTGGTGCCCACCCGTGGCACAGTCAGGCTGGATGGGCGCCCCCTAAGGTCACCCCAGCGCAAGGTCAGCTACGTGTTCCAATCGCTCAGCCTGTTGCCCTGGCGCACCGTGCTGCGGAACGCAACTCTTCCCCTGGAGGTGGCAGGTGCTGCGAGCAGCCAGTGTACAGCCCGGGCGCGCGAGATGCTGTCGTTGGTCGGGCTGGACCGGTTCGAGGGGGCTTTTCCGCGCGAACTGTCGGGGGGAATGGCGCAGCGGGTGGCTATCGCCCGCGCGCTGGTGGCCGACCCCGAGGTGCTTCTGCTCGACGAGCCGTTCGGAGCGCTGGATGCGCTGAGCCGAGAGCAAATGAACATGGAGCTCATGCGTATCTGGCAGGCCCGGCAGGTGACGGCAGTGATGGTGACGCACGACCTTGAGGAGGCCGTCTTTGTGGCAGACCGTGTGCTCGTCATGTCCCCGCGGCCGGGGCAAATCCGCGCCGAGGTTCTCGTCGACCTACCACGCCCGCGCACGATCGAGGTCACCTACACCGAGTATTTCGGGGCGATGACGCGAAGAGTACGCGATGCGTTGGGACCCCAGGCTACCGGCCAGCCGGAAGGCGAGGGTTCGCCCTTGCCGCCCGGCAGGGTCGCGTGTAGAATGAAGTAGTAGTCAGGAGCGGAAACCACGACAGGTAGGAGATCGACCATGAAGCTCATGCGCTTCACTGAAGGGCTGATGCTTGGGGCGTTGGTGGGAGGGGGGCTGGTGCTCCTTCTAGCGCCCAAGAGCGGCGCGCAGACTCGCACATTCGTGCAGAATTGGCTGGAGGCGGTGTGGAAGGAGGGTCAGCAGGCGGCTGAATCCAGGCGCCTGGAGCTGATGACCCGGCTTGAGGAGCTGCAGTCGCAAGGATAGTGCGAAGGGTCGGACAGCGGCGGAGCTTGCCAAGCCACGAGGGCCCCAGTGGGGCCTGAGCGACCCGCTTGCCTCAACTCCTACAGCGCCTCGAGCCGGGCAGCGACCAAGGGCACCAACATTTCGTCGGCCGAAAGGCCTCCATGCTTTCCCAACAGAGGGAAGCGCGTCTTTGTCCGAGTCAGGGCATTGCGTCCACGCCCGAGAACAAGCAACTCACCCGCGCGGGAGTAGCTTTCATCGCAAGGGGGGCCACCCAATAGGCCGGCGTCGATGGCCTTAGCGGAGGAAACGACCTGGAACCTGCCTGGGAAGCACTCTGCGATGTGGTCCCGAATCAGCCCCGCCCTTCCCGGGCGCGGGTGGATGAATGCGGCGCGGGCTTCCCCGACGACGGGAACCATCAGGTGGCCGGATAGAACGGGGTCTTCATCGACTCGGATGGCATGGTCTGGCGGGATGCACAGCTGGCCGTGGTCGGCGGTGATGAGAAGTGCCGTCCCGTCTCGCTCGGCAGGAGACAGCCTGGCGAGGAACTCGGCTTCCAATAGGTGGCACATAGTCCGGAACTCGGCCTGC
>MTKX01012482.1_pt1 | contig 54586 bp, 42 predicted proteins | sample 1042771 | NCBI WGS metagenome assembly MTKX01 (sample SAMN06212183, study PRJNA360534) | anaerobic digester metagenome | biome: Wastewater treatment plant; material: sludge; isolation source: anaerobic digester fed with sludge from wastewater treatment plant | place: Denmark: WWTP Randers ...
CCATCGAGAGCCCCTTTTGTCAACTCACATAGCAAGTTTTGCGGTACTGCGTTTATTCGTTTCCCATTCGTTGACAACGCCCTACCGCACCCCTCGCCCTCCCCCTTGCCCTCCGCCCCCATTCGGTGTACAATAATCGACAAATACTCGATGGAGGGAACGATGCTAAAAGCCGGCGATCCCGCACCCGATTTCACCCTCGTGTCCGACGGCGGCCAGGAGGTCAGCCTGGCCGACTATCGCGGGCAGAAGGTGGTCCTCTACTTCTACCCCAAGGACGACACGCCGGGCTGCACGGCCGAGGCGTGCGCCTTCCGCGACGACCATTCCGACATCGTCGCCGCCGGGGCCGCCGTCCTGGGCGTCAGCCCCGACATGATCAAGTCCCACGACAAGTTCAAGGCCAAGTACAACCTGCCCTTTGCCCTGCTGAGCGATCCCGACCACCGGGTGGCCGACATGTACGGGGCATGGGGGGAGAAAAAGATGTTTGGCAAGTCCTACGAGGGCATCCTGCGCTCCACGTTCATCGTCGACGAGGAGGGCAAGATCGTCAAGGTCTTTCCCAAGGTGACGCCCAAGGGTCACAGCCGGGAGGTGCTGGCCGCGCTGCAGAGCTGACAGGCCCTACGGCCTTTGCCTCCCAGTTGGTCCTTGCGATGCTCCGACCGGGGCCGCAAAAGAGCGAGGGGGCCGGGCAATGGCCGCGGCCCCCTCGTGGATTCAAGGATCAGGCGGCCGAGTAGCCCGGACCCTCCGTGTAGAAATTGCGGTTCTTGTCGATCCAGTCCTTGTACTCCTCCGGCACCTCGTCCTCGGGATAGATCGCGTCCACCGGGCACTCGGGCGCGCAGGCACCGCAGTCAATGCAGGTGTCGGGATCGATCCAGTAGGCCATCCCCCACTGGGCATCGCCCTCGGGGCCAGGCACGATGCACTCCACGGGGCACACCTCGGCACAGCTCCCATCGCGGATGCAGGGCTCCGTAATCACGTACGCCATTGCTACACCTCCTCTTTCTTGATAAGGTCTATGGATCCAGGCCGGCCCGCGCCGGCTCCGGTCAACCAAACTCGGCGCGCAGCCGCTCCATCTGCTCGGCGGTCAGCGGTTCCAGGCGGCGCGTCGCCACGGGCCCCATCCGTAGCCCGGCCACCTGCTCCTCGTAGGTGGGCAGCCGGACCTGGTACAGGACGCCCAGGGGGATGCGATCGCCCCACTCCAGCGCCTTCTGGAAGGCGGCGGCCCGGTCCGTGGGATCGTAGCCGCTGCCCTCCAGGTCGTACACCCGCTCGCGATACCAGTCGTACGTGTTCTTGCGGTTAAAGGTGACGCACGGCTGGAGGATCTCCATGAGGGCATAGCCCTTGTGCGCCAGGGCCCGGGCAATCAGGCCCGACAGGTGCTTCACGTCGCCAGCAAAGCCCCGCGCCACAAAGGTGGCCCCCGCCGCCAGGGCCAGGGCCGCCGGCGACACGGGCAGGTCCAGGGCGCCCGCCGGCGAGGTGCTCGTCACAAAGCCGGGATCGCTGGTGGGCGAATACTGGCCCTTGGTCAGGCCATAGATCTGGTTGTTCTGCAACAGGTCCACGATCTCCACGTTGCGCCGGGCGGCGTGCACAAAGTGGCCCATGCCCAGCCCCATGCCGTCGCCGTCGCCGTGGACGACCAGCGTTTTCAGCCCGGGATTCACCAGGCGGGCGCCCGTGGCGATGGGCACCGCCCGGCCGTGGAGCGTCATGAAGCCGTTGACGTTGGCATAGTCGGGCAGCTTGCTGCCACAGCCGATGCCGCTGACGACCAGGATCTCGTGGGGCGCCAGGCCGGCCTGCACCAACGCCCCCTTGACCGCGGCCAGGATGCCGAAATCGCCGCACCCGGGGCACCAGGTGGGCTTGACGGGGCTCGCGTAGTCCTTCTGAGTGACGGGCTGAGCGACGGACATCAGGCCACCTCCTCCAGGCCCGCCAGCACGTCGCCGGGCGCGAAGGGGCGCCCGTCGTAGCGGCTGATGGTGTGATGGATCGGCATGCACAGCTCGCCCTGCAAGAAGCGGGCGAGCTGCCCGGTATAGTTGTTCTCCACGACCACGAGCTTGCCGCCCTTGAGGGCCTGGCGGGCCGCCCTGGCCGGGAAGGGCCATAGGTCGCAAAAGTGGACCAGGCGCGCCCGGCCCTGGAGCCGGTCGACGACCTCGCGCAGCACGCCGTAGGTCGAGCCCCAGCCCACCAGGACGATGGGCGCCCCGTCGGGGCCGTAGCAGGTGGGCGGCGCCATCTCCCGCAGGGCCACCTCCTGCTTGCGCATCCGCTTTTGCATCATAAGCCGGCGGTTTTCGGCGTCCTCGGTGATGTGGCCGAACTCGTCGTGCTCGTCGCTGGCCGTGGCATACACGGCCTTCGGATGGCCGGGCACGGCCCGGGGTGAGATGCCGTCGTCCACAAAGCGGTGGCGCTTGTAGGGCTCGGCCAGGGCATCCAGCTCCTCGCTGCCCAACAGCTTGCCCCGGTCGATGACCACGCTCTCCAGGTCGAGGGCGCCGGGGTCCAGGGTGCGCAGCGAGGCGGCCAGCAACTGGTCCGAGAGGACGAGGACCGGCGTCTGGTACTTTTCGGCCAGGTTAAAGGCCCGCCAGCCGCACTGAAAGTACTCCTCAATGGTGCCGGGCGCCAGGAGAAGGCGGGGGAACTCGCCCTGGCTGGCGTTGAGGACAAAGAGCAGGTCGCTCTGCTCCGTACGGGTGGGCAGGCCGGTGGACGGGCCGCCGCGCTGGGCCTCGACAACCACCAGGGGCACCTCGCACATGCCGGCCAGCCCCAGCGCTTCGACCATGAGGGAAAAACCGCCGCCCGAGGTGGCGGTCATGGCCCGCGCCCCGGCAAAGTTGGCGCCAATGGCCATGCAGATGGCGGCGATCTCGTCCTCGGCGTGCTTGGTGACCACGCCGTACTCTTCTTCGTGCCTGGCCATCCACTCGATGATGGACGTGGCGGGCGTCATGGGATAGGCCGACACAAAGCGACAGCCACCGGCCAGGGCGCCCAGGGCAAAGGCCTGGTTGCCGCCCACCAGGAGCCGCCGGGGCGCGTCGGGCACCGCGGCCAGCTTCCAGGGAAAGTCGGCGGCATAGCGCTCCTCGGCATACAGATAGGCGGCCCGCGCCACGCGCAGGTTGGCGGCCACTACCTCGCCCCCCTTCCGCCGAAAGTTCTGGCGGATGACGTCGGCCATGCGCTCGTAGGAATAGCCTGTCACGCCGGCCGCGGCGCCCAGGGCCGCGGTGTTGGCCATCACCCGCTCGCCGTGCTCCTTGGCAATCTCCACAAGGGGCACGGGCATGGCGTTCCGGAGGGGGTCGGGGCCGCCGGCGACGGCGGCCGCATCCACCTTCAGGTCCTGGTCGTAGATGATGCCGCCCCCCGGCACGACGTCGTCGCAGAAGGCTTGCAGCGCCTCCTCGTTGAGCGCCAGGAGGATGTGGATGGCGTCGTCGTGGCAATAGAGGGGCGATTCGTGGACCCTGAGCTCGAAAAAGTTCAGGCCGCCGCGAATGCGCGACATGTAGTCCTGGAGGGCAAAGACGTGAAGGCCGCCCTGGGCTAGCGCCTGGGCAAACCCCGCGCCGCTGGACTCCACTCCCTGGCCGGCTGCGCCGGCGATTCTGAGGCTCAAATCGTTGATGGTAGTCATTCCCTGCTCCGTAGCATCTGGGCCGGCCTCGTACGGGGCCGGCAACTCGACCGGTGCGTGGGGTCCGCGGTGACCGTGAGCAGTGTACCATCATTGGGCAGCACAAGTCAAATCTGCGACACGTCAGGTTGCGCTCCGGGCCGGGCTACGGCGAGGCGCGCAGGACCAGCGGCAGGTAGAGGGACTTCAGGGCCCCCGGCGCCCAGTACTCGTCGGCGCCCAGGTCGGGCGTGCCAAGGCGAGGCTCGCGGTCCATGTCGTTGCGCACGCCCGCGTCAATCCCGGCGTCGATGGCCAGCGATTGGGAGCCGATGTGGAAATCGCCCGCTTCCTCGTCGGCAAAGGCCGGAAAGCCGGTGATATAGTTGGTGCACGACGCCCCGTTGCCGCAGCGGGTGCCGTTCTTGTAAAAGAGAGTGCGGTCGGCGACGACGTCCGCGCCCCAGTAGCCGGCCACCGTGTGCGACGAGACGATGGTGTTGGTCAGCCGCGCGCTGCCGCCGTTGGCCCACAGGGCGAAATCCCCGTTGTTGGCCAGGGTCCAGTGCCGCGCCACGAGGTTGCCGCCCGAAAGGTAGATGCCCTGGGCCATGGAAGAGTTGTTGGCGATGACGTCGTTGATGCCGTCGACGTGGCCGCCGGCGACGACCATGGCCCCGCCAAAGGTGCCGGGCGCCTGGTTGTGCATGACGGCGTTCCTCTCCAGCTTCAGGTTACCGTCGGCGACGTACAGGGCGCCGCCACCCTGGCTGCCGCCGACGTTGTACGCCAGGCGGTTCCCGACGAGGGTGATGAGGCTGCCGTTGGCCCAGGCGGCGATGCCCCCGCCGTCGGACGTGGCCGTGTTGCTGATGATGTCGTTGTTGTACAGCGCCATGGTGCCGGCGCTGATGCCCACCCCGCCGCCCGACGCCGCCGCGTTGCCCCGGATCACGTTGCGGCTCGCCGTGACGCTCGGCGGCTGCACGCCGTCCAGGCCGATGCCGCCCCCGTTGCCCGTCGAATCGTTGTCCTCGATGACATTGTCCTCCAGGACGGCCGTGCCCGACGTGACAAACACGCCCATGAGCGAATTGCCGCGGATGGTGTTGTTCCGCAGCGTGGCATCGGCCCCGTTCAGCATCGCCCCACCGCCCATGTCCGTCGACGTGTTGCTTTCGATGAGGCTGCCGGTCACCAGGAGCGTGCCGTGGCGCGCCCCCAGGCCCGCGCCGTGGCGGCCGGAATGGTTATCCCGGATGATCGAGTCGACGATGGTCAGGCTTCCGTCCTCCAAAAAGACCCCGCCGCCCCCGCCGCCGACGGTCCCCGTGGCGGTGTTGTTCAGTATTTCGCAGTTCTGGATCGTCACGTTGCCGTTGACGACATAGATGCCCCCGCCGTCGGCCGCCAGCCCCGAGTTGCCCCGCTGCACCACCAACCCCTCCAGCCGGACGGTGACGTCGCTCGAGCTCTCCACCCGGATCACCCGGTGGCCCGCCGTGGGGCCGGCGTCCAACACCGTGCGCCGTGTATCGGGCATGGACGTCTGCCAGTCGGTGGTGGCAAAGCCGCCAATGATGGCCAGGTCCTTGGTGATGTGCACCTCGAGGCGCGGGTCCGTGTAGGTCCCCTCGGCCACCTTGACCGTGTCGCCCCTGCTGGCGGCCAGGACGGCTTCCCGGACGGAGGCAAAGCACGGCCCTGCCGCGCCGCAGTCTCCATCCGGCGCCACGAAAAGCACGCCGCTCTGGGCCCGGGCAGTCGTCCCCAGGGCCATCAGGATCAGGGCCAGCAGCCCCACGCACAGGGCCAACGCGAAGCGTCCTTGCTTGTTCATCGAAACCTCCTGTTGAGCATATGATGTTCGAACGTTGGCGTTGCCGTCGCCGGCAACGAGCGCGAGATGGCAGAAGTGTATCGGCTGCCCCTGGCCTGCTGGATCTCACGGGGCCGGAAAAGATCGCGGATGATAGCTCGATGAGCCTGGGCTCCCCCAAGACCGGGTCAGAGCCGCGAGGCTTTGTACCTTACATCACAAGTATACCACGGTGCCGTGGAAAAGGCAAACGAGAGAACCCGAGTTCTACGCCTGGCGCTCGAGCAGGGCCCGCACCTTTTGCGTCAGCGCCTCGACGGTGAATGGCTTGGCCAGGAACGCGATGAACGGGTCGGACATGGCCTGCTGCACCAGGGGCAGGTCGGCATAGGCCGACATGTACATGATCCGCATTTCGGGGCGCACCGGAAACAGGGCTTTCACCAGCTCTCGCCCGCCCATCCCGGGCATCACCAGGTCGGTGAGGAGCAGGTGGATGGGCCCCTCGGTCTGGGAGCTGATTTGCAGCGCGTTGAGGCCATCGCTGGCGGCCAGCACCCGGTAGCCGTGGGCCGTCAGCGTCTGGACGGTTAGCTCTCGCACGTCCTCCGCGTCCTCGACGACGAGGATCGTCTCGGCGCCCGGGGGCGTGCTCGCCAGCTCCGAAGGCCGGACGGTGCGCAGTACCCGGTCCTCCCTGGCCTCCACCTGGGGAAGGTAGATGGTGAACGTGGTGCCCTGGCCCACCTCGCTCTCGAACCGGATGTGGCCCTTGTTCTGCTTGACGATGCCGAACACGGTCGACAAGCCCAGGCCCGTCCCCTGTCCCCTCTCTTTCGTGGTGAAAAAGGGTTCAAAGATGTGCGATTTCACCTCGTCGGTCATGCCCACGCCCGTGTCGGCGATAGACAGCAGGACGTAGGTGCCCGGCTCCATGTCGGGATGCACTTCCGCGTAGGCGCTGTCGAGGCGCACGTTCGCCGTCTCGATGCGCAGGCTGCCGCCCTCGGGCATTGCGTCGCGGGCGTTCACCACCAGGTTCATGATCACCTGTTCCACCTGCGACGGGTCCAGGCGGATAGGGGCCAGGTCGGGGGCCAGGGAGATCTCGAACCGGATGTTCTCGCCAATGATCCGCTCGAGCATGCCGCTCATGTCCTCGACCAGGTGGTTGAGATCGAGCACCTGGGTTTCGACGACCTCCCGCCGGCTGAAGCTGAGCAATTGCTTGGTGAGGGCGGCCGCCCGCTGCCCGGTCTCGCCGATGCGCCGCACGTGGGGCCACAGGGCGTCTTGCGGGTCCAGTTGCTGCTCCAACAGCCGGGTGGAGAGGTGGATGACCGTCAGCAGGTTGTTAAAGTCGTGGGCGATGCCGCCGGCCAGGCGGCCCAGGGCTTCCATCTTTTGCGACTGGCGGAATTGCTCCTGCAGTTGCATCTCGCGGCTCACGTCGCGCATGGTCGTCACATAGTTGACCACCTCCCCTGCCTGGTTTCGCACGGGGGTTGCGATGGCGTCGACGGTGTAGGTGTCGCCGTTCTTTTTCCTGCTCACAACCCGGCCCTGTTGCACCTCCTTGTCCTCCATGCAGCGGGCGAGCTGCCAGTAGAGCGTGCCCTCTCCCTGGCCGTCCAGGAACTCTTTCGGGTTGCGTCCGATGGACTCGGCGCGGGCGTGGCCGCAAAGCTGCTCGAAGGCCGGGTTGACGTAGACGATGGTGCCGTCGACGTCGGTGATCATGACCGCCTCGGCCGACTGCTCGACGACCGTGCTCAAACGCTGCTGGGTCTCGACCAGGCGGGCCCGGGCGAGGGCGCCCGACAACTGCTCGGCCACACGCAGGGCCAGGCCGATCTCGTGGGACGAGAATTCGCGAGGCGCCCGAGACGCCAGGCACAGCACCCCCTCCGCCCGTCCCTCGACGGAGAGGGGCAGGGCAAGCAGGCTGGCCATGCCAAAGGATATCATCTGCTCGCGGACGGGAGCCAGTTGCACGTCGGCCTGGAAGGCATGGACGACGACCAGCCTCTGGCGCTCCAGGACGTAGGCCAGCAGCGGGTCGGCGCTGGCTTCGAGGGTCCAGGCCGTGGGCTGGGCGGCCTCGCCGGGCCGGGAGGCCAACGTGCCGGTCGACTGCACCACTCCCCTGGCCAGGGCTGCCAGCGCCATGGCCGGGATGTTTACCGCCGACGCCCTGCTGCCATCGGCGTCGAGGACCACGGCCCAGGCCCAGTCCACGCTGTAGGCCAGGACCAGCTCCTGGCAGACCGTGTGCAGCATCGACTCCAGGTTCTGGCTGGTGGCCGACGCGGCAATGATCCGGTTCAACAACACCAGCTCGCGGTACCGGCGGCGGGTCTCTTCGTGCAGGCGCGCATTTTCCAGGGCGGTGGCGATCTGGTTGGCCAGGGTCGTCAGCGTGCGCTGATCGTCGGCACTGTACGGCTCTTCGGAGAGCTTGGGCCCCAGGGCGAGAATGCCCACCAGCTCGCCCTTGGCCTTGAGCGGCACGAACAGCTCGGCCCCAAGGGCGGTGAGGGCCCGCATCTCTTCGCCCCAAAGGGCCTTGAAACCGGGAAAGAGATCCAGCTCCCCACGGTCCAGGGCATTGTCGTGCTCCGACAGCCAGCTCACCAGGGGGTGATCGTTTCGCAGGCGCTGGTGGCCCTGGTGCTCCAGGCCGCGCTGGGCTCCCAGGCGGAACTCGCCGCTGCCCTCCTGCCGCAAGAAGAACCCCGCCATGCGGATGTGGATCGTCGACGTGATGCCGTCCAGGATGATGCCCGTCAGTAGATCCAGGTCCAGGATGGACGCCGTCGTGCGGCTGAGATCCTGGAGCATGAGGCTGGCATCGTACTTTTCCCGGAAGAAAAGCCGGTCGATCCAGAGCTGCGCCCGATCGCGCAGGGGTTGCGCCGCCACGGCGGCGATGGCCGCCACCAGGAGGGATATGATAAATATCTGGAGTCCCGTCAGGGCGTGAAAGAGGCTGGTTGCCAGGGCGACGATGAGAAAGTAGGCAACGCCGATGATCGCCGTCGGGATGGTGTAGAGGAGCCCTTTCCGGACGACGAGCGAGATATCCACCAGGTGGTAGCGCAGGATGGCATAGGTCAACAGGATGGCGTTCAGCAGGTTGGCCGCGTGGTCGACGGGATAGGTGGACACTACGTCGACGAGGTTGCTGAGCCCGCCGGCGAGGACGATGGTGCCGCCGGCGAGGGGGTACAAGATGCGGTTGCGCTGCACCGGGTTCGACGTCCGCTCGCGCGCCCGCGCCAGCCAGATGACGCCAAGGATCAGGTAGGAGCCGGTCCAGAACGACATCAGGTAGCCCAGGGGCCTCAGCTTGAAGCTCAACAAGCCGCCTTCCAGGAGCGCAACATCCTGGACCAGGAGGCCAAAGGCGTTGGCCACCTGCAGCACCACGCCGGCGGCGATACCCACCCGCAACAGGTTGTTCAGCTTCTGATCCAGGAACACCAGGACAAAGCCGCAGAAGGAAAGCGGCATGGCCAGGGCACTGCCCGTCGTCACCTTGTTCCACAGGAGGATGTGGCCCGGGTCCAGGCGCTGCAAAGCCGAGCCAAGGCTCCACAGCGCCATGGCCAGGAGATAGATGGCAAACATGCGCTGCAGGCGAGAGCTGACCGCCCGCCGCAGGACCACATTCCCGAGGGCGAGGTAGGTGATAAGGGTCAGCAGGGGTGTAAGGGTCAGGATCCAGAAACGGACCTCTAGCATCGGTTTCCCATCATTGATTCGTCATCCCCGACGATTCCGGCGCGCCTGCCGCGCCTCATCCGTCCGTCCCGTCGCCGGCATGCAGCAAGTCCGCGATGACGGCATCGGGCGCGTTCATGTGCCGCGGCTTCAGGTGGGCGACGTCGACCCCGGCGGCCATCTGTTTCTGCGTGTAGCGCTGGAACGTGCCCTGCCGCAGCACGGTCACCTGCATGGGCCGGATCTCCAGGAAGCTGACCAGGTCCACGTAGAAGGGGTTCAAGTCCATCAACTGCTCGTGCACCCGCTGCGCCACGTCCTCGGCCGCCACGTCTTCTTTCAGCTCGATGTACAGGTGCAGGCCCGCGTGCTCGCCCAGGAGCTCCTTGCGGACCGCCCACTCCTCGTGGGGGATGCCCGTGTTGGCGATGGCCTGCCAGATCAGCTTCTCGTCGATGAGCCCCGTAAAGTTGGCCAGGTCGATGAGGTCGGCGACGCGCCCGGCAAAGGTCATGCTGGGCAGCTCGATCCCCTCGTCCTCATCGCGATAACGGACAAACTCGACCAGGTCGTGGAGCCGGTAGCGCATCATGGGCCCGCCGTAGAAATTGGTCAGGACCACCTCGTAGCGCGTGCCCAGCTCCACCTCGTCGAGCAGGACCGTCTTGGGCATATAGCTCTCGTCCGCCCGCCAGCGCGTCCACTCCGACTCGGGAATGAACTCCAGGAAAGAGACGTCGGGCAGAAAGTAGAGCCCCTTGCGGTCCCAGGCCTGCACGGCGATGGTGGCCGGCCCCTCTGTCATGCCATAGCCCTCCGTCGGCTCCACCCCCCAGTATTCCCGGATCCGATCCCGGTAGATGTCGGTGTCCATCCCACTGACCATGATCCCCTTCACGCGCCACAGATCCCTGGGCAGGATCGCGCGGCGGGCAAGGCGGCTGCGGACCCAGGCGCGGCCCATGCGCGCGAGCACGGCCGGATGGAGCATGGCCGCCGAGACCTTGGCCGAGGCTCCCTTGGAGAACTCGTCGCCGATCTTGACCAGGACCGAGCTGATGGAGCCGACGACGTCGATGCCGGTGCGCATGCCCATGCGAAAGCCGGCCTGGATGCGTTCCTGAAAGCTCATCTGCTCCATCTCTTCGACGGTCGGCACGTAGCGCATCTCGAACAGCTCGGCCAGGCTCATGGCCCCGAAGCCGCTCATGTACGGCCGCGACGCCACGTTGTAGACCAGGATATCGCCGGGCTCCAGGCGCACCACTCCCCGCTGGTTGGTCGTGGACAGGATCAGCCAGGCCAGCACTCCCTCGCCGATCTTGGCAAAGGAGCGGGCCGTGCACGGATACCACTTGTAGCTGCCCGAGCGCCCCGAGGTGTGCGCCCAGGCGACCGGCTTTTCGGGCAGAAGGTCCTCCTTCCGCTCGTCGAGACAGAAGGCATAGTCCTCGTAGGTCGTAATCGGCACGCGCTCGCGGAATTCCTGGACGCTTTGCGGGGGGTGCTCCCCCATGATCGTCCGACCCAACTCTGACCGGCCCATGAGCTGCAACTGTTCAAGCAGCAGCCGCTCCTGGATATCCATAAACTGCTCCAGGGTAATGTCCAGGAAGCCACAGTACCGCTTCCATACTTCTTCGCTTCGGCCCTGTCGTATCAAGTCTGCTGGCTTTTCCATTCGTCGCATCTCTCCTTTTTGTCGCGACCCCTGCCTGGAACGTCCTCCCGGCAAGCTCGATCTATGCAACCTCTGCGTACATGGTCAGGGCGCGAGGATACCAGGCACGGCGCGCGCGCAATTCGCGCACCTGGATCGCACCGAAACCGGCATTGGAAAGCATGGCGCGCCATTCTGCGGCGGTGTGCATCTGTCTGAAGGCATCCTCCTCGATCTGGTTTCTGGACCTCGATTGGGTCAGGCCGAAGGCCGAGAGCATGACCTTGAGCACCAGGCGGCCGGCAACGGTGCGCCAGTAGGAGGGCGCGCCCGCCTCGGCCACCACCAGCCGCCCGCCGGGCCGCAGGACCCGGCGCGTCTCCCGGAGCAGGCGGGGCGCGTCCATGTGGTGCGTGCCAAAGGCACAGACGGCGACGTCAAAGACCTGCGGGGCAAACGGCAGCTCCATGCCCGAACCGCCGACCAGGAACGCCGTGGCCGAGAGGTTCCCGGCACGAATGGCCCTGTTCCCTCCGTTGAGCATGGCCGGCGTTATGTCGACGCCCACGGCCCGGCCGCTGCCGTGGCCGTCCCTGGAGACAGCCAGCCGGCGGGGGATCAGGGCCGTGCCCGTCGCCACGTCCAGCACCCAATCGTCAGGCCCCACGGCCGCCCGGTCCAGCAACCCCTCGACAAAGGCCTGGTAGCCGACCCCGAGGTACTGCTCCAGCTCACGGTTCATGGTCCGTTCGTAATCGGGAGCCAGCTCGGAAAACGCTACGAGAAGGGCATCGTCGGGGGTCATGGGGCTCACCAGGGCGGTCCAGGGGAGACCGCCCCCCCAAAGCAAAAACGGCCAGCGCTGTGCGGCCTGGCCCGAGCCCCGAATGGGCTCGACGGTTGGTTCCATCGTCGACAAAACGTCATCGTTACAGTGAGCATCCTTGATCGCCATGCGGCCTTCGGCTTGCGCCATCCTGCAACGCCATCGCCCAGGATGGTCCCTCAGGCGCGCTACGAGTATAGCACCACAACGAGAAAAAGGCAAAGAAGCGAGAATCGGCAACCCGTTGGGTGACACACGCCCAAGGGCCCTGCCTGCAGGCAGGGCCCGTTGACGTTCAAGCAGCGCGCCGCCGGATCAGAGCTCGGCCACGCCCTCCCAGGGATAGACCTCGGTTCCCTCGGCGGCGGCACGGACGGCCGGATCGTCCGAGTAGTAGCCCCGGCGCTCGGGCGGTATCAGGTTGGCTATCTCGCGCATGATGCGGTGGCCCAGCTCGTCCAACTGGCGGCGGCGCTCCTGCCCGCGCCCATTCACGTAGAACGGCCCGAGGGGTTGGCCGATGCGCACCGTGACGCCCGCCCGCCGGCCCTTGAAAAGGCAGGCAAAGATCTTGTCGCTGCCGTCGATGCCCACGGGCAAGATCCTGGCGTGAGATCGCGCGGCCAAAAAGGACGCGCCGGGACGTGGCGGCCGCAGCACCGTGGCCCACGACCCACCTTCGGGGGCGATGCCCACCACGCCGCCCTGGGCCAGCACGTCTTCGGCAAGGCGCAGCGCATCCCGGGCGCCGGTGCCGCGGTGGACGGGCAGGTAGCCCCACAACTTCAAGATCCAGCCACCCCAGAAGGGCGAGTTGGGCAGGCGGAACCCACCCAGCACCTCCAGCGGCCAGGGGACCGCGCGCAAGATGACGGCCGGGTCGGTGAAGGAAAAGTGGTTCAAGGCCACCAACAGCGGGCCCTCTTCGGGCAGGTTTTCGCGCCCCGTGACCTCCAGATGCGTCAGGAGGGCAAACAGAACCCGGTTCAGCGCCCTCAACACGCTGCGGATGACGCGCCGCCGGGGATAGCGCACCTGGTATCGACGGCGGCTCATCTGTCGCACCACCACGAGGGGATGGTTGGTTGCAGGCACGCAGCCATGTACTTTCTTCCCTTCCTCTGAAATTGCTACGGCTGCTATGGCAGTTCGTCTGGCCGTGGGCTTGGCTCGCTGTCCGCACTGAAGGCTCGCCGCCCGGCACGACGTCGCCGGCTGTTCCAGGCGGCCGCGAGACGGTGATGTTCCTTGTGCGCAAGATCAACCACAGTATAGCAGAATACGACCTGCAAGTCAACGGGGACACGGAAGGTTCCGGTGCCGCCGCAAGCCACTCCCCCCTCACTTCTCCCGGAGCTGCCGCGTCCAGCGCGCGATGGACACCGGGATGACGGGTGTCTCGCCGGCCGGCGTGCGGCGCATGGCGTCGATGGCCTCCGGGGGCAGCCGCAGCAGATTCCGCATCGTCGCCCGGGCCTGTTCTGGGTCGCGGCGCGTAACGGCCTCCAGGATCGCCTGCAGGTAGGCGGTCTCGGCGCGCGTGGCGGCCTCGGCCGCCCGGACGGGGCCCTCGTCCTCGGCCACCCAACTGCGCAGGGCGCGCAGGCGCAGGAGCGCCGGCCCCAACTGGCGAAGGACCTCGTTGTGCGTGGCGTCTAGCACTGCCAGCATGACCGACCGCGAGCCTTCGCGCAGATGCTCGCGCTCACCAGGGGTGGTCTCTCCCCTGGCCCAGCGGGACTGGTAGTCGGCAAACCGGGCCGCGTAGGCGTCCACCGCAGCCGTCAGCCGCTCCACGTCCTCGTCCGTCGCCGCCGTGGCCGCCAGGGCCACGGCCTCGGGCAGCAGCAACTGCTCGAACTGCTCCACGTCCCAGGCCGTGGCGCCGGCCCGGCGCAGGGCCAGCAGGAGGGCCTCGCCAAAGGCCTCCGTCTGAGAGCCGGTGACGAACACGCCCTTGCCGTGCTGGACGTCGACCAGGCCCTGGGCCATGAGGATGCGCGTCGCGTCGCGCACCACGCTGCGGCTCACGCCGAGCTGCGCCGCCAGCTCGGCCTCGGTGGGCAGGCCGGCCCCCGGCTCCAGATCGCCAAGCAGGATGGACTCACGGATGGCCCCGGCAACCTGTTCAGCCAGCGTCTGCCGTTTGATCGGGCTCGACAAGGGTGAGGCTTGAGACATGGCGTTTCTCCTCTCGCCCGGGCAGGGCGTCGATGCTCAGGTACAGGCCCAATGATAACACCAATACCACCCCTCCGGCAAACCAGGCAAAGCCGACGGAGGTCTGTTCGGCCAGGTAGCTCAGGCCGGCGCTGCCCAGGATGCTGCCCAGGTAGACGACGAGCGATTCCAGGGACAGCATCGACGAGCGTTGCTCCGACGGAATCTCGGCGTTCATCATGGTGGCGTGGGGCGAGTTGACAACGCCCATGCCCAGGTACACCCACCAGAACAGCAGGATCGCCGGCACGGGAGCCACCTGCAGCGCCAGAAAGACGAGGCCCAGGCCGCGCAGCCCCTGAAAGAGCGCGGCGGCCAGCCCGTGGCGCCCCTTGAGCAGGCGCAGCAAGGGGGTGGACAGCAGGTTGCCGGCCATGCCGGCAAAAAAGTTGCCGCCCATGATCAGCCCGAAGAGCAGCGTGCGGCCCTCGCTGCCCCCCAGCAGCCCGGCAAAGTGGGGCTGCCACAGGGCCTCCAGGCTGGTCAGCACCAGGCCGCTGGCAAAGGACACCGCCAGCAGGCGCACGATGGTGGGGCTCGAGCGGCTGACGGCCAGGCCGGCGCGGACCATGCCGGGCACGCGGCGCGCGCCCTCCAGCCAGGAACGCGTGCGGGCCGGTGCGCCGGCAGGCGGCGCGCCCTCGTGCACCAGCAGCGCGGCCAGGACGAGGAGCACGAGCCAGGCCACGGCGGCAGCCACCAGAGGCGCGGCCAGGGGCGTCAGCGCCGCCGTGCCCTCCGGCGCCAGCCCGGGAAGCAGGCGTGGCAGCGCGCTCCCCAGCAGGTTGCCCGCGCCCAGCGCCAGCAACGAGACGCTGCCCGCCCGGGCCAGCGCCGGCTGCAGCCCGGCCCGGGGATCGGCGGCCTGGTAGCTGTCGACGAACCAGGCATCCAGCGCTCCCGAGCTGAGGGCGCGGCTGGCGCCGTTGAGGACGAACGCCAGGAGCACCGCCGGGAACGACATGGCGAACAGGAACGATACGCCGGCCAGAAAAGAGCAGGCGTAGGCCACCAGGGCGACCTGCTTGCGGCCCACGGTGTCGGCCAGGCTGCCGGTGGGCACTTCCAGGAGGACGATGGTCAAGGAATAGGCTGCCAGCACCAGGCCCAGCTCGAACAAATCCAGCCCGCGGGCCTGCGCCAGCAAAAAGCCCACGGCCATGGGCAGCCCGGTGGCAAACCACGACAGGCCCAGAAGCAAGCGGTACGTGCGCTCGATGTGCCTGGCAGCCGAATTCACGGTCACTGTCTTCATGTCATCATATCACCCTATCACATGATGCAGGGATTATAGCGAATTTGCTTTGGCCTGTCAAGCTGGTGGATGCAGGAGGTGTAATTTAAGGCGTAATGTGCGTGTGGTACAAAGAAAGATATACCGGGCATTGGGGCGGAGGTGTGTGAGCGATTTCTGCCAGGTGCCGCCCCGTACAGCCGAGCCCCCCTGGCGAGGGCGCCGGCCGTGGCGGAGGCAGTCTTCAGAAAGGTGAGGCCCATGTGGGACAGTGACACGAGCAAGGCCGGGCTGGAGTCGCCCCTGGCCCAGCGCCTGCTGGTGGATCTCCGGGTAGCATACGTCGTAACCGACAGGCAATTGCGCATAACCGAGGTCGCAGGCGATCTGGGGGTGTTGGAAGAAGGAGCGGACGCCTGGATCGGCCGTCCGCTGCTGGAGCTGGTGCCCGAGCTGTCGGGCGCTGAGGCAGCCCTGGAAGAGCTCCTGTCGGGCGCGCTGCCGCGCTTTGAGCTGGCCTGGATCAACCGGAAGAGCCCCGACGGCGAGACCTACTACCTGACCACGGTCGACGTGCCCCTTCGGGACGAGGAAGGGCAAATCCTGGGCCTGCTCCACATCGTGCAGGACTCGACCCAGGCCGGGCTCTTGCAGCAACAACTGACCCAGCGCCGCAACGAGCTGCGCCTCGTCCAGGACCAACTGGTCAACGAGAACGAGGATCTGGCCGCCGCCAACGCCGAGCTTCGGCGGCTGGACGAGCTCAGGTCAACCTTCATGTCCATGGCGGCCCACGAGCTGCGCTCACCGCTGACCGCAATTCAGGGATGTGCCGAGCTGCTGGCCGACGAGGACGTGGGCCCCCTGATGGCAACCCAGCGCGATTACCTGGGCATCATCCAGAACAGCAGCCAGCGCCTCTTGCACCTCATCAGCAACATGATGGACGTGACCTGTATCGACGCCGAACACCTGAGCCTGTCGCCGCGGCCAACGGACCTCGTCGCCCTGGTGGGGAGGGCCATCAAGGAGTTCGGGCCCCAGGCGGCGACCAGGGGGCAGCAGTTGACACTGCGCGCCGCCCCGGCGCTGCCCGAGGTCTTTTGCGACCCAAACCGTGCGGCCCAGATCGTGGGCAACCTGTTGGCCAACGCCATCAAGTACACGCCCCGGGAAGGACACGTCCGCGTCGCCGTCGAGGCCGCGGCCGAGGAAGGGTTCCTGCAACTGTCGGTGGCCGACGACGGCGTGGGCATTGCGCCAGGGGACCAGGACCGGATTTTCAGCCGCTTTTTCCGGGCGGCCAACGCGACCCAGACCGGGGCCAGCGGGGCGGGCCTGGGCCTCTATATCACCCGCGCCCTGGTGGAGTTGCACGGCGGCCGCATCTGGCTCTCCAGCGAGCCGGGCAGCGGCTGCACCTTTTACGTGACGTTTCCCATCGCGCGCTGAGCTAGCGCCGTTCGAGCTCCACGAACCGATAGCCCACTTCGCGGTCGGTGAGGATGTAGCGGGGATGAACCGGATCCGGCTCCAGCTTGTGGCGCAAGCGATGGACGGCCACACGCAGCGCCTCGGGCCCGGTCTCGTCGGCATAGCCCCACAGCCTGGCCACCAGGACGCTCACCGGCAGCGTCTGCCCGGCATTGCGCACCAGGTGATAGAGCAGCTTGGCCTCGGTGACCGAGAGCTTGACAACCCCGGAGGGCGTGTACGCCTCGCGGAGTGTCAGGTCCAGGCTCAGGTCGCCATCGACCACGACCTGCGGCTCGGAGAGGGACGCGCTGCCCGCCGTGCGGCGCAGCACGCGCTGCACCCGCGCCAGGAGCTCGCCGTAGTCAAAGGGCTTGAGCACATAGTCTTCGGCATAGCGGCGGATGGCGTCGACGCGCGTCTGGGTGTCGCCGACACTGGTCAGAAAGATGATGGGCAGATCGCCGCGTTTCTTGATCTGCTCGGCAACCTGGAACCCGTCCATCTCGGGCATGAGCAGGTCGACGATGGCCAGGTCCGGAAGGTGCCTCTCCAGCGCCAGCAGGGCCTGTCTCCCTCCCTCGACGGCAATGACATTGTAGCCGTCTTGCTCCAGGCGGCGCTCCAGCATGCGCAACAAATCGGCGTCGTCATCCACCAGCAACAGGCTGACGTACTCCATGGATCCCCCCCTCTGCCTCTATTATAACACCAAGCGCCCGTTTCGGAAAACAGGGTTGTCGCATGTTCACTTGACAAGGCACGCGGNNAGCGATCCCCGGGGAGCTTGCTGGGGAGTAGCCGGCTATCATAGCACCGAGCCCGTTTCGGAAAACTTTTTGGCTTGCGCAAAAACGTGATCCGGGGTATAATGACGTAGCATACCCCAGTACCGGCTGCTGAACCGGGAGGAGGAGAAGCATGACCCAGGAGAGCGCCGAAGTCAGGCCGGATGAGCACTCCATCGCCGAGGTGGACCGTATCCGCGACATCATCTTTGGCTCCCAGATGCGGAGTTACGAGCAGCAGTTCAAGCGCGTCGCCTGGCAGTTGGAGCAGATTAGCAAACAGTTGGAGGAGCTGCGGGCCAGCCTGAATCGCCAGCGGGCCGACCTGGAAGGGCAGACCCTCAAACTGCAGGAGGCGACGGAACAGGCCCAAAAGGACATGGAACGCACCCTCTCAAAGCAGATCGCCCAGTTGCGCGCCGGGATGGACAAGCAAGGCGCCGACCTGGGCACCCAACTCCGCGACCAGGTCGCCGAGCTCTCCAGGAAGGACGAGGCGCTGCGCAGTGAGTTCATCAACGCCTTCGACTCGCTGGAGGCCGAGAAGACCAGCCGGGGCCACCTGGGCGACCTCCTCGTGGAGATGGGCACGCGGCTGAAACAGCAGGCGGACCTCACGGACCTTCTAGGACAACTGGCGCAAGCACCGGCCGAGCAGACCAAGTAGCCCGGCCCGATAGTCGGGCCCCTGGCCCGAACACCACTCAGAGGAAACGTGTTGTCAAGCGATGGGCCTGGCTCGCCTCATGACAGCGCACCAGATGCGCGCGGGAACCTGCAGGAACTGCGGGACATCTTGCTGAGGGAAGATGAGGCGTACCTGACGGAAGCCGTGCAGACGGTGCTGGCCGAGGCGACGGCCGGCCGGGTCGACGCCTCCAAGGACGAGATGGCCGAGGCCCTGGCCCCCGTCCTGGGCCAGGCCATCCGCGTCCAGCTCAAGGAGTCCCAGTCCGACATCATCGACGCCCTCTATCCCATCATCGGCAAGGCCATCCAACGCGCCGTCGCCGAGGCCATGCGCTCCCTCGCCCAGCGCGTCGACGAGGGACTGCGGAGCACCTTCAGTCTCAAAAGGGTCACGCGCCGCATCCGGGCCCGGATGCAGGGCATTCCGGAGTCGGAGCTCTTGCTGCGGGAGGCCCTCCCCTACGAGGTGCAGGAGGTCTTTTTGATCCACCGCGACTCGGGCGTGCTGCTCGAGCACCTGTCGCGCGATCCGGCCCAGGCAAAGGACTCGGACCTCATCGGCAGCATGCTGACCGCCATCCGCGACTTTGCCGAGGACACGTTCGGCACAGAGCACGAGGGCGGGCTCGGGCAGATCCAGTACGACGACCTGTCGATCCTCATCGAGCCGGGCCACCGGGCGTACCTGGCCGTGGTCGTCGAAGGCTTTGAGCCCGAGGGCTTTCGCCATCGTATGCGCACCGCCCTGAGCGCCGTCCATCGAGACTGGGGCACGGTCCTGGAAAAGTATGACGGCGACGCCTCGCGCCTGGATGGCGTGGAGGAGCACCTGCATCCCCTGCTGGCCGCCGAGCCGCCGGGCGCGGGTGAGGCGGCCAGACAGCGCTCGCCGTGGCTGGTCCTTGGCGGCGCGGGGGCGGCCCTGGTGCTGTGCGCCAGCCTGGGATGCCTGGGCGTGTGGTGGCTGGCGTGGGGACGGCCCACGCCCACGGTCCAGGCGCTGGCCCCCACCACCACGGCGACCGCCACCAGCACGGCCACGCCCGTGCCGCCGACGCCGACCGGCACCGCCAGCCCGACGGCCACCAGCACGCCGACCAGCACGCCATCTCCCACTCAGACGCCGGAGCCTTCGGCCACGGAGGCACCGACCGCCACGGCCACGCCGCGGCCCGCTGCGACCCCACCTTACGTCGGGGTGATGATTGGCAACGTGAGGCTGCGGGCCGAGCCGCAGGTGAACAGCGAGATGACGGGTGTCAGCGTCGACCAGGCCCGGCCCGTCGAGATCCTTGCCATCTACGAGGACTGGTACTTTATCCGCTGGCCTCCGGGCCAGGCGAGCGGGCAGTCGGGCTGGGTGCCGGGCCGGTGGGTGGGATTGTTTGGCGCGCCGCCCCCAGCCATCATCACGCCGGAACCGTAGCGCGCCGGGTATGCTTTGGAACGAGGGCATCCTTTGTGACCATGAAAGTGACCAATACTGGCAGGTAAACAAGTGCGAGAACTCACCAAGAAGGTCTGTTTGCTGGGAGATTTTTACGTGGGCAAGACAAGCCTCGTGCGCCGGTTTGTGGAAGGCCGGTTCGACGAGCGATACCTGAGCAGCATCGGCGTCAAGGTGGATCGCCGGGTGATGCACGTGCCGGTAGACGACGGCGACGTTGCCCTGACGCTGATGCTCTGGGATCTGGCCAGCGAGTCGGACGGCAGCCCCGTCGTGCCCAGCTACTATCGGGGGGCCTCGGGGGCCATCCTCGTCTGCGATCTGACCCGCCCCGACACGCTGTCCGCCATTGGGCGCTACGCCGAGCGGCTGCTGGCGACAAACCCCGAGGCAGCCCTCGTCCTGGCCGGCAACAAGCAGGATCTGGAAGAGGAGCGCCGCGTGGCCGAAGACGACCTGGCCGCCGTGGCCGCCGAGCTCCAGGCCCCGATCCACCTCACCAGCGCCAGGACCGGCGCAGGCGTGGAAGAACTGTTCCAAGAGCTTGGCATGCTGTTGCTCCGGGCATCGCGACCATGACGGCCCCGGTGGTGAGCGCGCCCCTCGTCGAGGCCATCCTGGCCGACCTGAAGGTGGCCATTGCGCACCTCGACGCCGGCCTGCGCATCGCGAGCTGGAGCGCCGACCCGCAAGCCCGGCCCGGGTGGCCGGCCGCGAACCCCGCCGGCCAGCCGGTCCAGGACGTCTTCCCCGAGCTCATCGGCAGCGAAAAGGACCTGGCCGCCGTGGCCGCCGGGCAGGCGGACCGCTTCGAGCTGCCGCTCATCAACCGCATGGAAGGGGGCGGCAGGGAGCGCCGCTACCTGTCGCTGACCGCCCTTCCAAACTCGGTCGAGCCGGGCACCCTCATCCTGCTCGTGCAGGACGTGACCGAAGAGGGCCGCCTGGACCAGCAGGTGACCCAGCAGCTCAACGAGGTGCGCCTGTTGCGCAGCCAGTTGGAGGCGGCCAACGCGCGGCTCGTCCGGCTGGATGCGGAAAAGTCGGGGTTCCTGCAGATGGCCGCCCACGACCTCCGGGCGCCCCTGGCGGTTGTCAAGGCTTATGTCGAGTACGTCCAGGAGGAGTTGGCCCAGGACGCGGAGGCCAGGCAGGTCCTGGACACGGCGCTGGCCCGCATCGACCACATGGCGCGCCTCATCGACAACCTCCTGGACGTGGAGCGCATCGAATCGGGCCAGGTCACGCTGAGCCGGGAGCCGCTGGACCTGGCGGCCCTGGTGGAGGAGGTGGTCACGAGCTTTGCGCCCACGGCCCAATCCGCCGAGCTGGCGCTGGACTGGAGCGTGGCCGCCGGCGTCGTGCACCCCAGCGCCGACCACGATCTGATCGCCCAGGCCCTCGCCAACCTCCTCGGCAACGCCGTCAAGTTCACCCCCGCCGGCGGCCGGGTTGCCGTGCGCGCCTTCCGGCAGGATTCAGAGGTCGTGGTCGAGGTGGAGGACACGGGCCCCGGCATCCCGGACGAGGAGCGGCCCAAATTGTTCCAGCGCTTCTGGCGCGGCAGCAACACACGCCGCCAGCAGGCCACCGGCCTGGGGCTGTCCATCGTCAAGGCCATCGCCGAGCAGCACGGCGGCCGCGCCTACTGCCGCAGCCGGTCGGGCCAGGGCAGCACCTTTGGCTTCACCCTGCCGCTGGCGGAGGGGCAGGGGTCCCGGCGGCCTACTTTTCCCGCTCCCGCAAATACGCCCGCCCTGCGTCAGTGATCTCCCAGGTGCCGCGTGGCGCGGGGGGGCGCTTTTTCGGGCGGGGCGCCGGGCCGCATTGCCTTCCCATGGCGGAGACCTGTTTGCCGGGCGTTAGCCCTGGCCGTCGAGCCCGGCCGCGGCGGTACGGGTCTCTGCCCGCGACCTGAGCCAGCCCGGTAGCACGACGGCGAGGACGACCCCCCACGCGCAGGCGATGAACAGGCCCCAGTAGCGCGTCGCATCGACCCCCGCGAACAGCGGGGACATGAGCCTGAAGGCGACGTTGGACGCCAGGTGGAACAACATGACGACGAGGACGCTGCCCCGGGTCCCCAGGTACAACCAGGTGACGATGAACTGCAAAGCCAGGTTGTAGAACAGAAAATCGTACCACGGAAGATGGCCGTACAGCACCAGGGGCAGGTGCCACACGGCCCGCAGCACGCCGACGACGAGGGTCGCAGCCAGCAGCCGGTTCACAGTCCGGTGGGCCGCCGGGCCCAGGGCGCGAGGCAGCGCGTAGCCGGTCCAGCCCGGCTCCTCCCACAGGCCGCCAAACAGCAACAACTCGACCAGCACGGCACTGACGGCCGGCCACGACTCCAGGTGAGACGTCCCTGCCACGGTCGCGCCGAAAAGCAGGTTGAGGACGAACGCCGCCAGGTGAAAGGCGACGACAGCCCCGGGAGCCGCCAGGTACCAGGTCCACGGCACGCGCCAGTGGGCGACCTGCCGCCACAAGCCGGCCAGGCCCCGACGGCCAGCGACGATGGCCAGCACGATGATGGCCGCCAGGCTGGGCCCGTGCGGCAGGAGGCTGCCATCCGTGGGGATGGCAGATGCCCAGCTCAGGCCGTAGGCCAGGACGTAGAACAGCACCAACTGGTGGCGCGACACAACCCCGCGGAGTGCACTCACGATTGTTTTCCTCCATGTCGTCTGAAATCTTCCAGGAGATCCCTGGCCTCCTGGAGGTCTGCGGTGTCAAACCCTTCGCCGAACCAGGCATAGCAGCCGGCCAGCACATCCTGCCCCTCGGCTGCCCGGCCCAGCGGGCGCAGCAGGCGGGCCAGGCTCATGGCCGCCCGCAGCTCCAGGGATTTCGCCTTCTGATCGCGGGCTATCGCCAGCGCCCTCTGGAGGGAGATCTCGGCTTCGGCCTCGTTGCCGGGCGCCAGCAGCAGAAGCTCGGCGCTCAGGCGGTGCTGTTCGGCGTGCCACCAGACCTCCTCGCCGTGGAGGAACGACTGCTCCAGCGCGTCCAGGCCCTCCTGCCGGCGGCCCACCCCCAGGAAGGCCTCGGCCAGGCGGGCGCGAAAGTAGGGCAGCGCCACCCGCGTCCCCGTCGCCTCCCACCGGTCCAGTCCCTCTTGCAGCACGGAGATGCCCTCGTCCCCGGAGCCGCGCCGGGCCAGGGCCGAGCCGCGCAGCATGGTACAGCCCGCCTGCCAGAAGGGAAACCGGCCCCGGCCGGCCAGGGCCAGGGCCCGCTCGGCTTCCGCCTGGCATTCGGGCCATTGGCGCACGAGCTGGTGGAAGGTGGAGGCGAAAAAGGCGGCCAGCGTGCTGGTGTGGGGATGGGCCAGCTCCTCGGCCAGCCGCAGTCCCTCTTCCATCCGGGCCGTCGCCTGTTCCGGATACCCCAGGAACCACAGCGTCCACGACAGGTAGAGGAGCGAGGCCACGACGGGGTCGTTGCCCAGCCGGTGGGCCAGGTCCCGATCCCGGTCGAGATCGTGGAGGGCGGCCGCCTCCTCGAAATGCCGGCGCGCGCGCTCGAGCTCGCCCTGGTAGAGGGTGATGGCACCCAATAAAAAGTGGCAGCCTATCTCGTAGCCCACGTCCCCCGCCTGCCGGGTCAGTGGGAGAAACCGCTCCCCTTCGTCGCGGGCGCGGCGGATCTCGCCGTGCACCATGTGGTACAGGCACAGGCCGAACAGGACGGGGATCACCTGAGGCGGGTCGCCGAGGGTGTGGCATAGGGTGCGGGCGCGGGCAAAGGCCTCCTCCACCTGGGGCGCGGCGTAGCCAAAGGTGGTGATGAGCGTCGTGCCCAGCAGCGTTTGCAGGCCCAGCTCCATCTGCATCCGCTCGGGCCCCGGGGGCACGCCCTCCAGCAGCTCCAGGCCCCTGGACAGGTGGGCCGCCGCTTCGTGGTGGGCCGACATGTGGCACGCCCCCTGGCCGGCCTGGAGCCGGTAAGCGGCCGCCTTGAGGGGGATCCCACCCTCGTCAAAGTGGCGGGCCAGTTGCGCGGCCACGGCCGCCGTCTCGGCGCCGAACAGCCGCTCCATGGCCTGGCCCATTTCCCGGTGCAGGCAGGCCCGCTCGGCGGCGTCGAGGCCGCCGTACACGTACTGCTGAAAAAGGGCGTGGGCAAAGCGATAGCGAGACAGCCGCAGGCCCCCCGACCGGGCCGCGCCCAGCTCGCTCACCAGGCGGTGGCGCCTCTGCAGGTCGTCGCCGAGCCTGCGCACCACCTCTCGCTCGCTCAGGGCCTCCACCTGCGCCACCACCTCGGCCGTGAACTCCTCACCCTCCACACAGGCCACCGCCAGCAGGTCCTGCAGGTCCTGGTCGAGGCGGCCGATGCGTTCGGCAATGACCCCTTCCACCTTGACGGGCAAGACGTCCCAGTCCAGGGATGGCCCCTCCACCCAGCACCCGTCGCCGTCGCGGACGAGGTCGCCCCGCTCCTTCAGCTCCCGGAGCAGCTCGACGGTGAACAGGGCGTGGCCGCCCGTGCGCCGGAACAGGACCTGGCGAAACGTGGGCCCCAGGCAGTTGGGCTCGGCGTCGAGGAGCGTGTCCACGAACTGGCGGCTGGCCGTTTCGGGGATCGCGTCCAGGTCGACGGTCACGTCGCCGCGGTAGCGCGTCAGCTCGTGGACCACGGCGGCGAGGGGGTGGCGCTCCTCGGCCCGGCCCAGGGCAACGTCGTTGGGGCGATAGGCGCCCAGGATCAGGATGCGGCCGGCCTCCACGCGGCGCCCCAGGTGGAAGAGGAGGCCCAGGGACGCGTCGTCGGCCCATTGCATGTCGTCGAGAAAGAGGATCAAGGGCGTCCTGGCGCTCAACTGCTGCAAAAAGGCAGTGTATTGCTCAAAGATGCGGCTCTGTTCGACCACGGCCTCGCCCTGCCGGTCCTTTTTCTTCAGGACCGCGTCCAGCCGGTCCATCCAGCCCACCTTTTCGGCCACGGCCTTTCCGAGGGCGCCGGCCAGGGAGGCGCCGGGCACGAGGACGTCGATGAGGTCGGGCGCCACCTCCACCAGGACCTGCACGGAGCGCACCATCACGGCGCGCAGGCGGCCGGCGTTCTCCGGCGTCGTCCTGTCCGCCGCCTGCCGGCCGGCTCCGTCGCCGGTGAGCTGGGCCAGCACCTCGCGGAAGGGGAGATAGGGCTCGCCCGCGCCCACCTGGGCGTTGCAGCTACCCATGGCCACCACCAGGTCCGGGTCGGCGCCCAGGACCTGCCCCACGAATTGGCGCACCAGGGCCGTCTTCCCGCTTCCGGCCTCGCCGGTGACGAAACAGATGGCGCCCTTTCCAGACAGCGCAGCCTCGAGATGCTGCCCCAACTCCTGGAGCTCGCGCTCGCGACCTACAAAGACGCGCTCGTCCATCGCCTGACCTCCTCTGCTTGCCCCTGCCCTCACCTGAGGAGCATGGGCAGGAACACGTGGAATGATGGAGCCGGGGTGGACGTGTGCTCGATGCGGGCGACGAACGCTTCCCAGCCGCCCGCCCGCGGCTGCAGCGGATTGACCGTGGGGAACGCCATGGAGCCTGTCCAGCCGACCAGGTGGGCGCTGCCCGCGGTGTCCACGGCCACCGCTTCCCCGACGTCGTCGCCGCCACCGCCCAGGAAGGTAGCATAGTCCAGCTCTGAACCTGCGGCGTTCAGCCTGAAGGCAAAGGCATCGATGTTGCCGCCAATGGCTGCCTGGATGGGGTCGACCAGCGGAAAGTCGGGCGAAACCGTCTTGCCGGTGACGTACGCATTGCCGTCCGGGTCCACGGCAATGCCATAGCCCGACTCGTGGCCGCCGCCCCCCACGTAGGTGGAGTAGACCAGGGAGGCAGCTCCCGATTGCGAGGGGTCCAGCCTGGCGACAAAGACGTCCGACTTGGAGTCGACGTGGCAGATGGGAAGCTGGCCGGGCAGGGTATAGTCGCAGACCATGTTGTCCGTGGTGTTGCAGATGCCGTCGGTGCCACACGTCCGGTCAAAGGCGCCGGGGGTCGTCGGAAAGTCGTCGCTCTGCGTCGCGCCGGTGACGTACACCGTGCCGTCCTGGCCCACGGCAATGTCGTACCCAAAGTCGCTCAGGACGGTGCCGCCCAGGTAGGTGGAATAGACGAGGCCGTCCAGGCCGTCGCGCGTGGGATCGATCTTGGCCACAAACGCCTTCCACAGGCCGTCAAAGGTGCGCTGGTAGGCATTGGGTGTCGTCGGGAAACTGGCCGCGGCCTGCCCCGTGAGGTAGATCATGCCCGCGCCGTCCACCGCAATTCGGTTCACGGCGCTGGCGCACAGCTCGCACCACTCGCCGCTGCCTCCCAGGTAGGTCGAGTACAGCAGCGCGCCGGCATTCAAGTCGATGACAGACACAAAGCCGTCGATGGCTTCCAGCCACTCGGACTGGATGGCGCCGGGCGTGGTGGGAAACCCACTGCTCGCCACCTCGCCGGCCACGTAGACCAGCCCTGCCGGGTCGACGGCGATGGCCAGCCCCCTGGACTTCACGGAGCCAAACCAGGACCAGAAGTCCACAGCGCCCAGCGGGTCGAGCCTGGCGATCTGCACGTACTTGTAGATGTACATATCGGGCAGGGAATCGCTGTTGAGCGAGACGTAGCCGGTGACATAGGCGTTGCCCGCCTGGTCCACGGCGACGCCACGCCCCTCGTCATCACCGGGCAGACCAAGATAGGTGGCATAGACGAGGGCCGTGCCCGTGGCGTTGAGCTTGGCCACAAAGGTATCGTAGCACAGCCGGTACGGCGCCTCGTCGGACGGGCAAGCGATGCCGCCGCCGCCGAATTCGGGCTGCCAGGGGTTCATGAGGGGAAAGTCGGTCGAGTTTGTGCGGCCGACGACGACCATGTTCTGCGCCGAATCCAGGGCGACGTCGTAGCCGCTCTCGTCACCGCTGCCGCCCAGGTAGGTGGCATAGCTCAACACGGGGTCGACGATCAAGGGCAGACTGGGGTCGTAGGCAGCGACCCGGTACCCAAACTGCTCCCTGCCGTGCAACAGATAACCGCCGGCGATGGGCAAGCGAGCACCGTCGACCTCCTGATAGATGAACGGCTTGAGCAGGCGGACTTGGCCGCCGGCCACGCTCAGGAGCAGGTCGCCGGTCCCTTCGAGCTCGACGGCGTCGGCGCCCTCGACTCTCACCCTGATGGCGTCGGGATCGGCGCCGGGGGCTATCACGAAATCGTGTTCCAACTGCCCCCCGGTGCCGAAAAAGAGCAGGTCGATCCCGGGATAGAGCCCCCGGTACCGGACCTGGCGGTAGGTCGGGATGCCGGTGTGCCAGCGAGACGGATCGCGCCCCAGGTAGTAGTTGACGACGCCCGGCAGGCGACCCTCGCCCACCAGCGGCGGCTCGGCGGCCGCACCGACGAACTGCAGGCTGATCATCGCGGGGGGCTGCCCGGGCCGCGGTGGCGACAGGGCCAGCGTGGCTTCCCGAGGCGTCAAGAAGACGTTGTACCCCGATCCGTGGGCCAGGAACCTGGCCTCGGCATCCGCCTGTCCCTGGTTGGCCTCGAATTGGAGGGGAAGCTGGCCCAGGTCGGATTCATCGCGGGCCAGGGCCGCCTCCTGGGCCGCCGGCACCGGCGAATGCCGGAGCGCGGGCAAGCCCGGGACGGCCAGCAGCACAACAGCCGCCAGAAGAACATACGTGGAAAAGCGTTCGAGATTCATGGACTCTTTCTCCTCGTTTGCGACCGAGATCGAGATCCCGGTGGGCGTCCTCTCACCCGGTACGCTCGGCTTCCTGGTACAGGTATAGCTCGACGACCCGGTGGGGACCGTCCTGCGCGCCATCCTCCTGCCTCTCCAGCAAAAAGTATCCCCAGCCATTGCCCCCCCGCCGGCCGGATGGCGCCTGGGCGGCCGGCGGACCCCAGATCCAGACCCGGACAAGGGCCCCCACGTTGGGCCCATCTCCGGCGTCCCCGTGTGCTGTGCCCTGCAACGCCTCGGCGATGGACCGCCGCACCCGGTCGCTCTGCGGGGGCTGCAACAAGCCCTCCACCACCTGGGCGACGCGCTGCATGGCCTCGTCCTGGCCGGCGCCCGGCGGGGACGCCGGCAGCTCGAACAGGAGCCGCCAGCTCACAGCCGCACGTAGCTGGCGATGGCCATGCCCGCCACGGCGATGCCCAGCAGGGCCGCATCCACGATCCCTGCTGTGCGCATGCGGGCCTGGAGGGAACCCATGGCCGCGATCTGGTCCGGGCTGGGCGGGCCGCCGGCGGCCTGCATCTCATGGCCCAGGGCGGCGATTTTCCCGGCAGTCGGCCCGTTCACCAGGGAGCCGATGGCAAAGGCCAGCAGGCCGGCCACCGACCCGATGGTGAGGGTCAGGCCGGGGCCCGAGGTGAGCCACTGGACGCTCAGGTGCCCCGAAACCGGCCAGTACAGGATCAGCCCGGAGAGGGCAGTGGCCAGGGAGGACAGGGACATGTAGGTGGAGAGCCGCTGTCCTCGCACCAGCCGCTGCATGAACCGGCCCCCTTCGGGCCCCGACTCCTTGACGGCGGGCTCCACGAACGCGGCGATCATGACCGCCGCCCCGGCCCAGAATACGCCGCCGCCGATGTGGACGAGACGCAACAGGATCATCAGCACGTTCATTGGTCCTCACCTCCGGTGGGCTCGCAGCCGGCCGGCCAGTCCATCCACCGCCGCAAGCCTGCCAGGTCGGGCCACGGCCAGACCTCGGCGATCTTGGCTCCTTCCAGCCGGTACAGGTCGACGGTGTCGAGGCACACGCCCTCGCCCGACGGCGGGGCGCCCAGGAATTCTCCCCGGTGCGTCCCCGCCAGGCTGGCGTACACCACGGCGCGGTCGTGGGTGGCAAAGACGTCGTGCACGCTCACCGTCAGGTCGGGCAGGGCGCCAAGGAGCAGGCGGGCCATCTCGGCCATGCCTTCCGGACCCCGGCGCTCGATGAACGTGCCGCCATAGTCGTGGCGGACGAAACCGGGCGCCACGAGCTCGGCCAGGTCCTCCAGTTGGCGCGCATTGATGGCCTCCAGCGCGCGCCGGATCGTAGCAGCGTTTCGCTCCGCAGATGTCATCGTTCCTCCTTACTCTCTGATTTCGTTCGCGCCCAGTATACGCCATTCTGGCTCCCTGTTGGGGTCACCGGCTGCCCCAGGAATGCACCCCAAAAGTGCCACACCTGGACAGGCTCAGGCCCGCCCGCTCCCGCCAGATCGCCAGTTTGACAAGGCCGTGCAACCATCCGCGCACGCTCCGGGGGGATCATCAGATCCCGCCGCTTCCTGGCGGATCTGTCGACCCGCCAGGAGCCTTCAGGAGCCTTAAAGGCCAGGATGTCGACCTTGCAGTGGCCCTGCAACAGGCGCGTGCAATAGTTGACAACTTTGGTCAACTGTTGTACAATGGCCCACTGAATAGTACCGCTCCGCTGTCTCACACTGCAGGTACGCTATCCTTGGCAGGCCTTTCCTTTGCCGCCACGTCGCGCTGCAAGAACCGGGAGGATACAAGTGGAGGCCGAGATTTCGTTTGGTGCGTGGATTGCCAGGCGCCGGAAGGCGCTTGATCTGACCCGAGAACAGCTCACCGATTGCGTGGGCTGCTCGGTCTCGGGCCTGCGCAAGGTCGAGACCGACGAGCGGCGCCCGTCCAGGCAGGTGGCCGAGCTCCTGGCCGAGTGCCTGGAGATCCCGCCCGAGCAGCGGCAGGCGTTTGTCCGCGTGGCCCGTGGCGTGNNCCCGAGCAGCGGCAGGCGTTTGTCCGCGTGGCCCGTGGGGTCGAGCCCGTCGAGCGGCTGGGCCCGCCCCTGGCCGGCCTGGCGGGCGCCGGGTCGTGCCCCACGCCGCGCCGGGCGGCCGCGAACCTGCCCCTGCCCGCCACGCCCCTCATCGGGCGCAAGCGAGAGATGGCCGCGCTGGCCCGGCTGCTGGCCGACCGCCAGTGCCGCCTGCTGACCATCGTCGGCCCGGGTGGCGTCGGCAAGACGCGCCTGGCCATCGAGGCGGCTTCCATCCACCGGGGGCTGTTCCCCGACGGGGTGTACTTTGTGCCCCTCGCCTCCCTCGCGTCGCCCTCCCTGGTCGTCCCGGCCATAGCCGGCGCCCTGGGGCACACGTTTTCCGGCTCCATGGCTCCCCTGGACCAGCTCCTGCGCCATCTCCGCGGCAGGTCATTGCTGCTGCTTCTGGACAACTATGAGCACCTTCTGGAGGACGGCGTGGGCCTGGCGGAGCTGCTGCAGGGCGCGCCCGGGGTCAAGCTGCTGGTCACGTCGCGCGAGCGGCTGAACCTCCAGGGCGAGTGGCTGTTCGACCTCCAGGGGCTGCCGGTTCCCTCGGCCGGACAGGCGGATGGCGCCGAGGGCTATAGCTCTGTCGCCCTGTTCGTGGCCAGCGCGCGGCGCGTGCGGGCCGGCTTCCAGCTCGAAGCCCTCGCGGCGGAGGAAAGGCGGGCCATCGCCCGCATCTGCCGGCTCGTGGAAGGGATGCCGCTGGCCATCGAGCTGGCGGCCACCTGGGTGCGCGTCCTGGGCTGCACCGAGATCGCGTCCGAAATCGAGCGCAGCCTGGATTTTCTGGCGGGCGCCGCCCGCGACATGCCCGAGCGACACCAGAGCCTGCGGGCGGTCTTTTGCCATTCGTGGGACCTGCTCTCGGACCAGGAGCGCTCTGCGCTGTGCCGGCTCGCCGTCTTTCGGGGTGGCTTTCAGCGGCAGGCGGCGGAGCAGGTGGCCGGCGCGTCGCTGGGCGCGCTGTCGGCGCTGGAAAGCAAATCGTTGGTGCGCCGCCAAAAGAACGGCCGCTACGACCTCCTGGAAGTGGTGCGACAATACGCCCTGGAACACCTGGCCCGGGATCCCCGGGGAGAAGCAACCCGCGACGGGCACAGCGCCTTCTACCTGGCGCTGCTCCGCGATCGAGAAGAGGCGCTCAAGGGGGGCACGCAGCGCGAGACGCTCCGGGAATTGACGGACGAGATCCACAACGTGCGCGCGGCCTGGAGCCGGGCGGTGCGGCAGGGCGAGCTGACCGCCCTGGAGGAGGGGCTGCGCTGTTTCGGCTGGCTCTACGAAATGCGGGGCTGGTTCTGCGAGGGCCTGGAGCAGCTCGAGCTGGTGGTGCAGGCGTGCCGGGCCAGGGCGGGCGACGCGGATGGGCAGCGGGTCCTGGGCCAGGGCCTGGCGCAACAGGGACTGCTCCTCTTTCGCCAGGGCCACTTTGACCGGGCCCTGGCCCTGTTGGAGGAGGGCCTCGCCATCCTGCGCCCCTTTGACGACCCGGCCCTGCTGCTCGATACGCTGCTCTTCAGTGGGGTCATCCTGTTCCTGAACGGCGAGATGGACGCGTCGGCATCGCGCCTGACCGAGTGCCTGGCCTGTGCCCGGGCGGCCGGCGCGCCGTGGTTCGAGGCCTACGCGCAGCACAACCTGGGCTACATCGCCAGCCTGCAGGGCCAGGACGACCGGGGGTACGAGCAGATGCTGGCCGGCATCGCCGGGTGGCGGGCCCTGGGCGACCCGCGGTCCACGGCCCTGGGCCTGAATTACATCAGCCCGGCTGCCATACGGTTGGGGCGCTACCGGGAGGCGCAGGCATTTTTGCAGGAGAGCCTGGCCATGTGCACCGAGGTCGGCGACCGGTGGGGCATGGGGACGGCCTATCGCCACCTGGGCCTGCTGGCCCTGGCCGAGGGCGACCTGGACCGGGCCCGGTCCCTCCTGCACGCGAGCCTGGACCTGTTTGCCGGCTTTATCACGGGCTGGGACGTGGTGCGGACCCTGACCTACCTGGGCGAGGCGCTGGCCGCGGCGGGCGACGCGGCCGAAGCCCGGCGGATCTTCCTGGATGCCCTCCGCGAGGCCGCGGAGGTACGCGCCACTCCCCTGGCCCTGGATGCCCTCGTGGGGCTCGCCCGCCTGCAGGCAGGGGCCGGCGAGGCCGAGGCAGCCGCCGAGATGGCGGCCAGCGTCCTGGGCCACCGGGCCAGCACCCACGAGGCCCGGGAGCGGGCCCGGGACCTCCAGGCGCAACTGGCCGGTCAACTGGCGCCCCGGCAGGTGGAGGCCGCCTGTACGCGGGCAGCGGGCAGGTCCCTGGAAGAGACCGTGGAGCGGGCATTGGAGGGGTGGCGATGATCCGCATTTCGACGCGGGGCAGGTACGCGCTGCGGGCGCTCCTGGATGTGGCCCGGCACGACGGGGACGGCCCCGTGTCTCGCCAGGAGATTGCCGGCAGGCAAGAGATCTCGGCCGCCTACGTGGCCCAGCTCTTTCGCCATCTCCAGTCGGCGGGGCTGGTGGAAGGGGTCAAGGGGCCGGGCGGCGGGTATCGCCTGGGCCGCGAGGCCGCCAGCATCACCGTCGCCGACGTCGTCCGGGCGGTGGAGGGGCCCATGGCCCTGGTGGCGTGCGTCCTGACCCAGGGCGAGGAAAGGCTGCCCTGCCATCGCGCCGACGGCTGCGTGACCCACCTGCTGTGGCAGCAGGTGTCGCAGGCCGTGACCGACATGCTCAACGCCGTCACGCTCCAGGACCTGGTTGAGCAGGCGAGGCTGCTTTCGCCGGTTGGAGTGTGACCCGCGGCGGATTCGACCGGGACGGCAAATTGGTGTATAATACATCAAAGCCATTTGTTGGAGAGGAAGCGTGAGATGAGCGCGGTTCACGTGTTGGAAGTCTCCCAGGATATCCTGGACTCGGCCCGCCTGACGCCGGCCGATCTGAAGGTCGAGATGGCTGTGCACCTCTACGCCCAGAGACGTCTATCGGCGGGCAAGGCGCGGGAGTTGGCCGGATTGACACTGTGGGAGTTTCGGCAGGTTTTGGCTTCGCGCCGCATTCCGCCCCACTATGACGAGGCCGAACTGGACGAGGACGTGGCTACGCTGCGTGAGATGGGCCGGCTGTGATCGTCGTTGCCAACACATCGCCGCTGACCAACCTGGCTGCCATCGGCCAGTTTGATCTGTTACGCCGCCTGTACGGCCACGCCCTGTCACTGGTAGGTGAAAGCAACGGATAGTTCTCTCCAACCCGCGCCGGAGAAACTTACACGCTTTCACACTGGACCGCTCGCGCTGCCACCCGGGGTGTACCCGACCAGTTAGAATTGCCAGGCCGGCCATTCCTCATTTGCCATCTCCGCAGAAGCGGGGTATAATAGGCCCACTTGCATTCGGGATCGATCCTCTGGTTGGGAACGCGGACGTAGGGGCTTGCCGTCGTAATCATGCCTTTGGCAAGCCAGGAGCAAGGTAGCGCATGCCCCGCAACGAAGCCGACACCCGGGCGCTGCTGATAGAGCCCAAATTAAAGAGCGCCGGCTGGAGCGACAGCCTGGTGACGCGCGAGCACTTTTACCGGCGGGATCACCGCTACACCGCCGGCCGCATCTACCTCGTCGGCGACGAGGCCCNNCCCGCCGCCGCGAGCCCCGGCGGGTGGACTACCTGCTGCGCTACACCGACGCCTTTCCCATCGCCATCGTCGAGGCAAAGGACGAAAGCCACACCCCCGATGCCGGGCTGGAGCAGGCCAAGCGCTACGCCCGCGACCTGGGCACGGCCTTTGCCTTTTCCACAAACGGCCACGGCATCGTCGAGTACGATTTCTTTCTCCACGCCAGCCGCGACCTGACGGCGTTCCCCACCCCCGACGAGCTGTGGCAGCGCTGGCAGCGCAACACCGGGCTGCTCAGCCCGCCCTCCGGTGGGCAGGGCGGCAGCGATGGCCGGGCGCTGCACGAGGCCAGGGAACGGTTCGCCGCCGGCCGCTTCGAGAACCCCCTGCTCCACCCTTACTGCCCCAGGAGCCAGTGCGGCAAGGAGCCCTTTTACTTCCAGGAGGTTGCCATCAACCGGGTGGTGCAGCGCATGATGCGCGGCCAGCGGCGCATCCTCCTGACCATGGCCACGGGCACGGGCAAGACCTTTGTCGCCTTCCAGATGGTGTGGAAGCTGGCCCGCTCGGGCTGGCTGAACCGCCTGCACCAGGAGCGGCCCGGCCGCGTCCTCTTTCTGGCCGACCGCGTGGTGCTGCGCGACCAGGCCTACAACAGCTTTTCTGCCTTTGCCGACGGCACCCGCGACCCGCGCTCGGTGATCCAGGGCCACCCGCCCAACCTCAACCGCGACCTGTACTTTGGCATCTACCAGTCGCTGTGGACCGAGGACGAGGTGGGCCGGCGGCTGTTCCAGCGCTTTCCGCCCGACTTTTTCGACCTGGTGATCATTGACGAGTGCCACCGTTCCGGCTTTGGCACCTGGCGCGAGATCCTCGATCACTTCCAGGGGGCCATTCACCTGGGCATGACGGCCACGCCCAAGCAGGACGAGAGCGTGGACACCTACGACTATTTTTGCCGCGAAGAGCCCGAGGTGTGCGCCGACGCCGGCGACGCGGCACGGGGCGCCCGGCGCCCGCCGGCCTACGAATACAGCCTGGGCCAGGGCATCGAGGACGGCTTCCTGGCCACCTACAAGGTCCACAAGGTGCGCACCACGCTGGACCGCGAAGGGTTCCGCGTCCAGGACGCGCTGGTACAGGGCGCCGAGATTTACGTGCCGGAAGGGGCCGACCTGCGCGACGTGTACCACACGCCCCAGTTCGAGCGCGAGATCACCCTGCCCGACCGCACCCGGGCCATGTGCGACCACCTGGCCGGGCTGCTGCAGCGCACCGGGCCCATGGACAGGACCATGATCTTTTGCGTGGACATGCCCCACGCGCGCCTGGTGGCCGAGCACCTGCAGAACCACTTCAGCCACCTGGGTTATGACAACTATGCCGTGCCCATCATCTCCGAGGAAGGGGAGGAAGGCCGCCGCACCCTGGAGCTGTTCCAGGACAGCGACAAGAAGGTGCCGGTGGTGGCCACCACGGCCGAGCTGCTGTCGACCGGCGTGGACGTGCCGTCGTGCCGCAACGTCGTCTTCATGAAGACCCTGGCCTCGCCCCTGCTGTTCAAGCAGATCATCGGCCGGGGCAGCCGGGTGGACCCCGCCACCGGCAAGCTGTGGTTCCGCATCGTGGACTATACCGGGGCCACGCGCCTGTTCGACGAGTGGGACCGGCCGCCCGGCCCGCCGCCCGAAGCGCCCAGGGGGCCGCGCACGGCGGCCCTGGAAGGCACCGTCGTCCATGCCGAGACCGGCGACCTCATCGTCGGCGCCTCGGCCACGGTCCTCACCGGACCCAACGAGCAGCAGGGGCCGGTCCTCACCGGCGAGGCGGGCGAGTTCCGCTTCAGGGAGCTGCCGGCCGGGGGCGTGGCCCTCCTGGTGGGCGGGGCCGGCCTGCGCCGGCGCCAGCTCACGGTCGAGACCCTGGCCGGCGAGACGGTGACACTGGTGATCGAGCTCAAGGCCGAGACCGGCGCGGTGGAGCCCATCCGCGTCAAGGGGCTGGTGGTGACCATCGCCGACGAGGCGACGTTCCTGGTGGAGGCCACCGGCGAGCAGTTGACCCTGGAGCAGTACCTGGACCACACCCGGCGCCGGGTGGTGGGTTACGTGCCCGAGTGGGGCCGGCTGGCGGAGGTGTGGGTGGACCCCGAGAAGCGCCGCGCCTTCCTGGACGAGCTGGAGCGGGCCAGCATCCACGTCGAAGTGCTGGCCGAGGTGCTGGGCCGGCCCGAGGCCGACCAGCTCGACCTGCTGGCGCACATTGCCTACGGCCGGCCGCTGCGCACCCGCAGTGAGCGGGCCCGGGCCTTCGAGACGCGGGAGGGCGCCTTCCTGGACCGCTACCAGGGCGAGGCCCGCGAGGTGATCCTGGCCCTGTTGGAAAAGTACCGCCTGGGCGGCGTGGAGCAGTTGGCCGACCCCCGCGTCTTTCGCACCAGCCCCTTCCGCGAGATGGGGCAGGCGCCGGGGGTGATCCGGCGGTTTGGCGGGGCGGAGCGGCTGCAGGAGACGCTGGAGGAGGTTCAGCGGCGGTTGTATGCGGCGTAAGGCAGCAGCTGAAAAGAGGGCAGGTAACGGCGAGATCGAAGAGCACCGTAAGAATCGAAGGAGAGGTGGTACATGGATATTGAAATATCAATGCAAGAGGCAATAACTGCGCTCCGCTCTATCGGTCTACCCATCCCTGAAAACGTGTTTGGCTGGATCCCTGTCTTTCTGACGGTAGCAATACTGGTTGCCTTTACCCTCAAGGCTCTATGGAGCTTGGTTCGAGCAATCGTCGTTATCATTAGACTAATTAGGAAGTTCCTCGAACGCCAGTTCTATACAGAAGATGATAAAAACTTCGTTCATCTTCGGAACAATTTCATTAAGCATCTTCAATATGAGGTAGAGAGACAAAACCTCGAAGCGAACTGGAGCGACTTCTATTATACTGCGCTTGAGGCCGAGGTAGAACTGGATCCTGCCCTGGACTTGATAGAGCACGATGCAGGACGAACTCGGCTGTGGTTGGCAGCTATCTCGAGGACAATACAGAACATTAGGCGCCCACCCAGACCCAAGATTGAAAACGATCTAGTACGTGCAGTGATGCGTTCAAAATCACGAGCGTTCCTACTAATTGGTGACCCAGGGTCAGGAAAAACTGTCTCTCTTCGCCACCTTTTTCTGACTCTGGGAGCAAAGAGCAGCAGGTCCAGAAACAAACGCGCGACAATTCCTTTGTACCTGAACCTCAAGCACATGAGCATTTCTCCAACAGATGTCTCCGCTCATACGGTTCACAACTGGATAGTCGACCAATTACAGACAAGGCAAAACCGAACGGTCTGCAACTTTATTCAGAGGAACTTTGACACTCTCTTGGCAAACGGAGACTTTTTCTTCGTGTTTGATTCCTTTGACGAGATCCCTGCTGTGATGGACGCCTATGAAGAGGAAGCGGTTGTACAGCAGTACGCTAAGGCACTCGACGATTTTCTCCATGCTGGACACCCTTGTCGTGGTTTGCTCAGCTCTCGACCCTTTCGTGCACCCAGAATATTCTTGGGGCAAAGAATGAACATCCGACCTCTTTCTTCCAAAAGAGTGAAGATAGCTTTGGACAGATATCTCTCGGAGCATAGGCAACTGGCAAGGCAGGTTTGGCACGAAGTGATCACAGAGCGCATGGACTTGATGCCTCTAATCCACAGTCCGTTTTATCTTGCACTCCTCGCGAACTACATTGAAGCCAGCCAGTGCCTGCCACGGCGACACTATGAGCTATTTGAGGATTTTGTAAGACACCGCGCTGAGGAAGACAAAGAGCGGCTTGAGGCATTTGTTCTAACTCCCGATGATCTGTTAGCTCAGGTGAGCAGGTTCGCCTATGCCATGACGGCCACGCCAGCTATAGGCACAGAAGTAACACTTCCTCAAGCCCAACATCTCCTTCCTGACTGCCCCCCGGAGCAAGTCCAGATGCTGCTGGATGCCTTGACCTATTCGCAGTTCGGGAAGGTTTCACCTGGGACCTTCGATCGGCCACCGGTTTTCAGCTTTGCGCATCGTCGGTTTCAGGAATACTTTGCGGCACGCTTTCTTCGGGAGCATCCCGAGATTGCTCCCTTTGACGAGCTTGCGGCAGACAATCGCTGGCGTGAAGTCTTGGTATTGCTGTGCGAGGTACTTCCGTCACAGCGCCTTGACGAGATCCTCAACACGTCAAGGGATGTGCTGACAAGAGCGACAGAAGCAGAAAGCGGGACTCCCGAACATCGCCAAGGAATAGAAGCCCTGCGCTTCCTGAGGGATGCATTTCGTAGCCGCCTGGAGGATCTGCCCCAAGATATTCGGCTTTTATCATCAGAATTAATGAAAAAGCAGTTTAGACGTGAAGTCCTAAGGCTGGAGATCGATGAGCACCTCGAACACCACCCCCAGGACATCAGAGGACTTGTTCAGCTCATAGCAAAGCGACTTCCAAACGATGAACTACACAAGAAGCTGGTGATGGAGGCTCCTACGACTCTGAGTGGCGTGATCGAAGTAATTCAGTCGGAGTTGGATGAGGAGACTCTTCTGTCATTTGAGTACCGTTGGAAGTTACGCGCACGATCGAACGACACAAGCAAGCTGAACACCCTGCTAAGCACGCTACTTCCAAAGGAGAATCGGCTCGACCAGAAACGGGCAGTTGAGAGCTTGATCTTGGCAGATGAAGAGTCTGTGGGCCTGTTGCTTAGCATTGCGCTCAGAAGCGATTCACAATGGGTACAGGATACATCTCTTCGTTCGTGCCGTATTCTAACTCAGCCCGGAGAAGCGATTCAGCGTGCAATTCGACGATGCATTCATGCCCGTTATGCGAATCTGTCTCTAGTGCCTAACTATAGTGAATATAAGCTTATCTTCTCCTATTCAGCCGCTTATACACCCATGCTCAACTATGCGCGCGTCCTTTATGCAGCTACCGTTGTTCAGTTCTGCACACTGCTCGCGATCTCGGTCATTGGCCTCGCCAGGTCTGACAGACGCATTACATACCTTGCAATCCTCTTGCCACTAACAATCTGGGCAGACCCAATTCCCAGCGGCAGTGGCAGAACGCGTTCTGAAGAGGTTTTTTCATTTTTGGGTTTCTGGCTCAGCCTTCCGACTCTAGGCGTTATGTCCCTGCCCTGGATTACTCACCAGCTGGTGCCTACAACGTCATCGCCGGGGCACACGATTACTTGGCCTCTGTGGCCGATAGCGGGAGTCTTTGGGCTGAACCTCCTCTTGTGGTACTTCGCCGCCGAATACAAAGGAAGCTTCCGGAACTGGCTTTTAAATCCATTCATATCGATTCCAAGAGCCATAATGACCGCTTGTAGATGGATTCTTCAGGCTCCAAGAAACATGAGTCTTCGTTCATGTGCCTTTCCCCTTGCTGGTATGGCAGGACTATTGGGTATCTCCCTCGTTAGTGTTTTCTTTCTTGATCCAGTGCGTGTAGAATGTGAGCTTTCCTTTCGGTGTGCTTTCCAGCGCTTTCATCCTTTAGTGGCTATAATTTATGTATTATTTAGCGTTCTTACGTATGCCGCCGTTTTAGGGATTATCGTAATGGTGTGCACCATTTTATGGCTATGGTTGGTTGAGCAGTTTGAACTACGGCTGCTTGCTCTGAGCGCCAACGCAAGACCCAAGTCGGTACCGGCAGCGATGGAAAAGCTCACCACGCTCAGATTTGAGAGCTCAAAAGCCGAGTACGTACGGACCCTGCACAGATGGCTGCCGATTTGCGCCGACTGGGAGATCTTGCTCGAAGAAGCGGAAAACGAAAGAGGCGCAGTGTGCGACGAACTCTATCGACTGGCGGAGTTCTGGCAGGATAACACCATTTGATTGGATAATTCATGATACACCAATTGCCATTACCACAAGTACCCAAAACCCGCGAATCCCTCTCCAACGACATCTGGCGCGCCTGCGACATCCTGCGGCGCGACAACAACTGCGGCGGCATCATGGAGTACGTGGAGCACCTGGCCTGGCTGCTCTTCCTGCGCTTCCTCGACGCCCAGGAGGAGGTCTGGGAGGCGGAAGCGGCCCTGGCCGACGGCACCTACGAGCGCCTGCTCGACGGCGACCTGCGCTGGGCGGCCTGGGCACGCAAGGACTGGAAGGCCGACGAGCTGCTGCCCTTTGTCCACGGCCGGCTCATCCCGGCCCTGGCCAACCTGTCGGGCAGCCCGGTGCGCGACACGGTGGCCAGCATCTTTTCGGAGCGCAACGTCGTGGTGTGCGCCTCGCCCTACAACCTGCGGGACGTCCTGGACCTGGTCGACGGCATCGACTTTGCCAGCCAGGACGACATCTTTACCGTCTCCCAGGTGTACGAGGACCTGCTGCAGCGCCTGGGCAACGAGAACCGCATGGCCGGCGAGTTCTACACACCGCGCCCGGTGATCCGCTTCGTCGTGCAGGTGGTGGACCCCCGGGCCGACGAGACGATCTATGACCCCGCCGCCGGCTCGTGCGGCTTTCTGGCGGAGGCCTACCAGCACATCCTGGCCCGGGCCGGCGAGAAGCTGACCGTGGAGCAGGACGAGTTCCTGCAACAGCGGGCCTTTTTCGGGCAGGAAAAGAAGGCCGTGCCCGCCCTGCTGGGCCTGATGAACATGGTCCTGCACGGCGTGACCGCGCCCAACGTGGCCCGGCGCAACACGCTGGAGGAAAACATCCGCAGCGTGCGCGAGCGCTACGACGTGGTCGTCACCAACCCACCCTTTGGCGGCACGGAGAACCGCCAGATCCAGGGCAACTTTCCGGTGCGGGCCAACGCCACCGAGCTGCTGTTCGTGCAGCACATCATGAAAAAGCTCAAAATGCGCGACGGGGCGCGCTGCGGCATGGTCGTGCCCGAGGGCACGCTCTTTCGCGGCGGGGCCTTTGCGGCCGTCAAGCAGGACCTGCTGGAAGCCTTCCACCTGCACACCGTGGTCAGCCTGCCGCCGGGCACCTTTGCCCCCTACTCGGACGTCAAGACGGCCCTGCTCTTTTTCGAGCGGCCGGGCCCGACGAGGGAGACCTGGTACTACGAGCTGCCGCTGCCCGAGGGGCTGAAAAAGTTCAGCAAGGGCAGCCCCATCCGCGACGAGCATTTCGACGAGGCGCGGGCGCTGTGGGCAGCCTGGGACGCCTATCGAAGGGGCGACGGCCGCCGGCCCGAGCCGACGGCCAACTCCTGGATCGTGCCCGCGGAGGAGATCAAGGAGCGGGGCTACGACCTGACGGCCCGCAACCCCAACCGCAACGAGGCCGAGGCCTACCGCCACCCGGCCGAGATCACGGCCTCGCTGCTGGAGAAGGAGCGCCAGATCCTGAGCATCATCGAGGAGCTGCACGAGATGGTGGGGGATGGGAATGGCGGGTGAGGGGGTGTGGGAGCGCCGCAGCCTGGGCGAGATTGCTCCAGCCGTCGCGGGCCAGGTCAGGCCCAGAGACCTGGCCGAGACGGAATTTCATTACCTGGGACTCGACGCAGTTCCCAGTGGCGGATGGCTTGAGCCAGCGCTGAATTTAGTGAAAGGTGCGCGGATACGGAGCACTTGCATCAAGTTTGACGCCCGCCATGTGCTGTACGCCAAACTCCGGCCTTATCTCAACAAGGTAGTAGTTCCCACACGCGAAGGTATTGCATCTACGGAGTTTGTGCCATTGCTGCCGGACCAGAGCATGATCACACGTCAGTTCCTGGCGTGGTATCTACGTTCACCTCAGTTCGTTGCGTACGCCGTTGGAAACAGCACAGGGGCACGGATGCCTCGCATTCGGATGCTTGCACTGTGGGAAGCCGAAGTTCCCCTGCCGCCCCTGGACGAGCAACGGCGCATCGTCGCCCGTATCGAGGCGCTGTTTGAGCGCATTGAAGAGGCACGGCGGCTGCGCGTGGCGGCGGACAAAGATGCTGAGTGGTTGCTACCTGCAGCTCTGACAGCTAGCTTCGCTGAAGTCGAGTCAGAACACGCAGGTGATTTGAGGCTAGAGCAAATCGCAGACATTACCAGTGGGGGCACACCATCTCGTAATCGTCCTGAATACTATTCCGGTCGTATTCCTTGGGTCAAGACTGGCGAATTACACGATGACTTGATCTGGGACTCCGATGAGCACATAACGGAGGAAGCAGTAGAAAACAGTAGTGCGAAGTTGTTTCCCGCTGGCACGCTGCTCATTGCAATGTATGGTCAGGGTCAGACTCGCGGGCGAACCGGTGTCCTAGCAGTCCCCGCAACAACAAATCAAGCATGCTGCGCCATTTTGCCGGCTGAAGACAAGTTCACTCCTTCTTTCTTCCAATACTGGTTCAGATACATGTACGAAGAACTGCGGTGTCGGAGTGAAATGCGTGGCGGAAATCAGCCAAACTTGAACGCAAGAATGATAAAAGCCCTTAAACCCCCGCTGCCCTCCCTTTCTGAACAACGTCGCATCGTCGAATACCTGGACGGCGTGCAGGCCCAGGTGGACGAGTTGAGGCGGCTGCAGGCGGCGTCGGCGGCGGAACTGGAGCGGCTCCAAGGGGTGGTGTTGGCGCGGGCGTTTCGGGGGGAGTTGTGAACATGTCCAAACCTCTGAATGATCCTTCTGACCAGGACGAGGGCATGTACAACACTGCAGTCATTCGCGAGTTGTTACATCGTGCCTTTACCGATAGACAGCTACGGCGCTTCTGCTACGATCATCCTCTATTTCGCCCTGTGACCAAGGTTGTTGGGCCAGAAGATGGTCTCGCTGATGTTGTTGACGCATTAATCGAGCACTGTGACGTGTATCTTCTTTTTGACGAATTGTTGCAGGAAGTGCAGGAGGCAAATCCGCGGCAGTTTAAGCGCTTTGAGTCGCAGCTTCGTTCTTGCAGTCGCTCTCAGCGAGTGAGTGCGAGTCGAGGTTCTTGGCCCAGAGCACGGCTGTTTATGCTCGGCGCGCTGCCCCTTGTGTTAGCAATTGCTCTAGGTATGTGGTGGTTGGTGGTGAATAGATCGAGCTCTCAGGACAGTCTGGTAAAAGGCAATTCCTTTCTAGCACGTGGGGAGTATGAGGAAGCGATCATTGAGTATAATAAGGAACTTGAAAGGGACCCCCAGAATGTTGCAGCTATCGTCAATTCAGCTGTAGCTTACTTTTACCTCGATCGGTTTCCCCAGGCGATCGGGCGTTACCAAGAAGCAATAGCTCTCGGCGCCAGGGATGCCGACATTTACTCAAATCTTGGGGCAGCACATGTTAGACTGGGCGAGTGGACAATAGCCAAGGTCTACTACAAACAGGCGATCGAGATCGATCCAGATCTACCGCAAGCATGGTTTGGAAAAGCAACAGTCGCTGAGAATACGGGCGACCTCCTAGAAGCAGTGGAAGCTTATTGGCAGTTCGTGACGTTAGAGGCACAACTGGACCGTTCACAAAGGGACGGAGAGGCAGAAATCATCGCGAATGAATTCCTGGAGCGTTGGTCAGTCACCCATGTCGTCCGCTATAGCGAGACAATATCAGACATTGCAAGACAGTACAACGTGACAGAGGAAGCAATCACGGTCGCCAACCAACTGACGGACCCAGGCTTCCTTCAGGTCAGCATGGAGATGGTGATCCCTCTAGTTGAATTCGTTGTACCGGAGGGTACGCCCTTGCCGTCCGAGCAACCCGCTGATAAGGAGGATGTTGCGGCCGTCGCTTGGCAAGTCGAAATCGAGATCCATGGCGTCGGTGAGGCAGACCTGGAACGTGTGATAATCGCGAACACTGGCGAACAGCTCATCGATATGGAAGGCTGGACGTTGAGCGATACGAGCGGCAACGTTTATACTTTCCCCGCATTCCGGCTTTGGCACGGCAGGAGTGTGATACTACATACTCGGATTGGTGAAGATGGCTCCCCCCCAGCCAACTTTTACTGGGGCAAGCTCGACCCCATCTGGTCCCCGGGTGACCTGGCGACCCTAAGGGATTTTCAAGGCTCGGTGGTTGCTGCCGCGGCTGTTGCCCCTTGAGTCAATGGGGATATGCAGATCAGATCGCAACAGCTCAGGAAAGAGACACTCCATCACTGTGAGAAACGTTAAGACGAACTAGTATGGCGCTGCCACGGCCATTCACAGGGAACGGCAAAGAGAATAGTGACAATTCAAACTGAGCGCGGCCAAGTGTTGGTGGCCATTATGAACAGCAAGGCCGACTTCAGCATCTTGCAAGAGCAGGGCTGGTACCGCATTCCAGTTGCCAAGGCGCCCAGGCGCTGGCCACCCAAATGGCTGGCTTTCTACCAGACCAAGATCTTTGGCGACGAGGCTTTTGCCGTCAACTATTACGGACTCGTGCGCGAGATCCGAATTGTTCGGCGCCGCGAGATGTTTCCCAACGAGATTACAAGCTCAAAGTCGGACCGCCAGTACTACCAAGTCCATCTGCACAACCTGGAACAGCTGCCTGCTCCGATCCTCAGCCGTCGCTGGCGGCGGATCGTCTTTATCTCCACCACCTGGCAGAAGTTTAGCCAGGCGGTAGAGATAAACGATCTCTTTGACGAAAGCCCGTTGGAAGACCGCCTGTGGGCTGAGCTCAAGCGCCTGCAGGTGACCGCCGAACGTCAATGGGCTCTCTCGCTCGGCAAGGCGTGGTATTTCCTGGATTTTGCGCTTTTTTGCGCAAGGGGCCAGGTTGACATCGAAACCGATGGGGACACGTGGCATGCAGATCGGAAGCGCATCCCCGAAGACAACCGGCGGGACAATGCGCTCCAGTCGGCTGGCTGGCACGTACTGCGCTTCAACGGCAAACAGATCCGCGAGTCTTTGAGCAGCTATTGTGTTCCGCAGATCACCGACACAATCAGCGCCTTGGGCGGCCTCGTTGACGAAGGTCTTGTACCGCGTGTCTTTTACAAAAGTGAGGAGGGGCTGGCACAACAACTGAGCCTATTCGATGAGAGCACCGAGTACGACCTGGATTGAGGCGAACGTCCATCCGAGGATGGAGCCATATCTGTCAGAAAGCAGACGAGCGACAAAAAAATCCAACCTGCACAGATGTCTGTAAGCACGCGTTCTTTCGTGAGCGGCTGCATCGAGAAACAACGGCTAGCCAGGCTGGCCCAGAGGTGCAATGCACTTTTCCTCGCCGACGCAGCCCACCAGATCGTGAGAACCTGCCCGTTCGTGAAGCAGGTCCCGACCCTGGGAAAGTGCATTGCACCTGCCCTGGAGAGGTGCAATGCACTTTTCCTCGCCGACGCAGCCCACCAAATCGTGAGAACCTGCCCGTTCGTGAAGCAGGTCCCGGCCGTGGGAAAGTGCATTGCACCTGCTCGGCCCGGCAGTGGAGTTCAACATTCGCCAGGAGTGAGTACCAGTAGACGGCGACAGGAGACAGGACGCACCCCGCCGCCTGACCCGTCCTCCACTTCGACCGGTTTGCCGTGCACATCGTCAAACGGATAGGAAAGGGCCTGAGCCGGGATTGGGCAATCGCCTTTTTCCATCTTGCCCCTTTGTCTGTTATAATAGACCCCTGGTCCAGGGCAACCCTGGCCTGCCACCCAGACACCCAAAAGGAAACGGTAATGGACCAACATAGTCTGACCGATTTGATCCGGAAAACCATCGAGCAGGAAATATCGACGCGTGGCCTTGTGGCGCTGTACCGCGAGCCGATCGTGGGCCTGGTGGCGGCGGATGATCCGGGCTTTGCCAGGCTGAGCGACCTGACGGGGAAGGCGCACCTGGCCCCCCACGACCTGCTGCCCGGGGCGCGCACGGTGGCTTGTTTCTTTTTGCCCTTTGCTCCCGAAGCTGTGGCGGCCAACGCCAGGGACAGGGAGCGTGCGGCCCGCGAATGGGCGGTCGCCTACGTGGAAACCAATGCCCTGATCGGCCAGATCACGGCGCGGCTGATCGACGTATTGGGCGAGCGTGAGATCAGGGTGGCGGCCGAGCCGGCAACCGGCAATTTCGACGAAATCACCCTGCGCAGCCACTGGTCGCACAAGAGCATCGCCGTCCTGGCCGGTATGGGCAGCTTTGGCCTGCACCACATGGTCATCACCGACGCCGGCTGCGCCGGCCGCTTTGGCAGCCTGGTCCTCGATGCGGCGATGAGCATCGAAAAGGCTCTGCCCAAGGAACGGTGCGCGTACAAGGTCAGCGGGGCCTGCCTGGATTGCGTGCTGGCCTGCCCGGTGCAGGCCCTCGACCCCGTGGAACCGTTTGATAGGCGGGCGTGTTGGAATCTGTGCCTGGCAAACAGCCATGAGTTTGCCGATCTGCACGGCGCCGCGCAGGTGTGCGGCAAGTGCGCGGTCGCCGGCCCCTGCGCGCTGCAATCGGCTGTCTAGGGCTGGCGTAGAGAAGTGGTTGTGCTATAATGCGCGGCAGATGGAGCAGGGGGGATCACCCATGAGCCCAGCAACCGGGCAGGAAGCGCACATCCGTCGCGAGAAAAAGGGGCGCGGCGGGAAGACGGTGACGGTGGTGTACGGCCTGCGCCTGCCGCCGGACAGGCTAAAGGCCCTGGGCAAACACCTGCGCCAGGCCTGCGGCACGGGCGGCACGGTCAAGGACGGCGCCATCGAGATCCAGGGGGACCACCGCGAGCGGGTGGCCGAGGCCCTGCAGCAGGCGGGCTATCGCACCAAATTTACGGGCGGATAGCGCCCGGCGCCGGCGCCCTCCCCGCACCTACCACAAATTGGGGAGCGCTACCAAAAAACGTACCACGGGACCGCCTCGAAAGGCGGTCCTTTTTTGTGATCAGGTTTCCACATTTTGCGCGATGCGACGGGTCCCGGATGGTGATATACTCCGGGCAAATCGTGACATCGAACAGCCTCGACGGCCGAGGCGACCCCGCCTGAAGGAGGTAGGATGGTGGATTGGGTCATCGAAACGTCAGGACTGACGAAATCGTTCAAGGGCGTCACCGCCCTCCAGTCCCTCGACCTGAAGGTCCCCGCCAACTCGATCTTTGCCTTCCTGGGCCCCAACGGCTCGGGCAAGACCACGACCATCAAGCTGCTGCTAGGCTTGATCTATCCCACGGCCGGCACGGCCCGCGTTTTCGGGCTGGACATCGGCCGCGACTCGGTGGCCATCCGCTCGCGCCTGGGCTACCTGCCCCAGGAGCCGCGCTACTACGAGCACATGACCGCCCGCGAGACGCTGCGCTACGCCGCCCGGTTCTTTTTCAAGGGCCCGGCCGGCGAGATCGAGGCGCGGGTGGCGCAGACGCTGGAGCTGGTGGGCCTGGACGACAAGGCCGACCGGCCCATCAAGGGCTTTTCCGGCGGCGAGCGCCAGCGGCTGGGCATCGCCCAGGCCCAGGTGAACTATCCCGACCTGCTGATCCTGGACGAGCCGGCCGCGTCGCTGGACCCCATGGGCCGGCGCGACGTCCTGGCCGTCATGGAGCGGCTGCGCAAGCACACGACGGTCTTTTACTGCACCCACATCCTGGACGACGTGCAGCGCGTCAGCGACACGGTGGCCATCCTCAACCGGGGCAGGCTGGTGGCCAACGGCCCCATCGAGGAGCTGCTGGCCGGGGGCGAGGGCACGGCGTTCACCGTCAAGATCAAGGGCGACGCCGAGAGCGCCCGGCAGCGCCTCGCCGCCCAGCCCTGGGTGACCGGCATCCAGGCCCAGTCGCGCAACGGCGCCACCGCCTGGACGGTGTCTGTCAGCGACGAGGACGCCGCCGAGGCGCAGCTCCTGCGCCTGCTGCTGGCCGACGAGGGGCTGGCCGTCACCGAGTTCGGCCGCAGGCAACACCAGTTGGAAGACGTCTTTGTACAGATCGTGGAGGGAGGCCAGGATGTCAAGCGGAAATAGCGTCATGCAGCTCGAGACCGGCACCGGCTGGACCCGGGGCCTGAACAACCTGCTCCGCGGCGAGCTGGGCCGCTGGTTCGGCACGCGGCAGTGGTGGGTCCAGGTCCTCATCTGGGCGGCGGTCGCCAATGGCATTCCGCTCATGGCCGTCCTGGGCGCGCCCGACTCTGCCGGCATGGAGCTGCCCATGCTGTTCAACGTCTTTTTGGGGATCGGCGCGCCCATCGGGGTGTGCATCCTCATGCAAGACGCCATCGTCGGCGAAAAGCAGTCGGGCACGGCCGCCTGGGTGCTCTCCAAGCCGGTGTCGCGCCTGGCCTTTCTCACGAGCAAGCTGGTGGGCAACGGGCTGGGCATCGCCGCGACGATGGTCCTGGCCCCCGGCCTGCTGATGTACCTGGCCTCGGCCCTGATCATGGACACGCCGCTGCCGCCCCTGGGGTTCCTGGCGGGCCTGGGCGCGCACCTGGTCAACCTGTTCTTTTACGTCGGGCTGACGCTGCTGCTGGGCGCCCGGTTCGACCACGGCGCGCCGGTCATCGGCCTGCCGCTGGCCTTCCTGTTCGCCCAGCAATACCTGCCCGGCCTGGCTCCCGAGCTGGTGCACGTCATCCCCTGGAGCCTGACGGCTCCCGTGGGCGGCAGCTCCGAGCCGGTGGTGACCACGGCGCTGATGACCGGCGTCGCGCCGGCCAGCTATCTGCCGCTGGTCACCACCCTGGCCGTGGCGGTGCTGTGTGTGGCGGGTGCCATCTGGATTTTCCACCGGCAGGACCTGTAGGCGGCCTGCCGCAAAAGCCCATGATTGACAGGCGCCCGGTTCTATGCTAAGATATGGCCATAGCTTCTGTGGCCTGTCCGTAGATGGACTGAATCTCCAAAGAGCCACGGGGGTCGCGGCACGTTAACAGGCCCCGGTGCGCCGCCGCTGCACCCGGGAGAGAACAAGCCTCCGACTCATCTGGCCCCGCCGGGGACACTTGAGCGTTCGGTGTGGGAAGCAATTCCCACGCCCGCCGTTTTGCAAAGGAGGAGGCCTCGCTGCGCCGAGCATGGCGCGGCAAGGTCGCCTCCTTTTTGTTTGGAATCGGGCCTATACGAATAGGAGGGTCAAATGAAAGGTTCCACGGGCAAAATGCTGGTCGTCCATCTGGGATCGAGAAAGGCCGAGCCGCGGCCCATCCCTGAAGCGTGGCTGAAGGACTACCTGGGCGGCGAGGGGGTTGGCATGCGCATCCTGGCAGACCTGATGCAAACCGGCGCCGGCCCATTGGACCCGGCACAGCCAATCATCTTTGCCACCGGCCCGCTGACCGGGACGGCGGCGCCATGCAGCGGGCGGTGTTGCGTCGTCTTTTACTCGCCGGCCACCGGGACCGTGGGCGCGGCAAACGCGGGAGGCCACTTTGCCCCGGCCCTCAAGAAGGCGGGCTGGGATCACCTGGTCGTCGTCGGCAAGGCGGAGGCGCCCGTCTACCTCTACGTGAACGACGACCAGGTAGAGGTCCGGGACGCGGCGGGCCTCTGGGACCGGGGAGTGGCGGAAACCGAGGACGCCATCAAGGCCGAGCTGGGCGTAAAGGGCCTGCAGGTGGCCTCCATTGGGCCGGCCGGCGAAAACGGGGTCACGTTCGCCGCCATCCTGACCGACAAGCACCGGGCCTTCGGGCGGGGCGGCCCCGGCGCGGTTATGGGCAGCAAGCTGTTAAAGGCGGTCGCCGTCAAGGGCAGCTCGCGCCTGCCCATTGCCGACCGCGATGCGCTGCGTGAAGCGGCCACCTACGCCCGCGACGAGCTGTTCGCCGAGGCCTTTGTCCGGGACGAGCTGCATCCCTTCGGCACACCCACGTTCTACGACGCCATCAACGCGTTGGGCATCCTGCCCACCAGGAACTGGCAGCGGACCGAGTTTCCCGAATCCGTGGGCAAGCTCACCCACGATGCCTATCACGAGGTGCTCGACGTCAAGCCCTATGCCTGCTTTGGCTGCCCGATCGCCTGCGGGCGCACCACTACCATCAAAGAGGGCAAGTACGCCGGACTGCACGGCGGTGGGCCCGAGTACGAGACGGTAGCCGCCTTTGGCAGCAAGTGCCTGGTCACCGACATCAACGCCGTAGCGGCTGCCAACCACATTGCCAACGACCTGGGCCTGGATGTGATCTCGACCGGGCAGGCGATTGCCACGGCCATGGAGTGGTACGAGCAGGGAGTGCTCACCCCGGAGCAAACCGGCGGCATGGAACTCACCTGGGGCAACGCCGACGCCGTGGTGGAGGCGGTCAGGCTCATCGGGCACCGCGAGGGTGTGGGCGACCTGCTCGCCCAGGGCGTCAAGCGCGCAGCCGAGACGCTGGGTCCCCAGGCCGAGCGAGCGGCGATCCACGTCAAAGGGCTGGAGATGCCGGCCGATGGGATCCGGGCGAGCAAGGCCGAAGCCGTCGTGCACGCCACGTCGGCCCGGGGTGGCGACCACCTACGGCCCTTTGCCTCGACGGTGGATGCCTTTGGCTACCGCGAGCCCGAGTTGGGCATCACCGCCGATATCAGCTACCTGGAGGACGGCAACAAGGGCTGGATCAAGCCCCTCCAGGAGCTTTCCATGGCCACCAACGTGCTTGGGGTGTGCCTGTTTGCGTCCATCACCCTGGCCGTCAAGGCTTCCACCTGGGCAAGGCTGACCTCGGCAGCCGTGGGGTATCCCCTTTCCAAGGACGATCTGTTGATGGTGGGCGAGAGGGTCATCAACCTCGAGCGGATGATCAATGCTCGCCTTGGCTTTGACCGCAAGGACGACACCTTGCCCCGGCGCTTTACCGAGGAACCGGCGCCCGACGGGCGCGGCGAGGGCGAGGTGGTCAACCTCCAGGTGGCCCTCGACAGCTACTATGCATCCATGGGCTGGGATCAGGCAACCGGCCTGCCCACCCCGGAAAAGCTGGCCGGCTTGGGCCTTGACTGGCTGTAAAGGGACGTAGGGTCCCCCCGGCGACAGCGCCAAGAGGACATTGCGAGGGAGTGTGCGCGCACACTCCCTCATTTCTTGTCGTCGCCCCACGCCATTCCCGGCCCCTGTCTTGCATTTTTGTCCAGGGCGCGGTACACTTGGTCCATCGCCAGAGAGATCACGGGTCGACGTACGACCTTAGAGCAGTACAACGCAGGGAGGAAAGCGTATGGACGAGCTGATCGAGATCCGCTGGCATGGCCGCGGCGGGCAGGGCGTGGTGACCGCCGGCAAGCTGCTGGCCGAGACGGCACTGGGGACGGGCCGCTACTTCCAGGCCTTTCCCGACTACGGACCGGAGCGCATGGGGGCGCCCATCCGGGCCTTTACCCGCCTCAGCCCCCACCCCATCACCATCCATTCCCAGATCGAAGAGCCGGACGTCGTCCTGGTCCTCGATCCCACGCTCCTGGGGACGGTGGCGGTGGCCGAGGGCCTGAAGGACGAGGGCATCCTGGTCGTGAACACGCCCATGAGCCCCGCGGAGGTGCGCCAGACCACCGGCTTTCACACCGGCCAGGCCTTTACCGTGGATGCCAGCCACATCGCCATCGAGGAGATGGGACGCGACGTGACCAACACCCCCATGTTGGGCGCCTTTGCCCGCGCCACGGGCATTTTCGACATGGAAGAGCTGGCGGCGCAACTGCGCGCCTGGTTCGGCCACAAGATCTCGGCCAGCGCCGTGGAGGCCAACGTCCGGGCCATGCGCCGCGCTGCCGTCGAGGTACAGGCGGGATAGGAGGAGAGCGATGGATCTAAAGGGCTGGCGAGAGATCCCCATCGGCGGAATGATCCTGGAGGCGGGGAACTCGGTGGCGTACCGCACGGGGGGCTGGCGGGCCTTTCGCCCCGTCCGCGGCGAGGCCGAATGCACCCACTGCTTCCAGTGCTGGCTGTTCTGCCCCGATTCGAGCATCCTGGCGGACGCCGAGAACGAGAAGATGGTGGGCTTTGACCTGGAGCACTGCAAGGGCTGCGGCCTGTGCGCCGCGGTCTGCCCCGTCAACGCCAAGGTGAGGCGCAAGGCCGGGCAGGACCTGCCCAAGGACGACCCCCGCCTCTGCATCCGTATCGTCGAAGAAGCGAGGTGCAAGGAGTAGAGCCATGGGCAAATTCGAGGCATTCACCGGAGATCAGGCCTTTGCCGAGGCAATGCGCCAGATCAATCCCGACGTCGTGGCGGCCTATCCCATCACCCCCCAGACCGAGACCGTCGAGTTCTTTGCCGACTTTGTGGCCGATGGCCTGGTGGACACCGAGTTCGTGACGGTGGAGAGCGAGCACAGCGCCATGAGCGCCTGCGTGGGAGCGTCGGCGGCGGGGGCGCGGGTCATGACCGCCACCTCGGCCAACGGCCTGGCCCTCATGTGGGAGGTCCTGTACATCGCCGCCTCCAACCGCTGCCCCATCGTCATGAGCCTCGTCAACCGGGCGCTGTCGGGGCCCATCAACATCCACTGCGACCATTCGGACGTGATGGGCATGCGCGACGCGGGCTGGATCGTCCTCTTTTCCGAGAGCGGCCAGGAGGCCTACGACAATGCCATCCAGGCGGTGCGCGTCGCCGAGCACCCCGACGTCCTCCTGCCCGTGGCCGTCTGCCAGGACGGCTTTATTACGAGCCACGGCATGGAGCGCGTCGAGATCTATGACGACGACAAGGTGCGGGCCTTTGCCGGCGCCTACCGGCCCCGGTGGCCGCTGCTGGACCTGGAAAAACCCAAGACCTACGGGCCGCTGGACTTTTACGATTACTACTACGAGCACAAGCGCCAACAGGTGGAGGCCATGGCCCACGCCGAGGGTGTCATCGGCGATGTGGCCGCCGAGTTTAACGGCGCCTTTGGCGGCAACTATGGCCTGTTCGAGGCCCACTGCCTGGACGACGCCGAGGTGGCCGTGGTCGCCGTCAACTCGACGGCAGGCACGGCCCGGGTGGTGGTGGATGCGCTGCGGAGCCAGGGCCACAAGGCCGGCCTGCTGAAGCTGCGCGTCTTTCGCCCCTTCCCGGCGCGGGCGCTGGCCGAGGCGCTGGGCGGCGTGAAGGCCGTGGCGGTCATGGACCGCTCGGTGTCCTTCGGAGCGGCGGACAATGCCGGCCCCCTGTTCCTGGAGCTGGCGGCGGCGCTGGCCGTCCAGGGCGTCCGGGTGCCGGTCTGCGATTACGTCTATGGCCTGGGCGGGCGGGACATTCGCCCCTCCGAGATCGAGGGCATTTACCGCGACCTGTTCCGGGCAGCGGCGACGGGGCGCGTGGACCAGGTGGTCAACTACCTGGGCGTGAGGGAATAGGAGGCACCATGGCGACGAAACTGGTTCCCAAGGAATTGGCCAGGCGGCCCGAGCGGCTGGCCCCCGGCCACCGGCTGTGTGCCGGCTGCGGAGCATCCATCGTGGTGCGCCAGGTGCTGGCCGCCATCGACCAGCCGGTGGTCGTGGCCAACGCCACCGGCTGCCTGGAGGTGGCGACCTCGATCTATCCTTACACGGCCTGGCGCGTGCCCTGGATCCACAACGCCTTCGAGAACGCGGCGGCGACCATCAGCGGCGTCGAGGCCGCCTACCGCAGCCTGGTGCGCCAGAACAAGATGCCCGAGCAGGACGTCCGCTTCCTGGCCTTCGGCGGCGACGGCGGCACCTACGACATCGGCCTGCAGTCGCTGTCGGGCGCCGCGGAGCGCGGCCACCAATTCTTGTATATATGTTATGACAACGGGGCCTATATGAATACCGGCATCCAGCGCTCCAGCGCCACGCCCCTGGGCGCCCACACCACCACGTCGCCGGCTGGCAAGGTGCGGCCGGGCAAGGAGCAGACCCGCAAGGACCTGACGGCCATCATGGCCGCTCACGGCATCCCCTACGTGGCCCAGGCGGCGCCCAGCCAGTGGCGCGACCTGATGACCAAGACGCGCAAGGCGGTGGACTGTGGCGGCGCGGCCTTTATGAACGTGCTCTCGTCGTGCAACCGCGGCTGGCGCCACCCGGCCGACGAGACCATCGAGATCACCCAGTTGGCGGTGGACACCTGCTACTGGCCCCTCTTCGAGGTGGAGGACGGCCAGTGGCGGCTGACCTACAGGCCCAAGGAAAAGCCGCCCGTGGAAGAGTGGCTCAAGCGGCAGGGCCGCTTCCGGCACCTGTTCAAGCCGGAGAACCGGCACATCGTCGACGAGTTCCAGGCCGACGTGGACCGCCGCTGGGAGCGCCTGCTCAGGCTGTGCGGCGAGGCCTGAGATCGGCCGCATCGAGTACCGACGCATCAAAGCCGGATCCACTGGATCCGGCTTTTTTACGTCCGCTGCACCTCTCCCGCAAGCTCGCAGGGGCTCGCCACATCGCCTGCCCACGCGGATGGCTTCGTACTCGAGCAGGGAGCCGGCGTCGGGCGGCCCCTCGGGTTCCGGGACCTGCAGCGACGGGACCTGGAACGTGACCTCGCCGGCGATGGACAGGGCCTCGCGGCTGCTGACCATGATGGCCAGGTGCGGGCAGGCGCGGAGCAGGCGATGCGCCAGCCGGGCGCAGGCGTCTACCAGGTGCTCGCAGTTGTCGAGGAGCAGGAGCAGGCGCTTGTCCCGCAGGTAGTCGACGAGCACCTCGTCCAGGGGGCGTCCCGGCTGCTGATGGACGCGCAGCGCGGCAGCCACGGACTGCTCGACGAGGGACGGATCGGACAGGGTCGCCAGCTCCACCAGCCAGGCGCCCCCGGGAAAGTGGTCGAGCAGATCGGCAGCCACCTGCAGCGCCAGGCGGGTCTTGCCCGTGCCGCCCGGCCCGGTGAGGGTCAGCAAGCGCGTCGTCGAGAGCAGGCGCTTGACTTCGGCCATCTCGCGCTCGCGGCCCACAAAGCTGGTGAGCTGGACCGGCAGGTTGTGGGCATCGGTTGCCAGGGAGCTGATGGGCGGAAAATCGAACCGCAGGCCGGGGCTGTTCAGTTGGAAGACGTGCTCGACGCCGGCAACGTCGCGCAGCCGGTGCTCGCCCAGGTCGACCAGTTGCGCTTCGCCCTGCCGGAGCAGGGCAGCAGTGGAGGCCGACAGGAGGATCTGCCCGCCGTGGGCGGCGGCCATCAGCCGCGCGGCGCGGTTGACGGCCGGCCCGTAATAATCGCCGTCGCGCAGCTCGGCCTCGCCGGTATGGAGCGCCACACGGGCGCGGAGGGGGCCCGTGTCTCCCCAGGGCTCGGCCTGCAGCCCCTGCTGCGCGGCGACGGCCGCCTCGGCGGCCGCCGCGGCAGAGGCAAAGGCGGCGTGCAGTCCATCGCCCGTCTGCTTGACCACGGCCCCGCCGTGGGCATCGATGGCCTCCCGGAGCAAGGCATCATGCCGCGCCAGGGCCGCCGGCATGGCCCCGGGATGCGCTTCCCAGAGGCGGGTGCTGGCCTCCAGGTCGCTGAAGAAAAAAGTCACGGTGCCCGTGGGCAACATCCTACATCGCTCCCATCCTTCTAGCCCGGGGCGGCCGGCGGCTTGCCGGCCGCGACCGGCCGAATACCTGACCGAACAAGTCCGATTATAGCGCGAAACCCCGGGTTGTCAAGGGGTGAGTGTGGGCGCTCGGCGGCCTTGTCAAGGTCACTCGCACGACCCACCGGTCCCTCACTTGCTCGCGCCGGATNNCTTGCTCGCGCCGGATTGTTATCCGGCGCCCGGAGTGGCGGATTGTTATCCGCCACGAGCAGCAGCGCTGCGCAAAGATCCAGGACTGTTAGGAAAAGTTGAAAAGTGAACCGTTCGCGACGCGTTTAAAGTTCAAAGGTGAACTCG
>MTKX01038765.1_pt1 | contig 54473 bp, 57 predicted proteins | sample 1042771 | NCBI WGS metagenome assembly MTKX01 (sample SAMN06212183, study PRJNA360534) | anaerobic digester metagenome | biome: Wastewater treatment plant; material: sludge; isolation source: anaerobic digester fed with sludge from wastewater treatment plant | place: Denmark: WWTP Randers ...
CTTAGTATTATAAGGGTGGTATTTCACCGACGACTCCATCCTACCTAACGGCAGAACTTCAAAGTCTCCCACCTATCCTACACATACAGGACCAAAATTCAATACCAGCGTACAGTAAAGGTTCCGGGGTCTTTTCGTCCAACTGCGGGTAGACGGCATTTTCACCGTCACTACAATTTCACCGAGATCCTCGCTGAGACAGCGCTCCCATTGTTACACCATTCGTGCGGGTCGGAACTTACCCGACAAGGAATTTCGCTACCTTAGGACCGTTATAGTTACGGCCGCCGTTCACCGGGGCTTCGGATCAAAGCTTTTTCCTTGCTTACGCTCAGAATAACTTCTCACCTTAACCTTCCGGCACCGGGCAGGTTTCAGTCCCTATACATCCTCTTACGAGTTTAGCAGAGACCTGTGTTTTTGCTAAACAGTCTCAGGAGCCACTTTACTGCGCCCTTATTATAAACAAGGGACCCCTTCTTGCGAACGTACGGGGCTAGATTGCCGAGTTCCTTAGCGAGGGTTCTCTCGATCGCCTTACCATTTTCTGGCAGTCTACCTGTGTCGGTTTTCGGTACGGTCACCTACAAACAACCTAAAAAATTATTTCTTGGCACTTAGTTCTGGCGGGTTCGTTCGCGCCGTAGCTTGAACTCCTTCTAGTGTTGCCACTAGAAACGGACACATCCAACCGTCCGACCGCCGCACCTTATGCGTCATCTTCTAGGTTAACGCTTATAGGTGGTAGATGAATATTAACATCTTTCTCCATTGCCTACCCTCAGTAACTACTGAGGTTCGACTTAGGGACCGACTAACCTCCGTTTGACGAACATTNNNCCAAGATAATCTCTTCTATACGCTCCAGCATAATTTCCATTACACCTTCATTGCCTATAGAACGCTCCCCTACCCCTTTCCGCCAAAGGCGGAAAAGCCGCAGTTTCGGTAGTAGGCTTAAGCCCCGATTATCTTAGGCGCAAAGTCACTAGACCGGTGATCTGTTACGAACTCTTTAAATGATGGCTGCCTCTAAGCCAACATCCCGGCTGTTTTTGTGACTTCACATCCTTTACCACTTAGCCTACTTTTAGGGACCTTAACTGGCGGTCTGGGCTGTTTCCCTTTCGACTATGAAGCTTAGCCCTCACAGTCTCACTCCTTAGTTAAAATCTAAAAGATTCGGAGTTAGCTTGGGTTTGGTATGGATATAATCCACCCTAGCCCATCCTGTGCTCTACCCTCTTAAATTCATCACTAAAGGCTGCCCCTAAAGGCATTTCGGGGAGAACTAGCTATCACCAGCCTTGATTAGCCTTTCACTCCAACCCACAGCTCATCCGAGCCTTTTTCAACAGACACCGGTTCAAGCCTCCATTGTGATTTCTCACAACTTCACTCTGGCCATGGGTAGATCGACTGGCTTCGAGTCTATTGCCTACCACTAACGTTCTATTTTGCAAGCAAAATAGAACTACGCCCTATTAGGACTCGGTTTCCCTGCGCCTGCCTCCGCTACTTTCATAGCAAAGTTAAGCTTGCGATAAACAATAACTCCCTGGACCATTATGCAAAAGGTACGCCGTCCCCTTAACACAAGTGCTAAGGGTCCGACCGTTTTGTAAACCTATGGTTTCAGATTCTATTTCACTCCCCTCACCGGGGTTCTTTTCAGCTTTCCCTCACGGTACTAGTACACTATCGGTCTGATACGAGTATTTAGCTTTACCTCGTGGTCGAGGCAAATTCCTACAAGGTTTCCCGTGCCTCGTAGTACTTGGGAATACCAACACAGAAGTCTTACCTATTTTATTTACAGGACTTTCACCTTCTTTGGTTTCGTTTCCCAACGAATTCAATTACAGGTAAGATTTGTAACTTCCTGAAAGCTCTGCCGCACTTTCTGTCGATACCCCATGACCCTTAATAAGCAACACCAGCAGGTTTTAACACTTATTAAGTTTAAGCTCTTTCCTTTTCGCTCGCCGCTACTGGGGAAATACCTTTCGGTTTCTTTTCCTCCGGGTACTGAGATGTTTCACTTCCCCGGGTTATCTTCTCTCCGCCAAAGGCGGAGGATCTTTGAGTATTACCTCAAAGAGGTTATCCTATTTGGGAATCTGCGGGTCAAAAGCCACTTGCGCTTCACCGCAGCTTATCGCAGCTTGCCACGCCCTTCATCGTCTGTACCAGCCAAAGCCATCCACCATAAGCTCTTGTTATCTTGATACCCAACCTAATTTTCAAAGAACACATTTATATGTATCACTTAGCATATACCGGCCAACATCTTAAAATTTCTAAGAGGTGTTGTCCATAACTTACTAAGTGTTACTTATGCTTTAATTTTTCAATGGACCTGGTCGGATTTGAACCGGCGACCTCCTGCGTGCAAAGCAGGCGTTCTCCCAACTGAACTACAGGCCCTTATAGGTAATTTATTAACGTGCTGACTACTAGTGGGCCCAAGTGGGATCGAACCACTGACCCCCGCGTTATCAGCACGGTGCTCTTCCAACTGAGCTATGGGCCCATTTAAAAATTAACCCATATTAAAAAAAGCCTTTGGAGGGGATTTCCTATATTTTTCGTTAGATTACTCGCTAACGAACGAGTCCACACTTTTTTATATATATATAAAAGTGTGAAAGGAGGTGATCCAGCCGCACGTTCCCGTACGGCTACCTTGTTACGACTTAGCGCCAATCATGAAATTCACCGTGATCCACTTGAGGCGGACTTCGAGCGCCTCCCACTTTCAGCGCTTGACGGGCGGTGTGTACAAGGCCCGGGAACGTATTCACGGCGCCGTGATGATGCGCCATTACTAGCGATTCCGGCTTCATGTAGGCGAATTGCAGCCTACAATCCGAACTGGGCCTGCTTTTTAGAGATTTGCTCCATCTTACGACTTAGCCTCTCGTTGTAACAGGCATTGTAACACGTGTGTAGCCCAGGACATAAGGGCCATGCGGACTTGACGTCATCCCCACCTTCCTCCCACTTAACGCGGGCAGTCCCTTTAGAGTGCCCCTTAACATAAATGCTAAAGGTTGCAACTAAAGGCGAGGGTTGCGCTCGTTCTCCCACTTAAGGGAACACCTCACGGCACGAGCTGACGACAGCCATGCAGCACCTGTGTTAGTTCCTGACTGGTTACAGGTCGGACTCCTTTTCAGGATACTACTTCTAACATGTCAAACCCTGGTAAGGTTTCTCGCGTAGCATCGAATTAAACCACGTGTTCCACCGCTTGTGCGGGCCCCCGTCAATTCCTTTGAGTTTTAGCCTTGCGGCCGTAGTCCCCAGGTGGGGCACTTAATGTGTTTACTGCGGCACCCATTCTTACGAACGAACACCTAGTGCCCATCGTTTACAGCTAGGACTACCAGGGTATCTAATCCTGTTTGCTCCCCTAGCTTTCGTCCCTGAGCGTCAGGAATGGACCAGAGAGTCGACTTCTCCACGGGCGTTCCTACCGATATCCACAAATTTCACCTTTACACCGGTAGTTCCACTCTCCTCTTCCATCCTCAAGTTATACAGTTTGAAAGGCAGTTTTCCGGTTAAGCCGAAAGATTTCACCTCACACTTGTATAACCGCCTGCGGACCCTTTACACCCAATCATACCGAGTAACGCTTGCCATCTCCGTATTACCGCGGCTGCTGGCACGGAGTTAGCCATGACTTATTCATTGAGTACAGTCAATCTAAAGCACTATTTGCACTTTAGCATTCCTCCTCAATAAAATGAGTTTACAACCCGAAGGCCTTCATCCTCCACGCGGCGTCGCATTCTCAGACTTTCGTCCATTGGAAAAGATTCTCGACTGCAGCCTCCCGTAGGAGTCCGGGCAGTGTCTCAGTCCCGATGTGGCTGGTCACGCTCTTACGCCAGCTACCCGTCTTTGGCTTGGTAGGCCATTACCCTACCAACTACCTGATAGGACGTGAGCCCCTCTAGTGGTGATAGCTTGTAAACAGAGGCCATCTTTACCCTTAATATCAAAGATATCAAGGGACTATGGAATATTACTCCGCCTTTCGGCGGACTATCTTCCTCCTCTAGGTAGGTTACCCACGTATTCCTCACCCTTTTGCCGCTATTCCATACTCAACACTAATATTTCTTACGAAACATCAATGTTAAGTATAAAATCGCTCGACTTGCATGCCTAATCCACGCCGCCAGCGTTCACTCTGAGCCAGGATCAAACCCTCCAAAGGCTTTTAAAATTAACCTCTTCAAAGAGCAAAAGGGATAAAAATCCCCCTTTTCCTTATTATAAGAATAATAAGGATATTTATCTAATTCTTATCTAACCTATTTTTATTTAATTTTCAAAAGAGAAGGTTCCCCATTCCGAACCTAACGCAGTAGAAATATACACTAATTTCTTTTTTTGTCAAGTATTTTTTCCTCTTCTCTTGAAAAACATTCGTTTAACGCGAATTTACACAAATCTATTCGTAAGAATTCGTCAAAAATTCGTGTCGATTTAGGCTAAAGTAATTTTTGAGGATTAAGGTAATTCAAGACATAATCTTTTATGCCTTGTTCCAGAGAAAAATTAGCTGTAGTTTTCATTACCTTTCGCAAACGAGTTATATCGGCTTGAGTGTAATCTTGATATTTATCACGGTAAGGATTATCAAAATAATCAGGCTCTAAATTTGTTTTAAGAACATTATTTAAAACCTTTATTATATCATTAAAGCTCCTGGGTGTAGCCGTACCTACATTAAAAATATTACTTTTCTTTAACTGCAAGGCTTCTATGCTAATTCGTGCTACATCTTTTACATAAATAAAATCTCGTTTCTGTTCGCCATATTTAAAGACTCTCGGACGTTGGTTATTAAACATCTGTCGGTATAGCTGATAAATCATGCTAGCAGCACTACCCTTATGATATTCGCCCGGACCATAAACATTAAAATATCTTAAACCCACGATTAAAGAAGATGATTTTAATTTTAATATTTTCCCTAGATAACAATCACATAGATATTTTGAATAAGCATAAGTATTGTGCGGGATAGGTTCTTGTTCTTCTTGCATTACTGCATTAGTTGCACCATAAACTCCGGCACTGGAAGCGTAAACTAATTTTATTTTGCGGCTCAAACAAAAATCCGCAATATTTTTAAAGCCATTGTAATTAACCATCATCATTTTGGTATCATCGTTTAAGGTTGTATCGGTAATAGCGGCCTCATGAATAACAGCATCTAGTTTAGGTAATTTTTTAAATACTTCTTTATCGAGTACATCGGCGCAAATAACTTCGCCTTTTATATCTAAAATATTTTTATAATTAGCGGAGTAAAAATTATCAAAGATTATAGTCTTAGCCCCTTTTGCCTCTAACATTCGTACTATATTAGAACCTACAAATCCCGCTCCTCCAGTAACTAATACTTTCATCTAAAATTACCTCGCTTAAATATAACTTTCAGTAATTATCAAGATTCGCATCTTTCTTTGCATTTTTTTTCAAGTTCCTCAATCCTTTGTTCCAGACGATGCAAAACTTCGATAACCGGATCTGGCAGCTTATTATGGTCTAAGTCAACACCGCTTATCTTTCTTCTTACAGCCGGAAGAATAGCTCTTCCCGGTACTCCTACTACAGTAGAATTCTCTGGTACATCGTTAATAACTACAGAGCCGGCACCGATGCGTGCTCCTCGGCCTACTTTTATCGGCCCTAGGAGAGTGGCTCCGGCACCGATAACAACGTTGTTGCCGATAGTAGGGTGCCTTTTCGTTTTTTCCTGAGAAACACCGCCTAAAACTACCCCTTGATAAATTAAGACATCATCACCAATCTCAGTTGTTTCTCCAATAACAACACCCATACCATGATCGATAAAAAACCTTTTACCGATAATAGCCCCAGGATGTATTTCTATTCCGGTAAAAAAACGACCTAAGTGCGATAAAAACCGAGCCAAAGTTTTTAACCCTTTCTGCCAAAGCCAATGAGAAAAACGGTATATCCATATAGCATGCAAACCCGGGTAGCAAAGAAGAACTTCAACGGTACTTTTGGCTGCCGGATCTTCACGAAAAGCAGTTTTGATGTCTTCTTGTAATCTTTTTAAAAATACCATAGCTTATTTAAAATAATGCAAAAAGCTCAAGATGTCAAATATTTTATAAAATTTCAAACTTTATTTATTTCTTTAAGGTATAATCTTAATTTTTTAAAGGCTTTAGCGCGATGGCTAATCCTATTTTTTATCATAGGATCTAATTCGGCCATGGTTTTACGATAAGAAGGCAAATAGAAAACAGGATCGTATCCAAAGCCGTTTTCCCCTTTAACTAATTTACTAATAACCCCCTTTATTTTGCCTTCAAAAGATTTTATAACCTTACGGTTTTTAACCATTACTAAACAGCAACGAAAATAGGCTGTTCGTTTTCCGGAAGGTATCTTTTGTAAACAAGAAAGTAACTTAGCGTTATTCTTTTTATCGCTAGGGTTTATTCCCGAAAAACGTTTAGAATAAATACCCGGAGCGCCATTCAAATAATCTACTTCCAAGCCGGAATCTTCCCCTAAAATAAAGTCTTTTGGAAAATACTTAGAAACTGTTTGAGCTTTTTTAAAAGCATTTTTATAAAAAGTATCTCCGTTCTCAACTATCTTGATTTTGCTTCTTAAATCATGAAGAGATAATAAAGTCACACCGCTGTTATTTAAAATATTTTTTATCTCCCTAAATTTTGAGCTATTTTTTGTAGCTACAATCAAACGTCTAATTGACATGTATTGTTTCTGATTATAAACCGATTAATATATCCTTAAATATCTGGCGCTCTAATTCGATAATATTTTCTATGCCTTCTTTTCCTAATGCTAAAAGCATTTTAAGATCCTTTTCCGAAAATGAACCTTTTTCAGCTCCACCTTGAACTTCAATGAAATCACCAGAACCGTTCATGACAATATTCATATCGACGGTTACTTGAGAATCTTCTTGATAGGTTAAATCCAAAATATACTCTTTATTTAAAATTCCTACGCTTACCGCACCTAAATAGTCTGTTATGTATACTTCTTTTAATTCATTTTGCCGGTATAATTTATACATACAATCTACTAGAGCGATAAAACTGCCGATAATCGAAGTTGTCCGCGTGCCGCCATCGGCTTCTATAACATCGCAATCGATACGAATAGTTCTTTCACCAATTTTTTTTAAATTGATTACACTACGCAAGCTTCTACCTATTAATCTTTGTATTTCGATATTACGACCGGATATTTTATCGCGAGGTATTCTTGGTTCGGAAGAACAAGGAATCATTCTGTATTCGGCTGTCAACCATCCTTCGGTGCTATTACGTAAAAATAGCGGAACGTTTTTCTCGATACTTGCAGTGCAAATAACTCTAGTATTACCTAACTCAATTAAACAGGAACCTAGAGCATATTTTATAAATTCTCTTTTTATATTTAACTTTCTTAAGGTATTATTGTCTCTCTTATTGCTGCGTAGCATCAAAACCTCCTCTTATTTACTCTAAATCTAAATCAGCTAATATACTTCTTCCGTAAGAGTCTATCCCTACTATTAAAGGAAAATCTCTTATCGTCAATCTATAGAGCCCTTCCGGACCTAAATCTTTAAAAGCAATTACCTCTCTGGCTAATACTCGTTTGGCTAATAGGGCTCCGCAACCACTTGGCGCCAAAAAATAAACTGCTCCGGTGGCTTTAATTAGGTTGCGTATCTTTTTTATTCTTCGGCCTTTACCAATCATACCCAAAAGGCCTTTCTTCAATAACGGCTGTGTTAAATAATCCATACGAGTCGAAGTAGTAGGACCACAAGAACCTATTATTTTACCTTTTGGAGTTTCGGTAGGACCACAATAATAAATGATTTGGCCTCGTAAATCAAACGGTAATTGTTCATTATTATTAATAATTTTTACTAATCTTTTATGAGTTTGATCCCGGGCAGTATAAATTATGCCTGAAACCAATACTTCTTCTCCAGCTTTCAGTTTAGCGAATTTGGATTTTGTAGAAGGTACGTAAAGCTTTACCATATTTAATCATCCCGTTATTAAAATTAAATTTTATTTACTTCGTGTTACGTATTACGGATTTATTATTACGCTTGCACTCCTTAAAGCATGGCAACTAATATTTACTCCAACCGGTAAACCCGCTATGTGAGTAGGAGCTTTTTTAATCTTTACGGCTAAACAAGTAGTTCTGCCCCCTAAACCCATAGGACCGATTCCTAAAGAATTAATTCTTGCTAATACTCTTTTTTCTAAACGCCCTAAATTAAGATCTCTGTTGGGTTTATTTATTTTTTCCAATAAAACTTTCTTGGCCATCAAAAGAGCCGTATCTGAAGTACCTCCGATACCAACTCCGATAATAAAAGGTGGACAAGCTTCAGGACCGGCTTTTATGGCACTTTCTACTAAGAAATCTTCAATCCTCTCTATACTAACCGTAGGATTAAACATTTTAAGTTGAGACTTATTTTCACAACCAAAACCCTTAGGCAAAAGGCTTATTCGTAATCCTTCTAGGTCAGGAGAGTAATCTATATGATAAATTACGCTATTTTTATAAGACGGCTTATTACGTTCTAAAGGATCTACAGCCGAACGACGTAAATAATTCTTTTGATAACTTAATTCGACTATTTTTTTTATCTCTTCGATTATCAACCCTGAAATTCTTAAATTTCTACCAATTTCAATAAAGATAACCGGTAAACCCGTATCCTGACAGATAGCTATCTTTTCTATCTTGGCTATTTGCGCATTTTTAATAATCCAGTTTAGAGCTTTTTTCGCTAGTTTACTCTTTTCTCTTAAACAGGCAGTTTTTAGACTAAAAATTATATCTTGCCGTAATGAGAAATTAGCTTCGGCTACAAGTTGTTCTAGAGCTTTATTTAATTGTTTTATTTTCACTTAACACCTATTTTTTTATGGATTTGAGCGGCTAATATGGTCGAAATTTTATCTCTTTGACAAATAGCAACAAATTTTTTTAAAATATCATCGAGAATATCTTCGTAAGGACTTTGGGGTTGTAAAACTAAAAAAATATTCGAATCTATTTTTTTGATAATTTCTATAGCCTTTAAAATATCTTCGACAACAGTGAAACGGCCTACGATTGCTTTAACAAAAGCTTTTTTTTGATGAGCAATCATCAAGAATTCTTCGTGTTCTTTCCAAAAACTTCTTAAGCCGGTAGAAGAAGGCAGTTTAAAATCCATAGCTATTATATCTAAGTATTTAATAATACGACCTAAATTATCCGGCAAAGTTCCGTTAGTTTCTAAATATACCAGATTATTTCTACTTTTAAGTTGTTTTGTTAAATCTTCGATAAAATCAATTTGTATTAACGGTTCTCCGCCGGTTAAGGATATAGAGTGGTAATCTTGGTAATAACTCAACTTCTCCAATACTTCTTGAACTTTAAAATTCTGATAGTGCTCTAAATTAGTGTCACAAAATTTACATTCTAAATTGCATCCAAATAACCTTACGAATACCTGGCTAACTCCTTGATAAATTCCTTCACCTTGGATACTTTTAAAAATTTCCGCTATTTTACCATCCATCGCTATTTCTATACTAATAAAGGATCTTTTAGTCCTAAAGCTTTAAAAGATTGGATACGAAAACGGCAACTGTCGCACTTAAGACAGGGCTTGGCAGCGCCTTCATAGCAAGACCAAGTATATTCAAAAGGAACTCCTAAACGAATGCCTATACGAATTATATCACGTTTACTTTTATTCAGTAAAGGTGCAATAACTTTTATCTTGTCTTCCTTTAAGCCCGCATTAGCTGCAATCTGTATCTTTTTTAAAAATTTAGGCCGGCAATCCGGATAACCCGAATAATCTTGAATATGAGCGCCGATAAAAATAGCTTGGGCTTTAATACTTTCGGCCAAAGAAAAAGCATAACTTAAAAAAACTATATTCCTACCGGCAACATAAGTTAAGGGTATAATCTTTTTTTTAAGATTGCGATTTTTAGCTACTGTTATACTTTTTTTAGTAAGGCTCGAATTAACCCAAGGAAGATATCCTTTTAGCAGATAATACTTAACATGATTTAACTTAGCAATTTTCTTGGCGTAATTAATTTCTTTTTTATGCCGTTGTCCATAGTCAAATATTAACGCTGTTAAACGGTACCTTTTTTTCAGAGCTAAATAGAGAGTAGTTACAGAATCTATACCTCCCGATAAAAGAATAACTGCTTTATTTTTAACTTTTTTAATCTTATCATCCAACATTTATATTTTATTCTCGATAGGAAGCATAAGCGTTATCTGTTTCCCAAACTCGTACTTCGTCTAAGTTGCAATCTTTAACCCTTATCTTTTGGTTTAATTTTATGAATAAATACTTAGCAATTTCTTCCGAACTGGGATTAATGCGCTTAAACGGTGCTAAGTTATTGAGTATTTTATGGTCTAAGGCTGTTAAAGCCTTGTTAGTAAGTATTTTAAGTTTACTAAAATCCATTACCATACCGGATTGATTTAACTTAGCACTAACGAGAGAAACTTCTACTTTCCAATTATGTCCATGTAAATTTTCGCACTTACCTTTATAATTACGCAAAAAATGTGCGGCGCTAAAACTAGTTATAATTTTTATCTTATACATTTACTATTTTGGGGGTAGAAATTTTTCTTTTTAAAAATAACTTTGCTAATCTGGCAAAAGCTAGCGGTTCGTCGCTTACATAAAATATTTTTTTACCTTTACACTTATTTGAATTCAATAGGCCTTTTTTTAAAAGTAATCCTTTGGTGTAACTGGCAACTTCTTTGGCGGAATCGACTATAAAAGTCCCTTTTAAATAACGAGATATTTCGAACTTAAGCAAGGGATAATGCGTACAGCCTAAAATAACCGTATCGACTTTATTCTTACGAAATTTATTTAAGTACATATCAATAGTCTGATTTACTATTCTCCCCTTTAAAAGCCCCTCTTCTACTAGCGGAACGAAAAGTGGGCAGGCTTGAGAATAAACTTTGACTCTCCGGTTAAAACTTTGGATTTCTCTTTTATAGCTACCGCTAATTATAGTAGAACGGGTACCGATAACGCCTATCTTATTGACAGAATTTAAACTTAAAGCTTTATTTACACCGGCAGTAATAACTCCGATGATAGGTATGGTAAATACGCTGCGTAGATGCTCTAAGGCAAGGGCCGAAGAATGATTGCAGGCTATCACTATCATTTTTACCTTATTTTTCAAAAGAAAAAGTGTGCATTCAGTGCTAAATCTTACAATTGTAGCTTTAGATTTATTTCCGTAAGGAACTCTGGCCGTATCTCCAAAATAAATAATATTTTCAAAGGGAAGCAGACGCTCTATTTCTTTTAAAACCGTCAAGCCGCCCACACCGGAATCAAAAATACCGATTGGCCTATCGTTGAATCTTTTCGTCATTATTCAAAAAACCTTTATAATTAAATTTATTTACTACTCGCTAAATTAGTATAGCGTTTTTGCAAAGAAATCACACCAAGAGTAATAGCATGAGCTATTTGCTTCTGGTAATAAGATTTACGTAAAGTTTTAGCCTCATAATAGTTGCTTAAATAACCAGTTTCTACCAATATTGATGGGACATAGGCAAACCTTAAAACATAAAAAGGAGCTTTTTTGGGTGAAGCTATTTTAAATCCTAAATTATTAAAAGTATAATAAAGGGTATCGGCAAACTCAACCGAGGTAGAATAATTTTTTGTAATTAATAAATCCCAAAGAATAGTTTTTACTTCTTGAGGTATTCTACGTCCCTGAAAACTTTCTGTTGCTGCCAACCTAATAGCACGCTCATGGCTATCAAGGCGCGAAGGTGTAAGATAATATATTTCCGCACCGTTTATTTGGCGTGAACGATTCGAGTTAGCATGAATACTAATAAATAAATCGGCATTATTTTGTTTAGCAATATCTACTCGTCCTTTTAAACTAATAAAAGTATCTTTGGAACGCGTTAAAATAACTTTAAAACCATATTTTTCCAATTCTTGTTTAAGATATCTAGAAATAGCTAAGTTTACAGTCTTCTCCATCAAACCGTCCCGCGAGATAGCTCCGGGATCTTTGCCACCATGGCCAGGATCTATTATGATAGTTTTTATCTTAAAAGTAGGGCGAAAAGCAACTGATTTTCCCGATAAAATAAAATCGTCTAGTTGACGCGGAATATAAATAATTCCTTTAGAATAAACTACCGGACTATTTAAATAAAATAAAGAGCTATTTAGAGTACCGACTCGAGAATTAAGTAAAATCTTTAGCTCTGAACTCTTCGAATACAATCTTAATAAGTCATCAATAGTATCAAAATTATATTCAAAACCATGCTTTTTACAAAAATCATCAATATTAATATAGCTTGCCGTTGAAACAGGAGGAAACGCCCGTCTTTCGGGAACAGTAGCGCAAGAAGTTAGCAAAATAATTAAAATAAACCTGAAAAAAATCTTCATAAAATTGGGAAGGATTATTTTAGCTCTTACCCCACTCTTCGAAGAAAACTATTTGCTTTAGGGATAGTCGATTTTTAGGATTTTTCTTTATTTCTGCCGGATACCCTAAAGCTAGCAATTCTACCACTCTTATTTTTTCGGGGATATTCAATATTTTACGCACTTGATCTTCATAGAAAGCGCCTACCCAACAAGTCCCTAAACCTAGGCTAATTGCTGCTAAGGTCATATGGTCTATAGCTATCGCTAAATCAATGGGATAACAGGCTTGACCACAAGTCATTATATGGCCATCGGTATCAGCACAACAAGCTAAAATAATCGGAGCTTCCTTTATGAATTCCTGTTTTTTTGCTGCTTCGTATAAAAGCTGCTTCTTTTGTTCATCTTTAACTACTATAAACCGCCATTCTTGACGATTAGAAGCAGAAGGAGCTTCTTTAGCAGCTGCTAAAATTTTCCGGAGGTCTTTCTTATTAACTGCTTTTTTCTTATACTTTCTAATACTTCTTCTTTTTTTTATAGCAGCATATACATCCATATCGATAAATAATTACTATCTAGTCTGTATTAGTTTATATCTGGCCGTTTTCAAACTTTTTTATAGTCTCAATAACTTCTGCTGGAGTCTTCGCTGAAATAAGACTTTGACGAAAGTAATTGTTCATAAGCAATTTGGATAGCTCTGCTAATAACCTAAGATATAAGTTTAATTCGTTAGGATCAGCTCCCATTAAAAAGATAAGATTGACCTTATTACCGTCTAAAGAATTAAACTCGATTCCTGTATCAGATTTGCCAAAAGCTACGATAAAACCATGCACAGCTTCAGTCCGAGCATGAGGAATAGCAATTCCTTTGCCAATACCGGTTGAACCCAACTCTTCGCGTTCTAAAACATCTTTTATAAACTTTTTTTTATTAGAGACCTTATTACTTTTATCTAAAGTATCTATTATTTCCTTAATAGCACTTTCTTTGTCCTTAGACTTTAAATCTATAATACAAAACTCCTCCTGCAAATACTCCGAAACTTTCATAATTGCACTCTCCTTTCTTTAGCTATCACAAAAATTCTATTCTAACTGGTATTTATTTAAAACGATAGGCTAAATCTATTAAAGTCCGCACTAAAAAATCTTTAAAAAAAATAATCAGTAAAACTGCTATTACTGGAGAAAGATCAATACCGATTTTCCAATTACTTGGTAGCATTTTTCTTATCGGATAAAGAATGGGTTCAGTTACTTTATATAAAAATTGAACAATAGCATTATAAGGGTCGGGATTTACCCAACTTAGCAAAACCCGAATTAAAATAAACCAGTATAACGCACTGAATAAAATATTTAAAATTTGCGCTAAAGCTATAAGAAAATTACTCATTACAAACATAGTATTTATACTTTCATTTTATGAAAATAGATTATAGGACAATAAGGGGCTTTAGGCAATAATTTTTTTAGTGTTGTAATGAGTATAATTTATTGGCAATAGATATATATTCCTCTAAAGATATATCTTCGGCTCGCAAGTTTTCCGGTATTCCCAGGGAAATAAAGAAATTCTTTTTATCTTGCGGAATTATTAAGGAATTAATTATCTTTTTTCTTCGTTGTGAAAAGGCCTGACGAATAATATTAAAAAGCAGTTTTTCGTCAATAGCTTTAAAATGATTTTTTTTATGAAAATTGAATTCTATAAATAAAGAATTTACCTTGGGCCTAGGTTTAAAAGCAAAAGAAGGTATTCTAAATATTTTTTTTAATTCAAAGTAATATTGCACATAACAGCTTAAAAAATTATATTGTGGAGTTGAAGGCCTAGCCAATAACTTTTCTGCAAATTCTTCTTGGAGAGTAAGATAAGCACTGCTTATAAAATTTCTATTTTTAATGAGATAATTAATCAAAGGGCTGCTTATTTGATAAGGAATATTACCGAAAACGACTACCTTTTTACCCAGGTTAGAAAAAGAAAATTTTAAAATATCATTATGTATAATTTTGATGTTTTTTATACTCTTAAATTTAGCACTTAAAAGGTTATAGAGTTCGATATCTAGCTCTACGCAATAGAGAAAATTTGCTATTTTATAAAGATACTTAGTAACTTGGCCTTTCCCCGGTCCTATTTCGACAACATCCTCTTTGTTTAATCTAATAGCTTCTATAATTTTTTGGATGTATCTTTCATCTTTTAAAAATACCTGGCTTAGCCTTGGCTTTGATCTCATAAAGAAACAGCAGCGGCAAGCTTAATGGCAGATAACATTGAAGAATGCTCTATTTTATCTTGTTGTCTAAGAAGATTATAGGCAACCCCGTGCACTGGTGAAGTTCGAATTATTGGCAATCCTAAGGTAATATTAACACCATTACGCCAAAAAAGTAGTTTAAAAGGTATCATAGCTTGGTCGTGGTAAAGACAAATAATACAATCGTATTTGTTAAGATTTTCTTTTAAAAAAAGGGTATCGGCTGGATATGGGCCGTAAATGCGCTGTGGAAACTTAGAGATGGCATTAGAAATTGCTTTTTCTTCAATTTCCAAGAAAGTATCTTTACCGGCATGTGGATTTAAAGAAGTAAAAGCTATCTTAGGCGAAGTTATTCTGAATTTCTCCTGAAGAGAAGAGTAAATTAGCAAAAGTGAATTAAAAATAAATTTGGTTTTTACTAAAGCCGGTACTTCTCTTAAAGGAATATGACGGGTAAGAGGCACTATTTTTATCTGTTTAGAAGCAAACATCATCTCGAACTTTTTAACTTTAAAATATTCTGCTAGATACTCGGTATGTCCATAAAAATGTGGTAAGACTAACTTTACTGCCTCTTTCGATAAAGGGGCGGTAACTAAACGGCCTATACCTTTAGATTTCATTATTTCCAAGCTTGCCTTAAGATATTCTAAACTGGCTTTACCGCTAATTCCTGAGGCTTGACCGGGTTTTACTCTCTCTATGTGAGGTATATTTAAATTTATAAAATTAATTTTATTTTTTATTTCTGCAAATAATGCTAATCTTTGATATATTTTTTTATCTCCGACGATAAACAAATTAGCTTTGTTCCCTTTAAAATCTTTAAGGGCCTTTAAAACAACTATTGGCCCGCAGCCGGCTGGATCACCGGAAGAAATAACAATATCTATTTTATTCATAATAATTCTTTATCACTGCCTTACTTTTTAGTTTATCTACCCAGTCATTGAATATTTTTCTAAATTCAATCTGCCATAAAAATTCATAAATATCTTCTTTTACTTCTTCGAGCGAAAGTAGCCGAGGCTGTATTATTTTTTCAAGATAAATAAGATAAAATGAGTTATCTATTTTCTGAATACCGTGCTCTTGAGAAGATAAATTTTCTATAAAGTTGGTGATATCTTCGCGTAACTCTTCCTTAGCTGACTCAACTTTCATTAAAATATCGCTATATTTATCTTGAGCTGCCAAGATCCCTTCTTTTTTAATCACCTTAGAGATTTCTTTTAAAGTGCTATCATCCGATGACTGAGCCATATAAAAAACATATTCGATAGATGAATAAAATTTATCTTTATTGTTATTATAATAATCGCTAATTTTTGAAGGGGCTATATTTACTTGAGAGCGTACATATTTATCTATAACTTCACGCATAAGATGCTGCTCCCGAATTTTTTCCCGTAAAATACTTATATTAAGACCGTTATTAACCAAGTCTTTTTCAAATTTTTCTTTACTTTCATAAGATGAGACCATTTGCCCTATTTTAGCTTCAATTAATTGTTCGGATATTTTAATATCTTCTTTCTTAGCTAAATCTAAGATAAGTTTATCTTCGATAAGACGCCTCAAGGCTTCTTTTTTAAACTTATCGTCAATTTTTACCGGTTCTTTTTGTTGATCGGAAAGACGAAAATTTAGAGATTTACAATAATCTTCTAAATCTTTAGAGGTAATCACTTGATTATTGACTTTAGCAATAATCTTAGTCACCTCCTCAGCCCAAACCTCTGGAATAACCAAAAAACAAGATGCAAGATACAAACAAATCCCAAATCCCAAGCACCAAATCCCAAATAAATTCCAAATTCTAATTGTTAAAGGATCAAAACGGTTTTGGTCGTTAGAATTTTGGTAATTAGATATTATTTGGAATTTAGAGTTTGTTATTTGGAATTTTAGCATAGTTTTGATTTAGTTTACGTTTAGCTTAAACATCTCTTTTAAATATTCTATCTCTTTTTTAAGGAGCCGACAATATAAATCAAATCCAACCATCCAAACAAAACCATGTTGTTCTTTGCCTAAAATATTACCAGCTCCACGTAATTCTAAATCGCTCATGGCAACTTCGAAACCAGCCCCTAAGTGTGAAAGTTCGACAATTCGTTTAAGTTTACCCTCTGCTTCCTGCGATAAACTTAATAACGGCGGGACAACTAAATAGGCATAAGCTTGTACGTTGTAGCGGCCCACTCGGCCTCTTAATTGGTGCAAATCAGCCAAGCCAAACATATGAGCATTATTAATAATTATAGTATTAGCAGTCGGTATATCTATCCCGGATTCGACTATAGCGGTAGATAATAAACAATCTATTTCTTTATTAATAAATTTTAGCATAATATTTTCCATTAAATTAGGTGCTAACTTTCCGTGAATAGCCGCAATTCTAATATTAGAAGGCAGTATTTTACGCAATAGATTTTCGATCTTTCCTATGGTTTGAACACGATTGTGGATAAAGAAAACTTGTCCAGAACGGTTTATCTCTCTGGTTATGGCCTGACGTAAAATATTAGTATCAAAAGAAATTAATTTAGTAGCCACTGCAAGCCTTTGCTTGGGAGGAGTACGAATCAAAGAAATATTTTTTATACCTATTAAACTCATATAGAGAGTACGGGGTATCGGGGTCGCCGTTAAAACCAAAACATCTATGTTAGAACGCATCTTTTTTATTCTTTCCTTATGTTCAACGCCAAATTTATGTTCTTCATCAATTATTAAAAGTCCAAGGTCTTTAAAAGCTATATCTTCTGAAAGTAAACGGTGGGTTCCGACAATAATATCGATTTTGCCGTTTTTTAATCTTTCTAAAATTACTTCTTGCTCCGACTGGCTACGGAATCGCGAAAGCATCTCAACGCAGAAAGGAAAATCTTTTAACCTTCTTTTTAAATTCTCATAATGCTGATATGCTAAGATAGTAGTCGGTACTAAAAATGCTACTTGTTTATGGTTTGCTACTGCCTTAAAAGCTGCCCGCATAGCTACTTCCGTTTTACCATAGCCGACATCGCCGCAAATTATTCTATCCATGCAATCGGCTTTTTCCATATCTTTCTTAACGTCTAGGGTAGCTTTATTCTGATCTTCGGTTTCTTCATAAGGAAAACGCTCTTCAAAAGTTTTTTGCCATTGTTCATCTGAAGAAAATTTAAAACCGCCGATAATTTTACGTTGTGCTTCTAACTGTAAAATTTCTAAAGCATACTCTTTAATTCCTTTTTGGACTCTTTCTTTAGTTTTACTCCATTCTTTCGACCCTAACCGAGAAAGGAGTGGCTTTCTTAAGGTAAAATTAGTATATTTCTGTATAAGATGAGCGTCTTCTTTAGAAACATAGAGTTTATCTTTATTAGCATATTCGATTTCGAAATAATAATCTTCTTTACCGCCAACTGTTATTTTTTTAACTCCTAAAAATCTACCAATACCATAATTGCTATGTACAATATAATCTTCTTTTTTAATATTAACGGCTGCTTCTAGCGGAATATCTTCGGAAGAATAGCGCTTTCTTTGCCAAGAATAAGGTATAATTATAAGTAAATCATAATCATTGATCTTTTTATTAATAGTTTTATCAAAAGAATAAATTTTTTTTACGTTTTCAAATTCCCACTCTATTCTTAAAGGAGCAGTAAAATTAATGGGGAAAATTTCTACAATATCCCCATGTACGGAAAAATCTCCTTCTTGAAGAGTTTCCTCGACACGTTTATAGCCCAAAGCTGATATCTTTCCTATAGCTTCTTCTAAGGCTATACTTTTATGAGTATAAATTTTAAAAGTATCAAACACGTGACTTTCTGAAAAGAAGGACTAAGGGGGAAGCTATGTATACCGAAGAATATGTTCCAGCAATAATTCCTACTAAAAGTACGAAAGAAAACCCTTTTAAAGCTTCGCCACCTAAAAAATAAAGAGAGATAATGACTAAAAGAGTAGTAAGGCCGGTTATTATAGTGCGTGAAAGTGTAATATTAGTAGCATTATTAATAATATCTTTCAAGGAAGCTTTATGCATTTTGGGGGAAATTTCGCGAATTCGGTCGTAAATTACAATGGTATCGTTTATAGAGTAGCCGGCAACGGTTAATATAGCAGTAACCGTTAATAGATTTACCTCTAGGCCGGAAAAACTTAATAAACCTAAACTTATTAAGATATCATGGAATAAAGCGATAACTGCTGCTATCGCAAAATCCCAGTGCTTAAATCTAAAAGCTATATAGATGAGTATGCCTACAAGCGAAAGTATTACTGCCAAATAAGCTTTTTTCCTTAAAACTTTTCCTACAGCCGGGCCAACGGTAGTAACTCTAAGTTCCTCTACTTGACTAAAATTATTCTTAAGAATAGTGGTTATTTTTTCGGCGATATCTCCTTTACTCTTTATCATTATAGCGCCGGGAATATCTTTAAAATCTTGGATAGTAACATCAGAAAACCCTTCTTTTTTTAAGATGCCTCTTAAATTATCTATATTAGCCGGTGGAGTTATTTTATACTCTAAAACTTGGCCTCCTAGAAAATCTACGCCATAAATTTTATCGCTTTTATAATAAAAATTAGATATTCCTACGATAATCATGATTAAAGAAACAAAAAGACAAATATTACGTATCTTTATAAAATTAATGTTAGAGGCTGAAACTAAAGAAAGCATCGGAAATCTTTTTAGGCCTAAATCTAACCATAAAGAAAAAATAGTTTTTCCGATGAATACTGCTGTAAAAATACTAGCGACTATACCAAGAGAAAGAGTGGTGGCAAAACCTTTTATCGGACCAGTACCATAAATAAATAGAAAAAGAGCAGCTATAAGGGTAGTAATATTGGCGTCGAAAATAGTACGCTTAGCTTGTTTAAAACCGTTCTGTATCGCCAAACTTAAAGGTTTATTAGCTTGTAATTCTTCTCTGATACGTTCATATATTAAAACATTGGCATCTACTGCCATACCTAAAGTTAAAATCATACCAGCTATTCCGGGCAAAGTTAATGTTCCTTTAAAAAAGCGAAGTCCGGCTAAAATAAAAAGCAAGTCTAAAAGAAGACAAATCACTGCTACTATTCCACCACGAAGATAATAAATTAAAACAAAAATTACTACTAGAATAGCACCAAAGACTACCGAATTCATACCTCTACGGATAGAATCTGACCCTAATAATGGCCCGACGCTTCTTTCTTCCTCTACCGATAAAGGAATCGGTAAAGCGCCGGAATTTAGCACTGATATCATTAAACGAGCTTGGTCTAAAGTAAAATCTCCGGTAATTTGCGCTTGACCGGTAAGTATCGGCTCTTTAATCCGCGGCGCACTCATTATCTTACCGTCTAATAAAATGGCTAATATTTTTCCGGTATTTTTTTGAGTGACTTCAGCGAATTTCTTAGTACCACTGGAAGTGAAACGCATGTTAACTTCCGCACTTCCGTAACTATCAAATCCCATAAAACTCTCTGATAAATCAGAGCCCGACAAGGCTGAGTTACTATCTAATAAAAGATAACTGTTCTCATATTCCTTCAATTCATAACCGCTTGGCACATTTCCTTCTATAGCGGAAGAAACTACTTCCTTGTTATCTTCCACTAACTTAAATTCTAGTTTGCCGACTTCTTTTAAGGCATCGATTATCTCTCGGTCAATAACCCCCGGAACTTGGACCAAGATTGAAGAATTGCCTTGAACTTGGATAGATGTTTCTTTAACTCCATAAATATCTATGCGGTTTCGAATCTTCTCTACAGCAGCGCTAATAGCATCCGATATTTTAGAAGGAGAAATTGAAGCAGTATCGGCCTTAAGCAAGATGTACATTCCTCCCTTTAAATCCAAGCCTAAACTTATATTCTTTTTCAAGGGAAAAATATAAAATATACTTAAGGCAATTGAAGCTGCAATAATAATGAGACGTATTTTTAAATCGGCTTTTTTTATCATTGTCTAACTTTGCTTACGTAAGCGATGGAATTTTTATCAATTTCAATTTTAGCATTTTCATCTACGCGTAAAATAAATGTTTTATCTTTTATATTAACAATAGTTCCATGAATGCCGCCGCTGGTTACTACTTCATCGTTTTTCTTTAAGTTTTGTATCATAGCTTGATGTTCTTTTTGCTTCTTTTGTTGCGGTTTAATAATAAGAAAATAAAAAACTATAAAGATAAATATGAATGGCACTAATTGAATAATACCGGCATTAGGATTGGGTTGCATTTTATCCTCCTTGTTTATAAATAACTAAGAATAGTTTTATTTTAAGGGCTTATTTAACGACTGTATTTAGCTTTTTATATTTTTTAAATAAACTGGCTACCGTCTCCGTAGGTTTAGCGCCTTTTTTAACCCAAGATTCGTATTGAGAAGTATCTATTTTTAATAGATTTTTTGAAGGATCATAATGTCCCAATTCATCGATAAACCTAGAATCTCGAGCTGCTCTTAAATCTATTACTACCATTTTGTAATAATATCTTCTTTTAACTGATTTTCCTGGTCTCTGCAAGCGAATAGTAAGCATATCCTTATTCCTCCTTCTCTTTATGTTCAGCAAAAATAAATTCCGGCTCAAATACTGGCTTATAGCTAGGTATAGCAAAAGTAGTTATTTCATATCCTCCTACTATAGTCCTGCCTAAAAAATAAGTAATACCTTTTAGTGCCCCCCCAAAAAATCCATGAATTTCTCCTGCTGCGCCACCTTCTCCTTTGGTTTCTACCATTTGTTTAGGAAGTTCTATCCAACCCAAAGAGAGGTTAATAAATCCTCTGGCTAATTTACGTAGAAAATTATAATCTTGTGCATAAAGAGGTATAGCAAATAAAAGTTGCAGAATAATAAAAAAAAGAACTGCTTTTTTTACCATTTTAATTTCCTCCTTTTTTACTTAGCTAATTCTAATGCTACCAATTGTGCTCTGGCTTTATTTAAAGTTTCTTGATATTCTTTCTCGGGCTTAGAGTCGGCAACTATCCCTGCTCCAGCCTGAATATAAGCTTTATTATTTTTAAAAATAATAGTCCGTATTATTATACAAGTATCCAGGCTATTTGTGAAGGAAAAATATCCTACTGAACCGGCGTAAATGCCTCTTTTGTCGGGTTCTAAATCGTTGATTATCTGCATAGCTCTAATTTTAGGCGCTCCGCTAACCGTACCAGCTGGAAAACAACTAGCTAAAGCTGTAAAAATATCGGTTTTATTGTTAATTTTAGCACGCACTTCGCTTACAATATGCATTACGTGCGAAAACTTTTCTACTTGCATAAATAAAGGAACTTTTACACTGCCTTGTTTAGCTACTCTGCCTAAATCATTACGAGCCAAATCTACTAACATAATATGCTCGGCCCTTTCTTTAGGGTCCTTTAATAGTTCCTTTTCTAAGCGACAATCTTCCGCTTCATTGCTTCCTCTTTTTCGGGTACCGGCTATAGGATGAGTAATCAACGTACCTTCTTCGCATCTTAAAAGCATCTCCGGAGAAGAACCGGCAAGTTTTAAATCGTTAAAATTTAAATAAAACATGTAAGGAGAGGGATTAAGCGTCCGTAAATAGCGGTAGGCCATAAAAGGATCGGCTTTAAAATTACAACTAAAACGCTGTGAAATAACAGCTTGAATAATATCGCCTTTCTTAATATGTTGCTTAACTTTATTCACGGCTGCTATAAAACCTTTTTTAGGAAAGTTTGATTTCATTTTAAGTTTAGTGCGGGAAAAAGCTAAATCCGGTAATTTTACCGGTTTGGTAATACGATTGTAGAAATCTTTAAAATATTCTTTTTCTGAAGCATACATTCGGCTCGCTTTATTTTTATCCTTAATCATAGAAAAATAAAGCAATTCAATTTGTTGTTGACGGTGGTCAAAAATCACTAAGAACCGAGGAAGAATAAAATAAGCATCATAATCTCCTAATGAATCAGGTAGGTTTTTACCGATATTTTCATAAAATCTTATTATATCGTAGCCTAAATAGCCCACAAATCCGCCAAAAAATCTTAAATTCTCTTTAGGTGCTACCTTAAAACTAGCCGTTATTTTCTTAAGAGTATCTAGGGGGGATTTATCAACGGCAAACTCCACAGTTTTTTCGTATTTTAAGTAAACTTTCTTGCCTTTGCTTTTAAAAACACAAAGGGGTTTAAATCCGAGAAAAGAAAAATGGCAAACCTTTTCTTCGCCCTCAACAGATTCTAGTAAAAAACTTTCTCCTTTAAAAAATTTAGAAAGCTTATAATAAACAGCGATTGGCGTAAGCCCGTCAGAAAAGAACTTACGGGAAAAAACTATAAGATTATTAGTCTTAGTTAATTTTTTAAAATCTTTTAAGTTAGGAGTTATTTCTCCAGAATTCTTCTTTTTTTTAGACATACTTATCTTTTTAAATTAAACGCCGAAAAAAGCAACTTTTCTCGCCGGTATGACAGGCAGCTCCTTTCTGATCAACCTCTATCAATAAAGCATCTTTGTCACAATCGTAATATATCTTTTTTACCTTTTGGATATTGCCACTAGTATCTCCTTTTCTCCATAAGCACTGCCGCGAACGGGAATAAAAACAAGTTCTCTTTTCTTTTAAGGTAATTTTTAAAGATTCTTTATTCATATATGCTACCATTAAGACTTTTCTTGTTTTAACATCCTGAACGATGGCAACAATAAGACCCTTCTCGTCAAATTTAAAATAAGGAATCTTAGAAATAGAAGCCTTCATTTTTGAGTCAACCTTTTTAATCATATTCTCACCATTATCCCTTTTTTATCCAGATATTCTTTGATTTTGCTTACGCTAAGCTCGCGAAAATGAAATACCGATGCGGCTAAGGCAGCCGTAGCTTTAGTTTTTTTAAAAATATCATAAAAATGGCTTAATTGTCCGGCTCCTCCCGAAGCAATAACCGGTATTTTTACTACTTCGGTTACGGCTTTAGTTAAAGCTATATCAAAACCATCTTTAGTGCCATCGCAATCCATACTAGTAAGGAGTATTTCCCCAGCACCCATCTTCTCTATCTTCTTAGCCCAAGAAACCACATCGATACCAGTAGGAGTTCTTCCTCCGTTGATATAGACTTCCCACTTGTTCGTCTTGCGTCTTGCGTTTTGCGTTTTGCGTTTTGCGTCTATCGCCACTACAATACACTGACTGCCAAAAATCTCTGATGCTTTACTGATAAGTTTAGGATTCTTTACTGCGGCGGTATTAAGAGAAACTTTTTCGGCACCGGCTAAAAGAAGTTCTCTTATTTCCTTAATACTATTTATTCCGCCGCCGACAGTAAAAGGCATAAATACTACTTTTGCTACTTTTCTAACTAAATCTATAGTAGTAGAACGTTTCTCGATACTAGCGGTAATATCTAAAAAAACTAATTCATCGGCGCCTTCTCTTTCATAAAACTCGGCATTTTTTACCGGATCGCCGGCATCTCTCAAATTAATGAAATTTACCCCTTTTACTACCCGGCCTTTATTGATATCAAGACAAGGAATAATACGTTTTGCAAGCATAGAAATTCAATTTTTAAATAAAGTAAATTATATCATAAGTTTAAAAAATCCCAAAAAGGATTAAAATCTAAGCTTTTAAAGCACTGTCTTAAATAAAACCTTAAAAGATTGGGGTCGATACAGGAGTGTTAAAAATTACTTACCGAGACGTTTTTTTACTAATTCACCTAATCCTTGAAAGGAATTCCTGTCTAATTTTAAAAAGTAAACCCGGGTTTCATAAAATTTCGCTAAACCTTCATCCAAGCTGCTATCTACCGAATCGACTACTTTTGCTATTTCTTCTATTTTATGAGGTTCTACCGGCAAATTAGTAGACAAACGTAAATAGGTACCTTTTTTAAAGGCTTCTTTAGTAGTAAACAGCATTCCGCCTTGACTGATATTTTTGGTTCGCGTCCAATCAAATTGGCCGGATATTACTTCCGGACGGTAACTAACCATAAGATTAACCGGAACCCGCGGAAATTTCCTTCTCTCTACACCCTTATACATAGATAAAGCTTACAGTATTTAATAAAATAAGGGTTATTATAGCATGTTTAGTTTCAAATAAAAGAATTTTATTGCTAATTGAAAACGATTTAAGTAACGCTTCTTCATCCTCTAAAAACTTGATAATTATTATGTTATACTTAATTTGAGAGGTCTAAAATGTTAAAAAATAAAAAAACAGCTGTAAATATAAAAGAAAGGCGTAAATATAACCGCTATGACGAGCTATTAAAGGTTACGCTTTGCCCTTCTAAATATCTCTTCGAACACGATGCTCTTAGCCACGATATATCCGAAGGTGGAATATGTTTATTTACTAATTATAAGATAGAAATAGACCAACCTATAAAATTAAAAATATATTTACCGGAATTAAAAAAACCTGTTTCAACCTTAGGAAAAGTTATAAGACGTAATGAAACCAATGATGCCCAATTTTCCTACCTATTAGGAATACAATTTACTAAAATTTCTCCGGAAGACCATCTTAAAATTACTAATCATCTAAAGTATTATATTGTAAAGGGTTAACGCTATTAGCTAAAAACCTTTTTGCCTTTTCTAGGATACCTATGGTATAATTAAGATGTTTATTTTTAGGCTGTGTTAGCTGATATAAAGACCTTACGACAGCCTGGTGTCGTCTCTCTGGTTGCTGTATTGTTCTTACTAACACAGCCTTGTTTTTATTGCGAGAATATGTTTCTCCCAAAGAAGAAAAATCTTATTCTTCTATTCGTAACAATAATTCTTTCTTTCTTATTGACAGAAATAGCATGCCGGTTAATCTTGCCAAATCCTTTAAAACCTTCCCAGTTACTAAAAATTAAACCCTATGAAGAAAATCCCTATGTTTTACAAAGACGCCCTTTTGCTCTCTTCCATATTCCGCACTCTCATTATATTCAATCTGTTGCAGGGAAAAATATAAATTATGCTATTAATTCTTTTGGATTTAGAGAGCGAGAAATCGATCAGACCCCTCAAAAAAATACGAAAAGGCTACTAGTTATTGGTGATTCTATTACCGAAGGACACGGGGTGCAAACCCAAGATCGATTTACTAACCTGTTACAAAACAGTGTTAAAAATTTAGGTTGGGAAATAATAAACTGTGGTATGCAAGGGGGTTCGCCTTTATCTTACGCTTTAAATATCAATCGTTATTTATACCTTAACCCAAATGCAATTTTAATAATACTTTTTGATAATGATCTTTTTGATGACCGAAGTATAGAGCATGAATATGATAAATTTAGATATCTAGAAAATCCTTATCTTTTTAAAAAAAACAAACCTTTGAGCTTCATTTTTAAATCACGTTTTTTACAATTGCTATACCAAATTTTACATACTTATTGCTGTCCACCACCTTTAGGAGAAGTCGAAAAAATTATTTATAATAATAAATACGATTTACAGGCACAAAAAGAATGGGAAATTATAAAAGAGATTAAAAATAACCGCTGGCCTGATTCTTCCTCTATATTAAATTACCAGTGGCAATTAAGCCAATCTTATCTTGATTATATTATTAAAATATTTAAAAGGGGGGAAATACCTATCCTTATTATTAACTTTACCGATAAAAATCCCTACGGTTCTAATATTAATGCCTGGAAATACAGTTGTATGCAAAATATAAAAATAACTGCTTGGACTAAAGAAAATGATTTACCTTTTTTAACTTTTACTCCAATCTTAAAAGACTATTATCAATACCATTCCCCTCTCGAATTAATGATACCAAATGATGGGCATCCTACAGAAAAAGGCCACCGTTTAATTGTAAAATTTCTTAAACCTTGGTTAATAAGAAATATTGAAGAAATAAACGACAATTGATCCTTAGTCTATTTGCTCCTCAGGAATATAAGTTTTTTCTAACTTGTTTAGCTCAGCTTTTTCTAAGAAAGGCTCCCAATTCAATAAAAATTCTACTATATCTTTACCTATATTGGCATTTCCGGTCTTATCAGGATGGGCGTCTTTATTATAGCGATAATATTTTCTTTTAGGTTCAATTAGAGGTATGTTATTCTTTTTACAAATTATCTGTAAATTCTTAAGAGGCCGTTTTAAATCTACTGGGTATTTTATACCATTGAAAATTACAAAATCTAAATTACCGTCAGTTTGAATACGCTTAGCATTAAGCTCCCACTCTTTTCTGGCCTCATCTCCACTTTCGCAAAAAATCAAAAATTTAGCTTTATGAGCTTCAGAAACTGACTTCATTCTTAAGACTAAAGCTTCCAATAACTGCCAGCCTATTTTAAGCTTTGGTGTTTGCTCAACGGAATCATGACGGTAACAAGTAGTCAAAGGATTAATCAAACCAATATTTTTAATTCTATGATAGAGATCCCGATGTAATCTCCTTTCCTCATCAATTTTTGTCCTAAAATAATCTATGGCAATATTTTTAAAGCGATTGACATTATAAATTAAATAACTTTTTAGTAAAAAAGCTTTTGTCATTTCGATATTTTTAGTTTTAGGATAAAGCTTTATTTTTCTTAAATTATTATCTGCTATCTCGTATTTAAAAGTCTTCTTATTATGAAAATCGTCGTTAGAAGTATTTTTATCCGGCATTAAATTATCAAAAACATCATTTTCGCAAAATTGATAGATAATAAAATCCGGCTTATACTTAAACCCTTCAGTTTCTAACGCTTCTAGCGCCTGATCTGTTCCCCATCCGCCTAAAGCCAAAGCAATAACTTCGACATTATACTCTCTTTTTTTTAATAAATATTCCACATAGCGTGCGTAGATGTCTTCTATCTTTGCTACAACTCCGTAAGTAATAGAGTCTCCTAAAAAAAGAATTCGTATAGTATTCTTTGGCTTTTTAAAGTTGTGCTCTATGTCTTTCCATCCTTGAGAATTGGTCATCTGATAAGATATCTTAAGGGTATCAGGGTCAATAAAGCCTACCTTATCATTAGGATATAATGCCCAACCGTAAATTTGAGATTTTTCAGCTTTAAGGCTGCCGATTTTTATCTTGGAAGGTGGCTGAATTAGACGCAACGCTAATTCCATTAATATAAGGCTAAACAGAATACTTATAGTTAAAAGAAGTAAATTTTTTCTCATATATTCAACAGCATTGATTAATATTTTATCATGCTTATGGCTGGTATTAAAGAGAATATAGAAATTCAAGAAGTGATTTTAGAAAATAAAGAATAGCCCCAACCGGATTTGTATGTAATCTCCGACGCAGTCGGAGTTAATTGCTCGTAAAGATTGCTTTATTACATCCAAATAATGTATTAGGTATATGTAATATGATGACTTTCATTTGAAAGAAAAGTAGGCTAGTTAAATAGAACCAGTAGCCCCAACCGGATTTGAAAACAATCTCGACGAAGTCGAGTTAACCAGCGCCATCGATACTAAAATTCATTGTTTCCAAATAATGTGTTAGGTATATGCGATATGATGACTTTTGTTTGAAAGAAAAGTAGGCTAGTTAAATAGAACCAGTAGCCCCAACCGGATTTGAACCGGTGTCTCATGGCTGAGAACCATGCGTCCTGGGCCGGGCTAGACGATGGGGCCATGTAAAATTCACTTCGTTCATCACATGGCTTACATCCCGTGATCCGCCGAAGGCAGATTTTACGGGAGGGCCGATTTTTATAATTTTATAGACAAAGGGTAGCTTGTCAACGGAATTATTTTAAAAATTATAGCTAAAACCATCAGTAGCAAATTTAACATCCTGACCAGTCTCAAGCTGTAACTTCTTCTCTAAGAGATAGGGTTTTTCTTTTAACATGCTCATTCCAAAATGAGTTAAAATTGTCTTTTGAGGCCGTATCTCTTTTATGATTTTTATAGCATCATCAAGGCATAAATGTTCAAAGGGCTCGCGCCTTTGGTAAAAAACCACATTGAGAATAATAATCGTAGAATCTCTATAAGCAGCTATTAAACCATCGAAATATTTGGTATCGGATAAAAAGGCAATTATTTTATTGTCAAAATAAAATTTTAAACCATAAGTCATAACTGAATGAATATTGGTTATCGGGACTTCGAAGTTTATATCTTTTAAAGAAAATTTGCCTTTTTCTAGTATTTTTATCTCTTGAGGAAAACCACAAAGATATTTAAAAATAACTCCTTCTTCTCCTACGGCATCTTGAGGAATAAAAATAATACCACGCTTTTTAAGGCCGGCTTCGGTCATAGCCTCTATCATAACATTGATATCACCGCAATGGTCTAGGTGTTTATGGGTTAAAATTATGCCGTCTAAGGCAGCAGGGTTAAGCTTAGGGCGAGAATTATGACAACGTACTATCGCACCCGGACCAGGATCAATAATAAGGTTAGTATCTTTGTATCGCAACCAAATTCCTCCCGAAGAACGTAATTGTTTAAGCATAACGAACCGAGCGCCGGCTGTACCTAGAAATTTTATGAAATTATTTTCCTTATCGTTCATCGTATAACTATTATTCTTTTAACCATATTTTTTTTAATTCTTCGTTGATTTCCTTCTGAAGATTGTAATCTATCTCTTTATCTTGAGAATAATCGGTTTTTTTCTTTATTCTTTTACTCATAAATTCTACGGTTGAGCATAACCTAGCTCCCTGTTTTTTAGCGTTATGCCTTACTTCATGGTCATCGCTAACCACAACGACTTCGCTAATATTATCTATTTTTTCTAAACGTTTCTTGATTAAATCATCAGCAGTATTATCACCGCTGAAAATAATCTTAAACTCTTTCTCTTGAGAGGATAAGTAATTTGCCCATCCATCAAAAATAATCATAACTTTATTATTTTTACTGCCGCTAAGCTTATTTTTCTTTATATAATTAATCAAACCAGTATAAGGGTCATCGCAAGTCTTTAAAGATGGTATTTTATGAACGAGATTGAAGCCATCGATGATATATGACAACATAAAGAACCCCTCCCATAATACCCGAAAATAATAAGAATATTAAATTCATCAAAGACATTCCTAATCCGATATCTTTCGAAATACCTATCAAAGAGAAAAAATATACTGCCGAAGCTTCGCGTGTTCCAGCTCCGGCCACGGTAATAGGTATAAGTGCTATCGCTGCGATTATAGGGACTAAAATTAAAAAATAAATTACGCTAGTTTCCAAGTTAAAAGCTTTAGAAATAATAAAAAACCCTATCGGTAATAAAACTTGTATAAAAAAAGAAAAAATAATAGCCTTAATAAAAACGTAAGGGTTATTTTTAAAGAAAGCTAATTCATCGTGGAATTTTACTAGTTTAAAGCGTAAGGAAGAATCTTTTTTTAATATTTTAGTAGTTAAAAGAAATAATCTTCTATTAAATATCAGTAAAAAAATAATTCCGATAATAGCGCAAAGAATAAATATGGCAAAAAATATTTGTTTTTCGACAATAATATTCCTTCCGATCAAAAGCGAAAAAAAAGCTACCAAAGCTAAAGCTATAGCTCCGCTAAAACGATCCATAAGAACCGATGAGGCTACTTTTTTTATTTCGCCATGACGGTAAGAAATACTTAAACCGCGAAAAAAGTCACCGGCTATTAGGGAAGGAAAAAAAAGATTAAAAAAAAGGCCGCTAAAAAAAGCATAAGCGGTTTCACGTAAAGATATCTTTAATCCTAAGGATAAAAGAATGAATCTCCAGCGAAAGATAGCAATTAAATGGCTGAAAGAAAAAACTAAATAACCTGCTAAAAGGTAAATCTTATAAGAACCACGATAGATATTTATTATCGCCGAGTAAGGGACTAATTTAAATAAAACAAAAAAAATAGCTATAGTTGCTAGTAATCTTAATAAAAGAAGGATTCTTTTTTGTGGCAATATCTTACCCTAATTATTAATAAATTTTAAATAAACTAATAATTATTATTATTTAAGAACTTATATAATGCCCTTTTATATGTTTATAAGCACTTATAGCTGCGATAGCACCCTCCGAAGCAGCGGTTATTAATTGCCGTAAAGGCCTTTTACGACAATCACCACAAGCCCAGATACTTTCATGGGAAGTTTTCATATTGTCATCGGTAAGGATAAAACCACCCTCATCAAGAGAAACTATATCTTTATATAAATCGGTACTGGCTTTAACTCCTATGGCGATAAATAATCCTCGCAAAGGAAGTTCTTTTTCTTGGTTTGATTGGGAATTTTTGATTGTTACGCTTTCTAAAAAGTCTTTACCTTTTATCTGATTTATTTGGCTATTAAATAAAACCTCTATGTTTTTACGAGAAAACAATTCCTTTTGAAGGTAATCAAGAGCTCTAAGCTGATCTCGCCTGTGGATTAAAAAAACTTTACTGGCAATTTCCGAAAGATACAAAGCTTCTTCTACGGCGGTATTTCCTCCACCGATAACTGCTACCGGTTTATTTTTAAAAAAGAAACCATCACAAACAGCACAATAAGATACACCTTTGCCGAGAAAGGCATCTTCGTTCTTTAATCCTAATTGTTTAAATTTGGCTCCACTGGCAATTATAAGAGCTTTGACTATAAAGTTTGCCTCATCCGTCTGTAAAACAATTTTATTTTCCCTAATATTGACAGCGCTAACTAATTTATTAATAATTTGCAACCCTAAGTTATCCAAAGTATTACGTAAATTAGTTGCTAATTCTTGCCCTTTAGTGCCCAGGGGTAAACCGATATAGTTATCTACCGTTTCCATAAATAATAGTTGTCCGCCAAGCGTATTCGCTTCAAAAATAACCGGTTTTAATCCTGCTCTTTTAGCATAAACAGCTGCTGCCACACCGGCTATACCACAACCAATAATACCTAATTCCGATTCTAAATACATTTCTTTTTTTGAATATCCAGTTAATTACTTACTACTTAAAGAAAGATAATATTTTTTGGAACGATCGTAGGTTTTTTCTGCTTCTACTGGAAAAAAACAAGCCGGCAATTCATCATTAGAGAGGTGGTAACGTATGCATTCACAACAAATTCCTTTTCGTGAACAAGAGGGATAAGTGCAAGGACAAAAATCGGTATTTTTATTTTTATTATTACAACTTGCCATGCGATATTTGGCTTATTTTTTTCAATTTTCCTTTTATCTTTAATTTTTGCCAAAAGGAAATCCGATCGATAAAAACTACTCCTTGAATATGGTCGATTTCATGCTGCAAAACTATAGCCGCTAAACCCTCTAGCTCTTCTTTTATTTCTCGTCCTTCTTGATCTTGAGCCGAAATAAGTATTTTTTTATTACGCTTAATGTTTAATTCTAGACCAGGAAAACTTAAACATCCTTCCAATAAGGATATGCTACCTTCGCTTTTTATTATCCGGGGATTTACTAATTTATATAGCTTATTATCTATTTCAGCTACTACCAAACTTAAATTTAAACCAACTTGATTGGCAGCTAAACCAATGCCATCGCTTACTTTCATTAGAGAAACCATCTCCGATAATATCTCCCGTATATTATCGTCTATGGCATCAACCTGACGGCATCTTTTTCTTAAAATTTTATCAGGCCAAGTATGTATTTTTAATTTTGTTTTCAGCATCTAGCTCTACGTATTTGGATTTAAAAGATTTTAACTCTTCATTATTATATATACCATAAGAAACGATTATAATTTTATCTCCTTTAAAGCCATAACGGGCTGCCGGACCGTTTAGGCAGATAATTCCACTTGATTTTTTACCTTTTATAACATAAGTCTGCAGACGCGTACCATTATTAAGATTTAAAACGTCTACGCGTTCTCCTTCCCGTAAATCGGCTTCCTCCATTATTTTTTCGTCTACGGTAATACTTCCTTTATAGTATAGCTCTAAGTCGGTTATAATAGCATAACTTATTTTGGATTTGAGCATTATCCGCATCATTTCATCTCTCCTTTTTATTTTTAACTAATTTATAGGTCAAATTAGCTATCATCAACTCTTCGTCGGTAGGTATTATTAAAAATTTTAATTTATGATTAGTAATTTTTAAAATATCTCTCTTGATATTTTTCACTATATCAGGACAATTTTCGCCTATTCCTCCGGTAAAACAGATAGCATCTATTTTACCTAAAATAAGATAATAGGCACCGATATATTTTTTAATCCTATAGATAAACATATCGTAAGCTAACTTAGCTAGGTTACTTCCAGCTTGGATATTCTTTCTTATTATTCGAAAATCATTACTGAGGCCGGAAATTCCTAGTAAACCGCTCTCTTTATTTAAAATCTCTTCCATTTTAAGCGGAGAAATATTTTCTTTTTCCATAATATAAAGTACCGCGGCGCTATCGATATCTCCGGTACGTGTTCCCATAATCAAGCCTTCTAGAGGGGTAAAACCCATAGAAGTATCGATTGATTTTCCCTTATCAACAGCAGTAATACTACAGCCATTACCTAAATGGCAGGTAATTAGCTTTATCTTTTTAAGGGGTTTTTTTAAAATTTCGCTTGCTCGATGGGCAATAAATTGATGCGAAGTACCGTGGAAACCGTATTTACGGATCTTATATTTTTTATAATAACTCTTTGGCAAAGCATACATATAGGCATAGTTAGGCATAGTTTGGTGAAAAGCAGTATCAAAAACGGCAACTTGTGGTATCTTAGAGAAAAATTTTCTGCAACCTATAATTCCGGCCAAATTAACAGGATTATGCAATGGCGCTAATTTTATATTCTTCTTTATTTGGTTTAAAACTCTGTTATTAATTAAGCAGGGTTCGGCAAAAAATTCACCGCCGTGAACAACCCTATGGCCGATAGCAGTTATTTCCTTTAAATCTTTTATGGCTTTTCTTTTTAAAATATCCGATACTAGAATTTTCATACCTTGGCTATGGTTAACGATGGGTGAACCTTTTTCGCCGATTTTTTCGATAATACCTTTAAGTATCAAGCGACCTTGCGGAAAATCATAAAGTTTATACTTTATTGACGAACTTCCGCAATTAATAACCAATATCTTCATTTTAAATATTATTTATTTCTATAATGCTATTTAGGAATGATTTTATTATTACTTTTAAGACTTGAAATTATTTTGTGCTCTAATTACTGTAATCGCTGTGCAATCAATAATATCGTCAATATTGCAGCCTCGCGATAAATCGCTAAATGGTGGAATAGTCCCTAAGACTACTGGGCCAACTGCTCTAGCTTTAGCAAGACGTTGAGTAAGTTTGTAGCAGATATTACCGGCATCTAAGTTAGGGAAAATTAATACATTAGCATGGCCAGCAACCTGGCTTTCTCCCACCTTACGCACTGCTACGTCAGATACTAAAGCGCTATCTCCTTGAAGTTCTCCGTCAATCAAAAACTCGCTATTTTTTGACTTGGCAATTTCTACAGCTTCCTTAATTTTATCTACCCTTCTTCCTTCGGCGCTTCCTTTAGTCGAAAAACTCAAAAGAGCTACCCTAGGAGTAATTTCTAAAACATCACGAGCAAAGTAAGCGCTAGAGATAGCAATTCCGGCTAACTGATCGCTGGTAGGATAAGGTATGACACCGCAATCAGCATAAACAAAAACGCCTTTTTCGCCATAAATACAATCGGGAACTACCATAACAAAACAGCTAGATATGATTCCTGTCTTTTTATCTATTTCTAAACAATTGATAGCAGCCCTTAATACCGTAGAAGTGGTAAGACTGGCACCGGCTACGAAACCATCGGCATATCCGTAACGAGCCATCATTGCTCCGTAATAAAGCGGATTCTCCATTAATTCTCGGGATTCTTCAAAAGTAATGCCTTTAACTTGTTTACGTTCAAAAAAAAGATTTGCGAATTCTTCTTGTTTCTCCGGCTCTAAATTATCTTGGGTAAGTAATAATGGCTGGGCGATGCCTTCTTTTTCAATATACTTGACAGCCTCCACTATCCGTTCGTCGCGTGATTCCGGAAAGACTATTTTTTTAGGGTTTTTCTTAGCTTTATCCCGTAATTTTTTGATAATATCGTCCATAAAAATACCTCACTTTCTGGTAAAAATTTTAAATTTGAAAAAGGATATTACCATAATTGCCTTTAATTTTCAAGTTTATTAATATCTTTTAAAGCAAAAATAAAGGCTTTATCGGCTAAGGTAAGATAAGTTGCCTGAGCGATAACTAATTGAGTTTTAATGTTTTTTAGGATAATATCCCGAGGAACCGCTAAGACATCATGGCGATATTGGGGGCTGGTAAGCAAAAGATAAAAAGTATCTTTGCTGCCGAAAGCAGCCTGATAAGACTGATGGTTCCAATCGCTACCGACAAAAATAAGTATTTCTTTATCGGGAAAATTTTTGGAAAATTCTTTTTTGATATTATCCGTTATCTTGCTGCAAGATGGATAAAAATAAAGTACAATTTCTATAAAGCGATGGTTATTTTTTATTCTCTTCTTGACCTGTTCGATAATAGAGTTAAATTCTAAAACTTTATTATTTTGGCAGCGGTTATTTTTATTTTCTAATTTTTGCATTTCTTTTTTATAATTTTCTACAAAATTTTGAGTAACAAAATTTATTTTTTTAGAGGCAGAATAATAAGCAATAAATACCTGAAAGAAATACATCTGAGCCATCAAATATGTTCGGGAATCTTTTATCTCTAAATCTAACTTTACAGAAAAAAATTGCCTGTCTTTAAAGCTGGGTATGGTTTTTACCGCTAAATTGTCTAATTTAGAACCTAAAGATTCCTGAAAAAGCTGGACTACCCAAGAAGATAAGGAATTATTCAATTTTTCGTCTAAAAAAGGAGAAAAGTAAGCGTCAGTTTTACTTTTGCAATCTTGAGAAATTAGGTAAGCCTTCTTTTGTATTTCTTTTTGAATTTTAGCAAATGTGGTATGAATTTTACCAAGAGTAGCTAAATTTTTATTTAAAAGTAAAAATAAAGGTAAATAAAATATGAGCGTATGCGGAGAAGAAAATCTTCCTCCGATATCAGAGCCGCCGTTAAACTGAATTGTAGCTTTTTTTACTCCTTTCCAACCCAAGGTATCTATCTTTTCAAAAGCTATTTTATCGCTAAGCCATAAAAAATGTTCCTGCCATTTATTATCTCCTAGCTTATTCGAGAATAATTCTTTAAGAGCATGGGAAAGCAGTTGGGTTTCTTTGGTGGTACCGGATTTAGAAATAGCTACTACTAAAGTTTTGCGAAAATTTTTTATTTGAGATACGACTTTCAATAAAGCTTCAGGATCCAAATTATCTAAAATATAAAAAGACTTAGCCTTAAAAAGAGAAATTAAAGGCTTTATTCCGTTTATCGACCCCCCCATGCCGATAAATATAAAATTTTCTTTTCCTAAAAGAGCCGGTAGTAGCTCTTTGAACGATTTTTTAATCTCTGAAAATTTAGGCGGCTTAACCCATCCAAGACGTCTTTTATCAGCATCAAATCCGATATCGCGATAAGGATTTTTCTTAGATAATTCGTTTTTATCTTTTCCTACAGCTTCTAAAAAGTATTTCTTAACATCGGACTTCATAACTAGCTCCTTTCTTTAAGTTTTCAAAACCAACAAACTCTGTTACGTCCCATAACTTTCGCTTTATATAAAGCTTTATCGGCTATTTCCATAAATGCTTTTGGATCGGTTATATTAGTTGCGAAAGCCGCAATGCCTATGCTAACGGTAGCAGTTAAAGTTTCATCAAACACTCTTATATATTCACGCGAAATTCGCGAACTTATACGTTCAGCTACCATGATTGCACCAGCCTTATCGGTTTCCGGCAAAATTACCGAGAATTCTTCGCCGCCGAACCTCCCCACGAAGTCAATTTCTCTAAGATTATCTCGGATTAATTTAGCTACCTCGCGTAAAACCGCGTCACCTACTAAATGCCCATAGTTATCATTAATCTTTTTAAAATGGTCTATATCGATCATTAAAAGCGATAAGTCGATATTTATTTTTTTAGCTCGCTCAAATTCGGCAAGGTATCTCTCTGTAAAATAACGGCGATTATAAACTTTTGTCAAAGAATCATAGATAGACAATTCCTGCATTTTCTCATAAAGTTTTATTCTTTCCAAACATAATTTTAATAATCTTGCAAAATAAGGAAGATATTTAATAACTTTTTCCGATTCTGTCTTGACAGATAAATACTCTTTTTCGCCTTTTATCAATTTAAATTTTAAACAATTTTCTTTTTTAGAAACACCGGTAAGCTTTATTTCTTCTATCGAGCCTAAATAGCGTATCTCTTCGGAAAAATTTTTGAATAAATCTTCTTTAGTCAGAAAAGGTGCTATTTTGCGCGTAACATCATAAAATAAGAAATACTCGGAGATTAAATCCTCGAATTTTTCTACTTCCCGTTGTAAATTATTTTCCTCTCTTTCTAAAGAAGCGTTCTTTTTAGCTAATTTTTCTATATTTTCGTAAAGACAGCGCCTTAAATTGGCCAAAGAAGTCTTTTCAAACATCATAAGAAACGTCAACAATATTAAAGTTATTATTATTACGAAAAACATAATTTATTTTTGCCTTTCTTTTTGGCTTCGTACATTAAAGAGTCGGCCTTATTAACTAATTCTAAACCGGTAACTCCATCGGCGGGATAAAAAGTCGCCCCTAAAGATACCGTAAATTTTATCTTGCGTTGACGAAAAATAATAGAATCTGTTTCTACTGTTCTACGAATTCTTTCGGCAGAAAGTAAAATTTCTTCCTTAGTACCACCTTTGGTAAGGATAATGAATTCCTCACCGCCAAAACGGGAAATAATGCCATTATCCCCTACGCTATCTGACAAAATTCTTGCTAATTTTTGTAAAACGATATCTCCAACCATATGGCCATAAACGTCATTTATCTTTTTAAAATTATCGATATCCAACATAATTACACTCAATAACGCTTTGGAAACCGAGGTTTTATCTATTGCTTCTTTTAAACTCTGGAAAAAATAATCTTTGACGAAAAGGCCGGTAAGAGAGTCTGTTATAGCTAAAGCTTGAGCTTTTTTAAAGAGGTTTGCTCTCTCTAATACCACTACGCCAAGATCACAAACATTACGTAAAATACGCGAATCATCCAAGGTAAAGCGTAACGGCATGGCACTTTCTAATCTAACCATGCCTAAAAAACGATATTCTATAGAAAGCGGGCTCAAAACAAAGGAGTTCATTCCTCTACTAGTATAAGCAATTACTCTATTGCAATCAAAACGAAAATCTTTAGTTAAATCTTCTATCAATAAGGAACGGTTATGCTGCAAAACCCATTTATCCAAAACATCGCCTGTTTTTTCTTCTATTATGATATTTTTCTGCTTATAAGAACGCATTAGAATTAAAGAATCGGCTTCTCTATCGAAGTTGAAAAGGAGAATATTATCGGCCTGCGGAAATAAATTAGTCAAAGTTTTTATAAGAAAATCGAAAATCTCATCCGGTTCTATTAACTCAATTAATTTTTGTGAGACTTCGAATAAAGAAGATACGCGTTGATACTTAGAAGGCAGAATATTTAGCAGGTTCTTTTTCTGTTCGATACTCTCTGTTATAACATTTATGCGCTCTTGTAATAATTCCGTTTCTGCGGATAGCTTAATACGAAGTTTTTCTTTCGATTTATAAAAGAATATGAACATAATAGCAGAAATAAATAAAATCAATAGGGTAAGATACCCGCTTATTATGTCATTAAAAAAAGAGATAAAAGAAGTGGCTAACAATAGAAATAAAATTGTGGGAACTATATAATTATACAATGGAATATTCGGTAGAAGGGTCAAAAAAATGGACCTTCTCCATATTAAAGACAATTTCAACCATACTCCCTATCGAAGGTTTATTAGCGGCGTCAACTACAGCAATCAGGGTATGTTTACCGGTAGAAAGATAAAGATAGTTTTCTGCGCCCATAGTTTCTACTACATCGCATAAAACCATTAAAGTATTATCGGGAGTAGCATAAGATGCAAAAATCTTATCATGGATATTTTCAGGCCGGATGCCAAAGATAACTTTTTTACCAACATAATTATTTAAGGGTTGGTGCATCTGCTCCAATATCTTGACCTTAAAAGATCCTTCGTCAAAATAAAGACTACCGTCTTTTTTAACAATAATTCCGTTCATAAAATTCATCGGCGGAGAACCTATGAAACCGGCTACGAATTTATCGGCCGGTTTATTATATATCGTTAAAGGATCGGCAAATTGCTTAATTATACCATCTTTCATGACCGCAATACGGTCACCTAAAGTCATAGCTTCTATTTGATCGTGGGTAACATAAATCATGGTAGTTTGAATACGCAAATGCAATTTGTGCAGCTCTGTCCGCATTTGAACACGTAGCTTAGCGTCTAAATTACTTAATGGTTCGTCAAAGAGAAATACCTGGGGCTTCCTGACGATTGCTCTTCCCAATGCTACTCTTTGGCACTCACCACCGGAAATTTCTCGCGGCTTTCTTTGTAATAAATTTTCTAACCCTAAAATAGCAGCTGCTTCATTGACTCGTACATCGATATCTCTCTTGGAGTAGTTACGCAGCTTTAAGGCAAAAGCCATATTTTGATAAACATTCATATGGGGATAAAGAGCGTAATTCTGAAAAACCATAGCGATATTTCTATCACGGGCAGGAACGTTATTGACTCTTTGGTTGGCGATGTAAATGTCACCTTTGGTAATTTCTTCTAAACCGGCAAGCAACCGTAAAGTGGTAGATTTACCGCAACCGGAAGGACCAACTAATACAATAAATTCTTTATCTCTTACTTCTAGGTCGATATCTTTAACTACGGCAACATCACCTTCATAAATTTTACGTAATTTTTTAAAAGTAACGCTGGCCATAAGTTAAAATTTTATTAATCCAATAATGGCATATCAAGTTAAATAATACAGTAACTTCGAAAGCATATCTTTTAAATCTTTCCTATTAACAACCATATCAATAAGGCCATGTTTCAAGTTAAACTCTGAAGTCTGGAACCCCCTCGGTAACTCCTCTTTAATAGTTTGTTTTATTACCCTTGGCCCGGTAAACCCGATCAAAGCCTCTGGTTCAGCTATGGTCACATCGCCTAAGCCGGCAAAAGAAGCCATAACGCCTGCCATAGTAGGATTAGTTAAAACTGAAATAAAAGGTATATTATTTTTTTTAAGCAGCATTAAGGCTCCACAGGTTTTAGCCATTTGCATAAGGCTAAGCATACCTTCATACATTCTAGCCCCTCCTCCAGAACCGGAAATTAAGATAAGAGGTTTGTGTTTATCTAAAGCTAGCTCTGCAAGACGGGTTATTTTTTCTCCGACGGCAGACCCCATCGAACCCATAATAAAACGCGAATCAGTAACGCCCAAAGCTATCGGCCGGTTATCCAGGTTAGCTTCGCCTACTACGGCTGCTTCTTTTAAGCTAGTAGTTTTGATAGCTTCTTCTAACTTTTCACGATAAGTCTTGGGGCCGGCAAAATTTATCGGGTCAGAAGAGGTAATATTTTGAGCAATTTCCACAAAGGTATCTTTATCGCAAGTTAAATTTATTCTTTCCCAACAACCTAACGAAAAATGATAATTACATTTTGGACAAACATAAAGGGTCTCATGTAATATCTTTTTAAAAATCAAATAAGAGCATCTCGAACACTTATCCCATAAACCGTCCGGTATATCACGCTGCTTTTTCTTTAAACCATAGCTAAAAGGTTTTTTAAATATTCTCATTATTTGCTCCCTTTATAGCACGAATTCTCACAAATAAAAACGAATTAACACAAATAATTCGTGAAAATTTGTCTCTAATTCGTGTATATTCGTGTATAAAATTCGTATCTATTCGTGTTTAACAAACTTCCTCATGACTATACCCGATAGCACTTTAGGATAAAAATAAGTCGATTTTTGCGGAAATTTTAAGCCTTTACGGGAAATGTTAACCACCGAATCTAAAGATGCTGCCCGTAAAAAAAAGACAGTTTTGTTATTATCGGCCATTTTGCAAGCTTCTTTAAAATCATGGGAATAATCTATATTACCAGAAATTTTAAATAAAGGTAATACTAATTGATGAAAAGCATAGACGTCTAAACCCGTTAAATCCTTGTTAGGAAGAGTCTTCAGAAAGGATGGGTCTTTTAACCTCAAAAAATAGGTTCCTTTTCTATGGTAAAGACCTAAACAAAATTCTTTTGCCGCAGCTAATTGCTTTTTAAGATTAACCGGATTAAGCTCTCTTACCGTAAAATACTTCTTAAGCTTATCGAAAAAGACTTTATCTTTATCGTTAATTTTTACTATTCGGTGGGTCGGCAAAATAATTAATCCTTTTTGACAATCGGTTATATAAGCTAAAATATATTCTAAGTTTTTAAACCGGCCCTTATTCTTTTTATAATAATTATAGGATATTTCAAAACGATGGTGGCCGTCAGCAATTACTAATTCATTCTTTTCTAAATCACGGCGGATAAGATCGATTTGTTTTTTATCGCTAATTACCCAGACGGTATTTAGGTTTTTTTCATCGTCCTTAAATTTAAGGAAGGGCCTTTTTCTACGGTAAATATTATAAAATTTTTCTAATACCGAAAGCTTCTCGGAAGCTATAACAAAAATCGGACTTAAATTAGCTTCTACGGCCTCGATAATCTTGCGACGGTCTTCCTTAGGTTTTTCCAAAGTATTTTCATGGGGAAAAATCTTTTTTCCGTCCATTTTAAGAAGCGAAAGCATACCGAAACGTTTAAATTTCTTTCCGTCAATATTAAATCTTTGCTCATAAAGATACAGACTGTCTTTATTATTTTCGACTAGTATTTTATCTTTTGACCATTTAGTTAAAGTCTTGGCAATTTTTATATAATCATAATCATCAGCTACAAGAATATGGGAAAAATTATAAGAAGAGCGCTTCCTTAATTGTGATAACTTTCCTTTATCTATTATGTCATAGGGGGGACAAACTAAACGAGAGTAGGTTTTGATAAAATTCTCATTATAATGCGTGGCTTTAAAGGGCCTAATGGCGTGCAACATGTAATTTAGGTATTTTTGTTATTTTTTTGGTTACATTCTTTGTGGTGACAACCATCGCATTGCTTATCGGCAGTCTTTTTAGGGCTCTCTTTTGAACTGCTCGAAACTCTACTTTTTTTATAATCGGTAGCGTAGAAACCGCTACCTTTAAAAATCAACCCCGAACCGGTGCTGATTACCCGTTTAACTTTGCCTTTACACTTTTCACACTGCTTAAGAGGCAAATCACTCATTTTTTGAAAAGCTTCAAAATGGTGACCACAATCTAAACACTCATATTCATAAGTCGGCATTTTTCATCCCTTTATTCGTTACGAATTTTACTCCACTCCTCAATAATCTTTCTCTCACGGAAAGAAAGTCTCTTTGGTACTTCTACTTCTATTTCTGCTAACTCATCTCCTATACGTTTGGTACGTAAATTCATCATACCTTTATTTTTAAGCCTGAAAATAGTGTTGGGTTGTGTTCCAGCCGGTACTTTCATTTTAACTTTGCCGTCTAAAGTCGGAACTTCGATTTCTCCTCCTAAAATTGCCTTAATAATACTTATATTTACTTTACAGCGGATATGATCGCCTTCGCGAATAAAAAAAGCATGGGGCCTAACAGCAATATGGATATATAAATCTCCTCTGCCGCCAATGCCATAGTTTCCTTCTTCCTTTAATCTTAAAACCGAACCATTATCAACCCCACGAGGTATATTGACTTTAAGATCTTTTTTAGCTTTTATTCTTCCGACACCAGAACAATTACGGCAGGGATTTTTGGTAATTTTACCCTCGCCGTTACAAGTAGGGCAAGTTTGAGCAAAACTTATAAAACCTAGACCGCTACGGACTGCTCCTTGGCCGTTACAGGTAGTACACTTTACTTTAGAAGAACCGGGTTCGACTCCACTTCCATTACAAGCTGTGCAGTTATCATAACGCCAAAAAGAAACCGATTTTTCGATACCGGTATTAGCATCTTCTAAGTTTATAGCTACCTCTAATTGAATATCTTCGCCTTTTCGCTGGCGGGACCGATAAGAGGTACGGCTTGTTCTTCCAAAACCAAAATCAGAGAAAAAATGGTCAAAAATATCCCCAAAACCGCTCTCGCCGAAAATATCGGAGAAATTAGCATTTCGGAAAATATCTTCAGTGCTATAACGGGAATCTATTCCGGCATGGCCGTATTGATCATAAAGCTTTTTCTTTTCGGGATCGCTTAATACCGCGTAAGCTTCGGAAATTTCCTTAAATTTCTCTTCTGCTTCCTTTTTTTGTTCGGTCGGAACTCGATCCGGATGGTGTCTTAAAGCTAATTGGCGGTAGGCTTTTTTAACTTCGTCAACAGAAGCTCCTTTCTGCAACCCCAAAATTTCGTAATAATCTTTAGCTGTACTCATCATATTTAGCGTACAGCGTACAGCGAATAGCGTATAGAAGATAGATTGCTATCCGCTATACGCTAGACGCTAAACGCTATTTATTTTCGTCTTCTTCCTTATATTCGGCATCGACTACTTCGGCATCTTTAGCTTTATCTTCGGATTCCTTTTCGGCTTTAGGGCTATCTTGCTGAGGACTGCTTTGTTTTTGAGACTCGGCGGTGGCTTTATAAATTTGTTCAGCTAATTTATGCGAAGCTGCAGTTAAATCATCGATCCCTTTTTGTATTTCCTGTACAGTAGCTTGTTCTCTTTTCAAAATTTCTTTTAAAGATTCTAGTTTATCCTGAATAGCTTTTTTATCACTATCCGAAACTTTATCGCCGTAATCCTTTAAAGATTTCTCGGTAGAATATACCAAAGTATCGGCTCTATTATGTATTTCGGCTTTCTCTTTTCTTTTTTTATCTTCTTCGGCATACTTCTCGGCTTCTTTAACCATCTTTTGAATTTCTTCTTCGGAAAGCTTATCCGGAGCTGTTATGCGTATCGATTGTTCTTTTCCGGTACCTTTATCTTTAGCGGTAACATGCACAATACCGTTACGGTCAATATCAAAAGTAACTTCTATTTGCGGCACTCCTCTGGGAGCAGGCGGTATGCCAATTAAGTCAAAGCGGCCTAATTCGGTATTATCATTAGCCATTTGCCGCTCTCCCTGTAAAACCCTAATAGTTACCGCAGTCTGGCTATCATCAGCAGTAGAAAAAATTTGGCTTTTTCTAGTAGGTATAGTAGTATTTCTGTCAATAAGCTTAGTAAATACTCCTCCTAGGGTTTCTATACCTAAAGATAAAGGAGTAACATCTAAAAGAAGCACATCTTTAGTGTCTCCTTTAATTATAGAAGCCTGAACTGCTGCCCCCATAGAAACGCACTCCATCGGGTCAACTCCTCTTTCGATTTTCTTACCGACATAATCTTCTACGAATTTCTGGACTATCGGCATTCTGGTAGGGCCACCAACCATTATTATCTTATCAATATCTGAAGGGCTAAGTTTAGCATCACTAAAAGCCTGTTTCATCGGACCTTTACATCTCTCAACGATAGTCATAATCAATTCTTCTAACTTAGCTCTATTAATAGACATAGTAAGATGTTTCGGACCGTTAGCATCAGCAGTAATAAAAGGGAGATTTATATCGGTAGTTAGAGTACTAGAAAGTTCTATCTTAGCTTTTTCGGCAGCTTCTCTTAAACGCTGTATAGCCATCTTATCTTTGCGTAAGTCTATACCATTTTGTTTTTTAAAATCTTCGGCGATGTAATTAATTAACACCTGGTCCATATCGGTTCCTCCCAGCTGAGTATCACCGCTGGTAGCTAAAACTTTAAATCCGCCCTCTGCCCACATCTCCATGATAGTAACATCAAGCGTTCCTCCTCCAAAGTCAAAAACCATTATCTTAAGCTCTTTGCCTACTTTATCTAGACCATAAGCAAGACAAGCTGCGGTAGGTTCGTTAACAATTCTAATTACATCTAAACCAGCAATTGCTCCGGCATCTTTAGTAGCTTGACGCTGATTATCGTTAAAATAAGCCGGAACGGTAACAACCGCTTCCTTTACCTCTTCGCCTAAGTAGCTTTCGGCATCTTGTTTTATTTTTTGTAAGATAAAGGCTGAAATTTGCTGGGGAGTGTATTCCTTACCATAAACATTAAATTTATAATCAGTTCCTATTTTTCGCTTAGCAGCCAAAACCGTACCCTCGGGATTTACCGAAGCTTGTCTTCTGGCTGGTTCACCAACTAAACGCTGACCATCTTTAGTAAAAGCAACTACTGAAGGGAAAGCCTTTCCGCTAGCCACGCCAGCTCCTTCGGCTGAAGGAATAATTCCCGGCCGACCGCCTTCCATTACAGCAGCTGATGAGTTTGAAGTTCCTAAGTCGATACCTATAACTCTTGCCATTTTAATACCTCCTTAAACTTTTTCGTTATCTTTAGTCTCTCGATTATCGTTATCTTTATTATTAATTTCTTCGGGAATCTCTTCGATAATATCTAAATTCTCCTTGCCTTTTAAAACTTTAACTTTTGCCGGCCTTATTATCCGGCCGTTTAAGATATAGCCGGGTTGTAACTCTTCTATCACCGTATCGGTTTCTTTTTCCTCTCCTTCTACTACTTCTATAGCATCATGTTTATGGGGATCGAATTTTTCTCCTACGCAACTTATCCTCTTAAGGCCTTTAGCTTCCAACATACTATGCAATTGTTTTGAAATCATATCAACTCCCTGATGCAAAAGAGCAAAATCTTTTTTAGCTTCGGCTGACTTTATGCCTCTTTCGAAGTTGTCTAGAATATCTAATAATTCTAAAATAAGGCCTTCATTGGCGAATTTGATGAATTCTATTTTTTCTTTATAGGATCGTTTTTTATAGTTATCGAATTCAGCTTGAAGTCTTAAGTATTTTTCCTCTAGAATTTCTCGGTCTTCTTTGGCCGTTTTGGTATTATCTTGGACCTCTTCGGTCAAAGGATCGCCTTCTTCTTTACTTTTTACTTCTTCATTATGATTGTTGGATTTTTTTTTATTTTTTTCTTCCATACTTAAATAAATGCTTTTACCATTTTGCTAAGCTGCTCCCTGGTAGAATGTATGCAGGATTTAGCTTTTAGATAATTCATCCTCATCGGCCCCAATAAAGCCATGGCTAAAGTAATATTTTTATCTTTCAAACCCGAAATCACCAACGAACAATCTGATATTTCGGAAAAGCCAATATCTTCGCCGATTAAAATACTGATTTTTTCATCTACACATCTAAAAAGAATTTCTCCCAATTGATCCATCTTTTCTTCTAAGGTATAAAGTATATCTCTTAGCTTATGTACGTCTTCGAACTCCGGTTGGTCTAAGATGAAACGCACTCCTTTAAAAAATAATTTTTCGTCTCTGCCGGATACGGCTACCAAAGAAGTATAACCGCTTAATTTTACTAAGGAATCTAAAAGATAATCGGTTATCTCCTCGATATTTAAGACTGTAGGAGCATAAAAGTTTAAGGTCACCGGATAACTCTGATAAGCATCTTCATCGTTTAAATGGTCAACATAATAGCGGAACCCGCTTTGAGTCGGTATCCGTCCGGATGAAGTATGGACGTGTGAAAGAAAGCCTTGGTTTTCTAAAGACATCATGATATTACGTACCGTAGCCGGAGAATAATTAAGCCGATACTTCTCGCAAAGATAGCTAGAACTTATCGGTTTAGTCTCGTTTATGTAACTATCAACGATTATCTTTAGGATCCCTCTTTCCCGTTCTTTAGCTTCCACAAATTTGACCATATCATCACTTCCTTAGCACTCTTATAAGCAGAGTGCCAGATATCCTAACACATGCTCCTATAGTAGTCAAGGCAAAGTATTCTTAAATTATCCCTTATAGCGTTGATTAATTTTTCGCCTCTGACTTTGCCATTTATACTTTTCCTTGTCTAATTGTTTAATCAAGGCCGAAAAAGCCTTGTTTATGGCCAAAGACGAATTATCCCCCTTCTCGTCAGCTACTAAAACTTTAGCTGACGGTAAATAAATATGAGAACGGCAAAAAAACTGTTCCTTATGGGGATTTTTTTCTACGTGAACCGAGATATGTATCGGATCTTCACGCTTAAATATTTTTATCCGCCGCTGTATTCTTTGTAAATTACTTTCTAAGATATTATCAAGATAATCACTTTTTTCTAAGTATTTAAACGATACATCTACTCTCATCTACCCTCCTTGGTAAAAATAATTTTATGATTTTTTACATCTATTACTACTCTATCTTGCGCCTTCAGTTCCCCTTCGATGATCTTTATGCTTAAAGGATTAATTACTAATTTTTGTAAAGTCCGATTAAGCGGCCGGGCCCCGTATTCGGGACTAAAACCTTTATCGGCGATAAAACTGCGGGCATTAGCAGTTAATTTTACGCTTATTTTCTTCTCCTGCAATCTTTCGCAAATAACACGCATTTGTATATCCACTATACTTTGGATATTTTCTAAACTTAAGCTGTTAAAAATTACTGTCTCGTCTAAGCGGTTTAAAAATTCCGGACGAAAATGTTTTTTTAATTCTTGCCTAAGGTTTTGCTCGATAGCAGTTTTAGTCAAATCTAAATTATTGAAATACTGGTCTCCGATATTAGAAGTCATAATTATAATGGTATTTTTAAAATTAACCGTTCTTCCTTGAGAATCGGTTAAACGGCCGTCATCTAATATCTGCAAAAGAATATTAAAAACATCAGGATGAGCTTTTTCTATTTCATCAAAGAGTAAGACAGCATAAGGCTTACGCCTGACTTTCTCGGTGAGTTGTCCTCCTTCTTCATAACCGATGTAGCCGGGAGGAGCTCCGATTAATCTAGATACTGCAAATTTCTCCATATACTCGCTCATATCGATACGAATAAGATTTTGTTCGCTGTTAAAAAGAAATCTTGCCAGGGTTTTTGCCAACTCGGTCTTGCCAACACCGGTAGGCCCTAAAAAGATAAACGAACCCAAGGGACGGTTAGGATCGGATAAACCCGAACGCGCTCTTCTGATACATTCCGAAATCAAACTTATGGCCTCATCTTGACCTACCACGTATTTTTTCAGCTCTTCTTCCATGCGGATAAGCTTTTTGACTTCTTCTTCCATGAGGTTAGCAACCGGTATTCCTGTCCAACGCGATACTATCTGGGCGATGTCCTCTTCGTCTACTTCTTCTTTCAACATCTTTTTCTTTTTCTGAACTTCACCCAACTCTTGGTTAAGCTTACTTAGCTTTTGGGCCGATTCCGGAATCTTACCGTATCTTATTTCGGCTACTTTCTCTAATTCCCCTTGTTTCTCTAAATCTAAGCTTGTAATTTTAATCTTTTCTATATCTTCCTTAACCTCTCTTATCTTCTCGATTAAATCTTTTTCCTTTTGCCAGTGTTCCTTTTGAACGGCTAACTCTTTATTCAAGCCCTCTACTTCTTCGTTCAACTTTTGCAGCCGTTGGCTGGCAGCTTTATCCTTATCTTTTACTAAAACCTGTTTCTGTATTTGTAATTCCAAGATTCTTCGTTCCAGTTTATCGATATCTTCGGGTTTACTATCAATTTCTATGCGTAATTTTGATGCCGCTTCATCTATCACGTCAATAGCTTTATCGGGAAGGAATCTTCCGCTGATATAACGAGAAGACAACACAGCAGCTGCGATTAAAGCCGAATCTTTAAGGCGCACGCCGTGGTGAACTTCATAACGTTCTTTTAAACCACGTAATATAGCGATCGTCTGTTCGGGAGTAGGTTCGCTAATCAAAACCTGCTGGAATCTTCTCTCTAACGCGGCATCTTTTTCGATTCTCTGGCGGTATTCATTCAAAGTAGTAGCTCCGATACAACGCAACGTTCCTTTAGCTAAAGCCGGTTTCAACATGTTAGCGGCATCTATGGCACCTTCGGCCTGGCCGGCACCGACTAAAGTGTGTATTTCGTCGATAAAAAGTATTATTTTACCTTCCCTGGACTCTATCTCTTTTAATACGCTCTTTAAACGTTCTTCGAATTCTCCCCTGAATTTAGCTCCGGCAATTAAAGCTCCTAAATCTAAAGCCATTATTTTTTTATCTTTAAGGCTTTCCGGGACATCACCGAAAGCAACTCTTTGAGCTAAACCTTCTACCACCGCGGTTTTTCCAACCCCAGGCTCTCCGATTAAAACCGGATTATTTTTAGTACGGCGTGACAAGACTTGAATAAGGCGCCTGATTTCTTCGTCTCTGCCGATGACCGGATCTAGTTTACCGGCCTTAGCCCAGCTAGTTAAATCGCGGGCAAACTTATCTAAAGCTTGGTAAGTACTCTCGGCAGATTGAGAATCAGCCTTTTGAGCACCCCTTACTTGAGAAACTACTTTGGAAATATCTGCGGTAAGTATGCCTTGTTTTTGTAAATAGTTATGTAGAAAACTCTGCTTTTCACCGGCTATAGCTAATAAAAGATGTTCGGAACTTATATATTCGTCTTTTAAATCGGACAACTGTTTCTGGGCTGCATGCATAATATTGATAAACCGACCGGAAGAAATAATATCTTTATTATCAGCGTAAACTTTAGGTATTTCAGAAAGATATTGCTTTAAGCTAGATAACAAATCTTCCGGATTAACCGCTAGCTTAAGTAAAACCTCTCTAGTTATACCATTAGCATCCTCTAATAAAGATAGAAGAAGATGCTCAGGAAGAAGAGATTGATGGCTATAATCTTTGACTAAGCCAACGGCGTTGTTTATAGCCTCTTGAGCTTTAATAGTAAATTTATCTAAATTCATTTATTTTATTTTAACACCAATATATCTTTTCAATCAATCTCTAAAAAACATGCCCTAATTGCTAATTTAGCACTCTAATCGAAGGAGTGCTAAATAAAGTTCAAAAAAAGGGGTTAGTCTTTTTGCTCCATCTCTAATATGACTTTTACCCCTTTCAAATTAACTCCCCGTTCTTCTACCAAATATTTAACGTACTTTAAAAGCCGGACATCTTTTTGAGAAAATAATTTTTTATGTTTTTTACGTTTACGTTCCCGAAGTATCCCTTCCTTTATTATCTCATGAAGCATATAATACTGTATCTGCAAAAGCTCACAAACAATACTAACCGGAAAAACCGGCTCATCCAAAGGTATATCGATATCGAATTTATCGTCTAAATTATCTTCTTTCATTTTAAGATCAAATATACAATATTTTCAAAAATTTGTCAAGTTTTTTTTAAAAAAATTTAAATAATTTTTTAAAAAAACTTAAGTTTAAGATAATAATGGTCTTAACCAGTTGTTAATGAGGTGGTTATAATAACTAATGGCACAAGAAGCTAAGTAATATCTTTTACTTTAAATCCTTGCTTCTTAAGGTAGCTAAGGTTTTCGGGCTTGGTCCGAATCCAATATATTGCCTCTTCTTTCTGGTAGGTTATCTTTAATATTTCGCAATTCTTATGCAGATAATTAACGGTATCCATGCGGTTAAAAGGTAACCTTAAAATTCCTTCGCAATAACCACGGTTAATCTTTTCATAAATAATTTTTTTTAAATCCGAAATATTACTTTCTTGAACGGCAGAGATAAAAATTGCTTCTGGATACTCTTGTTTTAAATCTTTTAAGGTATCTGGCGGTATCAGATCTATTTTATTAAAAACAGTAATGGTGGGTTTTGACTCCAACTCTAATTCTTTCAAGGTCTGGTCCACGGCTTTCTTTATTTGCAGAATATTTTTGCTGCTGCTATCGATTAAATGCAGCAAAATATCGCAGTAATGCAGCTCTTCCAAGGTGGCTTTAAAAGATTCGATAAGATAAGGCGGCAGTTTATAAATAAAACCGACGGTGTCGGTTAAGATAAGCGGTGTTTTATCAAATAAAGTAAAGTTACGGCTAACAGTGTCTAAGGTAGTAAATAAGGAAGTTGAGGTGCCTTGACTATCCTGGGTCAATAAGTTAAAAAGGGTAGTTTTACCGGCATTGGTATATCCCACTAAAGAACAAACCGGTGTCTTATTTTTTTCTCTCTTCTTCCGCATGACTATGCGGTGCTGCCGTACTTTAGCTAACTCTTCTTTTAAGTGGTGAATACGCTCGGCTATGCGCCTGCGGTCTATTTCTAATTTCTTTTCGCCAGGACCGCTGGTTCCAATACCTCCTCCTAAACGGGAAAGCATAATGCCTTTACCCCGCAAGCGAGGCAAAAGATACTCTAACTGGGCTAATTCTACCTGTAAAATTCCTTCTTGAGTTTGAGCGTGTTTAGCAAAGATATCTAAAATCAGCTGGGTGCGGTCAATAGTCTTTACCTCAAAAACATCTTCCAAATTTCTCTGTTGCGTAAAGTGTAGGTTATTATTAAAAATAACCACGCTAACTCCAACCTCTTTTATAATGTTCGATAGCTCCTCTACTTTACCTTTACCAATATAAAAACGCGGATTAGGCTGATGCAGATTAAAAGATACTAATCTTTCTATCTCGATACCGGTAGAAGAAACTAAAGCTTTAAATTCAGCTGCTAAATCCTCTTCTAGCCAAGACTCTTTCTGCTCTTGCGCTAAAACCAATAAAGCTTTTTCTTTTTTTATAGTTTCGTACATATTCTTATTTATTTAAATCTATATAGTATTTCTCTTACTATTTCTTCTGGCGTGAGATTATCGATATCTATCCACTCAATACGCTTATCTTTTCTAAACCAAGTTAATTGACGCTTGGCAAAGTTACGGGTGTTTTTTTTCATCACTTCCTTGGCCTCTTCTATGCTACATTCGCCTTTTAGGTATCCGGAAATTTCTTTTATACCGATTATTTGCCGGGCAGTAAGGCTTAAATCTAATTTTAATAATTCTTTTACTTCGGCAAGAGCGCCTAGCTCAAACATCTCATCAGTCCGTAAGTTTATCTTTTTATATAAATCATCTCGTTTTTGAGTTAAGCCGAATAATCTTAAAGGAAACTTATTCCAAAGCCCTTTTGATTGTTGCTGTTTTTGAGAAATCGGTACTCCGCAAAGGTAAAACACCTCTAAAGCCCTGATTATCCGCTTTAAGTCATTAGCCGATATTTTTTCGGCTGCAACCGGATCAACTTTCTTTAGTTCTTGATATAAATATTGATTGCCTTCTATTTTAGCTTTGTCTAGTAATTCCTGACGTAATTCTTGGTTCTTATCAATACCTTCATATATACCATCGCAAAGAGCCTTAATGTAAAGGCCGCTGCCGCCGCAAACAATTAAGTTTTTCTCTTTTTTACTTAATTCTTTAATTTTTGCGCTTGCGGCCTGATAATAGTTAAAAACATTATAAGTTTGCTCTACGGAAATTATATCGATAAAATAGTGTTTTATTTTAGTTAAAACCTCTTTAGAAGGTTTAGAAACAATAATCTGCGGCTCACGATAAATAAGCATCGAGTCAGCCGAAATTATCTCTGCCTTTAACTCCTCTGCCAATAAAAAGCTTACCTCGGATTTACCAATAGCAGTAGGACCAACAATAAAAATAATAGGTTTCATTATTAGGGGTAAATGCGGATAGAATACCCCTGGCTACGAAGTTTGGCGGCTATCTTCTCGACATCATAGCGCTTCTTAAATCGTCCGATGCGTACCTTGTGGATATCGTAATTATCGTATTTTTCAGTAACTATATGGACTTCATCATACTCTTTTCTTAGCTCTTCCATGAAAGCTAAGGCTTTATCTCTATTAGTAAAAGCTCCTACTTGAATAGTAAAAAATTCTCCGTAACTCTCCAGGGTCTTTACTAATTTCATTTCAGCGCTTTGGGGGTATTTTTCTTTTATTATATTGAGATATTTTTCCTTCTCGGCCCAATTGCCCTCTTTGGCAGCAATCTGGGCTAACCTTAAAAGCACTAAAGGCATATTATTTACAATCGGACAGCTTTCCTTCACTTCCTGATAAAGGACAGCGGCATTTTTATAGTCTTTTTGTAAAAAATAAGTATCAGCTAATTTCACCATGGCCGGCGGATAAAAATAAGATTTAGGAAAACGTTGTATAAGTTCTTGCAAATACTTGCGGGCGGTCGAATAATCTTCAGTTTTAATACTAACTACGCCTAAAAAATACAAAACTTCATCGCTTTGCGCCAAAGAACGGGCTTTTCGTAAAGCTGACTCATAGTCTCCCTTGACATAATCTCTCTGCGCATCCGCTAGTGTAAGTGAGTAACTGGCAGGTATAAAAGAAAAAATAAAAATTAATATTAAAATAATAAACTTCATATTTTAGCTAATGATATTTTTCTCTGCAAATCCAATAAAATCTTATGCCTCTTACTCTTGATATCATCAAAGATATCGTCTTTTAATTTAGAGCTGGCTGTGTGCATTCGCGGTGAATATTTAAAGATGTAGGCTTTTTCGAATTCTACTTTCTTAACGATATCTTTGGTCTGTTCGAAATCTTCTTCGGTTTCGCTAGGAAAGCCCACGATAATATCCGTGCTCAAAGAACCTTTTACTATTCTCTTATAATCAGCCACTAACTGCAAGTATTTTTCGCGGTTATAACTCCGGTTCATTAATTTTAAAATCCGGTTAGAGCCGGATTGAAAAGGAAGATGCAAACATTTAGAAATCTTTTTTGACTCTGCCATCAATTCAAACAATCCTTCGGGTACGTTCTTGGGCTGACTAGTGATGAAACTTAATTCTTCCACTCCATCAATCTTTTCCACCATGCTTAGTAACTCCACAAAATTTACTTGTGACTTGTCCCCTTCGGGGAGGCTCCGCTTCGCTCCGCACTGACTTATGACTTGTGACTTGTATTCATAATCGTTTACATTTTGTCCTAAAAGAGTTATTTTCTTTATTCCTAAAGCGATGTTGCGTTTAACCTCTTCGATAATATCATCGGGATTTCTTAAGCGTAACGGTCCGCGAACATAAGGAACAATGCAGTAAGAACAATAATTAGAGCAACCGGTAGAAATAACCACTTGAGCGTGATTAGGCTCTATTCGAAAGGCTGCCCGATAAAGCTCTTCATCGCGCAAACTATCGTCTAAATCCTTTATCCGGACTCTCTTACCACTTACCTCTGAATCCTTAATCCTGCTGATGTATTCAGGTATCTTATTAAAAGAAGAAGGCCCGCAAACCAAACTAACATGCGGCATCTTTCTAAATAGCTCCTCACCGCGGTTTCTGGCCATGCAGCCGATAAGGCCGATGATTTTCGTACTGCGTTTTGCGTACTGCGTACCGCGTTTGGGGTTTTGGGAATTGAAATTTTGTATTTGAAATTTTTTTGGGATTTGGGATTTGGGATTTGGGATTTGTTTAGAGTTTAGGGTTTCGGATTTAGGGTTTACCAATCTTTTTAGCGAACCCAAGAAGGATATCGCTCTTTGCTCAGCATGTTCCCGTACCGAGCAGGTATTAACTAAAATGATATCTGCTTCCTCTTCAGACTGCGCTTTTTGATAACCTTTCTCCAAAAACAACCCCAACAGCGCCTCACTATCCCTGTCGTTCATCTGGCATCCGAAGGTGCGCAAAAGTATACGCTTTCCATGACCCTGCTTGCCCTCGGATTTGCCTGTATTGTCGTCGTTTCGCTCTTTTTCTGCCATTTTAACCCCTCTTCATAACACATTTTCCAAGGTTCGTTGATCTCGAG
>MTKX01016513.1_pt1 | contig 53913 bp, 50 predicted proteins | sample 1042771 | NCBI WGS metagenome assembly MTKX01 (sample SAMN06212183, study PRJNA360534) | anaerobic digester metagenome | biome: Wastewater treatment plant; material: sludge; isolation source: anaerobic digester fed with sludge from wastewater treatment plant | place: Denmark: WWTP Randers ...
GGCCGCCAGGCGCGGTCCGAGCTCTACGCCCTGGAGCCCACCCGCCCCGAACCCCTCGTCCCCCGTAGCTGGCGGTTCGAGCTGCCGGAGCGGATCGATCGACACGGGCAGGTGCTCCACGCCCTGGACCCCGGCGCCGTGGCCGCGGTGCTGGACCGGCTGCGGGAGGAGGGGATCGAGTCGGTCGCCGTCTCGTTCCTCTTTTCTTTTCTGGATCCACGGCACGAGCAGCAGGTGCGCGACCAGATCGCTGCCCTGGAGGGCGAGGCACCCTTTGTATCGCTCTCGTCGGACGTGCTGCCCGAGTATCGCGAGTACGAACGGACGTCGACGACGGTGATGAACGCCTACGTGACGCCCCTCGTGGCCCGCTACCTGGCCAACCTGGAGCGGGGGCTCGAGGGCCGGCGGCTGCGGGTGATGCAGTCCAACGGCGGGGCCATCTCGGCCGCGGCGGCGCGCGCCCAGGCGGCGCGGACAGCCCTCTCGGGGCCGGCGGGCGGCGTGGTCGGCGGCGCCGAGCTGGCGCGCCTGGCCGGCTTCCAGGACGTCATCACCTTTGACATGGGCGGCACCAGCACCGACGTCTCCCTGTGCCCCGGCCAGGTGCAGCAGACGAGCGAGGGCAACATCGCCGGGCTTCCCCTGCGCCTGCCCATCATCGACATCCACACCGTGGGCGCCGGCGGCGGGTCCATCGCCCGCCTCGACGCCGGGGGCGCGCTGCGCGTCGGGCCCCAGAGCGCCGGGGCCGACCCGGGCCCGGTGTGTTACGGCCTGCCCGGCGCCGACGAGATCACGGTCACCGACGCCAACCTGGTCCTGGGCCGGCTGGATGCCCATCACTTTCTGGGCGGGCGCATGACCCTCGACCTGGAGCGGACGACGGCCCGCTTCCAGGAGCTGGCCCGCCGCCTGAGCCTGCCGCTGGAGGCCGCGGCCTGGGGTGTGGTTCGCGTGGCCAACTCGAACATGGAGCGCGCCATCCGCACCATCTCGGTGGAGCGCGGCCACGACCCCCGGCGCTTTACCCTGGTGGCCTTTGGCGGAGCCGGGCCGCTCCACGCCTGCGAGCTGGCGACGGCGCTGGGCATCCCCCGCGTGCTCCTGCCCCCTGGCCCCGGGGTGTTGTCGGCCCTGGGCATGGTCCTGGCCGACATTGTCAAGGACTATTCCCGGACGGTGATGCTGCCCGCCCGGGCCCTGGAGCCGGGCAGCCTGCCGCGCCTCTTCGCGCCCCTACTGGAGCGGGCCCGTGCCGACCTGGAGGCGGAGGGGCTGGCGGAGGAGAGCATCGAGCTGCGCCCGGCCCTGGACATGCGCTACACGGGGCAGTCCTTCGAGCTGACGGTAGACGCCGCCTGTGAGGCCGAGACCGTGGAGGGGCTGGTGCGGGCCTTTCACGATGCCCACCGCCGGCGATTTGCCTACGCCAGCGAGGGCGAGCCCGTGGAGATTGTCAACCTGCGGGTGCAGGCCGTGGGCCACACGGCCAAGCCGCGCCTCGCGCCGCGGGAACCGGGCTCCCCGGACCCCCGGGCGGCCCACGCCGGCTACAAGCCGGTCTATTTCGCCGCCGGCGGATCGTCCCGCGCCGCGCGCCCCATGTTTGCCGCCCTGTACGACCGGGACCGGCTGGCGCCGGGCAACATTGTCGTCGGCCCGGCCATCATCTGGCAGCTCGACACCACCACGGTCATCCCGCCCGGCTGGGCCGCCACCGTGGATGCCTGGGGGAACCTGGTGGCCGAGCCAGAAGCAGGCAGCCCATGACGACCATCGACCCCATTACCCTGGAGATCCTGCGCAACCTTTTTGCCTCCGTCGCCGAGGAGATGGGCGTGACCCTGGGACGCACGGCCTACAGCCCCAATATCAAGGAGCGGCGGGACTATTCGTGCGCTTGCTTCCTGGCCGGGGCACAGGGAGACGAGGCAAAAATGATCGCCCAGGCGGCCCACATCCCGGTGCACCTGGGGGCCATGCCGGCCTCGGTGCGCGCCGCGTTGGAGGCCTATGCCGAGTGGGCGCCCGGCGACCTGGTGGTGCTCAACGATCCCTACCTGGGCGGCACCCACCTGCCCGACATCACCATGGTCTCCCCGGTCTTTGTGCCGGGCGCCGAGGCCGTGGGCCCCTCCTTTTTCGTCGCCAGCCGCGCCCACCACGCCGACGTGGGCGGCATGTCGCCCGGCTCCATGCCGCTGGCGGCCGAGATCTACCAGGAAGGGCTCATCGTGCCGCCGGTCAAGCTGCTGGAGGGCGGCAGGGTCAACCAGCCGGTGCTGGACATCATCCTGCGCAACGTGCGCACGCCCGTGGAACGCCGTGGCGACCTGGCCGCGCAAATGGCCGCCCACCGCGTGGGCGAGCAGCGCCTGCTAGAGATCGTGGACCGCTACGGGCTGGAGCAGGCGTTGCGCTACGCCCACGGCCTGCTGGCCTACGCCGAGCGCATGACCCGGGCTGCCATCGCCGCCATTCCCGACGGCACCTACACCTTCCTGGACGAGCTGGACGACGAGGGCATTCCCCACAGGAGCGGTGGCATCCAGGCAAACCCCGCGCCGGCCCCCCGCATCCAGGTCTCCCTCACTGTGGAGGGCGACCACATGACGGTCGACTTTGCCGGGTCGAGCGGGGCGGTGCGCGGGCCGCTGAACGCCGTGCGGGCCATCACCGAGTCGGCCACGTGGTACGCCGTGCGTTGCGTGGCCGGTGCCCGGGGTGAGGCGGCGCCGGTGAACAGCGGCACATTTGCCCCCGTGCGCGTCGTCGTGCCGCGGGGCAGCCTGTTGGACGCCGAGCCACCCCACGCCGTGGCCGGTGGCAACGTCGAGACGTCGCAACGCATCGTCGACGCGGTCCTGGGCGCCCTGGCCCTGGCCCTGCCCGACCTGGTGCCGGCGGCCAGCCAGGGCACGATGAACAACCTGACGGTGGGCGGCCTGGACCCGGAAAGCGGCCAGCCCTTTGCCTATTACGAGACCATGGGCGGCGGCGCGGGGGCGGGTCCCGGCGGCGATGGCCTGCCGGGCGTGCACGTCCACATGACCAACACGCTGAACACGCCCGTGGAGGCCCTGGAGTACGCCTATCCGTTGCGGGTGCTGCGTTATGCGCTGCGCAAGGGCTCGGGGGGAGCCGGCCGCCACCGCGGCGGCGACGGGCTGGTGCGCGACGTCGAATTCCTTTCAGCCGCGACGGTCACCATCCTTTCCGAGCGGCGGCGCACCAGGCCCTACGGCCTCCAGGGTGGCCAGGCAGGCAAGCCCGGCCGCAACCTGCTCGTGCGGGCCGGCCAGGAGACAGACCTGCCGGGCAAGTGCGAGATCCAGGTGGAGCCGGGCGACGTGCTCAGCCTGCGCACGCCCGGCGGGGGCGGGTGGGGCGAGGAGAGCAGCCCGCAACCGCCTCCGGCGCCCACGTCGTGAGCCCGGGCGGGGTGGCCGGGCGTCTGCCTCGCAGTGTAGCTCACCCAAGAACAATCTCTCGGATAAGCGGAGGATTCCCTTCTCCGTTTGCCATGAAGAGATCAAGTCCTCCAAAGGCTGCCCGGTGAACCGATAGTCGGTGGGCGTCGAGACCCGCGGCCGGCAGCCTTACGACTCGGGCTCCTCCCATTCCTTCGGCGGGAAGAACCGCCACCAGAAGCGCCGCACGCCGTTCAGCCGGTTTTCGACCCAGCCGGTCAGGATGGCCTGCCAGGCCTCGCGCCAGATGGGGGTCGTCGTCTCGGCCGGCACCTGGCGGCCGCCGAACCGCTCCTCCACGTAATAGCTCACGATGCGCTCCACGGGCTCGTGGCCGTTGGGCATGTTTTGCACCACCACGCCGGCGTATTCGTGGGGCGTCTGGTGGGCCAGGGGCGTGATGCGCAGCAACCGCCGCACCCAGAAGACCAGGTCGTCGTACACCTGCTCGGCAGGGCTCAGGTACTGGTTTCGACGCCGGCGGCGTGCCTGCCACCACAACGTCCCGCCCAGTCCGCTCGAGGCCACCAGGAGGGCGAGGGCGGCAAAGGGCCTGACCTTGTCCCACGGGATTCTGGCGTTGGATGCGGGAACGTCCTCGGGAAGGAGGGATCCCCCGTCGTCTTCCAGCGGCAAGTTGCGCTCGGGCGGCCGGGGTGGCAATTGAGGGCTAAGGGCCGCGGCCGGGTCCTGGGTCGCCCGCCGGACGAGAGCCGGGCGCCCGCCCGTGGGCTCGAACTCGACCCAGCCGTAGCCAGGGAAGTACACCTCGGGCCAGGCGTGGCCGTCGCTCTCCAGCAACTGGTAAACGCCTTCGTCGCTGCTGGTATGGATATAGCCCCGCACGTAGCGGGCCGGCACGCCCACGGAGCGCAGCATGACCACCATGGCCGAGGCATAGTAATCGCAGTAGCCCTGCTGCTCGTCAAAGAGAAAATAGTCCACCCCGTCCTGTCCCAGGCGCGGGCCGGGGATGTCCAGGCTGTAGGGGATCTGCCGCAGGTGGCTCTCGATAGCCTTGGCCTTGTCGTACGAGTTCTCCAGCCCCTCGGTCAGCTCGGCCGCCAGCAGGTGCACGCGCTCGGGCAGCGATTCGGGCAGTTGCAGGTAGCGGGGCGTCACCCAGGTAGGATAGGTCGTGCCCGCCTCGCGCAGCGAGATCTCGTCGGCCACGCTCACCGACGACAGCACCTCGTACGATGCACCCACATCCAGGGGCTCGCGGGGATAAAGAACCGAGGGATCGCCGGGCGCAGGCGGGAAAAAGTCCCCTTCCCGGGACCTGATCATGTCTTCGACGTTGGTCACCATGCTGACGGAGGCGCGCATGGGCAGGCTGGCAATGAGAGGCTGTCCGGCGGCGATGAGGGCATCGTTCGTCGTCCAGTCGCGATGCATGCTGACGGTCTGGGTCAGCTCCTCGCGCAACAGCAGCTCCGGAAAGGACAGCGCACTCTCGTTTTCGCCCACCAGGATGGTGTCCTGGTCGGTGCTCAGCCAGCCGTTGCTGGCATACTCGTGAAAGACCATCACGCGCCAGTAGCGCCCCGTCCTGGCCCCCACGTCGGCGATGGGCGTGTCGGTCAGGCTGACCGGACCGCCAAACCACATGCGCCGGTCGCCCATGGACGCGAGGGGCGGCTCGTTCTGGTAGTTGAGGTCCCGAAAGATCTCGGCCGAGCGGTTCTGGATGCGGCGCCACGGCTCGCCGATCCTGTCCATGAGGGGCTGCAGGGGGCGGCTCGCCAGCGCCTCGGGCGCGGCCCAGGCCATGAGAATGAGCACGATGGACAGGATCAAGCCGGCCTGCAAGACGGTCGAGACCATCTCCGGGCTGTAGCCCACCTGTGCCTGGCGCCACTCTTGCACGCGAAAGGCCACGTTGGAACGGACCACCAGGAGCAGGGCAAAGAGCAGGAACAGGATCAGATAGATCGTCAGGTCTTCGGTGGAATAGTTGGTGTTGAGGATAAGCGCCGCGCCGCAGACGATGACGGCCCACCACACCTGCTGCCAGCGAAAGACGGCCCACGCCCCAAAATAGGCCATGATCCAGATCAGGAGCCCCAGGAGCAGGACAAAGACATAGTTGTCGGCGCTGCTGCCGGGCGACGAGGCCAGGTGCAAGAGCTCTCCCAGGCGCCTCTCCAGCTCGAGGACGCCCACCTGGAAGGAAAGGCCACCGCTCTCGGCCAGCGCCCTGGTGGTGAGATACACCGCCCAGGTCGAGCCGGCGAGCAGCGACAGAAAGTGCGACGTCCTGTTGGGAAAGCGGCTCTTGGCCAGCAGGATGCCCATGATGCCGCCCACCAGCGCCGTGCCCTGGACGACGCCCAGATCCTCAGCCCAATGGGCCGCCTGGATGGCCCAGGCGACGCACATGAAGATGAGCAACAGGCAAACGACGGTGACCCAGCCCTCTTTCAGCTCCAGATCCGGAAACATGCTCCCAACTTTCTAGTGGCAGATGAACAGGCTTTGCCCGCCACTCGAATCTCGCACCGGCCGCAGTGATGGCGGCCAACACTTGGATAACGTTTCCTCTCTCCTCCCGGTTCAGTGCTGAACCGACATTGTAATACACAAAGGGACAAAAGTAAAGTCTCGGATCTGTTACCGGCGCGCCACTTTGACAAGGCACACAAAGAATGATATGATGCACGGCGTGATGGCGACAGAAACGAGCAAACCGGCACGCGCCGGCATTCCACCTAACGCACGACAAGGGAACTATGGATTGGTTTCGCTCTCTGCCGGAATACCGGCGGAAAATCTATCTCCTGCTGATCGTTGCGATCCTTCTCACCCTGCCCTGCTACTGCATCGGGTTGGCCCTGTTGGCTATGGCACCCGCGGCCCCTTGAGGAAAACCCATCATGGCAGATAAGAGGCCCCGGCGCCTCAGGCTGCGGCACCTTTGGGGTGCCGACAAGAGGCCGCGCTTTGTGTCGCAGCTCAGCGACGAGCAATTGCTCATCGTGGGGCTGCTCCTGGTCGTGCTGGTGGCTGTTTCCATGCTCTATTGCCTTGGCTTTGCCAGCCTCGCCATCCGCGACAACTGGCAGCAGGCGCCACTGCCCTGGAACGGAACCGTTCCGGTGGAAGAGATGCTGAATGGCATCCTCACCGTCATGCCGGACTCTGTCGGCACGCCCCCCTCGGCGGGGAAGTGAGGGGCAGCGGCGGCAGACTGGGTCGCCCGCACGGACGGCGGTGGACGCCGGCAGGGTCTGCGGCGGGATGCATTTGACAGCCCGCTGGTTCAAAGATATAATCCAGGCGCCACGGTGGAGCGTTCCAGGTCCGGCTTCCGGCTGCTTCAGACCAGCCGATCCATCCGGCCGTAGAACAAACTGGCCCGGCAGTGCCAGCACACGAGAAAGGGAGATTGTTGTGGAAATTATCCCCTTGTTGAAACGCCTATCCGAAGCCCCGGGGGTTTCCGGCTACGAGCACCAGGTGCGCGACCTCGTCCGGGAGGAGTTTGGGCGGTATGCCGACGAGGTGCGAACCGACGTCCTGGGCAACGTCATCGCCGTGAAGCGCGGCAGCGGCCCGGAGCCCCGGCCCAGCATCATGCTGGCCGCCCACATGGACGAAATTGGCCTCATCGTCTCCTCCCTGGAAGAAGGCTTTGTCCGTTTTCAGCAGGTCGGCGGTTATGACGACCGGGTTCTCCTCGGGCAAGAGGTCGTGATCCACGGGCGGCGAGACCTGCCGGGCATCATCGGCGCCCGTCCGCCCCACGTGCTCCCCGCCTCGGAGCGCGACAAGCCCGTTCCCTCCAAAGAGCTGCTCATCGATCCGGGGCTGACGCCCGAGGAACTGGCCGAGCTGGTGCAGGTGGGCGACCTGATCACCATGAAGCGCGAATTGGTGGAGTTGAAGGGCGGCATGGTGAGCGGCAAGGCCATGGATGACCGGGCATCGGTAGTCGCCGTGGCCGTCTGCCTGGAAGAGCTGACCCGCCTGCGGCACCGCTGGGACGTCTATGCGGTGGCCACGGTCCAGGAAGAGGTCGGGCTGCGGGGGGCCATCACCAGCGCCTTCAGCCTGCGGCCCGACGTGGCCCTGGCCATCGACGTCACGTTTGCCAGGCAGCCGGGCACGCCCGACGAGCAGACCTACGAGCTGGGCAAGGGCCCGACCATCGGCTGTGGCCCGAACTTTCACCCCAGGCTGCAGGAGGAGCTGGTGAGCGCGGCCAAGGCCCTGGAGATGGGCCATCACCTGGAGCCGGCCGCCCTGCCGCCCGGCACCGATGCCCGCGCCCTCCAGATCTCGCGAGAGGGCATTCCCGCCGGCCTGGTCAGCATCCCCGTGCGCAACATGCACACCCCCGTCGAGACGGTAGCCGTCAAGGACGTGGAGCGTACGGGCAGGCTCATGGCGGCCATGATCGGCCGCCTGGACGACGACTGGTTGCAGACCCTGACCTGGGACCTGGGCCTCGACGACGACGAGGAATAGGAGGCTGTTTTGCTGCTAGAGCAACTTTCGAATGCCTTTGGCCCTTCGGGCAACGAGGATGAGGTGCGCCGCATCCTGGCTCGCGCGCTGCGCGACCGCGTGGACGAGCTGAAAACCGACGCCCTGGGCAACCTTATCGCTTTCAAGCGCGGCAGCGGGGCCGAACCGCGGCTGAGGGTGATGGTCGACGCCCACACCGACGAGGTGGGGCTGATGATCACCCGCATCGAGAAGAACGGGCTCCTTGGCTTTCGCATTGTGGGCGGCATCGACGATCGCCTGCTGATGGCCAAGGGCGTCGTCATCGGCGAGAAGCGCCTGCCGGGCGTCATCCTCGCGCCGCCGGTGCACCTCACCAAGGAAGACCAGCGCAAGCAGGTCATCAAGTTCGAGCAACTAGCCATCGACGTCGGCGCCACGAGCGACGACGAGGCCAAGGAGCTGGTGCGCATAGGCGACTATGGCACATTCGATACACGCTTCCAGGCGCTGGACAGCCCGCAACTGCGGACCGTCAAGGGCAAGGCCTTTGACGATCGGGCCGGCTGCGCCGTCGCCGCGGCCCTGGCCGAGGAAGAGTACGAGGTAGACCTCTATCTCTCCTTCAGCGCCCAGGAAGAGGTGGGCCTCCGCGGGGCGCGGGTAGCCGCCTTTCGCCTGCAGCCCGACCTGGCCTTTGCTCTGGAGGGCACCGTGTGCGACGACACACCCAAGGAGCAGGATATCAGCCCGACGACCCGGCTGGGCGGCGGCCCGGCCATCAGCCTCATGGACCGTTCCTTCATCGCCGACCGGCGCCTGGTGGAGTTGCTGACGAGCACCGCCCGGGCGCAGGGCATTCCCTACCAATTCAAGCAGCCGGGCGTCGGCAGCACCGACGCCGGGGCCATCCACCTGGCAGGGGCCGGCGTGCCCTCCGTGGCGGTCTCGGTTCCCTGTCGCTACATCCATAGGCCGGTCAGCATGCTCAGCCTCCAGGATTTCGACCACCTGGTGGCGCTCATGAAGGCCAGCCTCAAGGCGCTGCCGGCCGCGTGGCAAGGTTGAGCCGGCGAGGCAAAGCGTGGACGGCCTGCTCGGCAGGCGCCCGGAACGAGGAGAGAACCCTGTGAAAGACTTGATCAAGAAACTGACGGAAGCATACGGCCCATCGGGCAACGAAGGCGAGGTCCGCGAACTGATCCGGGCCGAGGTGGAGCCGCTGGCCGACGAGATTCGCGTCGATACGCTGGGCAACCTCATCGCCATCAAGCACGGCAACGGCACGGGCAAGAAGGTGATGCTGGCGGCCCACATGGACGAGATCGGGCTCATCATCAGCTACGTGGACGAGAAGGGCTTCTTGCGCGCCCAGCCCATCGGCGGTGTCGATACCATGACCCTGGCCGGCGGCCGGGTGCGCTTTGCCGACGGGGCGACGGGCGTCATCGCCCCCGAAAAGCGCCCGGAGTTCAAGAAGGACCCGGATCTGACCAAGCTGTACATCGACGTGGGAGCCACCAGCCGCGAGGAGGCCGAGGCACGCCTGGGCCAGGCCGTCTCCTTTGTGCGGCCCTTTGCCGACCTGGGCCGGCGCGTGGTGGCCAAGGCCATGGACGATCGCATCGGCTGCGTGGTGCTCATCGAGGTGCTCCGGCGCCTGGGCGCGACGCCCCACGAGGTCTACTTTGTCTTTAGCGTGCAGGAAGAGGTGGGGCTGCGCGGCGCGCGCACCGGCGCCTACGGCCTGGAGCCCGAGGTAGGCATTGCCGTGGACATCACCGCTTCGGGCGACACCCCCGAAGCGCCCAAGATGGCCATGAAGCTCGGGGCAGGCCCGTGCATCAAGGTTATGGACTCGGGCATGCTCTCCCACCCGGCCGTGAAGGATCTCCTGGTCCGGGTTGCCAGGGAACGCGAGATCCCGTACCAACTGGAGGTTCTATCCGGCGGCACCACCGACGCCGCCGCCATCCAGTTGGTCCACAGCGGCGTTGCCGCGGGCTGCGTCTCCCTGGCCTGCCGCTACTTTCACACACCGTCCGAGATGGTGGACATGGACGACGTGGAGAACAGCATCAAGCTGCTCGCCGCGGTGCTGGAGCAGCCCATCGAGATCTAGGCCCGCGGGGGCGCGGCTGCCGGCGCAGCCGCGCATCGGGGCCCGGCTACCGCAGAACTGGGGGAACGATGAGGCGAGCCTGGAACTGGCTGATGTCACGTCTGTATCGCAGTCTCGCCGACGCCCACCGCCATTTTGGCAACCTCTACGGCAACCGGCAGGACCACTGGCTCGCCATCGAGAACTACACGCGGGCCCTGGTTCACGACCCGGCCTACACGCAGGCCTATTACAGCCGGGGCGTCCTCTACTGGCGCGAGGTGGACAACCCCTATCGGGCCATCCAGGATCTCAGCCGCGTGCTCGAGCTGAACGAGACGTGGGCCGATGCCTACTTTAACCGGGCGGTGGCCCACAGAATGCGCCAGGAGCGAGAGCAGGCCGTAGCCGATTTTCGCGCCTACCTGGCCTATGGCGACGACGAGTTCTGGCTGGGGTCGGCCGGGAGACAACTGGCCGAGCTACAAGAAGAGATGGACGAGCAAGGCCGCCCGGACGGCCAGGCTCCCCGACAAGTTTGAGGTTGAACGAGAGAAGAATGGTCTTCCCATATGCCCTCCTCGGCCTGTTCATCGGCGGCCTGATCAATCTCCTGGCCGACCAACTGCCTCGCTGGCGGCGGGTGCGTCGCCTGCCCTTCTGCCCGGAGTGCGACGCCAGGCGCCCCCCCTGGCAATGGCTGGCGACGGTGGCTACGCTGGCCTTGCGGGCGCGCTGCCCCCAATGCGCAGAGCGCCTGCCCTGGCGCCACCTCCTGGTGGAGCTGGGCACCGCCGGGCTCATGGCTTTCCTGTGGCTGACCTACGGGCGGGCGGGCGAATGGGCCTACCTGGGCCTGTACACCCTCTACTCGGCCATCCTGGTCCTGGTGCTGGTCATCGACCTGGAGCACAAGCTGATCCTGAACGTGGTCATGTTTCCCGCCTGGGCTCTGGCCCTGGCCGGAAGCCTGATCCACCCCACCCCCTACTTCTATCGGCTGGCCATCCTGGGCGGATTCCTGGCCTACGCCCTCCTCTACCTGGTGTACCTGGCCGGCATCCTTTTTGTCAAGGGCATGAGCCGGGCCCGCGGCAAACAGATCAACGCCGTCGCCTTTGGCTTTGGCGACGTGCGACTGGGAGGCTTCATGGGACTCGTCCTGGGCTTTCCCCACGTCTTCCAGGCCATCTTTATCGCCATCCTGCTGGGCGGATTGGTTGGGCTGCTCTACTGGGCAGTCCGGGCGCTGATCCTGCGCCGCTATACCCTCTTTACCGCCATTCCGTACGGTCCTTACCTGGTGACAGGGACCTTCCTGATCATGTTCTTTGGCCCATCATAACAGGCCGCCTGCTGGGGGGTTCGACCCCCGGCAGGTTGCGCAAACAGGGCAGCAGTGATATAATCCACAGCGGCCTGGCCCAGGCCGGCAGAGGTGAATTCGCCCGTGGGGATGTGCGCAAGATGATGACAATCAGCGAGCTCGAAGAAGCCTACGAGCAGGCACGCGAGCGCCTGCTGCGCGGCGAGCTGGACGACGAAGAATTCAAGGCTGATGTCGAGAAGCTGCGCTACGAAGACGAGCAGGGCCGGCAGTGGAAGATCGGCTGGTACACCGGCAAGTGGTACCGCCACGACCACGGCCAATGGATCCAGGATCGCCCCGTCGAGCGACAGGCGGGCGCGGAGCCGGCAGTCGTCATGGCGGGGACGGGCATGAACGGCGAAATAGAGGGAGGGAGACGGTCCTCCCGGCCCGTGTGGCTGGCGGCAGGGATCGTTTTCCTGCTGCTGGTGGCCAGCGCCATCCTGATCCTGGGCTGGCTCGGCGGCGGCGAGCCCGGCGGGCAGGTGGCGGCCGAGTTGGGCAGCCCCTCTCCGACGGCCGGCCTCGCCGAGACCGCGGCTTCACCGGCGGCTTCCAGGGCCTCGACAGCCGCCCCCACGGCGACCCCGACACCACGGGGAACCGAGATTTCCGGGCCGGCGGCCACCGACACGGCCACCCCATCACCCGCGCCATCCCGGACGGCGAGGCCCAGAGCCACGGCTACGGGGACGTCCAGCCCCGGGGCCGTCGAGGGTCCAACCCTGGCGCCGACCCGGACGCAGCCGCCGGCGGCCACGGGCGCCGCGACCGCAACGGCGATCGAGACCGCGCCCCCGCCGACCGCCGCCCCGCCGGCCCTGTCCGGGCAGATCTTTTTTCCGGTCTACGACCCGAACCCCGATCGGCGCACCATGGACATCTATGCCGTGCGGCTGCCCTCGGGCCAGCCACAGATCGTCGTCGGACAGGCGAGCCAGCCGGCCCTGAGCCGCGACGGCAAGCGCCTGGCCTTTCGTTCGTGGGACAAGGCCCAGCGCGGCATCCTGGTTCACGAGATGGTTGACGGCCACATCTGGACCTGGGTAAGCTATAGCGAGGCCGCGCGGCCCAGTTGGGGACCCGACAACCAGGCCATTGTCTTTGCTTCGCAACAAGAGTCGGATCGCAACTGGCGCCTGTATCGCACGCTGGGGCTCGAGATCGACCGGGTGCGGCGCCACGGCGGCGACATCTATGGCCGGGTGCCTGCCTGGCTGGCGGACGGACGGATCGTCTATTGGGAGTGCCCCGAGGACAAGTGCGGCCTGTACTTGATGCAGGGCGATGGTACCTCGCCGGTGCGACTGACCATGGCCGAGCACGACCTGGCCCCCTCCGCCTCTCCCGATGGCAGCCGCGTGGCATTTATGTCGAATCGGGACGGCGATTGGGAGGTCTATGTCGTGGACATTGCCCGGCCGGAAGGCCCGCAGGGACAGGGCCTCGTCCGAATCACCAGGGATAGCGCCCGCGACGGCCTGCCCACCTGGTCGCCTGACGGCCGCTGGCTCGCCTTTGTGTCGGATCGCGACGGAGCCTGGGCGGTGTGGGTGGCGCGCCCCGACGGCTCGGGTCAGCGCAAGCTGTTCAACCTGGGCGGCCCCCTGGAAGGCCAGATTGCGGCCGTGACCGACGCCGACCAGCACGGCTGGACCTGGGAAAGCATGGCCTGGGGGCCCTAGAGCTCGTGCGACGAGCAGGAGACGTCTGGAACAACACATGAACCAGGAGACAACACGTCTGGAGGTTTCTGGCCCACGTTCCATCGGTGAGCGGGAGCGCTGGCTGGCCAAGATCTATGAGCACGCTCGCTACTACCTGGCTCTGAACCAGTGGGAGGAAGCCCTCGACTTTCTGGAGCAGATCGCCCAGGTGGAGCCGCAGTATCGAGACAGCGCCCGGCTTGCTGAACAGGCGTGGGAGCAGGTTCGCCTGGTGCAGGCCTACGGCCGCGGCGTGGACAGCTTGCGGAACGGCGAAGTAGAGGCGGCCATGGGCTATCTCTCGTGGGTGGTGAGCCACGCCCCGAACTACCGAGACGCCATGGCCAAGCTCCGCGAGGCACAGCAGCAGGCACGCCTGGCCGAGATGTATCGCCGCGGGCTGAACTATTACACCGAGGAGCGGTGGGACGAAGCCATCGAGATCTTTGGGGCGGTGATTGCCGCCGAGCCGGGCTACCGCCACGCCCTGGACATGCTCGAAGACAGCCGGCAGCAGCTCGCCCTGGCCAACATGCACGCCGATGGCCTGGCCATGGTCCAGGACGGCGACTGGGACAGCGCGGCCGAGATCCTGCGCAAGATCCAGTCCATTGCGCCGGGCTATGCCGACGTCTCGGAGCGGCTGCGAGAAGCGGAGCGCATGCGGTCGTTGAGCAAGCTGTACGAGCGGGGGCGCGAGGCTTACGAGGCGGGTGACTGGTCGCAGGCCATCGACCTGCTGGACCAGGTGGTGAGCGCCAGAGAAGACTACCGGGACGCGGCCCAGCTTTTGCGCTCGGCCATGGTCGAAAAACAACTCGTCTACATCAGCCAGGATGCCGAGGAGGCCTTTGACAACAAGCAGTGGGCCGAGGCCATCGAGCATTACCAGGCCATCGTCGCCATGCGCGCCGACTATCCCAGGGCGCAGGCGCGACTCGTAGAGGCCAAGCGGCAGCGGCAGGTGGAGCAGGCCTACCAGGAAGGGCTGCGGACCTTCAAGGGCCGGCGCTGGCTGGAGGCCATCGTCCACTTTGAGGAGGTACTCGCCCTGGACCCGGCCAACAACGACGTGCGCGACATCCTGGCCCAGGCGAGCCTGCAGAAAAAGCTGGAAGACCTATACAACCAGGCGCAAAAGAGCCTCGAGGAAAAGAAATGGGGCGAGGCCGAAGAATGCCTGCAGCAGATCGTGGCGCTGCAGGGAAATTACCGGGACGTGCACCGCCTGGTAGAGCGGGCGCGCCTCCAGGGCCAGTTGGCCGCGCTCTATGGCAAGGCGATGCAGGCGTGGGAAGCCGGCCAGCGCACGGAGGCCGTGACCCTGTTCGAGCAGATCATGGACCTGGACCCGCGGTACATGGACGTGGCCAGGCGCCTGCAAAGGGCCAATTAGCAACCTTGACCCGGGTTGTGCCGGGCAAACACGACGATCTGGTCGCCGCCGGACGCCCAGCCGGCGGCTTGACTTTTTTGCGGCCCCGGTGTATGATTGCGCGCAATCTCGGGACCGGGGGCGATCCTATAGAGGTGCATCATGCTCAAGACACACAATTGCGGCGATTTGCGAACAGAACACGTGGGACAACGGGTCACCCTGGCCGGCTGGGTCCACCGCCACCGCAGCCACGGCGGCGTGGTGTTTATCAATTTGCGCGACCGGGCAGGCATCGTGCAAGTCACCTTTGACCAGCAAAGCGCGCCGGAAGCCTTTGCCCTGGCCGACCAGGCCCGCCCCGAGTGGGTTTTGCAGGTGGAGGGCACGGTCCGGTGCCGACCGGCGGGCAGCGAAAATCGAGAGATGCCCACGGGGCTGGTCGAGGTGGTCGCCGAATCCCTGACCGTCCTGAACCGGGCCAAGACGCCGCCCTTTTACATCGACCGCGAGTCGGGCGAGGCCGAGACCTTGCGCATGAAGTACCGCTATCTCGACCTGCGGCGCGAGCGCATGCAGCGCAACCTGCTCCTGCGCCATCACGTCGTCAAGTTTATTCGCGATTTCCTGGCCGACCGTGGGTTCGTGGAGATCGAAACGCCCATCCTGACCAAGAGCACGCCCGAGGGCGCCCGGGACTACCTGGTGCCCAGCCGCATCCATCCGGGCGAATTCTTTGCCCTGCCCCAGTCGCCGCAGCAACTCAAGCAGTTGCTGATGGTGGCCGGCTTTGAGCGCTATTTTCAGGTTGCGCGCTGCTTCCGCGACGAAGACTCGCGGGGAGATCGCCAGCCCGAGTTCACCCAACTGGACCTGGAAATGAGCTTTGTGCACCGGGAGGACGTCATCCAGCTCGTCGAAGAGATGTACACCCGCATGGTGCAGGAAGTGGTGCCCGACAAGAAGCTGTTGCAGACACCCTTCCCCCGGCTCACCTACCGGGAGGCGGTGGACCGCTTCGGCAAGGACAATCCCGACCTGCGCTTCGGCCTGGAGTTGGTGGACGTCAGCGACCTGGTGGCGGAGAGTGAATTTGCCGTCTTTCGCCAGGCCGTCGCCGCCGGCGGCCTGGTCAAGGGCATCCGCGCCCCGGGGCTGGGTGGCTACAGCCGCAAGCAGATCGACGAGCTGACCCAGATCGTGCAAAACCACGGCGCACGGGGGCTGGCCTGGCTGGCCGTGCATGACGAGGGCTTTCGCTCCTCCTTTATCAAGTTCCTGGACAAGGAGACGGCGGACGCCATCGTCGAGCGGATGGAGGGGGAGCCCGGCGACCTGCTTCTTTTCGTCGCCGACCGCCCGGCCATCGTCGCCGAATCGTTGGGCCGGCTGCGGGTCCAATTGGGCGATCGCCTTGGCCTGCGCGACGACAGCATCCTGGCCATGGCCTGGATCCTGGACTTTCCCCTGTTCCAGTGGAACGAGGAAGAGGAGCGCTGGGACCCCAGCCACCACCTCTTTACCGCGCCCATGCCGGAGGATATTCCACTGCTCGACACCGACCCCGGGGCCGCCCGCGGGCAGCAGTACGACCTGGTGTGCAACGACTACGAGATCGGCGGTGGCAGCATCCGGATCCACCAGCGCGAGGTCCAGGAGAAGGTATTCGAGCTTATCGGGCTGGATCTGGAGGATGCCAAGCAGCAGTTCGGCCACATGCTGGAGGCGTTCGAGTATGGGACCCCGCCCCACGGCGGCATCGCCCCGGGTATCGATCGCCTGGTCATGCTCCTGGCAGGCGAGCCCAATATCCGCGAGGTGATGGCCTTCCCAAAGACCCAGAGCCACGCCGACCTGACCGTGGGGGCTCCCGCGCCCGTCACCGAGAGACAACTCGAGGACCTTCACATCAAGGTGGTGGAAGCCGGCGGCGCCGAGCCAACGGCCGGGAGCTGAAAGGAAGTTGATGTGAATTTGCAAACGTCGAGGTTTTGTGGTATAGTATGACTGTCAAACCCTGCTGTGTTCGTGATGCCCGTAGAGAGGTTTGAGCCAACACTCGAATAAAGGGGGTCGGGCGCCAGGGGGGATGCGATAGCCTCGCCGAAGGCAAGGCAGTAACCACTGGGTAGACCCCCACCTGCTGAGGCAGGTTCAAAACCAACAAGGCACACGGCACAGCGGGGCGCAAGACCACCGGATCTTCGGATCCGGTGGTCTCTTTTACGCCGCCCAGGGCTTCACAGGAGAGCGATCCGGGCCCGGCTGGGCACCATCAGGAATGAAAACTGGGGGCCGAGCAGGCGTTCGGCGATCCCAGGAAGGCTGTTTTCGCAGGAGAGACCCATGCCCCGAAGCGTGCTTCCCCTCGACGGCGACGAGTGGCGCCTGGGCCGGGCGCCTTCCGGCCCGGAGCCGCGCCAGGCCACGTGGCAAGAGACGGAGCGGGTGGCCGAATGGCTGCCGGCAGCCGTGCCCGGTAACGTCCGGGCCGACCTCCTGCGCGCCAACCGGCTGCCCGACCTGTTCTGGGACAAAGGCCCCGAGTCCGCCCGGTGGGTGGACGACCATTCATGGTGGCTGGTCCGCGACTGGCCTGCATCCCTTTCCGCCGGCCAGCGGGTGCACCTGGTGCTGCGCGGCGTGGACTACCTGTCAGACGTGTTCCTCAACGGCCGCCACCTGGGCAGCCACGAAGGGATGTTTTCGCCCCAGGTCTATGACGTGACGGAACACGTGGCCGCCGAGAACCGCCTGGCGGTGAGGATCGCCGGCTCGCGCTGGCTGCCCCGGGACCGGAGCAGCGCCGGAGAAAAGCTGCTGAACATCCTGGAGGCACGCCTGTCGGGGCTCGCCGGACGCTTTCCCCACCGGCGCGACACCCTCAAGTGCCAGATGAGCTTTGGCTGGGATTTCGCCCCGCCGCTGCCGACCATGGGCATCTGGGACGCTGTCTATGCCATCGTCAGCGACGGCGCCTTTATCCGGGACGTTTCGGTGAGCCAGGGCGTGCATCCCGGGGAGGCACACCTGGAGATCGACGTTACTTTTGACGCGGCAGTGGCGGGTCCCCTGGTCGTCGCCTGCAGGCTGGAGGGGGAGAGCTTCCAGGGCCCCGGAGTCAGCGCGTCCCGGGAGCTGGAGGCGGTGCCGGGCGCCAACCGTGCCCGGCTGCGCCTGGCCGTGCCCGAGCCCAGGCTGTGGTGGCCCTGGGACCACGGAGAGCCGAATCTCTACCGCCTGGCCGTGGAAGTGCAGGCCGGCGGCCGCCTCCTGGACGGCATCGTGGAGACCGTGGGCCTGCGCCGGATCGAGATGGACGGCTGGACGCTGCGCGTGAACGGCCGCCCGGTCTATGCCCGGGGGGCCAACTGGGTGCCCGTCAACATCCTGCCCGGCCGCGCCGGAGAAGACGATTACCGCGCCCTGCTGACCCTGGCACGGGAGGCCAATATGAACGTGCTCCGGCTGTGGGGCGGGGGCCTGCGCGAGAAACGAGCCTTCTACGACCTGTGCGACCGCCTGGGTATCCTCATCTGGCAAGAGTTTCCCTTTGCCTGCGCCTTTCTGACCCGCTTCCCGCGCTCGGAAGGCTACCTGCACCTGGTCCGCTCGGAGGCGCGGGCCATCGTCCGCGATTTGCGGCAGCATGCCTGCCTGGCCCTGTGGTGCGGCGGCAACGAGTTCAGCCCGCGGCGAAACGAGCCGCTAGTGTCGGCGCTGCGGGAGGTCGTGGCCGCCGAGGACCCCGCCCGGCCCTTCTTGCCCGCCTCGCCCGCCGGGGGCGACAGCCACTTCTGGGGGGTATGGCACAACTTTCTCCCGCCCTCCGCCTACCGAGAGGACCCGGCTCGCTTTGGCAGCGAGTTTGGGCTGCAAGCGCCGCCCGACCCCGGCGTGCTGGCGCGGTTCTTGCCCGAGGCCAGCCTCTGGCCCCCCGCCAAGGGGTGGACCTACCACGGCGCCGGCCTGGCCAAGCTGTGGCGGTATGCCCGGCCCTTCCTGGGGCAGGGTGAGGCGACCCTGGACCGCTTTGTGCAGGCCAGCCAGCACGCCCAAGCCCATGGCCTGCAGATCGCCATCGAACACCACCGCCGCGCCAGGGCGCAGGGTGACGGCGGCGCCCTGGTCTGGCAGTTGAACGAGCCCTGGCCGGCCATCTCGTGGGCCATCGTCGATTTCTACCGGAACCCCAAGCCCGCCTACGAAGCGGTCAGGCGGGCCTTTAACCCGGTCCTGGTGAGCCTCGACTATCCCCTGCGGCCCTATCGTGGCGGCGACACGGTAGAGATCGACGCCTGGGTGCTCAATGACACACCCCGCGCGCTGCCCGGAACCCGGGTCGAGATCGTGCTGGAGGAGCCGGGCGGGCGGCCAGCCGAGATGGCCCGCCTCGACCTGGAGGTTGCGGCCAACGCCGCAGCCCATGCCGGGCGGCTGGCATGGCGGCTGCCGGCCGGAGAGCGTTGGCGGCTGGCCGCGCGGCTGATCCACGGCGGTGAGGTGCTGTCGGCCAACGAGTACGAGCTGGGCATCCACGACGGCATTCAGCCCACGGCGTGGCAGCGCCTGCGAACGCGCCTCGCAGAGCTGGTCGCCCCTGCCTGAAGCGGGCCACCGGCCCTCAAAGGCCGACGTTGCCCGCCCCCGCGGGAGGGTCCGCGGCACGCGAGCGGGCGGGCCATTGTTGCGTCCAAGTGCAGTTGTGCTATAATCCCACCATGACCGTACCCAATCGTTTCGTCTGCAGCAGTTGCCAGCGCGAATACCCGCTGGACACCCGCGAATGGCTGTGTGCCTGCGGGGGCTTCCTGGAGCTGAAGGACTGGCCCGCCTTCGACCCTGCCGCCATCGACGACGCGGAGGCCGGGCTGTGGCGTTACCGCCGCCTGTTGCCCCTCGACAACGGATGGCAGCCAATCACCCTGGGCGAAGGGGGCACCCCGCTGCTACCCCTGACCTGGGCCGGCCGGCGTTTTGCCTGCAAGGTCGAAGGGGTGGCGCCCACCGGCTCGTTCAAGGACCGGGGGGCGGCAGTGCTCGTGACCGCGCTGTGTGGCTTGAGCATCCGGCGGGCCGTGGAAGACTCATCGGGCAACGCAGGGGCCAGCCTGGCCGCCTATGCCGCCCGGGCGGGCATTGCCTGCGAAATCTGCGTGCCCAACACCGCCGCCGGCCCCAAGCTCGCCCAGATGGAAGCCCATGGCGCGGAGGTCATCGAGATCAAGGGCAGGCGAGAGTACGCCGCCCTGGCAGCGTGGGCCGCGGCGGCCCACGGTGCCTACTATGCCAGCCACGTCTTTAACCCGTTCTTCCTGGCCGGCACCGAGACGCTGGCCTTCGAGTTGTGGGAGCAGTTGGGCAATCGGGTGCCCGAAAGCGTGGTCCTGCCCGTGGGCAACGGCTCGCTGTTGCTGGGCCTTTACCGCGGCTTCGGGCGGCTCCTGGCCGCGGGGGTGGTGGAGCGGCTGCCACGCCTGGTGGCCGTCCAGGCCGCCGCCTGCGCACCCATCTATCACGCCTTTCACGCCGGCCAGCTCGCCGTCGAGCCGGCGCCCCGAGATCCCACGGTGGCCAGCGGCCTGGCCATCGCCCAGCCGGCGCGAGGCAGCCAGATCCTGGCCGCCCTTCGCGACACGCAGGGCACCGCCTTGTGCGTGTCGGAAGAAGCCATCCTTGAAACGCGAGATGCCCTGTCACGCTGCGGTTTCTACGTGGAAGAGACGTCGGCCGTGGCCGTCGCCGGGCTGGAAGAGCTGGTCGAGCTCTCGGCCGAGACACCCGGGGAGACGACCGTTGTCATCTTGACCGGGCACGGGCTCAAGACCGCCAGCCCGGCCTGAACCGGGGCGACCGTCAAGCCACGCCGGCTGCGGCCCGTCCTCTGGAAATTCTCCTGGTTCTCCCAGGTACAGAAAGGAGAGTGAAAGCCTTCTCGGCTGCCGGTGCGGCAGCCGGGAGACGCCGGACGGTCATGATGGACATCAATGCACTGGAAAAGGCACTCAAGCTAGAGTTCGAGGACAAGAGCCTGTTGCACCGGGCCATGATCCATCGCTCCTACCTCAACGAGCACCCCGACTTTCCCCTGGAGGACAACGAGCGGCTGGAATTCCTGGGCGACGCGGTGCTGGACTTTGTCATCGGCGAATTCCTCTACCACCGCTTCCCGGAGCTAAGGGAGGGGCCGCTGACGAGCCTTCGTTCGGCCCTGGTCCGCCGCGACACCCTGGCCCGCTTTGCCAGCCTGCTGAGCCTGGGCCAGTACCTGCTCATGGGCCACGGCGAGGCCGAGAGCGGAGGCCGGGAGCGGCCCGCCACCCTGTGCGCCACCTTTGAAGCACTGGTGGGCGCCCTCTACCTGGACCAGGGCCTGGACAGCCTGATCAAGCTCCTGGAGCCGTTGATCATCCCGGAGATTACCCGCATCCTGGAAGAAGAGCTGCACAAGGACGCCAAGAGCCGCCTGCAAGAGCTGGCCCAGGGCCTCATGCGCCACACGCCCCGCTACTCGACGCTCAGGGAAAGCGGGCCGGACCACGCCAAGGAGTTTACAGTGCAGGTCACCATCGGCGGGCGGCTGTACGGCCAGGGCACGGGCCTCAGCAAGCAGCAGGCAGCCCAGGCGGCCGCCCAGGACGCCCTGGAGCGCATCGCCGCCGACCGCGACAGCGCCGAGTACGAGGCAGAGGCCGAGGCCGAGTAGGCTGGGCCGCAATCCGGTGGGTTGCGCCAGAACGAGGCATAATCCACCGGATTGGGGCGAACCCCGGCTACCCGGGCAGGTGCGCGCGGAACGCCTCCACCCTGCCCTTTTCCTCGGCGACCTGCTGCAGCCAGGCCTGATAGTCCGCGGGCGGCTCGTAGGTCGTCGCGCGGCGAACGAGGGCCAGGGCGCCTTCCGGGCAGTGGGCGGCGCACAGCCCGCAGCCGATGCAGCGCTCGGGGTCGACCACGGCAAAGTCGTCCAGCGTAATCGCCCCCACCGGGCAATAGTCCAGGCACAGTCCGCAGGCCAGGCACGCCTCGGCCTCGACCGACGAGAAAAAGTTGGACGCGATGTCGGCCGCCGCGCCGCCCAGGCGGGTGACGGTCCCCAGCAAGCCGCAGCAGCAGGTGCAGCAGTTGCACACGAACTCGACCCGGTCCAGCGTATTCGAGGTCATGTGCACCAGCCCCGCTTCCCGCGCCCGGCGCAGCACGGCCATGGCCTCCTCCCGGTCGATGCTGCGGCCCATGCCCCTCTCCACCAGGTACTTGGCGCCGTAGTCAAAGGCCAGGCAGACGTCGACGGGTGCGTCGCACCGGTGAAATGCTACCCGGCAGGCACAGTCCTGGAGCGAGATGTTGCGCGCCCGGTCGATGTAGCCGGCCACCTCCTCGAAGGTCAGCACGGTCTGCTGGGCGGCCACCGACTCCTCGATGGGAATCACGCGGGCCATGTGAGTACGGCGCCCCGTCATCTCGGCGCCCCAACCGTGGGTATAGTAGCTGTCCCACAGCTCCGCCAGGCGTTCAAAGGGCAGGTCCAGGCGCCCGTGCTTCATGAAGGGGAACTCGTACATGCCGGGGGCGGTGGGAAACAGCATGTAAAAATGTCGCCCGCGCGCCTCGAAGGCATAGACCAGGCCCCGGTCGGCCAGGGCCTCGCAGATCCTTACCACCTCGTCCACCGACAGGCCCGCCTGCCGGGCAACCTCCGAGTCGCGCGCCGGCTTGTAGGGCAAGTGCAGCGCCATGGCTGCTTCCTCGGGGTCAAAGAGGATGCGCAGGATCTCCAGGATCGACTCGCTTTCCGGGGCGCCCATGGGATGGGCCGCCAGCTTGGTCCGCAATTGCTCGTATACGTCCATCCTTCCTCCATCCTTTCCCGCTCTGTGGGGCGAGCCTGCCCCGACTTTACCCGGCGGCCCGCAGGGTCAGGAGCGCGACCTCGGGCCGGCAGTTGATGCGCACGGGCGGACTGATGACCCCCACGCCGCAGTTGGTGTAGACTTGCAAGGACGCGCCCGTCACGGCCTGCAGCCCGGCGGGATAGATCCGGCCCAGCCAGGGCAGAATCGGCGGCCCCACGAAGGGCAGGCACACCTGTCCGCCGTGGGAGTGGCCCGAGAGCTGCAACAGGATCGACCACGGCGCGAAGGCGGCCACTATGGCAAAATCGGGCTCGTGGACCAGGAGCAGGACCGGCTCGCCCGGGGGAACGGGCGCCAGGGCAGATTCGAGGTCGTCGTGCCCCTCGCAGACGTCATCCAGGCCGGCCAGCCACAGCGCCGAACCGGCCACCTCTAGCCGCCGCGCCTCGTTTCGCATCAGCGGCAGCCCGGCGGCGGCCAGGGCGCCGCCGACCGTCGCGATGTCGGTCCAGTGGTCGTGGTTGCCGGCGACAGCATAGACCCCCAGGGGAGCGCGCAGGGCCGCCAGCTCGGCGGCGCACGGCTCGGCATAGGCCGCCGAGCCCAGGACGTAATCCCCGGTGAGCACCACCAGGTCCGGCTCGAGGGCGTTGGCCGCCTCCACGGCGGCCCGGATCTCGCGCAGGCCGGTGTACCTCCCCCAATGCAAGTCGGTCAGGTGGGCAATGGACAGCCCGTCGAGGGCCGGCGGCAGGCCGGGCAGCACCACCGGGACGCGCTTGACCTGGAGCCAGCCGGGCTCCAGCACCAGGGCATAGCCCGCCGTTGCCGAGGCCGCCGCGCCCAGCGCCAGACCGGCGCCCAGGACCCACGACAAGAAGCGCCGGCGGCTGACCTCGGCCGGCGGCCGTCCTCCTGCCGATCCCTCGCCCGTCGTTGGCGACATACCCGACCGTTCTCCCTCCTGTGCCTGGTTCTCCACATGGACTGCTTTCACACCTGGTGGCCCTTCCGTGGCCGCCATTATAGCACGACCCGGCCTCCAGGGCAAACGAGCCGCACGCAGCCCGAAGGCTGCCCCACGATCATGACGCAGAACGTCATGATCGTTCATATTTATGACGTGCAATGTCGTGAATTTATGCTATAATAGGCCCATGAGTCACGTCGCAACTCGGCTGCTTTCGATCATCCTGATCCTGCAATCGCGGGGCACGCTCAAGGCCAGCGAACTGGCCGAGGAGCTGGGCGTCTCGGAGCGCACGGTGCACCGCTACATGGCCATGCTCGACGAGCTGGGCATCCCCATCTATTCGGAGCGCGGGCCCTACGGCGGCTTTTCGCTGGTCCGGGGCTACAAGCTGCCGCCCCTCATCTTTACCCCCGAGGAGGCGACGGCCCTCTACCTGGGCGCCGCCCTCGTCAGGGAGATCTGGGGCGCCTCGTACCACGACGCCGTCGTGGCGGCCACGGCCAAGCTGGACAACGTCCTGCCCGAGGACCTGTTGCAAGAGGTCGAGCAGGCGCGGCGCGGGCTGGTGGTCACCGGCTGGCTGCGGCGCGACTATGGGCCGTGGGAGCCGCTCCTGACCGAGCTGCGGCGCTCTGTGGCGCACCGCCGGCAGGTGGTGGCCGTCTACCAGTCCTTTCGCCAGGAGCTCACACGGCGCACCATCGATCCCTATGCCCTGGCCCTCCAGTGGGGCAACTGGTACCTCGTCGGCTACTGCCACCTGCGCGCCGGGCTGCGCACCTTTCGCGTCGACCGCATCCAGAAGATCGAGCCCACCGGCCAGACCTTCGAGATCCCGGCCAGCTTCTCGGCGCGCGACTACCTGCTGCGCATGGCCGACGAGCGGCCGGGCAGCTACTACCGGGTGGCGGTGCGCTTTGAAGCCGACGTGGCCCACGTGGTGCGCGAGCGCAAGGAAGAGTGGCAGCACCTGGCGGAAAACGAGGATGGCTCCGTGCTCCTCACCTTTGACGCCTCGGACCTGGCCTGGCCCTGCCGCTGGGTCATGGCCTACCAGGACCGGGCCACCGTCCTCAGCCCGCCCGAGCTGGTGGCCATGGTCCGCGACACAGCCCGTGCCATCGCCGCCCGCTACCCTGACGACGGCGACGCCTGACGCTCCGACAGCTCCCTCCCACGTCGCCAGGGGTGAGGTTTTGCCCAGGGCGCCAGTGTGTGGTATCATCCCGGCATGAAAGGGATGGAAGGCAAGGAGCCGGCGAGCACGCCGGGCCGAGGAGCGGGACGATGGATCATCCTCCTCTGCGCCGCGGCTTGCTTGATCACGGCCCTCATCGCCCATTTCGCTTTCGAGCGGCTGCCCCACCTGGAGGACGAGGTCGCCTACCTCTTTCAGGCCCGAACCCTGGCCCTCGGACGCCTGACAGTGCCCTCGCCCGAGAGCCCGGAGGCCTTCTGGACGCCGTTTGTGCTGGACCACGAAGGCCGGCGCTTTGGCAAGTACCCACCGGGCTGGCCCGCGGTCCTGTCGCTGGGGGTGCTGGCCGGGGCGCCCTGGCTGGTCAACCCGCTGCTGGCCGCCCTGTCGGTCTACCTGCTCTACCGCCTGGGCCGCAGCCTGTATGACGAGCGGGCGGGCCTGCTGGCGGGCGTGCTGGCGCTGGCCTCACCCCTCTTTCTCGTCCTGAGCGGCTCATACCTGTCCCACCTGGCCAGCCTTGCCTGGCTGCTGCTCTTTGGCCTATGGTTTCTGTGGGCTGCCCGCGGGCAAAGCCCGTGGTACGCCCTGGGCGCAGGTTTGGCCCTGGGAGCAGCCTTCCTGACCCGGTCGCTGACCGCCATCGCCTGGGCCGCTCCCCTGGGGATCTGGGCTCTGTGGCAGGTGGTGCGCCGCCAGCCGGGCTGGCCCCGCTACCTGCTGGTGGCCCTCGGCGCCGGCGTCCTGGCCGCGCTGCTGCCCCTCTACCAGTGGGCCGTCACCGGCGACCCGTGGCTCAATCCCTATCTCCTATGGTGGCCCTACGACCGCGTGGGCTTTGGGCCGGGCATCGGCGCCATGCCCGGCGGGCACTCGCCCACCTATGCCTGGATCAACCTCAAGCAGGACATGGGCCGGGCCGCCACCGACCTGCTGGGCTGGCCGGGGCTGAGCTGGCTGCCCCTCGTGGCAGGGCTGGCGCTCCGCCCCCGGCGCTCCCGCGACTGGGCGTTGCTCGCGCCCTTTGCCTGCCTCGTCGTGGCCTATCTCTTTTACTGGATCGGCTCGCCCGCCCGGCTGTGGGGGCCGCGCTACTATTTCGAGGGCTTTGCCGGGCTGTGGTTGTTGGCGGCCGTGGGGCTCCTGAAGGCCTGGGACCGGCTGGTGAGGGACCGGCCCTGGCCGCACCGCACCAGGGCCGCCCTGGCAAGTGCCCTGGCACTCATCATCGTGGCCGCGCCCCTGGCGCTGAACATGCCCGGCCGGCTGCAAGAAGCCCACGGTTTTTACGGCATCACCCGGTCGCAGCTCGAGCCCATCGAGGAGGCCGGCCTGCACGACGCCCTGGTCATCGTCTATGCCGAACGGTGGCTGGAGTACGGCGCCATGCTGGCGGGCATGAGCCCCCTCCTGGACGACGACGTGGTCTATGCCCGGGGCAGTGGTCCCGAGATCGACGCCGCGGTCATGGCCCGCTTTCCCGACCGCCAGGTCTATTACCTGCACGACGGGGAACTGTCGGCGACGCCGCCCCCCACCCAATAAACCGCGCCGTGGACGAGACCCTGGTTTGGCTGCTCGAGCCCGAGAATCCCTCGGCCCGCGCCCTGGCCCTGCAGCACCTGGCGGGCCGGCCGGCCGGTGACCGGGAGCTGGAGGCGGCACGGGCGGCCATCCCTGGCTGGGGCCCGGCCCGCGACATCCTCGCCGCCCAGTGGCCGGCCGGCTATTGGATGGCGCCCGGGGTGGGCTACAGCCCCCGGCACAAGGCGACGGTGTGGCAGGTGATCTTTTTGGCGGCCCTGGGCGCACCACGCACCGAGGCCATCGACGCCGCCTGCGCCCACGTCCTGGACCACAGCCGCCTGCCCGACGGCCGGTTCTCGGCAGGGAGGACGGCCCGGCAGGCGACGGCGGGCCTGAACGGCAACCTGCTGCGCGCCTTCGGACAACTGGGCTACGAGGACCCGCGCCTGCTGGAGACCGCCGAGGCCCTGGCCGGCGTGGTGCTGCGCCCCCGATCGCGCCGGCATGGCGGCCACGGGGCAGAGGGCCCCGGCCTCGCCGCTGCCGCCAGGTCCCTGGCGGGCCTGGCCTCCATACCCGAATCGCTGCGCTCGCCGGCAATGGTCGAGGCCATGGGCATGGCCGCCGAGTCCCTGCTGGCCGAAGGGGGTCATGCACTGCTGCAAGAAGAAAGCACCGCGTGGCAGCGCCTTGGCTTCCCGCCGGCGGACGCCCCGGACTTGCTGGAAGCCATAGAGGCCCTCGTCGAGACAGGCCACGGCGCCGACCCGCGCCTGGCCGCCGCCGTCGACCTGGTGCGCAGCAAGCGAGACCGCGATGGACGCTGGCCCCTGGAGCGGACCCCTGGCAACACCTGGGGAAGCTTCGGGCAGGTCAACCGGCCGAACAAGTGGGTTACGATTCGGGCGCTGCGCTGCCTGGCTCCCCCGCCCCCCCTTCCCGACGAGGGAAGTGAGGAGGCATCGCTCTCCTCGTAGGAGAGGACGCGACGGGCCAGGGGATGGGCCCCAAATCAGCAAGGGCCAACCAACAAGGGAGAAACCGACATGAAGATTGCAGTCCTATCGGACGTTCACGACAACATCTGGAAGCTGGAAAAGCTGCTCGCCAGCCTGGAGGCGGACGCTCTCGTCTTTTGCGGCGATTTCTGCGCGCCGTTTACCCTGGCCCAGATCGCCGAGGGCTTTGGCGGGCCGGTGCACGTGGTCTACCATGCAGCAACAACCGCCGTCGTCAGCCCTTCCGTTGTTTAGGTGCCCGGGGCAACCGCCCCTTCGGTCCCTGGAGGGCCTTGATACGCTCTACCTCTTGACGGTCAATCAGGTAGGCCCGCCCAAACCGCCGGGCTTGGATCTTGCCAGTTCGCAGCAGTTTGTAGACGTGGGCCAGGTGATAGCCCAGCTCTTGCGCTGCCTGCTCTGCCGTCAAGGGTTCGCTCATCGTTTGCCCTCACCAAAAGACTAATCACACCGAGCATTATACCCGGCCTTGCAACCCCCGTCAAGTCTGGGTCGGCCCGGTTTCACTCCCCTACAAAGAGAAACAAAGTAGAATCGCAGCGAACAAGCTAATAAGAGTAGTAACGGGTTTTGCGCTTTTGGCGGCCAGGGTGCCGGGAAAGAAGAGGGCCGCCGCTCGGGGCATCGGTTTCCACAAGGGCCAATATCATAACCTATCTTGCGCCCGCCTGTGGCCTTGACCGGGGCGACGTCGCCCGCGGCTTTGCCTGCCCAGGGGCGCCGCTGGCCAGCCGCGCCTTGCGTGCTTCCAGAATCAGCGCCAACAGCCGCTCAACCCTCGGATCTAGCTTCTCGCTCCGCGTCTCGGACATAGAAAACCCCCGTCTCTCGCTCTTCAAGGCCGTCCATCCGGAAGAGGGGCACAAACGGCGGCCAGGGCTTGACGGCCACCACGCGCCGCGCCCCCAGGTCTACCCGGATCTCTTCGAAGATGGCCCGTAGCATTTGCGCCCGGATCTCCGCCGGCGCATCCTGCCAGGCTTCGGCCAGGCCCGCGAGCGTTGCGCCCGCCTGCTCTACCCGGTCCGCGTCCGGGTCGCGCAGCCCGGCCAGCTCGCCCTGCAGCTCCGCCCGCCGGCGGTCATATTCGCCCCGGCTCAAGTCGCCGTCAACGTACACCTCGCGCAGCCGCTTTAGCTTGCCTTGCAATGCCCGGCGTTGCCGCTCCGCCTGGCCCCGGTCCGGGCGCTGGCCGTCCAGCTCGGCAAGGCGCGCCCGCCAGTCCTCGGGCAAGCACAGCCGGCTTACCAGCTCGCCGATCTGGTCGTCTAGCGGTTTGGTTTGCACCGTCCGCACACTGGAGGCGCAAGCCAGGCCGCGATAGGGCGCCGGGCAAACGAACCGCGGGATCGGTTTCCGGCCGCGGTTGACGGCCGTCTGTCCATGCAGCCGCCCGCCGCAATCGTTACAGACGGCCACGCCCGCCAGCAGATACACCCGGTCGGTGCGCCTGCCCCACGTGTTGCCGCGCCGGTGCTGGGCTCGGACCGCTTGCACCTGGTCAAACAGCTCTTGTGAGACTATGGCCTCGTGCTGTCCGGGGTACAGCTCCCCACCACCTCGCCGATGATGGCGCACCCATCCGGCATAGAACGGGTTACGCAGCAGGTAGGATATCCCCTCGCGCGTCCACTTGCTGCCACGCGCCTTGTCGCTGGGCGGGTAGCCGGCCCGGTTCACCAGGTTTGCTATCCCGGCGTCGGTGTATGCCCCGGTTGCGTAGCTCTCAAAGGCCAGGACCACGCCGGGCGCCGTCTCAGGGTCGGGCACGTCCAGGCCCTCGGCATTGCGCTTGTAGCCCCAGGGGATGATAGACGCGTTGCTCTTGCCGGCCTTGGCGCGCCCGGCCTTGCCCTTCTTTGTCTCGCGGCTCAGGTTGGCCACGTAGTATTCATTGAACGCGCCCAGCATCTGAAGGAAGAGCATCCCCTGTGGCGTGCTGTAGTCGATCTGTTCCGTAACCGACAGATAGCCCACGCCCCAGCGCCCCAGCTTACCCAGGGTTTCGAGCTGTAGGGCCAGGTTGCGATAGAAGCGGTCAAGCTGATGGGTCAAGAGGATATCGAGCCGGCCGGCTTCGCAATCGGCCAGGGCCTCGGTGAAAGCGGGCCGGTCCGTTACAGTCCCGGTGTAGCCCTCTTCGGTGTACTCGCGGATCACCGTCCAACCCCGCTCTTTGCAGAATCGGCGCATGGCCTCAAGCTGGGCGTCCAGGCTGTAGCCCTCCGCCTGCTCTTCTCGGCTCACCCGCGCATACAGCCCGGCTCGCATGGCTCCGCCTACCTGCTCCCCACCGGGGCGAAAAGACCCCCTTGAACCGTGCTGGCCAGATAGCCAACGCTCACCCGCCGGCGCCACTCTTCGAGGGGGTTTGCTCCCCATCCAGGGATCGGGATCGGGCCCGGCCGGGCGGGCGTCGCCGGCGCCTTGCGTGGCCTGCCCCGTCCTGGAGCTGGCCAGGGGTCTTCGAAGTAGAAGAGGGCGGGTTGGAAGCACGTCGCCCTGGGCAGCATGGCCACTCGCCGATCAAACTCGCCCGGGTCCAGGTCAAGCAGGGACCACAGCAGCCGGGCGCCGTTGCCGTCCAGGAAGTGCCAGGCCCCGTCGGCGAGGCTCATCCCGGGAGGATAACCCGCCGCCCGGGCGTCCCTGTAGCCGCGCGCCTGGGTCAAGGCATCCTCAAAGGCCCGGGCCAGGATGGCACAGGCGAGGGCCTGCCACGGGTCCAGGCCCTGGAAGTCAGCCGGATCCATCGTCGGTGCCGTACACCCGATCCAAAGCTGCCTGTATGTCAGCTTCGAGGGTGAGCGCCGCCGCGTCCAGGTCGGCCGCGGTCGGCTCTTCGCCGTCGACGTCGCCATAAACCCGATGCAGGCTCAGCAGAAACCGCCGCGCCATGCTGCCCCGGCTCTTGTTGCTCTTCTTAACCCTATCCTCCAGGGATAGGATCCTGGTTTTTATGCGCCCCACAGTCCGCCCCCTTCCTTTGATTCGAGGATCAATCTTTCCAGTTCGGCCAACCGCTGCGACAGGTCCAGGGCCTCGCGCAACTTCGGCCCGCCCTCCAGGATGGCCCGGGCCGCGCTCACCCGGGCACCGGTGGGCGCTTCGCCGTCACCGTGGATCTCTTCCAGGGTTGTGAGGGCCGCGCACATGGCGTTGACCACCTGCCCGGCCGCCTGGGTCAAGGCATCGTCGAGGGCCTGGCCCAGCGCCCGCCGGACGGCCGGATTGCTCAGGTAGCGGCGTGCCGTCCGCTCGGAAACCCCGGCCAGCTCTGCCGCCTCTGCTATGGTCGCGGCCGTGAGCATGGCCACCACGAACCGCTTTTGCCGGGTGCTCAGGGTGTCCTTTTCTGGCATCGTTTGGCCGCTCCTGCAATCCAGCCGTCCAGGAGCACGGCTAGAATCGAGTTACCGGGCGATCGTCGCCGGGCACCCCGGCCGAAAACGCCCGCCACAGCTCCGCCTGTTCCTCGCCAAGGGCTTTCAGCTCGGCTTTCTGCTCCGCGGCCGCCGGCGTCGCCGGGCTCAGGGCCAGCAGCTCCTGGAGGGCCTTGCCGATGGCCGTCACCTGGGCGCTGTCGTGGGGCGGGTCGTTGTCGAGGATGTCATTCAGCCGGCGCGTGCCCAGGCGCAGAATCAGCCAGGCGCCCACCTGGTCCTTGGCATCCCGGGCCGCCGCGTAAAACGCCGGGATCTCGGTTGCGGGCATCGCGTCCAGGTCCTGGGCAAGAAAGCCCTCGCGGGCCGCCGCTTCCTGCCACTGGTCCGGCGTCGATGGCCCGGCCGCCAACATGGCCCGGTGGTGCCGGGCTAGGATCTCCGCCCGGGCCGCCCCGAGGGCCGCCAACCCCTCGTCGCGATGCTTCTCGACCTGCCCCTTGAGGGCCGCCGCCAGCTCCGCTTCCCGCTCGCGGCGGGCCTGGGCGGACCACCGGGGGTCAATCGCCTGCTTTTCCTGGTCCGCCTTTTCGATGGCCCTCCGGATGGCCGCAATGCTTGACTGTGCCGTTAGTGTCATGGTACGATCCTCCTGATTCTGTGATTGTGCCCCCGCCATAGGGGGCGCTTGCTTTCCCTAACAGCCAATATCGTAACTCATTCCAGCCCCGCGAGGGCCGGAACGCCCCACCCAAAAGCTCCCTTGCTGCCCATTGCCCGTTAGTGACAAAGTGACATTTTGTCCGAAAGTTTTGTATGTGATTTCTCACGTGAGAAAAACGGGACGTTTTGTCACTTTGTCACTCTTGCGTCTCTGGAGAGTAAAAGCGGATCTCTCCGCCCTCCGCGCGCAACCTTACCCGGCCCTCTAGCGCCGCCGCTAGCAGGCTTGCGGCCACGCGGGCTTCTATCGCCCAATTGCACATTGTATCTATGTCTTCCTGGGTAACTCCCTTCGCCCCGTGCCCCCTGGCCAGGGCGAGGATTAGGGTTTCTAACTCTTCTTGGCTGAATGGCGTGTCTTGTTCGCTCACCTGTCATTCCCTCCAATGGCATTTTGTCATGCTCCCGGGTCCGTCAAGTCAAGCTGCCTTTGTGACGGATGTGACGGATGTTAACCTTTTTCCAGTTTTCTTCCCTTGTGAATTCTCACGTAAGAGAAAACCGGAAAAAGGGTCACAATAGTCACATCCGTCACACTAAATGGGCAGCTCATTCGCTTCACTCTCGGCAATGCCCAGGCTCATGTAAGCCCAGCCGGCCCGGTCCTTGTACTTGTCAAAGCCGCGTTCTGTCAGCGTTCGGCCGAATTTGTGCCCGGTCATGGGCCTTTCGCCGTTCGCTTCGGCCCACGTCTTGTAACTGGCGTAAAGCTGCCCCGCGCGTGCCGTCGCCGTGGGCGAGAGGATGCAGCACTCATCAAGCCAGGCCGCGAGCGTATCCTGCTCGGCCTGGTAAGCCTCCGTAGCCACCTTTACGGCCTCGGGCAGCCCCAGGCCGGCCCGCTGCCATTCCAGGCAACCGCGCACCGCCCAGGCCAGGATACCGGGCAGCTCCGCCCGCAACTTCTCGCCCAGGGCCTTATCCTGTTCCCCCTCGGGAATGGTCACGGCAAACGGAACAAGTCGGATGCGCCGCCAGATAGCATAGTCAGTCCCGCGGATTGCCGGCTTGTGGTTCGTCGCGAGCCATAGCTTGAACGTTGGTGCAAATTCGAAGGCTTCTTGATAGAGAAACCGGGCCGTGATTGTGTCGCCGCCCGTGAGCTGCTTCACCAGGCTTTCAGCCAACCGCTGCCCGTCTTCGGCCTCCACGGCCGTCACCAGCCGGGCACCTCGCAGGCGGGCCACGTCGTTTGATATTCCCGCGCTGCGCTTGATGAGCAGCGTTTCCGTTGGCGTCTTGGCGCCATAGTCGCCCAGCATGGCGCCCAGGGCCTCCAACAGTGTGCTTTTCCCATTGGCGCCCGTGCCGTGCAGGATAAAGAAAACCTGCTCCCCCGTCTGGCCCGTGAGGCTGTAGCCCACTGCCCGCCGCAAGAATCCGATCAACTCCCCGTCGCCGGCAAAGATGCGCTCTAGAAAGGCCGCCCAGCATGGCGCCTGGGCATCCGGATCATACTCAACCGGCGCCAGTCGGGTTAGCAGGTCTTCCCGCCGGTGTGCGCGCAGCTCCCCGGTGCGGAGGTCTATGGTCCCGTTGGCCACGTTCAAGAGCCACGGATCGGCGTCCAGGGCATCGGGCAGGATGGGGATGGGCGGCAGGGCGCGCGCATCGTCTATCATGGCCCGGCGCCGCCCTGTTGCCTCAGACTTGCCCGCCCACTTGCCCAGGGCCGCGCGTCGGTCGGGGTCGGGGGTGCTGCCGGCCGCGTGATAGATGGCCCTTACCGTCTCGTTGGCCCGCCGGTCGATCTCGCGCAGGTCGTCTTGTTTCCACCGCTGCCCATCCCACACAAGCCACCTCCCCCACGGGTCGCAGAAGCGCAGATCCCGGCCGTGCCTGCTGGCCAGGCGCTCAGCGTTGCCCAGGTCGGTAAGGGCGAAGCCGTCCACCTCGGGCGGCTCGCCCCCAAGGTGGGGGCTCTCTTCGGCCGGCTCCGCGTCGGGCACCTCGCCCGGGTATTTTTCAGGTGGGGGCTCCGCCGGCCTGGAGGTGGGGGCAGGAATAGCACGGGGCTGCTGCTCACCGGCGTCCAGGCCATTCCGGATAGCAGCCAGGCCCTCGCGCTCGCCCAAGCCAACCGCGAGGGCCACGGCCAGCAACCGGCTTTCCATGTCGCCGCGGACCAGGGCGCCGGCGCCCACGAGCTGCCCCAGGCTGAAGGCGGCCGCGTTAAGGGTGTTGTTCCGCTCCCCGACGGTCGCCGCTGCCAGTTTGCCCAGCTCGCCCTGGAGAGCTGCCCGGGCGTAGGCTTCGGCGTGGATAGGCGCGCTGGGCGAGGGCCGGGATCGTGCTCCGTTACCACCGGTCAACAGCTCGGCAAGCGCCCCCGGCAAAGGTGGGGGCGTGCAATCCGTAGGCCTCCGGCCGTCCTGCCAGGCATAGCGGGATCCATCCTCCAGGACAGACGGGGGCAAGACGATGTAGCCGCCGTCGCCGCGGACGTCGATCCCCTCCCCCAGCTTGCCGGCGGAGTTGGCGATCTTGTCGCCGTTCGCCGTGAAAACGATGTGAAGCCCGCCGCTGGGCGTCCGGCTCACGGGTGCCGCGCCGTCGTCGACGTCGCCGCATTGGTGCTTCAGGTGCTCCCAGCTCGCCGGCCCATTGCACCCATTTTTCGTGTCCAGGTCGATGGCCACCAGGCCCGAAGGGCCACAGGCCAGGCCGATATTCGCCGTAGGATGGGCCGCCCACCACCTCCGGATGGTCGCGGGGTCGGTACTCGCGTCCAGGCAGCCACGCGACCCCTTCAAGGGGATTTTGGTCCCTGGTGTCAGTGGAAAGACGGCCCATCCCATCGCAACATAGGCGAGGGCCGCGCGCTCAAGATTCCTCGGGGGCATGGTCCCCTCCCTGGCTGGGCCGCATAACCGCGCGCGCAATCGCCTGGTGCGCGAGCTGCTGCCGGCGCGCGCGTTCAAAACCGGCCAGGTCGCCGGCGCGCCTTGCATCGTTGGCCAGCACGCCGGCCCGGTGGGCGCGGGTTTGCGCCTGCCGGGCGAGGGCCGCCAGGTGGGGCGGTAGCTCGGGCGACGCGCGTTTGACACCCCCGCCCCGACGTGATACAATGAAAGGCGAGGGGAGAGGGGAAGCTGTCAGCCTCCCTCGTGAACGGCCCGGCCCACCGCTGCCAACGGTAGGCCGGGCGCTTTTTCGCCTATCTGCCATGTCGCACCCCCTAAAACCGGATCCGGGGCTTTTCGCCCTCGCCTGGTGCCTCCGACTCCTCGGGGGGCGAGTCGGTAGCCCCATCCGTTAGCAGTCCCTGCTCTTGGAGCCCTGCCCGCAAGATGTAACGCATCTGCGCCCGCGGATCCCGAAACTCAGAAGCAGCCCACGCACGCAATGCGCGGGCCTCCTCTCCTACCAGCCGAAAATGGATCAACACCTCATCATTCATGGCCACCCCCCAAAAAACAATCGAGTCAAGGTTCATGCCTTGACTCGATTCTAGCAGCTTCCGGAGCGAAAAAAAAGTGATTAATCCGGACGAATGTTTTTCTTCCCTCGGTTGGGCCGAACGGCCTTATTGAAGCTGTCGCGTGGGTCTACTAACTGATCCTTCCTGAGTCCTATCCTCTCAAGCCATTCTTCATAAACCTCAGCCCGGGGGCACTTAAGCACGTTCACCTGTTCCCAGGCCCAATCATCCACGGGGTTGCGCGGCCGCCCCTTCGCGCAGGGTTGTTTCACGCCCCCAGCTAGCCAGGCATCGGCGCGGGCGCCCCCATCCACTGTATCGAGGACGTAATGGGCGACTGCGCGCATGATCTCTGTTGGCCGGTCGGGGTCAACAAAACCATTCAGCAGGGCCATTCCCCGCCCAACCGCGTAGATTCTCACCTTCGTTGTATGGCCCACCACCGGGATCGCCGCTACATGACCGGTGTAGATTCTGCCCTTGTCGGAGTCGAAGAAGACGTCAATGCCGCTCCCTCGCTCTTCCGTCCGGCATCGGAGTAAGGTTGCATACCCGCGCACCATCCGCAAGAGATTGCCAGGCTCCACGGTCAATTTCTCACTCAGGATCAAAGGTACACTCGTGCCCGTCCACTCCCAAAACAGGTTTTCGGGATCCAAATGCTCATCCATGCCTGCCCCCTTTCACGAAAAAGCCCGCCTGTGCTTGCCAAGGCGGGCGAGACCTGCTATACTGAATCTGCCGGGGTCCTGCCCGCCCTGGCCACCGCCCCAGGTGTTACCGCACCGTGGGGCGTTCTCTTTCGCCACATTATAGCACAAGTGTTCCGTCTTGGCAAAGCAGGACCGCTCACCTTATGCCCCTCTGGCCCGTCCGGTTCTTCCGCCGCTATCCTGGCCGCCGGCGTGGGTTGTCTCCCCGCGCCGGGTCCCTCCCTGGAGGGTGTTTCTTCCCCTGGCTCCCCTGGGGCGATATTCGGTTGTAATGTGCCGTCCCTGGGGGGGCTTACGCTGCCCCTCCCGGATCCCAGGTTTCTACAATTACCAATATCATAAGCTACAGCCCGGCAAGCTCGCCTTGTACCAGCTCGAGCCGCAAGCCCAGGAAGTCACAGGGGGCCGCGTGTAGGTCCTGCTCGAGCCCCAAATATCGTTGGGTCGTCTGTATGCTGGCATGGCCCAATGACAATTGGATCTGGTCAAGGCCAGCGCCCCCCTTATGGGCCAGCTTGGCATAGGTCCGGCGCAGATCGTGGGGGGCGAGCTCGCCCCCGGTGTAGGCGCTCACGGTGTTTCGGATCGCCTGGGGGGTCATTCCTTCGCCCGCGAGCCGGCCGCCCTTGTTGACGGGCCGGAACAACCGCCCATCGTCGATACCCGCCGCTTCGGTCCAGGCATCCAGCGCCGCCTTTGCCCAGGATGGCAGGGGCACGGTCCGGGTCTTGTTGCCCTTGCCTACCAGGTCGAGGATCACCCAGCGCCCCTCTCGTTGTTGGACGTGGGCCACCTCCAACCGGGCGCACTCATCCCGACGCAAGCCGGCGCCCAACAGCACGGCCAGCAACGCCCGATCGCGCTTGCCCTTGAGGGTGGACGGATCCGGGGCGTTCAAGAGGTCTTGGGCCTGCTGCCTGGTAAGCCAGTTCCCGGACCGGCGCCCCCCGGATCTCGCACCTCGCACCCTGGCAATCCCGGCCGCGAGGGTGGGGTCAAGCAAGCCGTTGTCGGCCGCCTCGCTGGCCAGCCGGCGGACCGCCGTCAGCCGTTGGTTAATCGTCGAGGGGGCCAGGTCAAGATCCTGGAGATAGTGTTTGTAGCGTTGCACCAGGGCCTTAGAGAAGGGCAGCCGCTGGCCCTGGGGGTCGAGCTGGGCGCCGGCCCAGCTCAGGAAGTCGGTCAGGGCCTTGCCGTAGGCCCGCCGGCTGTTGTCACTTGTCAGGCCGTCGACCACCAGGCGCACAACCGGCGCCCATTCCGCGTGCCTTGAAATCGTCAATGCTGTTGTCACGTTCGCACCCCCCGCCAGTGTCCAAAGGTTAGACAATCGCCACAATACCAGTCGGCCGCCGCGTCCTGTCGCAGCTCCGCCCGGTCAAACCACTGGCCACAGCCATTGCAGATGCCCCGCGTCTGGCCCGCCGCCAGGATGGCCAGGCCGACCGCCGCCGGCTCGCTGTGCCCCTGCCCCTCGCCGATCACCTGCCCGCCGGCGTCTGTGACCACGGCCGAAAACCGCGCGCCGTGGGGGCCGGTGTTTCTCGCGATGACCACCGTCACGGCCGCCAGTTGAAAGCGATACTCTGCCACGCTCACACCTCCCATGCTTTTTGCTGCCCCGCTCATGGCTGCCCACCGGCCGGGCCGATGGGCAGCGTCAACGGGCCAGCTATCCCCCGATCACCGGCCCTGGTATGGCGTGGGCGCCCCGGCGTTCCAGGATGGCCAACAGGCCGTCAATCAGGTCCAAGAGGTGGGCCGCAAACCCTGGAGGTAGCGGGCCGATGGGCCGCCCCAGCTCGGGGCGCGTCGCCGCTTCGGTGTTCGTCTGCGTTGCGTTCATGCGTCTATCCCTCGCTTCCGTGATACAATGGAGGTGGGCCGGGCTTTCGCCTGTCCGGGTGTCAGCCCGGCCCGCCGTGGGGTNNCAAACCCCCTGCCTCTTCCCGTTACCCCTCGCGCCCGTTGCCCATGCCGCCGCCGATGTAGGGCATAAGAATCAGCGCGAGCATGATACACAGGAAGCCGAGCCCGATGGGCAGGCAGGTCGCGTCACTTCCGATGATCATGGTTTGCGTGATACCCTGCCCCACAGCACATTGCCCGCACCCCGTAGCCGTCAACAACATGGCCGCCAGCACCAAACCCAACCGTCGCTTTCTCTGCATCCGGATCACCTCCCTTCGGTTTCGTATCGCTCACCGCCAGTTGCACCCTACCACCTCCCTTCACTTTCGCTGTCCTCGCGAATGTCCCAACTCAGGGCGTCCACGTCCAGGCCGTCTCCCCCGCTGGGTATCAGCCGGGTCAACTGCTCGTTCTGCCTCAACAGGCTTTGAGAAGCCCGCCCCTGGTTTTGCAGCAGCAGCCCCTGTACCCTCGCCTGCTGCTCCAAAAAGGCCAGGTTCTCGCGAGCGTTGGCTGTAAATCGCCGCTGCTCTGCCTGGTGCTGCCGGTCGATAATCAGCAGGGCAGCCCCAAAGCCCAGGCCGGCCAGCACCAGGGTTCCCAACCCGGCCAGGATGGCGATCGCGGCCGCGTCGCCCTGCCTGGCCAGCAGGAAGAGGGCCACACCGACAAACAGCACGCCCCCCACCTTGACGCACAGGGCATAGAAGCCCCACTGCGTTACACCTTGCTTTTCCTCGTTCACTCGATATACCCCCCTTCCTGCTCTTCGAGATAGTCCAGGGCCTCGCGCAGCTCGCGGGCAAAATCCACGTGCTTCTCGTGGGCCGTCCGGCCCAAGTCCAGGTGCTCGCGGGCCTGTGCCCGCGATATGTTGTTCCAGCCGTGATACAGGTAGGTGGCCACCTTGCCCGGCGTCACCTCCACGGGCGGCCGCCCGGCTCCCCGGGCGTTAATGACCGCCGGCGTGTCCTCGGGCTCCACCTCGGGCGCGGGCACCTCGGGCACCCTGGGCAGCCGCTCCAGGTCGGCCGGTCGCACCAGGGCGAATTGTAGACGTTCCACCACGGCCCCGGCCACGTGGGCAAAGTCGCCGTGTCCCGTCAGTTTGTGGGCCTCTACCCCGGCCTGCCCCGTTAGGGTCGCGCTCACCTGGGCATTGGCCACCAGGCCAACCCACCGGTTGTTCACCAGCTTGACCAGGCCGGGCAACGTCGATTCTTTGGCGTCTTGCGTGCCGATGACCAGGTTAACCCGGTACTTGCGGCCGGTCGTCGCGATGCTCCGGGCCACCTCCAGGGCCGCCCCATCCCTGGCCAGGGCCGCTTCTGCTTCGTCGATGACCACCACCAAACGCGGGCCGTCTTTGACGTTGGCCTCTACCCGGCGGGCCAGCTCTTGCCCCGCCCAGGTGAGGGCCTGGCCGGCGCCGTGGTCGATGGGCGCCGCGAGGTGGGCGCAATTGGAGAAGTCGTCAAAGTCATGGTTTGGGTCAACGACGACGGCCGCCAGCTCCCCCGGCTGATGGGCGCAGAACAGCGCCGCGAGGATGCTCTTGACGGCCTCGCTCTTGCCGGCGTCCGTGGTGCCGAATACCCCGGCGTGGGGCGGGCTGAAAGAAAAGTCGATCTGGCGCTGCCCCTCTCCCAGGCCTACCCCCAGGCCGCGCACGTCACCCCGCGTCACGTCCAGCCAGGCCCGCTCGGCAAGCTGAAACTGGTAGGCCACCAAACCGGGATCGGCCTGTGACCGTTGGGCCAGGACCGCCGGGCACCGACAGGCCAGGGCGATAGGCTCCGCGAGGGCCAGCGCCGCGCTCAGTTTCAGCGGGTCGGCCAGTCGCACCCCCAGGGCCAGGTGCCGGGCGCCGCGCGTCACCTTGACGATCTTACCCCGGATCTGCTGCTGCCCATAGAGGGCAGCCATGATCCGGCCGTAGCGTCGCGCCGTGCTGTTCATGTTCTCCCCTTTCCCGTTACGTCTGGAGACAGGGTCAAAAGGATAAACTGCCAGGTTTTCAGCCATATTAACAGCCACCTACCCACACTCTCCCATGCGCCGCTCCCATTCCTCGCGCAACCGCCGCGCCCGCTCCAACCGCTCTCGTTCTTGCCGTTGGTGGTAAGCGTGCAGCAGAAGGGCGCGCAGGGCAACCCAGGCCAAAAACAGAATGAGGCATTGCAGAACAAAGGCCAGGATGGCAACAGTCCAATTCAGGTTGGCAATATCTATCACTGGTCACCCCTTCCGTTTCAGCCACCTAACACGCGCAGCACCAGGTCGGCCACGTCGACGCGCCCCTTCACTCGCGACCATAGGCCGCGAGGGACGCCGGACCGCTTGCCCAGGACCGGGGCCGCCCGGTCTTTCACGTCCAGGCAAAGATTGACGATCCGCTCTAGCGCCCGCTCTAGCAGGTCGATCTTGCGCCGCGCCTGCTCCAGCTCGCGCCCCATCCGGTCAAGGTCGCGCTGCAGGGCCGCGCACCGCTGGCAGCTCATAGGTCAAGCCGCCCCTGCTCTGCCCTCTCACCCAGGGCCACCGGCGCCGGCCGGATGGGCGCAAAGGTCCGGGCACAGAAAAGCAGGTGATCGCCGTTTCTGTCGCCGGCCACAAACTCCCCTTCCGGAAACCGCCGGTACACAACGTTTGTCAACCCCAGCTCCTGGGCTGCCCTGTCGCACAGCTCCGGGCGCTCCCGGTGGGGCGTGTATCGGCCCGCTCTTGTCTGTAACTGACTGCTCACCTCGCACCCCTCTTTCCTGTAGGATGCTCCCGGTCGCACACTACAGCACCTCTACCCCGTTGCCATTGCGCTTGACGCGTCCGGCCGCTTCCAGCTCGCCCACGGCGCCCACAACCCAGGACTTGGACCGGCCCACAGCGCCGGCGGCCGTGCTGTAGGATGCGCCGGGGTTCGCCTGCCAGAAGGTCACAAGATCGGTCAGGGCTTGCTCTTTTCGGCCACTCTGACCGGACAGACTTGACCGGTCACGTGACCGGGCACCCTGACCGGTCAGGTTTGACCGGTCAGGTTGTGACCGCTTCCCTTGCCGCCTGGCCCGCGCATCCGCCTTTTCAGCCGCCGTCGCCGCTTCCCGTCGCTCTTGCTGCGAGATAAGGGCCAGGTTGACGGCGCCCACCACGGCCAGCGCCGGGAAGAGGGCGGGCGCATAGACGGCCAGGCCGGGCCACACCTCCAGGAAAACCACCAGCCCCAGGGTTGCCACCAGGTAGACGGCGCCCAGGACCACGGCCACCAGGACCGGCGCCGCCGGGTCTGTCTTGCGCTTCGATGCGTTCCAGTCGGCCGCCCATAGCGCTGTGTGAACGGTTGACAGGCCCAAGGTTTCGATAATGGCGGCCACCACCACGGCAACCGCGAGGGGCAGCTCCAGGTGCTCCATAGCGGATCGGGCCACAAAATAGGCCGATGGGAACGGCGCAAGCCAGGGCGCCAGCTTGGCCACCAACTTGACCGCGCTTTTCTCAAGGTTGTTCACGTCTCGCCCCCTAAAATCCTGTAGGATGGCCCCAGAATGTCCAAAACCCGATCACGGCCCCTAGTACGCGTATTGGCCCCCAAAGCATTCTGGGGCCAAAATTAGGCCAGCCTATTCGGGGTTTTCTCCCACCTGGCACCTAAAACAGGCCGATATTTGGCCCCGGTGCCCCACTTGCGGGCCAAAAAGGCCCCTCGAAAGCGCCCGCCAAACCCCACTTGCAACGAACGAACCCGGCGCAAATTTCGCGGTCATGTTATGTTACCTTCTGCCCGATGGCGTATCTCAGGCCGTCCAGGTCTAGCGTTGCCTGGTGCTTGTACCGCCCGCGCTCCGAAAAGGCGAGCTGTCCGGCAAGGTCAAGCTCCCCATCGGCGAAGCGTTGCAGCCCATCCTGCAGGACGCAATCAATCAGACTGGCCGGGCTCAACTCCAGGGCATCGGCCACCTGGTACACCAGGTCAAGCACCTCCGGGTTAAGGCGCAAGGTCACTTTTCGGCGTTCCATGCTCACCCCCTCAGAATGGTAGGCCGTCGCCCACGACGGGGCGATACTCGGCAAAGGCGCCGTTGCCCGGCGCCGGGTCTTGCTTGGCCAGGCCGTTTTCCCGCAGCCGGGTTTGTGCCGCTTCGAGGTCGCCGTCAAAATGGGCATCGGCCAGGCCATGCAAGCCCAGGTGCCCTAGATAGCTATGCCAGCTCCGCCCGGCCATGCTCCGCCCGCATTTTGGGCAGGTCGCCGGCGGTCGCTTGCTGGCCACCGCTCGCCCGCCCAGGGGCGCCCCGATGGCCCGCCCCCTGGCCAGCGCCGCCGCACGCTCAGCTTTCGCCCGGCTGTCCATCGCTGCCCCTTTCCCATCCGGCGAGGATGGCGCGAGCTGCCGCCTCGGCCGCGCCGCTCCATTCCGGATCCTCTGGAAGAGTGGCGCCCGGGCGCTTGCCCCCCGCCGCCTCTTGCCGGTACTCGTCGGCCAGCGCGTCAATTTCGTCCTGGTCCAGGTTGGCGCCCACCAGGACGGCCAGCGAAACAAGGGCATTTTCGCCCGCCGTGTTGCCCTGGGCCGCGTAGAACGCGATTAACTCCTGCCATTCGTCGCGGTCCACAACAAACTTGCTGTAGCGAAATCCCCCCTTCGGAAAGGGGCTCACCGTGCCGCCCGTGCCGCTCGTTGCGTCCATTGCTGTTTCCCTCCCTCTGCAATGATAAGGCCCACCCCCTGCCCTGTTTGGCATTGGGTGGGCCTTTGACCGCCGGGAAACTGTGTGCTATAATCCCTGGTAGGCTCACCGCGCCGCCCGTGTCGGCTAGGTGGGTTTAGGTCCGGCGAGGTGTTTCGGACGCCTTGCCGGGCCGTCTTATTTCGGGCTTACCTGTGGCGGTTAGGGTTTACTGCTGGAAGACAATGCACGCGGTGTTCGGCAACAACGACGGCGACCGCCTGCACCTGGCCAGGGTAGCGCGCCGCCACAAGCACGTCCAGATCCACGGCGACCTGGCCGAGCTGGACATGGGCGGGCGCAGCGTGGCCGTCACCCACTATCCGGAGATTGGCCGGGCGCTGGCGCGGGGCGGCACCTACGACCTGGTGTGCTTTGGCCACAGCCACGAGCAGGTCCTGGAGCAGGAGGGACGCAGCTTGCTCCTCAACCCGGGAGAGGTGATGGGCCGCCTGGGCCCGTCCACCTATGCCCTGTACGACACAGAGACGGGGCAGGCCGAGATCGTAGAGGTCAGGTAAAACCTCCGGCGCCCNNCACCTGGCGGTGGGCGCCGGGGAGACGCGCGGGTCAGGCGGCCCAGAGAACCAGGCCCATCTCAAAGGCGGTGCCCAGGTCTTCGTGGGCGGGGACGATGCGCAGCGCGTAGCCGTGGCGCCCGCTCGTCTGGCAGGTGATGGCGCCGGCAAAGACGAACCGTCCCTTGCCCCGCGACTGGGCGATGAGCGTGGGGATTGTGCGCCCGTTGACGATGATGCCCTCGCCATCCACTGGACCATGGTACAACTGCACGGCCACGTCGGTGGGCTTGAGGGCTCCCAGGTAGACCTCGGCCAGCACCTGCAACTGGTCGCCCACCTGCAGTTCCTGGCTGCCAGCCTGCTCGGTCCAGGTGCGCTCGATGCGCACGTTCCCCCACTCCTTGCGCACGTGCTCCTTCCACGACGCCAGGGCCTTGGCGTGCTGCATGTCCTCGCCCACCATGCGCTGGCTGCGCTGCGCCGAGGGCAGGTAACACAGCTCGGTATAGTCGCGCACCATGCGGTTGGTGTTAAAGACGCCAGCGTGGTTGCGCATGGCGGCCTTCATGCGGGCGATCCAGCCCCGGGGCAGGCCGTCGCTCCCCCGCTCGTAGAATAGGGGCACGATCTCTTTTTCCAGGAGGTTGTAGAGGGCGTCGGCCTCGACCCGGTCCTGGTACTCGGCCTGGTCTTGCTCGTAATCCTCGCCGTGGCCGATGGCCCAGCCGGTTTCGGGGGTGTAGCCCTCGTCCCACCAGCCGTCGAGGACGCTGAGGTTCAGGGCGCCGTTGGCCGTGGCCTTCATGCCGCTGGTGCCGCTGGCCTCGTGGGGCCGGCGGGGCGTGTTCAGCCAGACGTCGACGCTCTGCACCAGGTAGCGGCCCACGACCATGTCATAGTCCTCGAGGAACACGATGCGGTTACGAAACTCGGGCCGGCGGGCATGATGGATGATCTGGCGGATCAACTCCTTGCCGGGATTGTCGCGAGGATGGGCCTTGCCGGCAAAGATGATCTGCACGGGGCGGTCCTTGTCACCCACGATGCGCGCCAGCCGCTCCAGGTCGTGGAACAGGAGCGAGCCGCGCTTGTAGGTGGCAAAGCGCCGGGCAAAGCCGATGGTCAGCGCCTCGGGGTCCAGCACCTGCTCCGCCTGCTGGATCTCGGACGGATGGGTGCCTCGCTGCTGCAACTGGTGGGCGAGCCTGCGCCGGGCAAAGGCCACCAGGCGCTCGCGGCGGCGCTCGTGGGTGCGCCACAGCTCCTCGTCGGGGATGCGCGCCACGCGCTGCCAGATCTCCTGCTCGGCCGGGCGCTCCACCCAGCGGGGGCCCAGGTAGCGGCTGAATAGATCTGCCATGTCACGCGAGATCCAGGAGCGCGGATGGATGCCGTTGGTAATGCCCAGGATGGGCACCTCGGCCACGGGCACCCCGGGCCAGATCTCTTGCCACATCTCCCGCGACACCTGCGCGTGGAGCTGGCTCACGCCGTTGCTGCGGTTCGCCTGGCGCAGGGCCAGGACGGCCATGCAAAAGTAGCCGTTGGGGTCATTGGGGTTCAGGCGTCCCAGGCCCAGAAACTCGTCACGCGACAGGCCCAGGCGCGGATAGTAGTGGCCAAAGTAGCGGTCCACCAGCTCGGGGTGGAACCAGTCGATGCCTGCCGGCACCGGGGTATGGGTGGTAAAGACGTGGCCCGCCGTCGCCACCTCGCGGGCCTCCTGGAACGACAGATGGCATTCTTCCATGAGAACACGGATGCGCTCCAGGGCGAGAAAGGCCGAGTGCCCCTCGTTCATGTGGCAGACGTTGGGCTCGATGCCCAGGGCCGACAGGGCGCGAATGCCGCCGATGCCCAGCATCATCTCCTGGCGGATGCGCATGTCGTCGTCGCCGCCATAGAGCTGGTCGGTGAGGTCCCGATCCTCGGGCCGATTGGCCTCGATGTTGGTGTCCAGGAGATAGAGGGGCACGCGGCCCACCTGGGCCCTCCACACCTGGGCCTTGACCGTGCGGCCGGGATATTCCACCTCGACGGTGAGGGGGGCGCCGCTCAACTGGCGCTCCAGGTTGAGGGGCAGGTTGTAGAAATCGTTGTCGGGATAGAGCTCTTGCTGCCAGCCATCAGGGTTGAGGTACTGGTGAAAGTAGCCCTGCTGGTAGAGCAGGCCCACGCCCACCAGGGGCAGGCCCAGGTCACTGGCCGACTTGAGGTGGTCGCCGGCCAGGATGCCCAGGCCGCCGGCATAGATGCCCAGGCTCTCGGTCAGGCCGAACTCGGCGGAAAAATAGGCGATGCAGGCGCCGTCGGCGCTCGCGTGGGTCTTGGCGTACCACGTGGCCGCGCTCTTCATGTAGCGATCGAACTCGCCGTAAACGCGGTCGAGATGTGCCATGAATCCGTCATCGTCGACGATCTGTTCCAGGCGTTCCTGCCGGATCGTGCCCAGCATCAGCACAGGGTTGTGCCCGGTGGACTGCCAGAGATCTGGCTCGAGGCGCTGAAACAGCTCGATGGCCTCGTGGTTCCAGGTCCACCACAGGTTGTGGGCCAATTCCCGCAGCCGCTCAAGCCTTGGCGGCAGGCAAGGCACCACCCGGAACGTATGGCTCGGACGCATCATTACCTCCGAAGACAAATTGGAGCAGGTATTGTACTGCAAAAGCGGCGAAAGCGAAAATCGGGCGCGGGGCGAGATCCCTGGCGCCGCTCAGGATGACGAGCCCGAGAAAGACTAGGGTGCCGGCTCGCAGTTATAGAGGCACCACTCGCAGCCAAAGGGCAGGGCGTTGGGGTTGTTTTGCGAAAGCACGGTGCACGTCAAAGGGCGGGCCCGGGAACAGTCCATCGTCTCTCCTGGCGGGATCTCTTTCGGGACCTCGACCACTTTTACGCCCACCCTTCGAGCCTCGTGAGCCCGCTCTGCCTGGTCGTCGGGCACGTATCGCATCTCGCAGACCTTGACGCGGGCCAGGTCGGAAAGCGGCAGACTCAACCCAAAGTTGGCCGGCTCGTAGTCGTTTCTGCCCTTGCCCTGGCAGGTTAGACCCATAGCGCGCTCCGTGTTGGTGCCCAAGTCGAGAAAGAATGACAACACGGCCTTTTCGGGGTAATAGACCTGCTGCGTCTGTTCCGGGCGACCCGGTCCGAAGGCCAACCCCTCTTCGTCCGGGGCTCTCAGTTCATACCTATCGGGGTCGGATCCAACCTGCCGCAGGTAGGAGCCGGTGTTCGGGTCAGGTGTGTAGACGCGACTGACGACGATCTGGCTGCGCTCAAAGCCGGCCCGGTCCTTGACGACGACGGTCGCACCGTTTCTCTCCACCCGGTAGGTGCCCCGGAAGGTGCCGATCACCTGGTATTTGAAGGGCAGCTCGATGGTCTCGGCGTAGGGATCGGCGTGGGCGCGCGTCGGCCGGCAGAGGGTGTAGTAACCCACCTTGCGAAAGATGTTCAAGTCGGTAGCGGTCCCCCCGGTGTAGCCGGTGATGATCACCTCCGGGCGGTCCACTCCCAGGCGCTTGGGATCCGCGAGGGGGTCCTCGTACTCGATGGCATTCACAACCTCGACCCCCAGGCCGTCCTGGCCGAGGTAGTCATAGCTCACCGGAACCAACTCGAAGGAAAAGATGGAGGGTGGGCGGCACAGGCCGGTATCATAGATCGCCGCTCCGAAGGGCCCGCCGACCACCACGCCCTCGCGTTGCACCGTGTCGTAGCGATAGACGACGAGCCACTCCAAGGCCGCTTCTTCGTCCTCGATGCGCTCGTCATCGCCGTCGGTGTCGATGCGGTAGATCATGTCCAGATCTTCGGGCAGGCCGGGGACGATCTGGGTCAGGTCGATGATCTTCTGATTGGTGACCATGCGGGCGATGGCTAACCGCGCGGGGTCCGGATCGTAATCCAGAACCCGCACGGCGAAAAAGTAGGCCAGGAGCCCGCCCACTGCCAGCCAGACCAGAAAGAGGCCCAGACGGCCAATCCCTGGCGTCGGGGACCGAAAGACCAGGTAGAACAGGACCATGAAACCCAGAGCCAGCAGCAGGATAATCAGGCCGCTCACACGATCGCCTCCCTGCGATTCAGTTCGACTTGGCGCTTGGCGTCCTCCGCCCCTTGGCCGCGCGCTTTACCTCGGCAATGGCCACCGGCGCCTCTGGAAGAAGTGCCACTGGCAGCACTTCGTCCATGCGGTCGACAAAGATGAACTTCAGGTCACGCTTGACGCGGCTCGGGATCTCGACCAGGTCCTTCTTGTTCTGCCGCGGCAGCAGCACGGTCTTGAGCCCCGCGCGGTGCGCGGCAAGCACCTTTTCCTTCAGCCCGCCGATGGCCAGCACCCGCCCGCGCAGCGTGATCTCGCCCGTCATGGCCACGTCGTGGTGGACGGGGCGCTCGATGAGCGCCGAGATGAGGGCCGTGGCCATGGTGATGCCCGCCGAGGGGCCATCCTTGGGAATGGCGCCTTCGGGCACGTGGATGTGGATGTCGAGCTTGTCGAAATCGACGTCGCCGATCATCAGCTCCGGGGCGTGGGAGCGGGCGTAGGACAGCGCCGCCTGGGCGGACTCTTGCATGACCTCGCCCAACTGCCCGGTGAGCATCAGGCTGCCCTTGCCATCCATGAGCGAGACCTCCACCGGCAGCACGTCGCCGCCGGCCTCGGTCCAGGCAATGCCCATGGCCAGGCCGATCTCGTCGGTCTTTTCGCCTTCGTCGGCCTGGAAGCGCGGCGGGCCCAGGTATTTCAGCAGCGACTGGACCGTCACGTGGCGCGGCGTAGGCTTGCCCTCGGCGATGCGACGGGCCACCTTGCGGCAGACGTTGGCGATCTCGCGCTCCAGGTTGCGCACGCCGGCCTCGTACGTGTACTCGCGGACCATGTGGCGAAGGGCCTTGTCCGAGAAGTTCAGGGCACGGTCCGGCCGATCCAGGCCGTTCTCACTCAACTGCCTGGGGATGAGGAACTGGCGGGCAATGGCCAGCTTTTCCTCTTCGATGTAGCCGGGAAACTCGATGACCTCCAGCCGGTCGCGCAGGGCCGGCGGGATGGGATCGAGGATGTTGGCCGTGGTGATAAACATCACCCGCGACAGGTCGTAGGGCACGTCCAGGTAGTGGTCGGAGAAGGCATAGTTCTGCTCCGGATCCAGGACCTCCAGCAGCGCCGCGGAGGGGTCGCCGCGAAAGTCGAGGCCCACCTTGTCGATCTCGTCAAGCATGAAGAGGGGGTTGACCGTGCCGGCAGTGCGCATGGTCTGGATGACGCGCCCCGGCAGGGCACCGATGTAGGTGCGCCGGTGGCCGCGGATTTCGGCCTCGTCGCGGATGCCGCCCAGGGAGACGCGCACGAACTTGCGGCCCAGGGCCTCGGCAATGGACCGGCCCAGGGATGTCTTGCCCGTGCCGGGCGGCCCGACAAAGCACAGGATGGGGCTGCGCGTGGAAGGCTTGCCCTCCGACAGCTTGCGCACCGCCAGGTACTCCAGGATGCGCTCCTTGGCCCGCGGCAGCCCGTAGTGGTTGGCGTCCAGGGCCTTGGCCACCTGGGCAATGTCCAGGTTGTCCGTCGTCGCCTCGGTCCAGGGCAGATCCAGGAGCCAGTCGATGTAGGTGCGAATGATGGCCGTCTCGGGCGACGCCGGCGGCATGGCCTTCAGGCGGCTCATCTCCTTGCGGGCCTTGGCCATCACCTCGTCGGGCAGCTCCGTCCGGGCGAGCTTTTCCTCCAGGTCCTGGAGTTCGGCCGTTTCGCCGTCCATCTCGCCCAGCTCGCTCTGGATGGCCCGCATCTGCTCGCGCAGGTAGAACTCGCGCTGCGAGCGGTCCACCTCTTGCTGGACCTTGTCATGGATGGTATATTCCAGCTCCAACACGTCCAGCTCGTTGGCCAGCAGGATGCTCAGGCGCTGCAGCCGCTCAGAAGGCTCCAGGAGCTCCAGCAGCTCCTGGTGATCGGGCATGTCCAGGTCGAGGAGCGAGCCGATGAGGTCCGCCAGAGGGCCGGGCTGGTCAATGTTCATGGCAGCCACGTAGGCATCGTCGGGCAGGGTGCGCGACAGGTGGACCACCTTTTCAAACAACGACAGGACGGCGCGCATGAGCGCCTCGGTGCCCAGGCTGACGTGCTGCGACTCGGGCATGGGCTGAATGCTGGCCCGAATATATGGTCTCGTCTGGCTCAGGCCGGCAATCTGCACCCGACGCCGGCCCTGTCCCAGGACGTTGGTCGTGCCATCGGGCATGCGCAGGATCCGGCCCACCACCATTTCGACGCCAACGGTGTGCAGGTCTTCCATCTCTGGATCCTGCACCTCGGGGTCGCGCTGGGCGACGACCACCACGCGGTTGTCGGTGGCCATGGCCGCCTCGACAGCCTTGATGGAACGGTCGCGGCCCACGGCCAGGGACCTCATCATGCCCGGAAAGACGACGGTATCCCGCAGCGGGAGCAGCGGGAGGTCGTCGGCAAAAACCTGGTCGCTGTCGTCGCTGAAAGCGTCCACATTCAACATGCTAAAATCAAAGTCGTAATCGTAACTCAACGCCTAATCCGCCTCCGAATCAGAGAAAAAAGTTCAAGTGAGCACAGTATAGACGATAAGACCGCCATGTGTCAAGTTGGGTCTACAGGTGGCAGTGGCAAGCCCTGCCGGGCAAACCAGGCCTCGCGGACCTCGGCGGCGACAAACACCGAGCCCGTGCAACAGATGAGGTCCCGAGGACCGGCATCCTGCAGGGCCATCTCCAGGGCGCGGGGGATAGAGTCGCTCACCTCCATCTCAAAGCCCATCTCCCCGGCCCGCTCCTGGAACCAGGCAGGGGCGGCGGCACGGGGATGGCGCGAGCGCGTGGCGATGGCCCGGCTGGCGGACGGCAAGAGCGCCCGGAACAGCTCGGGCGTGGCATGGTCGGCCGAGCCCCCCAGGAGGAGGATGAGCCGCCTGTTGGGGCAGTGTCTTTCCAGGGCCGCCATGAGCTTGCGGGCAGAGTCGCCGTTGTGGGCGCTGTCGGCGACCAGCAGGGGCTCCCGCGACAGGATCTCCAGGCGGCCGGGCCACTGGATGGCGCCCAGGCCACGGCGGAGGGCGTCGGGCGCCAGGCGCAGGCCCGCTTCCCAGATGGCGGCGACGGCCGTAGCGGCATTCACCAACTGATGCTCGCCAAGGAGAGGCATCCAGGCATCCTGCAGCGGGGGCGCCGCCCCGGCCTCGTGGCGGACCGTCAGGTGCTGCCCCTCCAGGTCAAAGGCGCCCGGCTGCCAGGTCCAGTCCCGCCCGACCAGGGAGAGGGGCGCACCCTGCTCGCGGCAGACCTCCTTGATGACCGCCAGGGCCTCGTCGGGCTGGGGCGCGCAGACGGCGGGGACCCCGGGCTTTACGATGCCCGCCTTCTCGAAGGCGATGCGGGCCAGCGTGTTGCCCAGGATGGCCACGTGGTCCAGGCTGATGGCGGTGATCACCGCGGCGCGGGGCAGGACCACGTTGGTGGCGTCCAGGCGACCCCCGAGGCCCACCTCCAGCACGGCCCACTCCACCCGCTGCTCCGCGAACCAGGCAAAGGCCAGCCCGGTCATGATCTCGAAGGTGGTGATATCGTCCACCTGGCGGACGAGGGACCGGGTGCTCTCCACCAGGCGCACGACGTCCGCCTCGGGGATCAAGGCCCCGCCAGCCTGTATCCGCTCGCGAAAGGAGTGCAGGTGGGGAGAAGTGTACAGGCCGGTCTTCAGGCCGGCGGCGCGCAGGATCGACTCGACCAGGGCCGCCGTGGATCCCTTGCCCTTGGTGCCGGCAACGTGCAGCGACGGAAATGCCTGCTGCGGATCGCCCAGCAGCGCCAAAAAGTGCCGCATACGGTCGAGGTTGTAGAACTCGGGGGCGTATGCGGCAAATCCTCTTTTTTCGTAGTCGGTGAAACTGTAGAGATAGTTGAGAGCGTCTCGATAGCCGTTGGGCTGCATTGCGTCCTGTTGTCTCCTGCAATCGGTCGGGCAGGGCTATTCTATCTCAATTGTGCGCAAATGTAAAATTGCCAAATCGCTGCGAGGATGGTATCATGGGCGTGGAGGGAACGAGAGGTTGCAGAGACGCTGGCCGCTTCACCTGGGAGTCCTGCTGGTCTATGGGCTGTTGGCCCTGGCCCTCACCTATCCCCTGGCCGCCCACCTGGGCAGCCACGTCCCGGGCAACGGCATCGACGATCCGCCCCTCACCTGGAACCTGTGGTGGGTGCGGACCGCCCTCCTGGAAAAGGGCACCAACCCCTTCCAGTGCGACTATCTCTTTTACCCCCTGGGCATCAACCTCTCCTTCTATACCCTGACGGTGCTCAACGGGCTGCTGTCCATCCCCCTCCAGGCTGTCCTGCCGCTGGTGGCGAGCAGCAACCTGCTGTTCCTGTCCTCCTTTGTCCTGGGCGGGTATGGTACGTTCCTGCTGGCCCTGGCCGTGATGCGCGAGGGAGAGGGGACCAGGCACCTGCCGGCCCTTGCCGCCGGCCTGATCTATGCCTTTTCGTCGAGCAAGCTGTTCTACGCGGCCCTGGGCCAGTGGAACATTGCCAGCTCGCAATGGATCCCCTATTATGTCCTGGCCCTGGTCCTGCTGGCCCGCCGGCCCGGCGGCCTGCGCCTGCCCTTCCTGGCCGGCCTGTTCTTGCTCCTCCAGGCCTATGCCGAGATGACCTATGCCTCTTTCCTGGTGCTCTTTACCGGGCTCTGGCTGGCCTGGAACCTGCTGCTGCCCCCGGCCGGTCCGCCGAGGCGGCGCCACGCCGCCCGGCTGGTCCTGGCCACGGGCGTGGTGGCCCTCGTATTTCTGCTGGGGATGCTCCCCCAGTTGGCGGCCATGCTGCCCGACCTACGCGCCGAAGGCGACATCTGGGGTCAGGGTGGCGGCTTTGCCGACGTCTTCTCGGCCGATCTCCTGGGATTCTTGATGCCCACGGCGCTGCATCCCTGGCTTGGCGGCCTGGGCGAGCGCCTGGCCTTTCATCGCAGCGTGGGACAACAGGTCTATCCCGGCTACGCCGTCCTGGGCCTGGCGGCTGTTGGTGCCCTGGCCTGGCGCCGGCGGCCGGCGGCCCGCTTCTGGGCGCTTTCGGCCCTGGTCTTCTGGCTGCTGACCCTGGGGCCGACTTTGCAGGTGAACGGGCGCGACACCGGCCTGCCCCTGCCCTTTGCCCTGGTGGAGCAACTGCCCTTTTTCCAGGGCAACCGCTATCCCAGCCGCTACAGCGTCATGCTCACCCTCAGCATGGCGCTGCTGGCCGCCATGGGACTGGCCTGGCTGGCGGGCCGGCTCGCCGAGGGGCGGGGGCGGGAAAGGAGGGCCGGCACCGTGCCCACCGGGGGGCGCCCCGTCTTTCGCGCCGTGGCCGCCGCCCTCGCGGCCGTCTTTGTCTTCGAGCACCTGTCGGTGCCGCTGCCCCTGTCGAATATGGCCGTGCCGGCCGTGTACGAAACCGTGGCGCGGACGATGCCCGGCGATTTCGCCCTGCTGGACCTGCCCCTGGCGTGGCGCAACGGCGCGCGGGTGACGGGCACCCAGGATCCGCTGATCATGTTCGAGCAGTACTACCAATCGGTGCACGGCAAAAGGCTTCTGGGGGGCAACACCTCGCGGAACCCGAGCCAGAAGTTCCAGTATTTCGCCGAGGCCGCCGTCATCGACACGCTCATCGCCCTGGAGACGGGACACACCGTCACGCCGGGCGACGTGGAGGCCGATGCCGCCATCGCACCCCAGGTGCTCCGCTTCTTTGACGTGCAGGCCATCGTCGTCCATCCCGAGGTCGTGGGGCCCGAGGTGGTGCCCTACCTGGAGGCCATCCTGCCCCTGGAAACCCTCTATCGCGACGAGGAGACCGTGGCCTACCGGGTCGGGCTCCCGCCGTGGCCCGAGAGCTGGACGGCCCGGGCGGGAGATCCGCTGGGGGGTCTGAGCTTTGCCGCGGGTTGGAGCCCGGCGGCGGGGGAGGTGGCCTGGGCGCAGCGGCCCGCGGTGCGGCTGCTGGTACCCTCCGGGGGCGGGCAGGTGCGCCTGAGCTTTCGCGCCTACGCGCCAGGGCCCGACCAGCGGCTGCAGGTCGAGGCCGGCGGGCAGCGCTCGGCCTGGTTGGCGCTGGCGGCTGGCTGGCAGGATTACGAGCTCGATCTGGAGCTGGGCCCGGGGCTCAACGAGGTCTGGCTGCGCTTTGACAGGCTTTACCCGGCGGCCGGCACCCGCCTTCCGGGCGCGTCGCGCGCCATTGGCACCACCAGCGTCGAATCGCCCGTGAGCCTGGCCGTGGCCAGCGCCGGGCAGGAGGTGGGCGACCTGGCCGAGATTTATGTCGAGGGCCGGGACGTGTCGCCCGGCGGGCGGGGCTATAACCTGGCGGTCATCGACCCGGCAAGCGGCAGCGTGGAGGCCACGGCGAATTTCGACACGCACCTGGACGAGGGCGCCAGCGCGGCCCTGGCGGCCTTTGTGACGCAGGTGCCGCCCGGCCGCATCGTGGCCGTGGCCGCGGCCGACGAGGCCTCGCGGCTGCTGGGCGCCGACGCTGTCGAGGCGCTGCGTGGCCTGGGCGCCGCGGGCGACCTCCGCGACAGGTTCCGCTGGGGCCATGCCTTCATCGGCGTCCAGGGCGCCGCCCCGGGCACCGCCCTCGAGGCCCTGGACTGGAAGCGCCCGGTGCGCGTCGTCGCCGGCGAGGGGGCCACCGAACCCCACCTGGCCGCGGCATTTGGCCCCCTCACCTTTGCCACCCGCGCCCCCGGGCCCTGATCTCCAATCTATCGGCCCCATTTGACAGCCCCCGGGCAAGCATCTATAATCCAACATCGAGTCAGAAACCAAGGAGTAACCGATGATCGACGTAAACGAGCTGCGCAAAGGTGTCACCTTTACCATGGACGGCGAGCTGTTCAAGGTGATCGAGTACCAACACTACAAGCCCGGACGCGGGAAGGCCGTCATCCGCACCAGGCTGCGGAACCTGCGCAGCGGCTCCACAATCGACAAGACCTTTACCTCGGGTGACCGGGTGCAGGACATTCGCCTCGATCATCAGACGGTTCAGTATCTGTACAACGACGGCGAGTTCTACTATTTCATGGACACGGAAACGTTCGAGCAGTTCCCCCTGCCCAACGCGCTCCTGGAGGACGCCCGGCCCTACCTGGTGGAGAACATGCAGATCGAGCTTTCCAGCTACGAAGGGGAAGCGCTGGACGTCGAGCTGCCCATCACCGTCGACCTGGAGGTGATTGACGCCCCGCCAGGCTTTGCCGGCGACACGGCCCAGGGAGCCACCAAGGAGATCACGCTGCAGACGGGGCACAAGGTCTTTGTCCCCCTGTTCATCTCCAAGGGCGACGTGCTGCGCATCGACACGCGAGACGGACGCTACGTGACCCGGGTGTGAGACCATGCCCCCCGGATCGACAACGAGATCAGCGAGGGCCTTCTCTTGCGAGAAGG
>MTKX01017501.1_pt1 | contig 52498 bp, 39 predicted proteins | sample 1042771 | NCBI WGS metagenome assembly MTKX01 (sample SAMN06212183, study PRJNA360534) | anaerobic digester metagenome | biome: Wastewater treatment plant; material: sludge; isolation source: anaerobic digester fed with sludge from wastewater treatment plant | place: Denmark: WWTP Randers ...
ACATGCTCCCGCCTCCCCAAGGCCGCGTGAGTTGGGTCACCCAGATTTGTGAAACGCACCCGATCACTTCCGGTTCTCTGCCTCCTTCCCCGTCCACTACGATCACATCGATGCCCAGCGCCACCTCAACAACGTCGTCTACTTCCTCTTCATGCAGCAGGCCAGGCTCGCCTACCTCCGCGAAGTCGGGCTGTGGGACGGCGTCAGCTTCGACGCCATCGGCATGATCCTGATCGAGACCAGCTGCACCTTCCGCATGCCGGCCCGCTACGGGGAAACGGTCACCGTCTGGACCCGCGTCAGCCGGCTGGGGACCAAGAGCTTTGACGTGGAGTACCGGCTCGTCACCGAGAGGGGCGATGTCGCCTTCGGCCACAGCGTCCAGGTCTGCTACGACTATGAGGGGCAGCGCACGCTGCCCATGCCTGCCGCCTGGCGGGAGGTCATTCTGGCCTTTGAGCCGGCCCTGCCTCAGGCCCCCGCGCCCTAGGGCTGCACCAGCACCTTGATCGCGCCCCCCCGCCGCCCGGAAAAGGTCTCCAGCGCCCGGTTGACCTCTCCCAGCGGGAAGCGGTGCGTGATCAGCGGCTTGACGTCCAGCCGCCCGTCGGCCATCAGCGGGATCGCCCGCTCCATGTTCCACAGCCCTTCGGCCTTGGGCCCCGTGATCGTCAAGTTCCACTGCGCGATCTTGTTGAGTGGGAGCGTCACCGGCTTCTGGTACACTCCGTTGTAAGAGATGCGCCCGTTCTTCCGGACGAGCTCCATCGCCTCCGCCGCAGCCTCGGCCTGGCCGGAGCACTCGACCACCAGGTCGGCGCCGATGCCGCCGGTCATCTCCATGACCGCCTCGAGGACGTTCACCTCTCGCACGTTGAGCGTCGTGCCGACTCCCAGCTGCCGGCCGATCGCCAACCTCTCCTCGCGCGTCCCGGTTAGTACGACTCGGCCGGCTCCCATTAGGACCGCCAGCCGCGCCGCCACCAGCCCCAGCGCCCCGGGCCCCGTCACGAGAACCGTCTCGCCTGGCCGCACCCAGCCGGCGCGCTCGTAGCCGTGCAGCGCCGTCCCGGCGATGGTGAGGATCGCCCCCTCTTCGAACGATATCGTGTCCGGAAGCTTGTGCAGCATCGAGTCGAAGCACGCTGCGTACTCCGCATAGCCGCCGTTGCTGATGAACCCCATGTGCCGGTGTCCCAGCGCCAGGTTCCCATAGTTGAGGCACGTCGTGTACAGCCCTCGCAGGCAGTTCTCGCACCTGCCGCAGCCCTTGTGCGGCTCGACGGCCACGCGGTCCCCAACCTTCAGCCGAGTCACGTCGGGCGCGGCGGCGACGACCGTCCCCGTGAACTCGTGGCCCGGGACAAAGCTCCCTACCGGCGTCAGCCCCTGCCAGCCGCGCGCAATGACCCCCGGATCGCTCCCGCAGATGGCGCAGGAATGCACCCGGACAAGCGCTTCGCCCGCTCCAATCTCCGGTACCGGCACCTCGGCAACGCGCAGGTCGCCATAATCGAACAACACGGCTGCTTTCATGGTCTTCGGAATGCTCATCGTCAGCTCCCCCTAGGCGATCACGTCAAAGACACGGACCGAGCTTCCGTTGTACAGCGGGCCGATCCTGGGCTTGAGGGCCTGGTGCTCGGGTGACGTGCGCCAGGCCGCCGCTTGCTCGACTGATTCGAAGCGGATGAGCATCATCAGCTTGGTCGGGTCATCCTGCGCGCGCAGCAGTTCGACCCGCACAAAACCGGGCATGGTGGTCATCGCCGGGCGGTACTCGCGGATGAACAGGTCGACAAACGCCTGCTCCCTGCCCGGCAGGACGTTGAACTCGACGTGGCGATCGATCATGGCAGACTTCCTTTCGGGGTTTCTGTCTCTGGAAACAAGTGAGGGGCTATCGGGGCAAGATCAGCCCCGTCGGGTCAAGTTGCCGCAGGATGCGCACCTGCTCGGCCGTCGGCGGGGTCGTCACGCCCGGCTCTGGTGCCACCAGCAGCTCAAAGCCGGAGGCCTGGAGCGCTTCCTCCACCGTCACGCCCGGGTGGACGGCGCACAGGCGCATGCGGGCCGTCTCCGGCGCAAAGTCATACAGGCCCAGTTGCGTGATCACCCGGTACGGGCCCGTGCCCACCGGCAAGCCGGCCCGCTCCCTGGCCCCCGGGCCGTCCAGGTAGCCGGGCGTCGTCAAAAAGCCGAGCGTGCGGGCAAAGCGCCGCTCATCCTGCTGCATGATGACGATCGTCTTCCACGCAAAAGACCCGATGTCGGCCGCCCCGCCCGAGCCGGGCAGCCGCACCAGGGGTCGGTCGTGCGGCCCCAGCACCGTCGTGTTCAGGTTGCCGTAGCAGTCGATCTGCGCCGCGCCCAGGAACCCATAGTCGATGTGCCCCGCCTGCCCGCTGCTCATCACGTCGTGCATGCTGCTCGCCTGGTTGGCCCGGTAGAACGTGCGCGAATCCCCGACCGAAATCGGCAGCTGCGGCACCTGCGCGCCATAGCCACCCGCCTCAAAGATCAAGAGCAGGTTTGGCGCGTGCGTCTTTTGCGCCAGCAGCCCAGCCAACAGAGGCAGCCCCGTGCCCAGGATCGCACTCTTCCGGTCCTCCAGCAGGCTCGCGGCCACCGTCACCAACAGCTCGGTCTTGGAATACCCGGCCTCTCCCATGGCTACGGCTCCATTGCTTCCAGGCGGCGCAGCGCTTCCATCCGGGCCCTCCCGCCGACGATCTCCAGGTATGCCGAAAAGTCGGGCACCCCAAAGACATACTTCTCGAAGTAGGCCTGGGCCCCCGCCTCGCTCCGGCTCACCGACCGCCACTCGGCGATGTGATCCTCGTCGAAAAAGTAGAGGTAGGGCATGTTGCACGGGTGCGACCCGTAGGGCACCTCGACGACAGCGTCCACAACGTGGAAGGGGATGCTCGTCAACCACGGCCGCTGGCGGATCGTCTCCGGATCGACGATCTGTTCGGTAGTGACGATCACACGGCGCGCAGCCCGGCTCAGCTCCAGGTCCTCGACCAAGATCCCGTCGATCTGGCAGTTGCCGTACATGTCCGCGCGCGGCACGTGCAGCAGGGCCACGTCCGGGTAGCACGCCGGCAGGAGTGCCACCGGCTTGCCGGTGAAGGGGTCCTCGATGACGACCGAACTGCTCTCCTTCAGGGTATCGGTGCCCAGCATGTGGCGCGTCGGGACAAAAGAGACGCCCATCATCGCGGCAAGAAAGCGCCACTGGAAGCCGGCGTTGCTGTTCTCCGCCACCACCCGGCACGCGCCCGACTCGACCTTCCGGCGCGAGGCGGCCGACAGCCCGCGCAGCTCATGGCCAAAGGCGTACGCCGCCTCCACCCGCGTGACACACCCCGACCCCACCAGGATGTCGCAGTCATGGACTGCCGTCTTGCCGGCCAGCGCCAGCCCCTGCTTGCGCTGCCGAACGATCTCATACACCAGTGCCATCGGCACGCGGACATGGCCAAACCCGCCCACCGCGACAAATGCGCCGTCCGGAACAAGGGTCGCCACGGCCTCCGCTGCCGTCGTTCGCTTGTCCACCAGCGCCCGCGGCTTGTTGTCGCGCACCCAGGCGCGGTTCTCGTCCGGGTCATGCCAGCCGAGGGGTTCACCACGTCCTTCGGAAAGGACTCGTGTCCTTCTCATCGACTTGCCTCTCTGCGAAGTGCTGGCCCATCCTCGCACGGAGGTGCAAATCCGTCAAGTCCGCCCGGCCCGGGCGGCGCCCATCGTCCGCCGTCCGTCCCTACCGGCTTCGCTCCCTCACCGCCGCGTGCCGTCCGGCGCGCCGCCCCGAGAACACACAATCCGCGATCGACAACCCACTCACATACGCCTCCGCGCACAGGCCGGCTGCGTTGCGGCCGGCCGCGTACAGCCCCTCAATGGCCGTGCCGTCTGCCCGCAGCACCTCTCCCGTCTCCTCGTCGACCGACAGCCCGCCCAGCGTCATCGCCGTGCACGGGACGCCGTGCGTCGCCGCGAAGGAGCAGTCCACCGCGTAAAAGGGCGCTGTGCCCTGCGGTACGCTGTGCTCCGGAGCCTTGCCCATCCTATCGGGCCGGCCGGCTGAGGCCGCGCCGTTGTACTCGCCCATCGTGCGCACCAGGCCCTCGGCCTGCACGCCGATCTTGGCGGCCAGGCCGGCCAACGTGGGTGCCCTGCGCCGTCCCAGCAGCAGCATCGGCACCATCGCCAGCATCTGCCAAGCGGCCGACTGGCGCGGCAGCAGGCGGATCGCCTCGCGATACGTGTCTCTGTCAAAGACCAACCACGCCTCGCCGCCGTGGGCGACCATCTGGTCGGCCACGGTCGCTCCATACAGCTCCTCGTTGCAGATGCGCTCTCCCTGCCGGTTCACCAGCACTCCGCGCATCAGGACCTCAGGCGGCACGTAGAATCGCCACCCGCTCAGCCGGTCCATGTGCGATGGGACCCCGCCGGCGCTCTGCCCCAGTCGGATGCCGGCACCGTCGTCGCCCACGGTGCCCAGTGGCCGGCAGCGCAAAAAAAGCGGCGCGTGTGCAGCCACCATTGTGCGGTCAAAGACAAACCCGCCGGCCGCCAGGATCACGCCCTTGTGGGCCACCGCGCGGTACGGCTGCGACAGCTGCCTGGTCATGATCCCCAGTAGGGAGGTCAGCAAGCGCGAGATCGGCGGCGCGTAGGTCGGCGCCTTGGCGTTCAGCCACGACAGGGCACCGTGGATGGCCGCCCAGGCCGAGCCCGGCGGCAGGCAGCGCCCCTCGACGCCGGCAACCCGCCCATTCTCCACGATCAGCCGCTGCACCTCGGTCTGGGTGCGCACCTCGATCCCCCGCGCGCGTGCAGCGCGTTTCAGCGCGCCAAAGAGCGCCAGCCCCGAGATGCCGCGGCCGCGTGCCCGGTGCCCCCTCGGGGCCGGCCGCGCGGCGGCACGGTAGGCGGCCACCTGCTCGTTCCCCGAAAAGTAGAGGTAGTACTTGTCGGTGGGATACGAGGTCTTGTAGGGGCACACCGTGTCGTCAAAGGGGACGCCCATCTCCTCCAGCCACGCCAGGTCGCCCCGCGAGCCCTCGCAGAAGCGTCGCAGCGCCGCTTCCGAGACGGCACCCCTCAGCTCGAGGCGGAGGTAGCGCATCATCTCCTCCGGCGAGTCCTCGTAGCCGGCCGCCTGCTGGTAGCGCGTGCCCCCGCCGGCATACACCACCCCGCCGCTCGCGGCCGTCGTTCCCCCGGCGTGAAAGCGATCCAGAAGCAGCACCGAGGCGCCATGCCCCGCCGCCTCCAGCGCGGCACAAGCCCCGGCCCCGCCAAAGCCGACCACCACGACGTCGACCTCGTCCCCCGCACCCCTGTCCCGATCCTTGGCCATTCCTCTCTCCCCCTTGAGCACGCCCTTGTCACAAGACCAGCCGGAACGCGAGTCCCAAGAAAAGGACCGACAGTATTAAACCCCCCAGCGCCCCATTCGTTGCGCTCCGCCCGCGTCCCGCCCTGCCCCTCCTCAGGGCTTGGCGCTTCGCCGCCACCTGTGCTATAGTCCCTGCCAGTGTAGGGATGCTCAGGAGGGTGCCATGCAGCGTCAGCGCGTAACTCTGTTCGGGGCGTCGGGCACGATGGGCCTGCGCGCTTTCCAGGAGCTATGGCAGAGGCAGGACGCCTACGACATCGTCCTCCTCCTCAGGCCCTCGCCGCGGAATAAGAAACGCTTCGCTCCCTACCAGGACTCCACCGTCCGGCGCGCCGGCGCTCCCTCCGGCAGCAGCCTGCGCATCGTCTGGGGCGACGCTACCAAGCCTGCCGACGTCGCCGAAGCGATCCGCGGCGCCGACTGGGTCTTGAACGCCATGGCCCTCATCTCCCCGCAGGCCGACTACCACCCCGAGCAGGCGCGGGCCGTCAACGTGGATGCGATCCGCAACATCATCCGCGCCATCGAAGCCGAGCCGGGAGGCGCGGAGCGGATCCGCCTCATCCACACTGGCTCCGTCGCCGAGACGGGCGACCGCTTGGGGCACATCCACTGGGGGCGCGTGGGCGACCCGCTAAAGCCGGGCGTCTTCGACTACTATGCCGTCACCAAGGTCGCCGGAGAGCGGGCCGTGCTCGAGTCCAACATCCGGCACTGGGCCTCGCTGCGGCTCAGCTACATCCTGCCCACCGACTTTCACGACTACCTCAGCCTCCTCGACCCCATCCTCTTCCACCTGCCCATCGCCTCCTTCATGGAGAACGTCACAGACCGCGATGCCGGCTGCGGGCTCGTCAACTGCCTTCAGCTGCCCGACGACTCCGACTTCTGGCGGCGCGCCTACAACATGGCCGGCGGGCCCGCCATGCGCTGCACCGCCTACGACTACCTTTCGGCCAATTTCCGGCTCTTGGGCCTCTCTGGCGTGGAAGCCTGCACCGAGCGCTGCTGGTTTGCGCTGCGCAACTTTCACCTCCAATACTACTACGACAGCCACGTGCTCAACGCCTACCTCCACTTCTGGCGCGACTCGATGGAGAGCTTCTGGGAGGCGCTCTACGGCGACGCCCCCGCCGCAGTCAAGGCACTCGTGCGGGCCGGCCGGTTGCCCGGTGTGCAGCGTGCCGTGGGGTGGGCCACCTATCGCGTGCTGCGGCGGCTCGCCGAACACCACAAGAACGGCCCCGCCTACTGGTACCGCACCGGGAACCGGCAGCGCCTGTCGGCCTTCTACCGGGACCAGGCCGCCTACGAGGCGATCCCCAGCTGGTGCCTGGGTATGCCCGGACAGGAGCCCGAGCCGGAGTGCGCCTTTCTCGACCATGGCTACGACGAGTCAAAGGCCCTGTTGGGGCCAAGCGACCTCCAGGGCGCGGCAGCGTTCCGGGGCGGGGCATGGCTCTCCGAGGGGTGGAACGGCGACCTCTACGAGCCGCAGCAGTGGCGCTGCGCCTTCGGGCACGAGTTCACGGCACGCCCCTACACGGTGCTCAAGGCCGGCCATTGGTGCCCCGAGTGCCTACCGCCCCCCTGGTGCTACGACGAGGAGGCGCGGCGCAACCCCTTCTTTGCCCAGGTCTGGTACCCCAACCACGATCCCTCCGAGTCCAACGTCTACCCTGCCGAGTGCATCCAGGACATAGCCGGAAGGTGACCGGCCCTCTGCGCGGCCCCTAGGGCGGGTCTCCCTGCCCGCCGGCAGGCCGGTCAGGACGCGCGGCGCCGGCTTTGGCCCCCGCTCATCCTCCCCTCCTTGCGTCCCCCGGCGGCATCTCCGCCCTCACTTGACACTGCCCTGCGGTCGTGCTATCGTTTCGTCTCACATCCGAGCTTTCTCCGGCGGGCGGGCGACGCCGACAGCGATGTGCCCGCTCTCGCGCCGGTTGGTGGTGATTCAGCGTATGGACCAGGTTGCCGGGCTCCGGTGCACCCTTTGCGGCGCGACCTACGAGCCGCGCGAGATAGACTACGTCTGCCCCAGGCATGGGGACGACGGCGTTCTGGACGTTGTCTACGACTATCGCTGCATCGCCCAGCGCACCTCGCCTGCGCGCCTCGCCACCGACCCCGACCGCTCGCTCTGGCGCTACCTCCCGCTGCTGCCGGTGGATGCGCTGCAGGCAAGCAGGCTCACCGCCGGCACCCTTCTTGCCACGGTGGGCTGGACGCCGCTCTTGCCCGCCCCGCGCCTCGCCGCGGGCCTGGGCCTGCGCAGTCTCTGGGTCAAGGACGACGGCCGCGAGCCGACAGCTTCCTTCAAGGACCGCGCCTCCGCCATCGCCGTCGCCAAGGTGCGCGAGCTCGGCCGCTCGACCGTCACGACGGCGAGCACCGGCAACGCGGCCGCCGCCCTCGCCGGGCTCTGCGCAGCGGTCCACCAACCGAATGTCATCTTCGTGCCCCGCTCCGCCCCGCCGGCCAAGATCGCCCAACTGCTCGCCTATGGCGCGCAGGTGCTCCTGGTGGACGGCACCTACGACGAGGCCTTTGAGCTCTGCCTGCGCGCGGCGCCCGAGTTCGGCTGGTACAGCCGCAGCACCGGCTACAACCCCTACATGAGCGAGGGCAAGAAGACGGTCTCCTACGAGATCTGCGAGCAGATGGCCGCCAAGCCGGGCGCCTGGACCGCGCCGGATGTCGTCCTGGTTCCGGTGGGCGACGGCTGTATCATCGGCGGCGTGCACAAGGGGTTCGCCGACCTGCTGGCGCTGGGCTGGATCGACCACATGCCGCGCCTGCTGGGCGTGCAGGCAGAGGGCAGCTCGCCGCTGGTGGATGCCTGGGAGCGGGGCCTCGAGGGCTGGCAGATGCAGCCCGTGCCGGCCCACTCGGTCGCCGACTCCATCGTGTCAGGCCTGCCGCGCGACCGGATCAAGGCGCTGCGCGCCGTCCGTAGCTCGGGCGGCGCCTTCCTGCGGGTGAGCGACGACGAGATCCTGGCCGCCATCCCCGCCCTGGCGCAGGGCTGCGGGGTCTTTTCCGAGCCGGCTGCGGCCGCCGCCTACGCCGGGCTGCTGCGCGCCGTCGAACAGGGGCTGGTGCGCAGCGGAGACTGCACGGTCCTGCTGGCGACCGGCTCGGGCTTGAAGGACGTCGCCTCGGCCGCCCGCGCGGTCGGGCAAGCGGCCGTGATCGAGCCGAGCCTGGACGCCGTGCGCGGGGCGCTGGCGAACGGTGCGCTGCACCTCCCTGGCGCGCTGCGCACTTCACGTGACTGAGTGGCCGGCTGGGACGTATTGGACAACCTGGAACCAGGAGATAGCAAGCCATGATCGATTTGACCATCCATGAGAAGCAGCTGGCGCGCACGGTGCGCCGCTGCCGCGAGCGCGGCATCGTCATCCCCACCTTTGCGCAGATGAGGGATCCCTCCCTCATCCCGGCCCAGGTAAAGGCCCGGCTGCGCGATGTCGGGCTGTGGGATGTAGATCCCGCCAACCTCTTTCGGATTACCTGGAAAAATGAGCCGGTGGCGCACGGCGGCGGGCACGGCGGTGTGAACTACCTGAAGCTGCCGCCGGCCCTGACGGGCGTCGATGCGCAGATCCTTGCCCTGGTGGGCAAGTGGTTCCCCACCGGCGCACACAAGGTCGGCGCCTCTTTCGGCTGCCTGGTCCCACGCCTGGTCACCGGCCAGTTCGACCCGACCAGCCAGAAGGCGGTCTGGCCCTCCACCGGCAACTATTGCCGTGGGGGAGCCTACGACTCGGCGCTGCTGGCCTGCGAGTCGATCGCGATCCTGCCGCAGGAGATGAGCCGCGAGCGCTTTGAGTGGCTGGCCACCGTCGCCGGGGAGGTCATCGCCACGCCGGGCTGCGAGAGCAACGTCAAGGAGATCTTCGACAAGTGCAACGAGCTGCGCGCCGCGCGTGGGGACGACATTGTCATCTTCAACCAGTTCGACGAGTTCGGCAATCACCTGTGGCATTATGATGTGACCGGCCATGCCATGCAGGAGGTGCTGGAGCGGGAGATGGGGCCGCTCGACAGCTACCGCGGTGTCGTGCTGACGACCGGCTCGGCGGGCACCATCGGCAGCGGCGACTACCTCAAAAAGCTCTTCCCGACCAGCAAGGTCGCCGCCAGCGAGGCGCTGCAGTGCCCCACGCTGCTGTTCAACGGCTTTGGCGGCCACCGGATCGAGGGCATCGGTGACAAGCACGTGCCCTGGGTCCACAACCTGCTCAACACCGACTTGGTGGTGGCGATCGACGACGAGGCATGCCTGAGCCTGGTCCGCCTCTTCAACGAGCCGGCAGGGCGCGCCTACCTGGTTCGCCGGGGCGTCCCGGAGGCGCTGGTCGGCCGGCTCGACCTGCTGGGCATCTCCGGCATCGCCAACCTCCTCTCAGCCATCAAGTTCGCCCGCTGGTACGAGCTCGGCGAGCATGACCTGGTCCTCACGGTCTTCACCGACTCGATGGAGCTCTACGGCAGCCGGCTGCGCGAGCTGCGCGAGGAGCGCGGCGACTACACGGCCATGGACGCGGCGGCCGACTATGCCCGCTGGCTCGAAGGCTGCACCGTCGACTATGTCGAGGAGCTGGACTACTGGGACCGCAAGCGCATCCACAACCTCAAATACTACACCTGGGTGGAGCAGCAGGGCAAGAGCTACCAGGAAATCCAGGCGCAGTGGTACGATCCCACCTACTGGAGTTCCATCCATGCGCAGGTAGACGAGATCGACGCGCTGATCATCCGTTTCAACGAGATGACGGGGCTGTTGGAGGAGTGACCGTGCAGAGCAAGTGGTCCAACCAGATCCAGGGCAGGGTGGAGCAGGCGCGCGACAAGATCGTGACGTTCATGCGCGACATCTGCGCGATCCCTTCGATGAATTCCGAGATCGGCCCGGTGGGCGAGCGCATCCAGGCCGAGATGAGGCGCCTTGGCTACGACGAGGTGCGCTTTGACAGCATGGGCAACACCCTCGGGCGCATCGGCCACGGGCCGAGGGTGATCGTCTACGACTCGCACATCGACACGGTGGGCATCGGCGAGCGAAGCGAGTGGCCGTGGGACCCCTTCGCCGGCAAGGTAGAAGAGGGCCGGCTCTACGCCCGCGGCGCCTGTGACGAAAAGGGCAGCACGCCCGGCATGGTGTATGGGCTGGCGATCGCGCGCGACCTGGGGTTGTTGGAGGGCTACACGGCCTACTACTTTGGCAACATGGAGGAGTGGTGCGACGGCATCGCGCCCAACGCCTTCGTGGATCTCGATCCCGGGGTGCGGCCCGACTTTGTTGTGATCGGCGAGCCGACGCGGATGGCGATCAACCGGGGGCACAAGGGGCGGATCGAGCTCAAGGTCACGGCGCCCGGCCGGTCGGCCCACGCCGCCAGCCATCACCTGGGCGACAACGCGATCTACAAGATGGTGCCAGTAATCCAGGCGGTCCGGGAGCTGGACCTGCGGCTGCGGGCGGGGCTGGGCAGCCATCCGCTGCTGGGCCACGGGTCCGTGGTGGTGACGGACGCCGCAGTGCGCACGGCGTCGCTGAATGCCGTGCCGGACCAGTGCACGATCTACCTCGACCGGCGTATCACGCTGAGCGAGCCGCACGACGAGGTGATCCGCCAGATCAGAGGCCTCATCCCCGGCTACCTGCAGCACGAGGTGCGGGTCGAGGAGCTCTTCTACGACACGCCCTCCTATACGGGCCTCGTCTTTCCCGTCGCCAAGTACTTCCCGGCCTGGGCGCTGGAGGAGATGCACCCGCTGGTGCAGGCGGGGCAGCGGGCGATCTGGGAGCTGTGGGGCGAGGAGCGGCCGCTGGGGACGTGGGAGTTCTCCACCAACGGCACCTATTGGGCAGGCAAGGCCGGCATCCCGTCGATCGGCTTTGGGCCGGGCGATGAGCTCACCGCGCACACGATGAACGAGCACGTGGTGTTGGAGGATGTCGTGCGCGCGGCGGAGTGGTATGCGTGGCTGCCGCAGGTCCTGTCCGGGCACAGCGGCTAGGGTCACTGCTGCGGCGCGGAACAGGGAAATCGCAAGACGACATAAGGAGAAAGCGAATGCAGACGAATTTGCGCGGTCGTGACTTGATCGGCGACCTGGACTTTTCCCGCGAAGAGGTCGAGACGGTGCTCGACGTGGCCTTTGACCTGAAGCGCAGGCGCGCGCTCAACGAGCCGCACGCCTACCTGCGCGACAAGGTGCTTGCTATGCTCTTCTTCTTCTCCAGCACGCGCACGCGGGGCTCGTTTGAGGCGGGTATGGCGCAGCTGGGCGGGCATGCCGCCTTTATCGAGAGCAAGACAACCCAAATCGCCCACGGCGACACGCCCAAGGAGATTGGCGAGATCTATGGGCGCTACTTTGACGGCATCGCAATCCGCCACTGTGACTGGGGGCTGGGAAACGACTATTTGAACGCGGTCGCCCGGGCCTCGCGCGTGCCGGTGCTCAACATGCAATGCGACGTGTACCACCCCTTCCAGTGCCTGGCCGACCTGATGACCATCATGGAAAAGAAGGGGCGCGACCTGCGCCGGAAAAAGATCGTAGTGTCGTGGGCCTACGCAGCCTCGTATCAGAAGCCCATCTCGGTGCCGCAGTCGCTCATCCTGCAGATGCCGCGCTTCGGACTGGACGTGGTGCTCGCGCATCCGCCAGAGTTCGAGCTGATGCCCGAGATTATGCGGCAGGCGCAGGAGCAAGCGGCCAGGTTCGGCACCGGCTTTGAGGTGGTCAGCGACCCCGACGGCATGGACAGGGCGTTCCGGGACGCCGACATCGTCTATCCCAAGTCGTGGGGGGCCCTCGTCCACACGGCCGACCCCGAGCAGGGCGCCCAGATCATCAGCCGCTATGCCCACTGGATCACCGACGAGCGCAGGATGGCCCTGGCCAAGCCCGACGCGATCTACATGCACCCGCTGCCCGCTGACCGCAACCTCGAGGTCACCGACGCGGTGCTGGACGGCCCAAGCTCGGTCGTCTACGATGAAGCCGAGAACCGCCTGCACGTGCAAAAGGCCGTGATGGCGCTGACGATGTAGGCCGCGAGGGCCGGAGGAAGCATGACATCGAAGAACAAGACGGCCGTAGTGGCGATCGGCGGCAACTCGCTGATCATGGATGCCAAGAATCCTGGCGTGCCCTCTCAGTGGGAGGCAGTGCGCGAGACCTGCCGGCACATCGCCGACATGATCGAGCGCGGCTGGGACCTCGTGATCACGCACGGCAACGGCCCGCAGGTGGGCTTCATCCTGAGGCGAAACGAGTTGGCCGAGTACGAAGTGCACCCGACGCCGCTGGACGTCATCGGCGCCGACACTCAGGGCTCGATCGGCTACATGGTCTCTCAGGCGCTCGGCAACGAGTTCCGCCGCCGTGGCCTGCGCCGGCCCATCGCCGCCCTCGTGACGCAGGTGCTGGTGGACCGCAGCGACCCTGCCTTCCACAAGCCGACGAAGGGCATCGGCGGCTTTACCACGGAGGAAAAGGCTCGCGTCTTTGAGCAGGAAGGCTGGAGCGTGATCGAGGACGCCGGGCGCGGCTGGCGGCGCGTGATCGCTTCGCCGATGCCGCTCCAGATAGTCGAGCTGGACGCCATCCGCGCGCTGATCTCGCAGGGCTTTGTCGTCATTGCAGTGGGCGGCGGGGGTGTGCCGGTGATCGACGACGGCCAGGGCGGGCTGACGGGTACCCGCGCCGTCATAGACAAGGACCGCGCGACGAGCCTGCTCGCGCAGGAGCTCAAGGTAGACCTCTTCCTGATCTCGACGGGCGTGGCGCAGGTTGCCGTCAACTACAACACGCCGGATCAGCGCTGGCTCAGCAGGATAACCGTCTCGGAGGCACGCCGCTACTTGGCGGAGAAGCAGTTCCCGGCGGGGAGCATGGGACCGAAGATAGAGGCAGTCGTGGACTTTCTCGAGGCCCATCCGGCCGGACAGGCGCTCATCACCGATCCGCCGAACATCGCGCGCGCCCTCGACGGGCAGACCGGCACCTGGCTGGTGGCCGATGGCGCATAGCTGGTGCTCCGATGGGCAAAGGTCCCCGACCAGGCCGCTCAGACGTGCGCCGCCCCTTAGCCGCCGGCCGCAGGTAATATGCCATGTGGAAGACCTATTACGCTCCCTCTAGCGTTGAACAAGCCCTGCAGCTCCTTGCGCAGCACGGCGCGGATGCGCGCATCATTGCCGGGGGCACCGACCTGTTGGTCGAGCTGCGGCGCGGCACACGGCGCCTAGCAGTCCTGATCGATGTCTCGCGCATCGGCGAGCTCGACCGCGTGCGCGTGGACAAGGGGGGGACGATCTGGCTGGGGCCGGCGGTGACGCACAACCAGGTGGTCGCGTCTCGCCTACTGCGGCGGCATGCGTTCCCGCTGGCGCTGGCGTGCTGGCAGGTAGGCACACCCCAGCTGCGCAACTGCGGGACGGTGGTCGGCAACCTGGTCACCGCCTCACCGGCCAACGACACGATCCCTGCTCTCTGGGCGCTGGATGCCTCGCTGGAGCTGAGCAGCCTTCGGGGCCGGCGCGTGGTGCCGCTCGCCGACTTCTACCAGGGCGTGCGCCGGACGGGTCTGGCCGCCGACGAGATGGTGACGGGCATTGCCTTCCCCAAGCTGGGGCCCCAGCAGCGCGGCACCTTCGCCAAGCTTGGGCTGCGCCGCACGCACGCAATCGCACTGGTGAACGTGTCTGCCGTGCTTTCGCTGGACGGCCCGGTGGTGTCGCGGGCGCGCATCACGCTGGGCAGCGTGGCGCCCACAATCCTGCGCGCAGCAGCGTCGGAAGAGGCGCTGGAGGGTAGGCCGCTCGACGAGGCGACCATCGGCGAGGCTGCCGAGCGGGCAGCGCGTGCGGCGGTACCGATCGACGACATCCGGGGCAGTGCCAACTACCGGCGCGAGATGGCCCGCGTGCTGGTGCGCCGCGCGCTGGAGGCGCTGCGGGCGGGCCGCGAGCGGGAGGGGCTGCCGCACGACCCGCCGGCGCTGGCGTTNNGGCGTGCGGCCGGGCGCCGACGCGGGTCGCCGCCCCCGCCGCTGGAGTGGAGCGGATCGAGTGCACGGTCAACGGCAAGAAAGTGGTCGTGCGCGGCGCAAGCGACAAGACGCTGCTCGCAATGCTGCGCGATGACCTCGGCCTGACGGGCACCAAGGAGGGGTGCGGCGAGGGCGAGTGCGGTGCCTGTACGGTCTGGCTGGATGGCATGGCCGTGTTCGCCTGCCTCGTTCCCGCGCCGCGTGCCCACGGTGCCGAGATTGTCACGGTGGAAGGGCTCGCCGGTGACGACCTGCACCCGGTGCAGCAGGCGTTCCTCGATGAAGGCGCCGTCCAGTGCGGCTACTGCACGCCCGGCTTTGTCATGTCGGGCGCCAAGCTCCTGGAGGAAATCCCGCACCCGTCGCGCGAGCAGATTCTCGAAGGGCTTCAGGGCAACCTGTGCCGCTGCACGGGCTACGACAAGATCGTGCGCGCGATCGAAAGGGCGGCGGAAGGAAGATGATGCGCAGCACCACTCCCCACCATGCCTCAGACCCCGGCAGCGGCCGGGAGGCCGTCGGCCGCTCGACGGAGCGCGTCGACGCGCAGCCCAAGGTCACCGGCGAGGCGCTCTACCCCGGCGACCTGTCGATGCCGGGCATGCTCTTCGGAAAAGTGCTCTTCGCCGGGCGACCCCATGCCCGCGTCTTCTCCATCGATTGCCGGGCTGCCGAGGCGCTGCCTGGCGTGGTGGTCGTGCTCACCGCGCGCGATGTGCCGGTCAACGAGTATGGGCTGCAGACCCCCGACCAGCCGGTGCTGTGCGGGCCCGGGTCGGGCAGGGAAGGGGCCGACGTGGTGCGCTGGGAGGGGGACCAGGTGGCGTTCGTCGTGGCCGAGTCCGAAGCAGCTGCTGCCCGCGCACGTGACCTTATCCAGGTCGAGTACGAGGACCTTCCCGTGGTGGCCGACCCGTTCGAGGCGCTGCGGGAGGGCGCGCCACAGCTCCATCCCGGCCGCGGGCCGAGCGCCATCCACCCCGAGTTGCAGACGGCCGGGAATCTGATCAGCCACCACCAGATCCGCAAAGGGGATATGGCGGCCGGCTGGGCGCAGGCGGACACAATCGTGGAGGGCGAGTACTTTGCCCCCGCCCAGGAGCATGCGTACCTCCAGCCCGAGGCCGGCATGGGCTACATCGACGAAGAGGGCCGGGTGACGGTGGCAGTGGGTGGGCAGTGGGTCTGGGAGGACCGGCGCCAGATCGCCCACGCGCTGGGCCTGCCCGAAGACCAGGTGCGTGTGATCTATCCCGCTATTGGGGGGGCCTTCGGCGGGCGCGAGGACATGTCTATCCAGATCCTCTTGGGGCTGGCCGCCTGGAAGCTGCGGCGACCGGTCAAGACCGTCTGGACGCGCGAAGAGTCGATCATCGGCCACTGCAAGCGCCACCCGATGACCTTGCGCGCGCGCTGGGGCGCAACCCGCGAGGGCAAGCTGGTGGCGGCCGAGGTGCGCGTCGTTGCCGACGGCGGCGCCTACTGCTACACGACCAACAAGGTGCTGGGCAACGTCACGGTGACCTGCACCGGCCCGTACGAGATCCCCAATATCACCGTCGACGTCGACGGCGTCTACACCAACAACGTGCCCAGCGGCGCCTTCCGCGGCTTCGGCGCTCCGCAGGGCATCCTGGCAGCCGAGACGCAGATGAACAGGCTGGCGGACGCGCTGGGCATCGACCCGGTCGAGCTGCGAATGAGAAACCTGCTGCGCGAGGGATCGCCGACGGCGATGGGCACGCCTTTGCCCGGTGGCGTCGGCTTGGTCGACGTGACCGAGCGGTGCGCGCTGGCGGCCGGCTGGGTGCACGATGGCTCTGGCTGGCACAGGCCGGCTGTCCCCCAGCCGGAGCTGCCCCTGCGCAGGGGGGTGGGTCTCGCGGTGGCTTTCAAGAACGTGGGTTTCTCCTTCGGCTACCAGGAGAACTGCTGGGCCAAGGTCGAGCTGTGCGGCGGCACGCAGATCGAGGAGGCTACCGTCTTCATCGGTAGCGCCGAAGTAGGACAGGGAACGCACACCGTCATCCGCCAGATGGCGGCCGACGCGTTGGGCCTGGAGACGGAGCGGGTCCGTCTGGTGGCAGCCGATACCGCCACCAGCCCGGGCAGCTCGGGCTCTGTCTCGTCCTCCCGAATGACCCTCATGGCCGGCGGCGCCCTGCGGGGGGCAGCCGAAGAAGCGCTGCGGCGCTGGCGGGAGGAGGAGCGACCCGCCGTTGCGGAGCACACCTACCTCGCGCCGCAGACGACTCCATTCGATCCAGAGACGGGCCACGGGGTGCCCAACCTCGCCTATGGCTACGTGGCGGAGGCCGTCGAGGCTGAGGTGGACACCGAGACCGGTCAGGTGCGCGTCCTGCGCGTCGTGTGCGCCGACGATGTGGGCCGGGCCGTGAATCCACAGCAGGTCACCGGCCAGATCGAGGGCGGCGTGGCGCAGGGGCTGGGCTGGGCCATCTGCGAGTCGTTCGTCACTGCCGGCGGGCACGTGTTGACGCCCAACCTCAGCACCTACCTGATCCCCACCATCGCCGATATGCCGGAGCGGATCGAGTCCATCCTCGTCGAGAACCCCGATCCCCGGGTTGCTTGGGGCATTCGCGGCATGGGCGAGATGCCCCTGATCCCCTTGGCGCCGGCGCTGATTGCCGCGCTGCACGACGCCACCGGCGCCTGGTTTGGCAGGCTTCCGCTGACCGGTGAGCGAGTCCTGGAAGGGCTGCGCAACCCGTCTCATCCGTAGTGCAGGGCCTTGTGCCCGTCGTCCATCGTCCGTCGCCCAGCGTCAATCGTCTCACCACAGGGCCTTGTGCCCGTTCCAACGCCAATAGGGGACTGCCATGCGGTGCCGGCGGCGGCAGCCCAACCGCTGCTGATGCGTTGCGCATCGCGGGCCCTTCAGGTATAATAGGCCATCTTCCTGAGCGTGGCGAGGGATGGGGAGCATGCCCGATGCAATGAGGGTTCAGCCCTTCGGTGTCCTGCTGGCGCGCATGACGGGGGAGCTTGAGCAGCGCGGCTCCCTCTTTGGCATCCCGCGCAGCCTCTTCTTCCTCCCGCAGGCCGGCAGCCCCTTCGCCGGCAGCCTCTTCGGCCACCCGCTTGCCACTCCCATCGGCCCGGCAGCCGGCCCTCATACCCAGCTTGCCCAGAACATCCTGAGCGCCTGGCTCTCGGGAGGCCGCTTCATCGAGCTCAAGACGGTGCAGGCGATGGATGCGCTCGAGATCCCGCGGCCCTGCATCGACATGGAGGACGAGGGCTACAACGTCGAGTGGTCCCAGGAGCTCAGGCTGGACGAGTCGGCCCAGGAGTACGTCAACGCCTGGGTGCTGGTCCACCTCCTGCACCGGCTGCTCGGCTTTGAGGGACCGGTCGGGACGGTTTTCAACATGTCCGTCGGCTACGACATGGCCGGCATCCTGACCCCGCCCATGCAGCGATTCATGGACCGCATGGCCGACGCCTCGGCAGAGATCGCTCCCTTGGTCGAGGCAGCGGCGCGCGCCGGGTTGCCTGCCTTCGAGACGCCCCCACCGCGCATCTGCGACTCGGTCACGCTGTCAACCATGCATGGCTGCCCCCCCGGCGAGATAGAGCAGATCGCCCGCTACCTCATCGAGGAGCGGGGCCTGCACACGATAGTAAAGCTCAACCCCACTTTGCTGGGCAGGGACGCCGTCCTGGGCATCCTCCACGACGACCTCGGCTTCCGGGAGATGGAGATCCCGGACGCCGTCTTTGAGCATGATCTGCAGTACGACCGTGCCGTTTCGATGATCCGCGCCCTCAAGCAGGTCGCGGCTGGGCGCGGCGTGACCTTTGGCGTAAAGCTCAGCAACACCCTGGGCATGCGGAACCACAAAGGCACTCTGCCCGGCGAAGAGATGTACATGTCGGGGCGCGCGCTCTATCCGATTACGGTGACTCTGTTTCAGAAGCTCGTCCGGGAGTTTGACGGCGACCTGTATGTCTCCTATGCGGGCGGCGCCGACGAGCAGAACCTTGCTGGCCTTTTGGCGTGCGGGGCATTGCCCGTCACGGCAGCGTCGGACCTCCTGAAGCCCGGCGGCTACTCGCGCACGGTCGGCTGGCTGGAGGAGCTCGGCCGGCAGATGGAGGCGAGCGGCACGCGCAGCCTGGGCGACCTGGCGCGTGACCGGCTCGGGAGCCTCGAAACGGCCGCCGCGAGGGCTCGGACGGACCCCCGTTACAAGAAGATCTTCTTTCGCTTTGGCTTGCCCAAGGTGCAATCGGCGCTCGATGCGTTCGACTGCATCGCGGCACCTTGTGTGGAGCAGTGTGCGGTCTGCCAGGATGTGCCCGAGTATGCGTGGTGCATCGCGCGCGGAGAGGGTGATCGCGCGCTCGAGATCATCCTGGCGCGGAACCCGCTGCCGGGCATCACGGGCTATGTCTGCACGCACCTGTGCGAGGCCCGCTGCACGCGCAACAACTACGACGAGCCGGTGGCGATCCGGGACCTGAAGCGCTTTGCCCAGGAATCGGCCGGCCGCCCCGTTGGGACGTCCCGCCACAGGCAGGCCGGCCCGGCTGCCAAGCGCGTCGCGATCATCGGAGGCGGCCCCTCCGGGCTGGCTGCCGCCTACTTCCTTGCGCAAAGTGGCCTCCATGCCACGATCTTCGAGGAGCGCGCTGCGCCGGGTGGCATGCCCTACCTCGCGCCCCGCTTCCGGCTGCCCATGGAGGTCGTCCGGGCGGACGTCGACCGGATCCTGGCAATGGGGGTCGAGCTCCGGCTTGGACAGCGCGTCGAGGGAGCGCCGGAGGCACTGCTGGGCCACGGATTCGACGCGGTCTACATTGCGTGCGGACTGCAGGAAGATGCCCGGCTCGAGATCGAGGGCATGGAGGGCGCGGACGTCTTTCCCGCGCTCGACCTGCTGGAAAGCGTGGCGCGCGGCGCGCCCCCCGTCCTGGGCCGGCGGGTGCTGGTCATAGGCGGGGGCAACACGGCAATGGACGCGGCCCGCACGGCCCGGCGGCTGACGGGCCACCCGGTCACTATCGTCTACCGGCGCACCCGCGCCGAGATGCCTGCCGAGGCGGAGGAGCTGCGCGACCTCTTCGACGAGGGCAACCTGCTGGTCGAGCGGGCGATGCCTCACCGGGTGATCCGGGAGGACGGGCGGATCGTGGCCCTGGAGTGTCTGCGCACCGAGCTGGGCGAGCCGGAGGCGGACGGCCGGCGGCGTGCCGTGCCGGTCGCCGGCAGCGCGTTCCGGATCGAGGCGGATGCCGTCGTGCTGGCGATTGGGCAGCAGCCGGCGTTGGACCTGCCGGCGGGGGGTGCGACCCGGCGGAGGGATGGCACGATCGTGACCGAGGACGGGGGCCTCGTGGTGCCCGGAGACCTGCCCATCTTTGCCGGCGGGGACGTGACGCGAGGGCCTGAGACCATCATCGCCGCGTGCGCCGACGGCCGGCGCGCCGCCGAGGCGATCTGCCGCCGGCTCGGCGTCGATTTCCTCCCGCCGCCCCTCCGGCCGATGCCCCTCACGGATCAAGATGTCCTGCAGCTCAAAGGTGTGCGCGCGCGCAGGGCAGCCCGGCACCGGGCCGCCGCGCTGCCGGCGGAGGACCGCGCCGGGTTCCGGTTGGTCGAAGGCACCCTGAGCAGCGAGGATGCCCGTGCCGAGGCGGAGCGCTGCTTGCAGTGCTCGACCTTCTGCGACAAGTGCGTAGAGGTGTGCCCGAACCGGGCCAACTACTCCTTTCCCGTGGAGACGGTCGAGTGGCGGTTTCCCGTGTTGGGGTACAGCGGGGGGCAGGCCGGCGTGGTGGGGCACGAGGTGTTCGCCTTGGCCCAGGCGCGGCAGATCCTGCACGTCGCCGATTTCTGCAACGCGTGCGGCAATTGCGCCACCTTCTGCGTGCACAATGGCCGGCCGTACGCCGACAAGCCCAGGCTGTTCCTGCGCCGGGCAGATTTCGAGGCCGAGGCGGACAATGCCTTTGTCTTCGACGGCGTCTCGATCTGGAGCCGGCAAGGTGGGCAGGAAGCCCGGCTGACGCCCTGCTCAGGCGGGATCGAGCTCGACCTGGCGCAGGCACGCGTCACTATGTCGCAGGGCGCGCCTGGCGGCGCCTGGCACGTAGAGGCTGTGGAGCTGAAGCGGCCGTTTGAGGGCACCCTTGCGTTGACACAAGCGGGGCCGATGCTCGTGCTCCTGACAGCACTCAACGGCCCGCTCGCTTTTCTTTCGACGGAGGACTGACGCCGGCGGCAGGAACGGCCACAAGGCCCTGCACTACCGACGACAGAGGTAGTGTAGCCCCTTGTGGGCGTTCCGGCGGCCACAAGGCCCTGTGCTACGGCCGCGGGGTGAGAGAACAGGGGCGAAAGGGGGTGATGCTGTTTCTGGGACGCAACGCACGGGAAGGACGGCGGCAGTAGACTTGATACCATCCAATACTCAAAAGAGGAGAAGTGAAGATGCTTAGCAAGGCACGATGGCTCCTGGCCATCCTGGTTGTACTGACTCTCGTGTTGGCCGCATGTGGAACGCCCGAGCCCACGCAGCCCCCGGCTGCGGAAAAGACCAAGGTCGCCTTCATCTACATCGGCCAGCCCGGTGACTTGGGCTGGACGTATGAGCATGAGCGCGGCCGGCTGGCGCTGGTCGAGGCGCTCGGCGACAAGGTAGAGACGATCACCGTTCCGGACGTGCCCGAGGGCCCCGACGCCGAGAAGACGATCCGTGACGTCGTGCAGCAGGGCGCCAAGGTCGTGTTCGCCACGAGCTTTGGATACATGGACCCCATGGAGACCGTGGCCAAGGAATTTCCCGACGTCTACTTTGAGCACTGCTCGGGGTACAAGTCCGCGCCCAACTTTGCCAACTACTTTGGGCGGATTGAGCAGCCCCGGTACCTGTCAGGCATTGTAGCCGGCAGCATGACCGAGAGCAACATCATCGGCTATGTCGCGGCCTTCTCCATCCCCGAAGTGGTGCGCGGCATCAACTCCTTCACACTGGGCGTGCGCTCCGTCAATCCCGACGCCGAGGTGCGCGTGGTTTGGACCAACACTTGGTACGACCCGGTCAAGGAGCGCGAGGCCGCGGTGGCCCTCCTGGATGCGGGGGCCGACATCATCGCCCAGCACCAGGACACCACTGAACCGCAGAAGGCAGCCCAGGAGCGGGGCAAGCTCAGCATCGGCTACGACTCGGACATGAGCAAGTTCGTCGGCGATACCGTGCTCACCAGCCCTGTCTGGAACTGGGGCACCTACTACGTGGCCACAGTCCAGGCGATCCTCGACGGCACGTGGACCACCCACTCCTACTGGGGAGGGATGAAGGACGGCGTGGTGGAGCTCGCTCCCCTGAGCGCCAAGGTGCCGGCGGATGTGGCGGCCAAGGTCGAGGCGGCCAAAGCCGAGATCCTCGCCGGTGATGGCAACGTCTTCTGCGGGCCGATCAACGACCAGACGGGTGCCGTCAAGGTGGCCGAGGGGACGTGTGTGGACGACGCCGGCCAGCTCAGCATGGACTGGCTGGTCGAAGGCGTGGTTGGAAGCATCACCCAATAGCGAGTGCCGCACTCGTGGTGTGGCGGTCCGTGCCGGCTCCGGTGCGGACCGCCTCCTGCACCCCCGGGATGCGCCGGGGAGGGAAGGATGGCCTAGAAGGTGGACCCAGGAGCTCTGGCACAGCAGCCCCTGCCGAGCTATGCCGTCCAGATGCGTGGCGTCACCAAACGCTTCCCCGGCGTGCTTGCCATCGATCGTGCCGACCTCCTGCTTGCCCGTGGGGAGGTGCTGGCCCTGTTGGGGGAGAACGGCGCCGGCAAGAGCACGCTCATGAACTGCCTGGCCGGGCTCTACCGGCCCGACGAGGGCGAGATCTACGTGCGTGGGGAGCAAGTCCATCTCTCCTCTCCGCGCGATGCGATTGTCCGGGGCCTGGGCATGGTACACCAGCACTTTATGCTGGCCGAGACGCTGACCGTGGCCGAAAACATCATCTTGGGGCTGCAGGGCGCCAGCATGGTGCTGCACCTGGGCCAGGTGCGCAAGCGGACCCAGGAGCTATCTGAGCGGTATGGGCTCAAGGTAGACCCCGACGCGCGCATCTGGCAGATCTCGGTGGGCGAGCAGCAGCGCGTCGAGATCCTCAAGCTCCTCTACCGCGGCGCCGAGGTCCTCATCCTGGATGAGCCGACGGCCGTGCTGACCCCCCAGGAGGCCGCCGACCTCTCCCGGACGCTGCGCCAGATGGTATCCGAGGGAAAGTCGGTCATCTTCATCACCCACAAGCTGGAGGAGGTGATGGAGTTTGCGGACCGGGTCACCGTGCTTAGGGCGGGGCGCGTCATCTCCACTCTGCCCATCGGACAGACGACCAAGGCGGAGCTGGCGCGCCTGATGGTGGGACGCGAAGTGCTCTTCCGGCTGGAGAAGCTCCCCCACGAGCCGGGCGATGTGGCGCTCGACGTGGAAGAGCTGGGGGCACAGAACGACAAAGGTCTGCCGGCTCTGAGAGGGGTCTCCTTTGCCATTCGCAAGGGAGAAATCCTGGGGATCGCCGGGGTAGCCGGCAACGGCCAGCGGGAGCTGGCCGAGGTGATCACCGGGCTGCGGCCTGCGACCGCGGGCCGTGTCCGGGTGTACGGGCGCGATGTCACGGGCAAGTCTCCCCTCGACCTCATCCGTGCTGGTGTCAGCCACATCCCCGGCGACCGCATCGGAATGGGGATGGTGGGGAACCTACCCGTCTCCGACAACCTTGGGATGAAGGCATACCGGACGCCTCCCCTCTCCCGCGGTGTGCTCCTGGACGGTCACGCCCTGCGGGCGTTCGCGCGGAGGCTGGTCGATGCCTTCAACATTGCGACCCCGTCTACCGAGACCGCGGCACGGCTGCTGTCAGGCGGCAACCAGCAGAAGATGGTCCTGGCCCGGGAGATCAGCGCGGGGCGCGGGATGATTGTCGCCGTCTATCCCAGCCGGGGCCTAGACGTGGGCGCCACCGAAGCAGTCCGCAAGATGCTGCTGGAGCAGCGCGACCAGGGCGCGGCCGTCCTGCTGGTCTCGGAGGACCTTGACGAGCTGTGCCAGCTCTCCGACCGAGTGGCGACCCTCTTCGAAGGCGAGATCATGGGGATTGTGCGACCCGAGGAGAGCTGCGCCGAGGAAATGGGGCTGATGATGGCAGGCGAGCGCCTCAGCGTGATGCGCGGCGATGGCGGCATCCCGGCAGCCTCAATGGAGGGGGCGCGATGATGCTGCGCTTTGAGAAACGGCTGGTCCGCTCCCGCGCGGCCGTTGCCCTCGTGCCGGTCGCCTCGTTCCTCCTTGCGCTCCTCTTCGGGGCCCTCATCCTCCTGATCTTCGGCATCGACCCCCTCGCGGCCTACGGGGGCATGGCCAGGGGCGCGCTCGGGACGAGCTATGCGCTCTCCGAGACGCTGGCCAAAGCCATCCCACTGATGCTGACCGGCCTGGGCTGTTCCATCGCCTTCCGGATGCTCTTTTGGAACATTGGGGCGGAAGGGCAGTTGATCATGGGCGGCATTGCGGCAAGCGTGGTGCCGCTGTTTCTGGCGGACCGCCTCCCCCCCGGCCTCCTGCTGCCTCTCATGGCGGTCTTCGGCATCGTGGCCGGTGCGTTCTGGGGACTCATCCCTGCCTTCCTCAAGGCATCGCTTCGCGTCAACGAGATCCTTACGACGCTGATGATGAACTACATTGCCATAGAGCTGGTGACGTTTCTCTACACCGGGCCGTGGCGTGACCCGACCGGCTTCAAGTACTCGGCCGTCTTTCCAGAGGCGGCCTGGCTGCCCAGGCTGTGGGGCCGGATGCACATCGGCATCTTCTTTGCCATTGCATCGGCGCTCCTCCTCTGGTTCCTGCTGACACGCACGCGCCTAGGCTACGAGATCCGTGTCATCGGCGAGAACCCTCGCGCTGCTCGCTATGCCGGCATCAACATCCCCCGAAACATCGTCCTGGTGATGCTCCTCTCCGGCGGTCTGGCGGGCTTGGCGGGAATGGCCGAGGCGTCGGCCATCATGCACCGGCTCGGCGATGGCCTTGCCGCTGGCTATGGCTACACGGCTATCGTCGTGGCCTGGCTGGCCTACCTCAACCCGTGGGGGGTGCTCTTTGTCGCCTTCCTGATGGCTGCTCTGCTCGTGGGGGGGGCGGCGCTCAAGAGCACGCTGGGGCTGCCGGCTGCGGTTGCCGAGATCCTACAGGGCGCCATCCTCTTCTTTGTGCTCGGCAGCTCGATCTTTGCCAACTACCGGCTGCGGCGCATCAAGCGCGAGGCAAGCATCCAGGCGGACAGCCCACCGGCCGTTGGCCCCGGCACTGATGGGCAAAGGTCTCTGACCGAGCCCGGAGCAGGCGCTCCTCCCTCCGGCACAGAAGGAGCCGGCCATGAGTGAAGCTTTGGTCGTGTCGCTCATCGCAAGGACTATCGCGGTAAGCACATCGTTGCTTCTGGCGACGCTGGGCGAGATCTACACCGAGCGCTCCGGGATCCTCAACCTCGGGGTGGAGGGGATCATGATGATGGGCGCTGCCACCGGCTTTGCCGCCTCCTACCACCTTGGGAGTGCCTGGCTGGGCCTGGCGGCAGCCATAGTGGTCGGCATGCTCCTTGCCCTGCTGCATGCCTTCCTGTCCATCACAATGCGTGCTGAGCAGGTGGTCAGCGGGCTGGCCCTCACGACCTTTGGCATCGGGCTCGCGACCTTCATGGGGCTCCGGCTCGGCCCGAACGGCCAGGCCCTGATCGGTCAACAGGCCGCCGCCTTCCAGCCCCTGGCCCTGCCCGGGCTGAGCAAGATCCCATTGCTGGGGCCCTCGCTCTTCAGTCAGAGTGTGCTGACCTACCTGCTCTATCTTCTGATCCCCCTCCTTTGGTTCTTCCTCTACCGCACGCAGCCGGGGTTGCACCTGAGGGCCGTCGGGGAAAAGCCCCAGGCCGCCGACGCCATGGGGGTGGGCGTCACACAGGTGCGTTACCTCTACACCGTGCTTGGGGGAGGCCTCATGGGAATGGCGGGTGCCTACCTGTCGCTCTCCTACTTGAAGGGCTGGCAGTTGAACATCACCGGGGGCCAGGGCTGGATCGCCATCGCGCTCGTTATCTTTGCTGCCTGGGACCCGCTGCGGGCCGTGCTCGGCGCGCTCCTCTTTGGAGGCATCGGCGCCGCCGGCTTTAGTCTGCAGTCGACCGGCACGGCCATCCCGTCCAACCTGCTGAACATGATGCCCTACATCCTGACGATCATCGTGCTCGTGCTCATCACCTGGCGCGAGTCGGTCAGCAAGCGGGTCGGTGCCCCCTCTGCCCTGGGCCTGCCCTACGTGCGCGAGGAGAAGCGATGAGGGTCACCGCCAGGTTCCTGGCGATACCGCCCGCTGCGCTCCAGGACAGCCGGTTCGAGCTCGACGTTCCCGCCGGGACGACTGCCGGAGGGCTGGTCACCCTGCTTGTCCAGGAGTACCCCGTCCTGCGTTCCTTCACCCGCTTCCTCAGCATCTCGGTGAACCGCGCCTATGTCAGCCTGCAGGCCGAGCTGCACGAAGGCGACGAGGTGGTCTTTTCGCCGCCCGTGGGCGGTGGATGAGCATGGGTGCGGCGCACCTGTCTCGGTGCGCTTCCCCTGCGTGAGCTGCCCGATGACAACACTGCTCCTAAAGAACGCCGATCTCCTGGTCACCATGGACACGGCCCGGCGCCGCATCCCCGACGGCGGCCTCTTTGTCCGGGACAACGCCGTCGAGCAGGTCGGGCCGACCTCCCAGCTTCCCGCGGAGGCCGATCGCATCATCGACGCGCGCGGCATGGTCGTCCTGCCCGGGCTGGTCAATTGCCACCATCATCTCTACCAGACCCTGACACGCGCGGTGCCGGCTGCGCAGGACGCCACCCTCTTCCGCTGGCTCAAGACCCTTTACCCGATCTGGTCGCGGCTCACGCCCGAGGCGATCCACATCAGCGCCAAGGTGGGGTTGGCCGAGCTCGTGCTTTCGGGGTGCACCACGGCCTCGGATCACCTCTACATCTACCCGAACGGCTGCCGGATAGACGACGAGATCGAAGCCGCGCGCGACGTGGGCATCCGCTTTCATGCCAGCCGCGGCTCCATGAGCCTGGGCGAGAGCAGCGGAGGCCTTCCGCCCGACCACGTAGTCGAGTCCGAGCAGCTCATCCTCAAGGAGACGCAGCGCGCCATCGAGACCTACCACGACCCCGCGCCGTTGGCCATGCTGCGCATCGCGGTCGCTCCCTGCTCGCCCTTCTCCGTCACGCCCGACCTGATGCGCGAGGCCGCCTCCCTGGCTCGCGCCTATGGCGTGCGCCTCCACACCCACCTGGCGGAGACGGCCGACGAAGAAGAGTTCTGCCTCCGCGTCTTCGGCCACCGGCCGATCGAGTATGCCGAGGCGCTCGGCTGGACCGGCGAGGACGTCTGGCACGCGCACTGCGTCCACCTGAGCGCGCCCGAAGTGGCGCTCTTTGCTCGCACCGGGACGGGGGTGGCCCACTGCCCCAGCTCCAACATGCGCCTGGCCTCGGGCATCGCTCCTGTGCGTACCTTCCTGGATGCGGGTGTGCGGGTAGGCTTGGGCGTCGACGGCTCGGCCAGCAACGACTCCTCACACATGCTCGCGGAGGCGCGCATGGCGCTGCTGCTGCAGCGCGTGTCGGGCAACCCGGCCGGCCTCTCCGCCGAGGAGGCGCTCTGGCTGGCTACCGTGGGCGGCGCGCGCGCCCTCGGGCGCGGCGACATCGGGTCCCTGGCCCCGGGCATGGCGGCCGATTTCGTCGGATTCAACCTCGAGCGCCTCGCGTATGCCGGTGCGCTGCACGACCCGATGGCGGCCCTCGTCTTTTGCACACCCCAGCAGGTCGATCTCTCGGTGATCAACGGCCGCCTGGTGGTGTCGGAAGGGCAGCTGCTGACCGTCGACCTGAAGCCGGTGATCCGCCGCCACAACCAGATCGCCCGCGACCTGGTCAACGGCGAATGAGCACCAGAGAAGGCGCAAGGGTCAAGCACTCGTTGCGAATTGTGCACTGTGCATTGCGCCTTGTGCATTGTTGAGAGGAGACCCTACATGACAGACCACCATCCTGCTCCAGGCGCTGCCGGCTGCTGGGCCATCGCCTGTGATGCCACCCTACAGGAGGTGCTCGATTCCTCCGGCTGCCCCGACCTGTTTCGGCGCACGCTGACGGGCTACCTGAGCTGGCACGTGCGCAACCGCACGACAGTCGAGCGCGTGCTCACCACCCCGAGCACGGCGCTTGCCTGGTTTGCCGCCATCCTGGCACTCGGCGCCGGCGTGCGCGTGGAGGGGCAGGGGGACCTTCCGGTCGAGGCCTTCCTGGAGCGGCGGATCAAGGGCCGGCTGGAGGCGCTGCGGATCCCGCTTCTCGAGCAGCAGGGCGCGCCACGGAAGGACACCTGCTGGGGGGAGGCACGCGTCGCCCGCACACCTTCGGACGAGCCGATCGTGTCGGCCGTCGCCGTCGTCGAGGGGGGACGGTCTGCCGTCACGCGCGCCAGGCTGGCGCTCACCGGCGTATGGCCGCGGCCGGCCGGCCTGGCGAAGGCGGCTGACCGTCTGGCGGGCGCTCCGCTGACCCTCGACGCTATCCGCGATGTCGCGTCCGCGGTCGAGGACGAGGTCGCGCCCAAAGGCGACTTTCTTGGCAGCGCAGACTACCGCCGCGCCATGGCGGGCGTGATGGCCCGGCGGGCACTCGAGGAGTGCCTGGCGGGGTACAACGCAGCCGGCACAGGGTGCGGCGCACCTCACGGGTGCGCTGAACCTGGCAACAGAACAGGGGAGGGCGGCCATGGCCGGTAAACTGGAGAGCATCACGATTACGATCAACGGCGAGCCCAGGACCTTCTCGGTCGACCGCTCCGAGATGCTTCTCGAGACCCTGCGGCGCGCTTCCTACTTTGGCGTCAAGAACGGCTGCAAGTCGGGCGATTGCGGCGCCTGCACCGTCCTGCTGGACGGCCAGCCTGTCCACAGCTGCATGACCCCCACTCTGCGCGCCAACGGCTGCACCGTTCTGACCGTGGAAGGGCTGTCTCAGGGCGGGCAGCTTCACCCCCTGCAGCAGGCGTTTATCGACTGCGGGGCGGCCCAGTGCGGCTACTGCACGCCGGGCAAGCTGCTGACGGCCAAGGCACTGCTGGACCGCAATCCCCATCCGACCGAGCAAGAGATACGCGAGGCCCTCAGCGGCGTCCTCTGCCGCTGCACCGGCTATGTCAAGATCATTCAAGCCGTGCAGCGGGCCGCCGCCGTCCTCCGCGGCGAGGAGGTGCCGCCCTTCGGCCCAGTGCATGTCAGCCTGCCGGCCGATGCATCGCCGGCCGAGGCGACGGACCGCTACCTGGAGCGAACCCACTCCGGCGAGCTCCTGGGGCCGCTGGTGATCACGCCCCCCGAGATGCCCCCGCTGCGCGTCGTCGGCCTGCCAGAGGCCAAGGTAGACGGAGTCAAGCTCGTGTCGGGCCGCCCTGCCTTCACCGACGACATCAAGGTCGAGGGGATGCTCTACGGCGAGCTGCTCACGAGTCCTCATGCCCATGCGCGGATCAAGCGCATCGACGCGGCTCGTGCGCGTGCCCTGCCGGGCGTGCATGCCGTGCTCACGCACGAGGACCTGCCCCGCATCAAGTACGCGACCGGTGGGCAGAGTTACCCCAACCCGCCTCCGCTCGATCAGGTCAGCCTGGACAACAAAGTGCGCCACGTGGGCGACCGCGTGGCGATTGCCGCCGCCGAGACGCCCGAGCTGGCCCGCCAGGCGCTGCGCCTGATCGAGATCGAGTGGGAGATCCTGCCCCACGTCCTCGACCCGGAAGAGGCCATGCGCGACGGCGCGCCCGTCATCCACGACGAGCCCGATACCGAGGGCATCTACGATGCCGCGCACAACATCGTCCACCACATACAAGCCGAAGGGGGCGACCGGGCAGCGCAGTGGGCGCGGGCCGACTATGTCTTTGAAGGGGAGTACCGCACCCCCCAACAGCAGCAGTGCCACATTGAGCCCCACGTGTGCATCACCCATTGGGATGAGAACCACCGCCTGGTGGTCCGTTCCAGCACGCAGGTCCCTTTCCACGTCCGGCGCATGCTGGCGCCCCTGGTCGGCCTCCCGGTCAAGCAGATCCGAGTCATCAAGCCGCGCATCGGCGGGGGATTTGGCAACAAGCAGGAGATGCTCCTGGAAGACTTGTGCGCGTACCTGACGCTCGCCACCGGCCGGCCGGTGCGCATGGAGTACAGCCGCCAGCAGGAGTTCACCTCCTCGCGCAGCCGCCATCCCCAGGTCCAGCGCTACAAGATCGGCGTCACGCGCGACATGGAGATCGTCGCCGTCGAGCTCTACCTGATCGGCGACACCTGCGCGTACGGCACCCACGGCCTCACGGTGCAGATGGTGGGCGGTCAGAAGGCGCTCACCCTGTACAACGCCCCCTACAACAAGTTCGTGTGCGACGTGGTCTACACCAACAAGCCCACCCCCGGCGCCTTCCGCGGCTATGGGGCCATGCAGTGCTACTTTGGCCTGGAGACGCTCATCAACGAGATCGCGGACCAAATGGGCTGGGACGTCGTCGAGCTCAAGCGCCGCAACTGGATCAAGCTGGGCGACGAGCTGCGCATTGCCAAGGCGCTCGGCGAGGGCCGCGAGGGGTTCGAGCAGCACATCCGCTCGACCGGACTGGAGCAGTGCGTGCAGGCCGGCATTGCTGCCACCGATTGGTACACGAAGCGGGCAGGACCGCAGGAGCGCCCCACCGGCTCCATCCGCCGTGGGATCGGCATGGCCGTCATGCTCCACGGGAGCGGCATTGCCGGCCTCGACATGGCGGCCGCCACCATCAAGATGAACGACGACGGCTCCTTCAACCTCCTCGTGGGCGCAACCGACCTCGGGACCGGCTCCGACACGATCCTTGCGCAGATGGCTGCCGAGGTGCTGGGCGTGCCCCTCGACGACATCCTCGTCTACTCCTCCGACACCGACTTCACCCCCTTCGACAAGGGGGCGTACGCCTCCTCCACGACCTACATCAGCGGCGGGGCCGTGCGCCGCACCGCGCTCGCCGTTGCCGAGCAGATCAAGGCGCACGCGGCTGCCATGCTCGGCCTCGACGGCACCGGCGGGATGGAGCTCCGCGACCGGCAGGTCTTCACAGCCGACGGGAGGTCGCTCACCCTCGCTGCAGTGGCCCTCAGCAGCCTCCACCAGCAGGACCAGCACCAAATCGCCGCCACCGAGTCCAACATGAGCTACGAGTGTCCTCCGCCCTTTGCCGCCCAGTTCGTCGAGGTGGCCGTCGACACCGATACGGGCCAGGTGACCGTCGAGCGGATCGTGATGGCCGTCGACTGCGGGCGGGTCATCAACCCCCTCACGGCCTCCGGACAGGTGGAGGGAGGCCTCCAGCAGGTGCTGGGTTTTGCCCACTGCGAGGAGATGCTCTACGACGAGCAGGGGCGGATGGTCAACCCCCGCTTCGGCCCCTACCACGTCTACAAGGCCAACGAGATGCCGCAATTGGACATCATCTTCGTCCAGACCGACGAGCCGAGCGGGCCCTTTGGCGCCAAGTCGGTGTCCGAGATCCCGATGGACGGCTTTGCACCGGCCCTGGCCGATGCCATTCACGACGCCACGGGGGTATGGCTGCACGACCTGCCCTTTACCCCCGAGAAGGTATGGAGGGCCCTGCATGATCGAGTTCTTTGATACCGGACTTGCCGACCTGGACCCCGCCGTAGCCCGCCTGATCGACTACGAGGCGGAGCGGCAGGCGCGCAAGCTGATCCTCATCCCCTCTGAGAGCCAGGCGCCGCTCGCCGTCCGCGAGGCGTTGGGCTCGGTCTTTCAGAACATCTATGCGGAGGGATATCCTGACCCGGACCTGCACGGTCTCTCGCAGGAGGCCATCCTGGACTATGATACCCAGCTCGCCCACTACCGGCGCCATGGGGACCTCCGCTACTACAAAGGCGTCGAGTACGTCGACGTCTTGGAGATGCTCGCCCGCCGTCGGGCAGCGGAGGCGTTTGCCGCCAACAAGGTCACGCCCGGCGAGATCTATGCCAATGTTCAACCCCTCTCCGGCTCACCCGCCAACAGCGCCGTCTATGCGGCCCTGGTCCCGCCCGGCAGCACCGTGATGGGCATGAGCCTCCTGCATGGCGGGCACCTGACCCACGGCAGCCCGGCCAACCGCTCGGGCAAGCTCTACCAGATCGTGTCGTACGGCATCGATCCCAAGACGGAGCGGCTCGACTATGACGCGATCGAGGCACTGGCCAAGCAGTCCAAGCCCAAGATGATCATCGCCGGCTTCACCTCCTACCCCTGGTCGCCCGACTGGGCGCGCTTCCGGCGCATCGCCGACTCGGTAGGGGCCTACCTGCTGGCGGACATCTCCCACACCTCGGGCATGGTCGCCGCCGGCGTGGTGCCGAGCCCGGTCGGCCACGCGCACGTGATCAGCTTCACCACGCACAAGAGCCTGTATGGCCCGCGCGGTGCCTGCATCCTCACCACCGACAAAAAGCTCGCCGAGAGAGTGGATGCGGCCGTCTTCCCCGGCGAGCAGGGGGGACCCCACGTGCACGCCATCGCCGGCATGGCAGTCGCATTCGGCCTCGCCGGCACGCCCGAGTTCCGGGCGCTCCAGCAGCAGGTGGTCGACAACGCCGCCCACCTGGCCAAAGAGCTGCAGCGCCTTGGGCTGCGCATTCCCTACGGCGGCACCGACACCCACCTGCTGCTGATCGACTGCAAGTCGGTGCGCAGCGGCTGGGGGGTGAGCCCGGATGCCAAGCGGGGTACGCCGCTCATGGGCGATTCGGCCGCGCGCATCCTGGACCTGGCCGGCATCGTGCTCAACCGCAACACGATCCCCGGCGACCGCAGCGCAGCCGTGCCGTCCGGCGTCCGCCTGGGTACGCCCTGGATCACCCAGCGCGGGGCGAAGCTGCCCGAGATCGAGCGGCTCGCCGGCATCATCGCCCGCGTGCTCCGGGCGACGGAGCCCTACGCCTTTGCCGGCCGCCGCGGCCCCGTCTACCGGGCCAAGATCCCCTTCGATCTGCTGGAGGAGGCCAAGTGGGATGTAGTCCAGCTCGCCTGCTCCATGGACCTCGCCTGCGACTACAGCCCCAGCGGCTACCCCCACCACTACTTCATGTTCAAACCGTCCTCCGATCTGGGCGGTGAGCACGACGTCATCGAGATTGCCGGCTTTCACGCGCGCGGCTTCAGCAACGTCGCCATGACCAACGATGTCTACGCGCTCGAGGCAGGCGGCTGCCAGCCCACCTGGATCCTGGAGCCGAACGGCAGCCTGATGAGCCCGGCAGTGCTCAGGCGCCCCGGGCAGGCCACCGACCTGCTGCAGCTCTTGGTGCCCAAGGAAAGGGAGCCCCGGGTCGCCCATTGGCTGCGCTCCCTTTCGGATGGCTATGTCCACATGGACGAGGAGGACATCTACGCGCTCGCTCCGGGGCCGGTCATCGTGCGCCGGCTCAGCCACCGGTTGGCCGACCAGTGGGCGGAGCCTCTGCCGCTGGTTGAGACGTTTGACGACGAGACCGTGGGTTGGGCGTTCCACAAGCCCTACTGGATCGGCCAGAAGGCGCGCGCCGGTGCGCCGGGTGGTCTTCAGAGCCTGCCCGCCTTCGCCTGGGCCGAACCGGCTGAGGAGGGCGAGGGGGCACAGCCCGAAAAGCAGACGACGCTCTACGAGACGCACGTGGCTGCCGGGGCCAGGATGGTCCCCTTCGCCGGCTGGGCCATGCCGCTTCAATACAGCTCCGTCCAGGAGGAGCACCTGGCTGTGCGCCAGGCGGCCGGCCTCTTCGACGTCGGGCACATGGGCCTGCTCGAGTTCACCGGCGAGAACGTGCACCTCTTCCTGACCACCGTCACCACCAACGACGTCACGCTCCTGGGCAAGGGAGAGGCGCACTACTCCTTCCTCCTCGATGCCGGGGGCCACATCGTCGACGACGTCTACGTCTACCGGCTCGAGCCTGACCATTACTGGATGGTGGTCAATGCATCCAACAACGACAAAGCCATCGCGTGGCTGACGGCCGTCCAGGAAGGACGAGTGCAGATCGACGAGCGCCGGCCCTGGTCCCATGCCCTCGGCACGCGCGGGGTCGTGATCCGCGACATGCGCGACCCGTCACGGGGAAGCGGCATGCGCATGCAGCTCGCGCTCCAGGGCCCCCGCTCGCGCGACATCCTCCTGGCGATGCTCCCTCCGCGCGATCCGCTGCGCGAGCGCCTTCTCGATCTCAAGCGCAACCAGATCATGCGCGGCCGTCTGGCGGGCTACGACCTCTACCTGTCGCGCACCGGCTACACCGGCGAGCCCATGGCGTTCGAGATCTTTGTCCACCCAGCGGCCGCCGCCGCTTTCTGGCAGGCGCTCGTCGAGGCGGGCGAGCCCTTCGGCCTGCGCCCCTGCGGGCTGGCCGCGCGCGACAGCCTGCGCATCGAGGCCGGCCTGCCGCTCTATGGGCACGAGCTCGCCGGCCCACTCGACCTCAACCCGTCCGATGCCGGCTTTGCTCCCTACGCCAAGCTCTACAAGCCCTTCTTCATCGGCAAGCCCAGCTACCTGGCCCGCGAGAAGGACCGCGACATGCGTCTCATCCGCTTCCGGTTCGACGAGGAGCGGGCCCGCATGCCGCGCCAGGGCGACGTGGTCGTCAGCCGGAAAGGGCGCGTCGTCGGCTCGGTGACCAGCTGCTCCATCGACAGCGAAGGGCGCCTCACCGGCCTCGCCTACGTTCAAAAGGCCTACGCCGCGGTGGGCGAGCGGCTGGGCGTCTTCCAGCTGGAGAACCGCGCCTGGGCCTCCAAGCCCCTTTCAGGGCTGAGGACCGGTGACCAGGTCCAGCTTCATGACGACATAACGGTAATCAAGCGCTTTCTCAACAAGCAGTAGTCCCTGCCCTTGGTGCGCTGCACCTGGGATGCCCGCGCGGTGCGGTGCACCTGCGATGCCCGCACGGTGCGGTGCACCTGCCCTTGGTGAGCTGCACCTAGGATGCCCGAGCGGTGCGCGGCACCAGGGATACCCGAGCGGTGCGGTGCACCTGCCCTTGGTGCGCTGCACCTGGGAAGCTCGCACGGTGCGCTGCACCTATCAAAGGGGAGGAGAGGATCGATGTTCACCGACGCACCGCCGCTGCCGGTCTGGCTGGAGGCGCAGTTGCCCTTCCGGCGGCGCCTGTTCCGTGGGGGCGAGCACGCGCTTCACTTCATCGACGCGGGCCAAGGTTCGGCCGTCCTCCTCCTGCATGGGAACCCGACCTGGTCCTTTCTCTGGCGCAAGGTCATCCCGCCCCTGGTCCAAGCCGGCTGCCGCGTCATCGCGCCCGACCTCGTCGGCCTGGGCCTAAGCGACAAGCCGCGCGATCCCAAGCTGCACACCCCGGAATTCCACGCCGGGCAGATCTCCAGGCTGCTGGAAGCGCTCGAGCTGCAGAGGCTGCTCATCGTGGGCCAGGACTGGGGCGGTCCCATTCTGGGCCTCGTCGCCGCGCGCCGGCCCGAGCTGGTGACCGGCGCCGTCTTTGCCAACACGAGCCTGATGGCGCCCCGCCAGGCCAGGCCTCTCTCCGCCTTTCATCGCCTGGCGTACACGCCCCTCCTCAGCGACCTGGCTTTCCGGGTGCTCGGCTTCCCGTTCCCCATCCTGGACCGTGTGCAGGGGGACCCGCGCAGCATCGGTCCGGCCGAGAAGCGGGCCTATCGCTATCCCATGCGCCGCTTTCGTGACCGGGTCGCCCCGCTGGCCCTGGCGCGCATGGTGCCGCCCAGCTTGGAGCACCCCTCCGTGCCGGCGCTGCGCGAAGTGGAGGCGTGGGCCGCGTCCTACCGGGGGCCTGTCAGCCTTGTGTGGGGCATACGGGACCCCATCCTGGGCCGAGGCCTGAAGGCCATGCGCCGCCTGCTTCCTGCAGCCCAGGTCCTGGAAACGACAGCCGGACACTTCCTTCAGGAGGAAGTGCCCGCCGAGGTCGCTTCTGCCGTCCTGGCCGTCGTAGGCGCCGGCTGAGCCTACGGCTCCACGATCAGCGACAGGCACGTGGCGCCGCCGTCTGCCTTGGCGAATTCTCCGAGGTCCACCGGCAGGACCTCGAAGCCATGCTCGCGGATGAGCCGGGCCGTCCGCGGATAGCCTGCCGGCACGACGACCGCACCCCCGAGCCCGAGCGCGTTGGCCGCGTATGCCTCCTCGGCCGGCACCCGGATCACCTCGAGCCCGGCAAAGGCCCGCATCTCGGCGTAGAGGTCAGTAGCCAGTACCGTCCCCCTGCCCAGGTAGGTGATCCCGCTCAGCAAGTGCAGTCCTTCGGGAACGGCAAGCCCGTCGACGGTCGCGCCCTCGAGCTCCAGCCTGTCGCGCAGCTGTGCCAGGCCTGCGCGGTTCGTGCGAGCCGACAGGCCGACCAGCAGCCGAGACCCAATCACCAGGACGTCGCCCCCTTCTACCGTGCCGGGCGGCTCGATCGCCGTAACCCTCAGCGTGCCCGGCCTCTCCAGTGCGCCCCGGACGGCCGTCTCCTCCCCTCGGCGGCTCTTGGCGCCAAAGCGGGCCAGGATGGCGTCCCCCCGCCAGATCACGGCACAGTCCTGCACAAAGCACGCGTCGGGGAACGCTTCGTCGGGCGGCAGCTCTACCAGCTCTGCGCCGGCAGCCCGGAGCGCAGCACAGTACTCGGCGTGCTGCCGCCGCGCCTGCCCCACCTCGATGGTCGGCCTCGGCATCTGCTCACTCAGCGCGCGGGCAAAGCTCTCTCCCGGTGGACGTACGATCGCTCTCATGCAGTGCCTCCCACCGGCCGAGCATAGCACGGGCGACGCCGCTCGTCAACCGCCCTCCGCAAGGGTACAGGGCCGTTGCATCCTCCCTGATCTGTCATCCTGAGGGAGCGCAGCGACCGAAGGATCTCGCCCATGGCAGGTACCGGAGGTGCTGCCGTGGGAGCCCGGCGCGTTTCTTTGACAGCCAGGCAGACTTGGCGTATAGTGGGTATGCGCCCGGCTCCGCCTGCCACGCGGCAGCCGGCGACAGGGGCAGCCCGCCCGAGATAGGTCACATTCGGAAGAGAGCCATGGAAATCGGTACCGTTCGCCAGGTGGATATCGATCACGAGATGCAGGGCGCCTATCTCGATTACGCCATGAGCGTGATCGTCTCCCGCGCCCTGCCCGACGTGCGTGATGGACTCAAGCCTGTGCAGCGCCGCATCCTGTACGCGATGCACGACATGGGCATCTCCTCCGACAAGCCCTTCAAGAAGAGCGCGCGCATCGTCGGCGAGGTGCTCGGCAAGTACCACCCTCACGGCGACTCGGCCGTCTACGAGACCATGGCGCGCATGGCGCAGGACTTTTCCCTTCGCTACATGCTGGTGGACGGCCAGGGCAACTTCGGCTCCATCGACGGCGATAGCCCCGCAGCCATGCGCTACACCGAAGCTCGGCTGTCTCTCGTGGCCGAAGAGATCCTCCTCGACCTGGACAAGGACACGGTCGACTGGGTGCCCAACTTCGATTCCACCCTGAGTGAGCCCATGGTTCTGCCGGCGCTGGTTCCCAACCTGCTGGTGAACGGCACATCGGGCATCGCCGTGGGCATGACGACCAACGTCCCTCCGCACAACCTGGGGGAAGTGGTCGATGCCCTCGTCTACCTGATCGACCGCTATGGCAGCCTGGACGACGTGACCGTCGAGGACCTCACCCAATTCATCCAGGGGCCCGACTTTCCCACCGGAGGCGTCGTCTACCGCTACGCCGAAGAGGGAGACGGCGATCGCATTGACCTGATCCGCAATGCCTATGCCCTGGGCAAGGGCCACCTGACCGTCCAGGCGCACGTCTTCATCGAAGAGATGTCGCGCAACCGGAGCCGGATCGTCGTCACCGAGCTGCCGTACCAAGTGAACAAGACCCGGCTCATCGAGCGCATCGCCGAGCTGGTGCGCGATGGCAAGCTCGACGGCGTCGCCGACCTGCGCGACGAGTCGGACCGCCAGGGCATGCGCATCTGCATCGAGCTGACGCGCACCGTCGAGGCGCGCGACATCCTTTCCCAGCTCTTCAAGCTGACGCCGATGCAGACCACCTTTGGCCTGCACATGCTGGCCTTGGTGGATGGCGAGCCGCGGCTCCTGCCGCTCAAGCGTGTCTTGGTGCTCTACCTGGACCACCGCCAGGAGATTGTCACCCGGCGCAGCCGCTACCTCCTGGAAAAGGCGAAAGCCAGGGCCCACATCCTCGAAGGCCTTCTGAAGGCGCTCGACCATATCGACGAGGTAGTCCGCATCATCCGCAGCTCGCAGACCACCGACACGGCGCGCAAGAACCTGATGGACCGCCTCAAGCTGACCGAGATCCAGACCGATGCCATCCTCGAGATGCCCCTCAAGCGCCTCGTCGCACTGGAACGGCGCAAGATCGCCGACGAATACAAGGAAAAGCTCGCCGAGATCAAGCGCCTGACCGAGCTTCTCAAGAGCCCGGCCAAGATCCGCGGCGTGATCCGCGAAGAGCTGCTGGCACTCAAGGGCAAGTATGGCGACGCACGCCGCACGCGCATCGCCGACCGGGAGCGAGGGCACCACACCGCCCGCGACCTCGTGCAGGCGCAGGATATCGTGTTCACGCTCTGGCAGGACGGGCAGCTCAGCCTGACGGCATCTCCCCCCGCCGGCCCCTTCAAGACGGCTCCCCTGGCCCTGGCGCGGGCGAACACGCGGGACGATGCCCTCCTCTTCACTGCCTCCGGCAGGGCCGCCTCCGTGCCACTGCACCAGGTACCCGAGGGCCAATCCGTCCCCCTATCGAGCGTGACCGCGCTGGCCCCCACCGAGAAACCCATAGGCCTCATCATCCACCGGGCATCCGCGCCCGAGCCCGGCCTTGCTGCAGAGGGGGAGGCAGCAGCGTCCGCCGCATCCTTTGTGGTCCTGGTCACGCGCCTGGGCAGGATCAAGCGCGTGACCCGCGAGGACCTGGTCGCCGGCGCCGGCCGCGGGCCGGTCGTCGTGATCGGGCTGGACCAGGGCGACGAGCTGGGCTGGGTGGAGGCCACCGACGGGGCACAGGAGGTGGTCTTGGTCACCCGCCAGGCGCAGGCCATCCGCTTCTCCGAAGCCGAGGTGCGCCCTATGGGCTTGCCGGCTGCCGGCGTGCTGGCCGTCAAGCTGGAGCAGGAGGACGCCGTGGTAGGCGGGGGCCTCTACCGGCCCGGAGCCTTCCTGGTGACCTTCACCGATGCGGGCTACGCCAAGCGCACCGTCAGCGAGCTTTTCCCGCTCCAGAAGCGCTACGGAGGTGGCGTCCAGGCTGCAAGGTGCACGGCCCGCACCGGGCTCCTGGCGGTGGCCGCGCTGGCCTCCGAGGAGCAGGACCTCGCCCTGGTCACGGCAAAGGGCAAGATCTTCGCCATCGCCGTGCGTGATCTTCAGCCTGCGGGGCGTGCCGTCTCCGGCGCCAACACGCCGCAGGGCGGCACCGTACCCTACCTCGAGCCCGACAAGCACGGAACACCCGTCCGGTTGACCGTGTTGGAAGGTACGCCCGGCAGGCGGGTCCCGCCGGAGCCGGGCAAACGGACTGTGGCCGGCAGCGGCACGTCCAAGGCCCGTGAGCCCAAGTCGCCCCGGTCGTCGGCGGGCGGGCAGGCGGCCACGGCGGCGGCCGGTGCCAAGCCGCGTGCCGCCAAGACTGCGCCCGGGGCGAAAGCGCCGGTCCCCGCGGCCAAGAGTAAGCCCGTCAAAGGGGCGGCCGGCTTGTCCACCGGTCCTGCCGCGTCGAAGGCGGGTGCCAAGACGGCCAAGGCGGACAAGCCCAAACCGGCTGCATCCGACCCCAAAAAGCCGGCCGGCACCCCAAAGGCCCCGGCACGGCGCACCGGAAAGGCACACGATGTGGGGACCGGATCTGCTGGGCCGGCTTCCAAGGCGCCCACCGGAAAGCAGCCCGACGCTGCTGCACCCAAGGCGGGATCGGCCAAAGTGCGGCCGGAGGCCCCGGTGCAGGACAAGCCTGCCAAGGCCTCGCCGGCGAAGCGCGGCCAGGCGGAGCAGATCCCACTCCCACTCGAGCCGGACGCCAAGGCATCCAAGAAGAAACCGGCGCCCAAGGGGACCAAGACACCCTAGGGCGCCGGCAACCACCGCAATCCAAGGAGACCTGCATGGCAACCACCTTTCGCGACACCCAGCTTACCTGCCCCGAGTGCGGAAAGCTGTTCATCCTGACCGTCGAAGCGCAGCGGCGGGCGGCCGAGCAGGGGCAGCCTGTCCCCACCCAATGCACCGCCTGCACGCAGCGCGTCCGCTATCGCGGCAGGCTGCACGGGCGCATCAAGTGGTTTAGCCCCGAGAAGGGCTATGGATTCCTCACCGATGACGCCGGCAAGGACATCTTCTTCCACAGGGATGGCGTGCTACTGGCGCCGGACCAACCCCTCTCTGCGCTGGAAGAGGGCCAGGAGGCGCTCTTCGAGGTGATCGATACCTCCCGCGGGCCGCAGGCGGTCCGGGTCGAGCTCTTCTTGGACTAGGGGCTCGCCCCGTCCGCGAAAGCCTCGCTCGATCGCCAAAGGCCTTCGGCCGAGGCGATGCACCACTTCCCACGATCGCCGAAGGTCTCCGACCGAGGCGAAAGGGGCTCGGGCTGGGGGCTTCGGCTAATAGGCCCGGTCCGTCAGCTCAAACGACTCGAGAAAGCCGACCACGGCCGCCTCGTTGATGCGCTCTGCTGGTGCCAGGACCGATACCTGGTACAGCCGTGTCGGTGACCAGTAGAGCCGGCTCCGGTGGATCGCCTTGGTCCCATCCTCCAGCTCAGCCGTGATCTGGATCTCGCGTCCTTCCACGCCGGCCAAGTCCAGCCTGCCCTCCGACACCAGGGAGCCTCCCAGGCCTGCCACCTGGTCGTCACGGATCGCCGCCAGGAAGGAAGCTGGGTCCACCCCGGCATACTTGGCAGGATAATCCGCGTACACCACCGAGTAGGTAAAACTGCCGCTCTTGCCCTGGAACGTGGTCACATCGAGCGTCCCGATCTTGGTCTCGACCGCCTGCGAGGTCTCGGTCAGGGCCACCGGCGACAAGATCCGAAAGCCGCCAAAAGGCGCGGAAATGGCCACCGGCGTCGGTGTCGGGGTGGCCTTGGCCCCCCCGCACGCGGCCAGCATCGTCGTGAGCGCCAGCATCACGGCCAAGGCGAATCGGTTCCTCATGGTTCCTCCTGTGCTTTCGTTGACTGAAACGTCCTACATACGCAGCTCGACGATGTCCTTGTCGTGCAGGACATAATCGCGCCCCACGAGCTGTCCCTCGAACTCGGCACTGCCCCACACGCGGGCCTGTTTGAGGCGCTCGAAAAAGTCACGGTGAATGCGGCCGGCCAGCTGCTCGACGCTGCTTCCCTTGGGCAGGACAAAGGGCGCCTTCCGGTCAGGGCCCTGGCCCGGCGCCTTCGAAAAGACCCGGATGATCTCCAGCAGCTGAAAGACCTGCTGCTTCAACAGGGATAGGTTGCGCCCTGTCTCGGCCGACACCGCGAGCACGGACCATGGCTCCTCCAGCAGCTCGCAGAAGATGGCATACTCCTCGTCCTGCTCCTCTCCGTCGCACTTGTTCGCGAGCACCAGGAACGGCTTGTAGGTCATGCGGCTCTCTTCCGGGTATCGCCCTTCCCGGTGCCGGGGGGCCAGCCGGTGCTTCTCGATCAGCGCGTCCGCGTCCGCAAGCTGCTGCATCGGATCGGATTGGATGTCGACCACCAACAGCACCGCACCCGCCCGCCGCATAAGGTCAAACAGTCCCGGCTCCACAAAATCTGGGTTCAGCGGCGGAGTGTCGATGAGCTGGATCTGGATCTCGTCGAACTGCATCATGCCGGGCATCGCTTCCCACGTGGTGAAGGGGCCGTCCGACACCTCCGGCTCCGCGTTGGTCAGCGCCCGCAGGAGGGCCGACTTGCCAACGTTGGTCGCTCCCACCAGGACGGCCTGTCCGGCCCCTTCCGGGGGAACGTGAAAGCCCGATGCATGCCGCCCTCCGCCCTTCTTCGACTGCGACTCCATCTTGAGCTTGGACAGCTTGCGGCGCAGGTCGGCGCGCAGGTGGTCGGTCCCCTTGTGCTTGGGGATCGTCCCCATCATCTCCTCGAGGAGCGCAATCTTCTCCTCGGTCGATTCGGCCAGGCGGAAGCGTCTCTCTATCGCAAAGTAGTCTGGCGGCAGGTTGGTCGGCATCGCACGGCTCTTGGCGGCCATTATAGCCAGCCGGCAGGGGAGCGTCAACTGAGGGCCGTGACGGCGTGCCTGGGGCCCCCGTGCCGGGCCTGCCCCTTGCCGCGGCGCACTTGACTTGGATCACCGGCTGGTTATAATCGGCCCCGGGTGGAAAAGATGCAAAAGTCAGCACATGCCGAGTTCATCGACCTTCTCAGACGCGACCTGACCGATGAGATTGCGGTCGCCCTGGGCTTCTCGTCGAAAGGCGTCGCACGCAAGCTGATTGCACCCATTGTGCACCTTCCCGCCCTGCGCTTTGCCGAGTGGCTCGCCGACTTCGACCGGCTGGTCGTCGAGAAGGGAACCCAGGAGGGCGCGCGGACCTTCCTGTTCCGCATGGTGGCCGGGGTCCGCTCCCACGGGGTCGAGAGGGTGCCACCCCAGGGGCCTGTGATCTTTGCCTGCAATCACCCGGGCGCCGTGGACGGACTGGCAGCCCTGGCCGAGATGCCCCGTGGCGACATAAAAGTATTCGCCACAGGCCAACCGATCTTCAAGCGCTTCCGGTGCGGTGAGAAGCACGTCATCTATGTTCCTCGCCCCGGCGAGGGTGAGAGGATGCGGCCCGTGCGCGAGGCCATCCGGCACATGGACGGCGGCGGCTCGGTGCTCATCATGCCGGGGGGCCACGTCGAGCCCGACCCCGCCATTCTGCCGGGGGCGCGCGAGGACTTGGAAGGCTGGTCGCCCAGCCTTGAGCTGCTGCTGCGCCGCGTGCCCGATGCCAAGCTCTTGGTCACCATCATCAGCGGCGTATTGCCCCCGGCTTGGCTGCGGCACCCCTTGGTGCGCCGCCGGCGGGGCAGCCGCGAAAAGCAGCTTCTGGCCGAGTTCCTCATGATCATCCGCCAGGCGCTCCTGCGCCGGACCGAGCCGATCGTCCCGGATGTCACGTTTGGAGAGCCCGTCACGGCTGCCCAGCTCCAGGGCGAGGACACTCGGTCCCTCATGCCCGCGCTGATCGAGCACGCCCAGTCCGTCCTGGACGCCCACATGGCGCGCGTCACCGGTGCAGCCGGTGGCGACCTCGTCCCCCCTGCGGCCCAAGCCGGCCTATGAGCCACCGGCGCCCCTGGGCACCTCCGCTGGCCTGGTCTTGAGACGTGTTCAAATTCCACGATCCGGGACATTTGGTCGACGGTGACTTGGAGCTGGTGCTCTACGAGAGGTACTGGGGCGATCCCGCCCAGGGCAAAGTGCCGGCCTACCGTTTTCTCATGACCCGCGTCCGGGATGGGGATGAGTTGGGCGCCATCGAGCTGCGCGTGAGCAACGGCGACAACGTCGTCCTCTATGCCGGCCACATCGGCTATGGTGTCGAGCCCCTGCACCGCGGGCACCACTATGCGGCGCGCGCCGTTCGCCTTCTGCTGCCCCTCGCGCGCCGGCACCGGCTCGACCCCGTATGGATCACGTGCAACCCCGACAACCTGGCCTCACGCCGGACCTGTGAGCTGGCCGGCGCGGTGCTCGCCGAGATCGTGGATATTCCCCCCGACAACGAAATGTACCGGGAGGGCGAGCGGCAAAAGTGCCGCTACCGCATCGATCTGCCGGCCGGAGCGGGCACTCGGGCGGGCTGACGTCCGTCCGCGCCTGCCCGTCACCCGGCACCGGCCTCTGCTCAAGCCCCGGACGGAGCGCTAATACCGCTTCCAGCTCCCATCCTGGGCCGCACTCAGCAGCACCGGGGGAAGCCCGGGCGCCGGGGACCACCACGTGCCGTAGGCGTCCTGGCACTGCGGGACATCGCTGGAGCGGAAGATAAAGCCGTGCTCAAAGGGCTGAAGGGTCGCGCAGAACCCCTTCTCCACGTCCGTGGCCCAGCCGAGCGCGCTCGTCTGACCTCCCAGCTTGTACCACCACACGAAGCCAAAGCCCCGCACCGGCTCGAAGAGCCCTGGCGGAGGCGCCAAAGGCGGCGGTGTCGTGATGCCGTCCCAGCGCCAGCCATTGCCTCCCGTGACCCAGGTCCCGGCGACCGGGTTATTCCCGCCCTGCCAGTAGAACACATAGGCCCAGTCATTGTCACTGCGCCACAGCATGCTGCCGTGCTCGAATGGCTCCCACGCTGCCCAGGCGATTGTCGCACCCCCCGTGGGGCACCCCACTTTGCTCCTCTCCCAGGCCGGCCAGAGGTCCCCATTCACCGGGATCCCACACGCGGGCGGTGGTGGCGTTGGGCTCGGCGTCGGCGTGGCTGTGCGGGTGGGCGTGCGGGTGGGCGTGCGCGTGGGAGTTGCCGTTGGAGTGGCGCTCGCCGTGTTTGTCGGCGTTGGGGTGGGGGATTGCGTGGGCGTTGCGGTTGTGCTGGGCGTGGCGACAGCCGTCGGCGTGTCCGTCCAGGCCTCGGTGGCTGCGGCCGCGGTGGGGCTCTGCGTCGGCGTGTTGGACGGCGCTGCGCCCTCTGGAGTGAGGCTGGGGGTGGCGGTGGGCTGCACCGTCTGCCTGGGTTCTGCCAGGGCAGTCTGCGTCATCCATAGCTGGGCCAAGGCCTGGGCGGTGGCATCCGTGTCTGGCGTCGGGTTGCGCAGCTGCACACTGCAGGCAAGCATGGGGGCCGATAGCACCAGCACCAGCGCCCAGAATGCCAAGATTCCTTTCCGTCGCCTAACGGCCAGCGGGTCTCCGGCGCTGCGACGCGTTTGCACCTTCATCGCTCTGTGCCTCCTTCCTCACTAGGACAGGGTGCCGGCCGCATCCCGGGGAATGGGGCCCGGCTATCGCCGGCAGGGATCGTAGTCACGGCCGAGGATGATCTCGATATCGGCCGCCGGTGCGGCGCCGGGCGGGCTCTCGGTGCTCGTCATATCTTGGACCGCCGCCGGGGAGAGCCCCAGCATCGCAGCCGCCTCGCCGGCGGCCTCGAGGTTGCCCGAGAAGCACAGCACCTGGGACGTGGCCTGGTTCGCCTCCTTTGCCACACCGGTCCCAGTGACCTGGAAACCTCCCCAGCGCAGCGCCGCCGCTGCCAGCTCCTGGGCATCCTTCCGCTGTGACCCGTTGAGCACCTGTACCCGCACCTTTTCCGCAGTGTCCAGGTTCTCGGCCGCGACGTTGTTGTAGTAGCTGTCCAGCAGCGGGCGGATCTTGTCAGGCTTGGGCAGCAGGACGGCTGCCCCCTCCGGCGTGATCCACGATTGCACCTGCCCCGAGCCGATGGCACGGCTCAGGATCCTCTGTGGTTTGAGACGTGCCCCCACGTAGGCAAGGTTGATAACCTGGCTGAGCGGCAGGTCGGTCTGGTAATTGTCCGAGAGCTGCTTCCACAGCGTCGGGATCTTCGGGATCAGGTCCAGCGTCAGTGCCTGTTCCCAGAGTGCCATGAGCACCTTGCGCTGCCGGCGCCCCCGGTCGAAATCATTGGTGCTGTAGCGTGAGCGCGAGTAGCGCAGTGCCTCCTGGCCGCTCATGTGGTGCATCCCGGAGGTCAGCTCAATGTCGGGCAGTGGGCATTCCACGTCAATGTCCACCCCGCCGACCGTATCGATGATCTTCATAAAGCCCTTAAAGTCGACGCGCATGTAAAAGTGGATGGGAATCCCCAGGTTGTAGTAGATGGTCTGCTTGACGCGCTCCGGCCCGCCGCCCTTTTGGGCCAGCTCACCCCACAGGTCCGCGGTGTTGATGCGGTTGTAGCCATGGCTTGGGATATAGACCCACAGGTCGCGCGGGATCGAAAGGAGGCGCACGATCTCGTTTTCGAGGTCCACCGAGACGACAATCATGCTGTCTGTGCGCCATGCGCCGCTGTTGGGACGCTTGTCGGAGCCCAGCAGCACGATGTTGAGGTTCCGCTCCGGGATGTCGACGTCCAGCGCACCCGGAACCCGCGTCGCAGCGGCCTCCGCTGCGGCGGCCGGCGCGCTTTCCCCTGCGGGCTCGGGAAGGCCTGCCAGCGCGGTATCTGAGAGCGACACCGTTGGAAAGGGCGTGGGCGTCACCATCGCCATCACAGGTCCAGGCACGTACAGCCGCTGGTCGATAAAGATGGTCGTCGTGTTCAGGCAGTTGATCCGCATCAGGGTATCGACATCCGTCCCGAACCGCTCCCCCAGGGAGTAGAGGTTGTTGCCCGGCTGCACGATATAGATCGTCCAATCGTCCGGGGGGATGCAGGCGGGCGGTATCCCCTCGCCTGCGGGGGTCTCGGTCGCCGTGGCTGTGGGGAGGGGCTCTGGAGTCGGGGCGGGCGGGCTCTCTTTCCCTGCGTCGATCGCGGTGGGTTGCTCGGCCTCCACCTCTGTGAGCGCAATCGGTTGCGTGCTTGCCGCTTCGCCCATGGCAGGGCTGGGCGCATCGGCCCTGAGCAGGTCATAGCCGAGGGCTGCGGCGGCTGAAATCAGCAAAATCGCGGCGGCGAGCAGCAGCACCAGCAGGCGGTCCGGGCCGCTGCTGGTCTTCTTCTGCTTAGCGCTCGTCCTTGGGCTCGTGCCTACCTCCTGCCTGCCTGGCCGCTGAGGCGCAATGGGATGATAAACAGCTGCATACTAGCACAAATCAACGAGAAATGCAACTTAACCGGTGAGATTCGTAGGGACGCGCGCCCGGGGCACCGCCCTACGCGTCCGTCCGTCCGGCCTGCTCGGAGCGCATGTCGTCCGGGGGGTTCACCGGCGGCTCGGCCAGCTCCCGCAGGAAGGCGCGGTCCTCGGCAGTCAGCGTGGCGTGCGCGAGCATGTCGCGCCGGCGCTGCCATGTGCGTCGCAGCGACTCGTGCCTGCGCCAGCGCACGATCTCGGCATGGTGCCCCGACAAGAGCACCTCAGGGACCGGCAGGCCGCGGAACTCCGCTGGGCGGGTATAGTGCGGGTACTCGAGCAGCCCCTCTGCGTGCGAGTCCTCGAAGGGGGCCGAAGTCTCACCGAGGACACCGGGGATCAGGCGCGTGACGGCCTCCACGATGGCCATCGCCGGGACCTCGCCGCCTGCCAGGACAAAGTCCCCCACCGACATCTCGTCTGCGGCGAGGCACTGCTGCACGCGCTCGTCGATCCCTTCGTAACGCCCGCAGATGAGGACCAGCCTGGACTTGTGCGCTAGCTCCCGTGCCACGGCCTGGGTAAAGGTCCTTCCACTCGGCGTCAGGAGGATCACCGGCACTCGGCCGGCCTCACTCCCCAGCACGGCCTCGGCTGCGGCGACGATGGGCTCCGGCTTCATGATCATGCCGCCCCCCCCGCCGTAGGGCGTGTCGTCCGTGACCTGGTGGCGGCCCTGGGCATACTCCCTGATATTGTGAATCGATACCGTCAGCAGCCCCGCCTCGCGCGCGCGTCGAAGGATCGACTCCTCAAAGACACCCGCAAAAAGGCCGGGGAACAACGTAAGGATATCAAAGTGCATGGCTGCTCTCTTGTCCCAATCCCTTCTGAACCCTGCTGCTCCGGTCCTCATTCTACCACAGGATTGGGCGGGATCAAAGAGCCCTGTTTCCCTGCCGCAACCCAGCATCGGCGCGATTGCTCTCGGGGCCCTTCTGTGGTATAATAGACCCACGCTGCAGTTCGGAGCGTTACGGTGCGGGAATGAGATCCCTGCCTGTCAAATCGTGTCCTGCAGAGCGAGAAAGGAGAGAACCATGAAGGTGCAAAGGGGTGTTGTCCGCTGCGGCAGCCTGCTGATCCTGTTTGTGCTGCTCGTGGGCACTGGGGTCACCGGCGCCCAAGCGGTCCAGTCCGGGACCAATGCCTGCTATCCCACCGAGCTTGCCAGGGCAGGTGTCGGCGCGTCCCCGCACGGGATCGCCATCAACCTTGCTGCAAAGCGCATCTACGTTGCCAACCACGACAGCGATACCCTGTCGATCCTCGACAGCACAACCTACGCAGTCATCAAGACCGTCTCCGTCGGAGATGGGCCGAACGGGGTTGCCTACAACTCCAAGAACGGCTACATCTACATCGCCATCCGCAACGCGAACAAGGTCCGCGTGATCCGTGCCAGCAACTACACCTTCGTCAAGGACATCTCGGTCGGCAGCCAACCCAATGGCGTAGCGGCCAACAACGTGAGCAACAAGATCTATGTCGCCAACTACGGCAGCGGCACGGTATCCATCATCAACGGTTCCACCAACTCCGTGGAAAAGACGGTGACCGTCGGGAGCGAGCCGGCCAACATCGCCATCGACACCGGCCTTAACAAGGCCTTTGTCTCTCTGCATGGGGCGGGCCGCATCGCCGCCATCAGCAGCACAGGTGCCGTCACCTCCATCGACATCTACAGCGCCGGCCCCTATGGCATCGCCGTCGACACCGTGCGCAAGCTGGTCTATGTGGCTACCATAGACACCTTCCGGCTCGCCGTGGTGAATGCCAGCACCAATGCCTACCTCGGCTGGGCCGAGATACGGCGCGTGCCCAATGGCGAGCCGGCGCCGCTGCGCATGGTAGCTGTCAACGCCGGCATCGGCACCTCCGGCCACGTCTTCGCGACCACCTCTTCGGGCGATGGCGGCTGGAACAAGATACTGGTCTTTTCCAAGGGCTGGCCCGAGTTCTTCTCGCGCGCCTACGCCATCGATGCCAATGTGCCGCAGGAGGGTATCCTGATCGAGGGCATCAACAAACGGCTCTTTGTCACGGCGCGTTCCGGCAGCCGGCTGATCGTCGTCCAGGACGGCGAGCCGGTCTGCCCGACCAACTTCGCCGACGAGGGGTTCAAGGTCACCGTGTACGTGGTCAACCCCGACGGTTCCTACAGCCAGGTAGCGGAGCACTAGCCGGCATCGCCTCCTAGTCGCTTCTCCATGCCCCGCGGGACGCCCCCGCGGGGCATGTTTCGTCTGCTCGGTTGGCGCCTGGGCGATCCCGTGGTATCCTGTCAGCCGGTGTGCCCTGGCGTGACCTTGCCCAGGGCGACAGAAAGGAACGGGCATGAAACAGGATCTCGATCGTCTGATGGAAGAGCGCGGTCTCGACGCGCTTGTGGTCGTGGGGCAGACCCGCGGCAACCCTTCTCTCTTCTACATGGTCAACGGCGCCCAGGTGCTTGGTGGGCGCGTGATCAAGAGGCGAGGCGAGCTCCCCGCCTTTGTCCACTCGCCCATTGAGCGCGAGGAGGCGGCTGCCAGCGGGCTGGCGCTCTTGAACGTCAGCCAGTACGACTACCAGTCCATTCTCCGCGAAAAACGCTCCGAGCTGGACGCCGAAGTGGAGCTCTACCGCCGCATCTTTGCCGGCCTGGATGTTCGGGGGAAGGTGGGTTTCTACGGGATGGCCGATGCCGGCCGTGCTTGGCTTCTGCTGAATGCCCTGAGCGAGCAGCTCGACGGGGTGCAGATCGGTGCCGAGTTCTCGCAGACCGTGATCGACCGGGCCCGCGCGACGAAGGATGCCGCCGAGGCCGAGCGCATCCGGCGGGTGGGCCGGCGTACGGCAGCTGTCGTCGGAGAAACCATCCAGTTCCTTCAGTCGCACGCCGTCAAGGACGGCGCCCTGGTGCAGCGGGACGGTACGCCTCTCACCATCGGGCGCGTTCACCAGGAAATCCGGCGCTTCCTCTCCGAGCAGGGGCTGGAGGCACCTGAGGGGACCATCTTTGCCATCGGCCGTGACGCGGCCATCCCTCACAACCATGGCAACCCGGCCGATCTCCTGCGCCTGGGCCAGACGATCGTCTTTGACATCTACCCGCGCGAGATCGGCGGCTACTTCTTTGACATGACGCGTACCTTCTGCCTGGGCTATGCCCCGCCCGAGGCCGAATCGCTCTACCGGGATGTCCATGACTGCCTGGAGCATGTGATGGCCTCCTATGCGGTGGGTACCGAGCTCAAGGTCTACCAGCGCATGGCCTGCGAGTTCTTTGAAGGACGTGGACATCCCACCATCGGCTCCGACAGCCGCAGCGAGTCTGGCTACGTGCACGGTCTCAGCCACGGCATCGGCCTCGCCATTCACGAAGAGCCCTTCTCGAGCGACGCGCCCACCAACACCACGGTCATTCAGCCCGGCCACATCTTCACCTGCGAGCCGGGGCTCTACTATCCCGATCGCGGGCTCGGGGTCCGGATTGAGGATGTGGTCTGGATCGATCCCGAAGGCCAAGTCCGGGTCCTGACCGACTTCCCCAAAGAGCTGGTCGTCAAGGTAGGAGCCTGAGCCAGGCGATCCACAGGACGGAGGGTTGACGACATGGGGATGACCCCGCGAGTGCAGCGGCTGCGCGCAGCCAGCCTACAGGCCGTACCGGCCATCTCGACGGAACGGGCCGAGCTGCTCACCCAGTTCTACGCGCAGCACACCGAGCTGCTCTCGGAGCCCGTGCGCCGTGCAAAGGCCCTGGAGTACCTGATGGAACACCAGGGCATCTTCCTCGGGGTCGACGAGCTCATCGTCGGAGAAAAGGGGCCGGCGCCCAAGGCGACACCGACCTATCCCGAGCTCTGCTGCCACTCAGAGCAGGACCTCCAGATCCTGGACAGCCGGGAAAAGATCCCCTTTCGCGTGAGCCCCGAGGCCATGCAGGTCTACCGGCAGACGATCATCCCCTTCTGGCGCGGTCGCACCATGCGCGAGCGCATCTTTGCCCAGATGACGGAGGATTGGCAGGCCGCCTACGCCGCCGGCGTTTTTACCGAGTTCATGGAGCAGCGCAGCCCCGGTCACACCGTGCTCGACGACAAGATCTACCGCAGGGGGATGCTCGGCTTTCAGAACGACATTGATCGCTCCCTTTCCGCCCTCGATTACCTGTCCGACCCCGATGCCTACCACAAGCAGGAGCAGCTCCGTGCCATGCGGATCGCCGCCGGCGCCCTCATCCGCTTCGCCGAGCGCCATGCCCAGCTTGCCGAGGCGCAGGCTGCCGCCGCACACGCCGCCGGCAGCCGCCAAAGGGCCGCGGAGCTGCTGCATATCGCCGCCGTTTGCCGCTGGGTGCCCGCGCATCCCCCTCGCGATTTCTGGGAAGCGCTCCAGTACTACTGGTTCGTGCATCTCGGGGTCACCATGGAGCTCAACCCGTGGGACGCCTTCTCCCCCGGCCACCTCGATCAGCACCTGGCACCCTTCTACGACCGGGGGCTTGCCGAGGGGACGCTCACCCGCGATTCGGCCGAAGAGCTCCTTCAGTGCTTCTGGTGCAAGTTCAACAACCAACCGGCGCCGCCCAAGGTCGGCGTCACGGCGGCGGAGAGCGGCACCTACACCGATTTCGCGCAGATCAACCTTGGCGGCGTCCGTCACGATGGCAGCGATGCCGTCCACGACCTGACCTATCTCCTCCTCGACGTCATCGAGGACATGCGCCTTCTGCAGCCCAGCTCATCCATACAGGTCAGCAAGAAGAACCCCGACCGCTTTGTCAGGCGCGCCGCCCAGATCATCCGCACCGGTTTCGGCCAACCCTCCGTCTTCAACAGCGACCTGATCGTCCAGGAGCTGATCCGCATGGGCAAGTCCGTGATCGACGCCAGGCAGGGGGGCTCCTCGGGCTGTGTGGAGGTGGGCGCCTTCGGCAAAGAGAACTACAACCTCACCGGCTACTTCAACATGCCCAAGGTCCTGGAGTTGGCCCTGCACAACGGCCTCGACCCCCGCTCCGGGCAGCAGCTCGGGCCGCGCACCGGCGACCCATCCGAATTCCGGACCTACGACGACCTCTTTGCCGCCTATCGCGCCCAGCTGCAGCACCTGGTCGAGGTCAAGATCCGCGGCAACAACATCATCGAGCGGCTCTATGCCGATCACATGCCGGTGCCCTTTCTGAGCCTGCTCATCGACGATTGCATCCTGACCGGCAGGGACTATCACGACGGCGGCGCCCGCTACAACACGACCTACATCCAGGGGGTCGGTCTGGGGACCATGGCCGATGCCTTGAGCGCGATTTGCTTCCACGTCTATGACCAAAAGACCCTGACGATCGCGAGCCTCCTGGAGGCCCTCGACCGCGACTTCCAGGGGCAGGAGCGTGTCCGCCAGGTGCTTCTGCACCGCACGCCCAAGTACGGAAACGACGACGATCGCGCCGACGACATCATGCGGGCCGTCTTTGAGGCCTACTTCTCCGCCATCGAGGGCCGGCCCAACACCAAGGGCGGTTGCTACCACATCAACCTGCTCCCGACGACCTGCCACGTCTACTTCGGCTCGGTCTGTGGGGCGACGCCCGACGGCCGCAGCGCCGGCGCGCCCCTCTCAGAGGGGATATCTCCGGTGCAGGGCGCCGACCGCCATGGTCCCACCGCCGTCATCCGATCCGCCGCCAAGATGGATCACGCGCGCACCGGTGGGACGCTGCTCAACCAAAAGCTCACGCCGGCGCTGCTTGACCGCGAAGACGGCCTGGACGACCTGGTCCACCTCATCCGCGCCTACTTCCGCCTGGACGGCCATCACATCCAGTTCAACGTCGTGAGCGCCGGCACGCTGCGCGAGGCCCAGCTGCATCCCGAGCGGCACCGGGACCTGATTGTGCGCGTCGCCGGCTACAGCGACTACTTCTGCGATTTGGGCAAGTCGCTCCAGGATGAGATCATCGCCAGGACAGAGCACGAAGCCTTTCGGTGAGCACCGGCAGGGTGCCGGGCTCCGCACGGGGCATTCGCGCTCCAGGGCCACGTCAAAGTCGGGGACGAGGCCCCTTTCAGGAGTGCGCGGAAGTTCGTGGGGCCT
>MTKX01017455.1_pt1 | contig 52072 bp, 59 predicted proteins | sample 1042771 | NCBI WGS metagenome assembly MTKX01 (sample SAMN06212183, study PRJNA360534) | anaerobic digester metagenome | biome: Wastewater treatment plant; material: sludge; isolation source: anaerobic digester fed with sludge from wastewater treatment plant | place: Denmark: WWTP Randers ...
AAACGACCGTTTTATGGACTATACGGAGACAGGAGAAATTCTGCAACGAAACCGCTTCATATCTATGATTCAAAGAGGTCTATTAAACTTTTATGTCGTTTGTAGGGTCTTAGCCAACCATCTCAGCCCAGCGCGCCTTCAGAAGTTGCGCGTATCGGTCGGCCACGAGTCCGCCCTGCCCCAGTGCATAGCCATCGTTCACTTCGACGAGAAGTGTTCGGCCGTCGTCGGTCACTCCAAAATCTGCGGCGTAACCCGCGGGAGCAAGAGTGAAGGCTCCAACAGTTGCACGAATTATATTGGCCGATGGGAACCGCAGGGGATCGCCCGAATAGTGACTGAGCCCCTGGACTGTGCCTCGGATGACGAAGGCGCGCCATTCACTCAAGAAGCAGACGATCTCCTGGACCTGGACAGGAGTATCTTCGGTCAATTCAGGAAAACCTTCTCTCGGCGTGAGCAATGCTTTCAGCTCCGATGCCGCCCGCACGATGCGGCCGTTGAAGAGCTTGCTGAAGGCCAGGGGTTTGACGAACACTGGAAAACATGGCTCACGAAGGAGTGAGCCTATGCTGGAAGTCCATATTCGTCGGCCCCAATATGGCTCCAACACCGAAGGCAGGTTGAGTGGAGTGGGAGGAGCCACGCCGATACGCGCGAGGGCTGCCCGGACAGTTCCCACTCCGCCGACGACCACCGTTTCCCGTGCCAACGGGAGGTCGTCCAATTCGGTGCGATCAAAGACTTGGACATTGTAGCCCAGCATCTCGAACCCACGAGCAGCAGCAGCGCCGTTGCCGCTGTATGGCTCGCCACTCTCTTGCCTCTGAATAAAGGCGATTCTGGCCATTTCGTCCTCCCTCCATCATAACAGATGAAAAATATGTGGTACACTTTTTACATAGCGGGGTGGCACACAATATGTGTGACAAAACCACAATCCCCTTCCCTACATATCCCTCATATAAATACGTATATTAACGAGAAGGTAAGAGCGCTTCCATTTTTTCGATTCCACCCTGCCGAATATCAGCTTCCCTGCATCCATGAGCCGGGCGAGCACTTCATTCCTGTCCTGCGGAACATAGCCGATTTTTCGCCCCTGAGCATCGATGATGACAATTGCCAGCTCGTCATAGGGGTTTTCCGGCTCTCGCCTCAATACGACAAATTCCTGAGGGCTCAGGTCCTTCTCAATATTTTCAATATGCTCTATGTGCGACGTTCCCGCCACATGGGTCTCCAGTAAAAATATTTCTCTCACAAAGGGGAGAGGAAGACCTTCCCTGTCAAAGGACCCCTGTATTAATCCAAGTAAGTCAGCGTCAAAAGGAACAAGCTCATTGCTCATGAGGCAACATCCTCCTCAGGTTTTCAAGTTGTGCCTCTACACTATTCTTAAGCACAATCTCAGCCTGGATCTCCTGGCGTGTCTTTCTGTTATTTTCTTCAACCCAGGCGTCATCGTTAATTTTTTCCCTGATGGAACAGGGAAATTCTCTCTTTACAGCGGTGATTTCCTCACGAGTGTGATGAAGTTTTTCTTCCAGAGTGCTCTTCATATGTTTCCATTCCTCAATCCCTGAGCGAAAAGGAAGCAGATCCCCCTGGTTACAGTCACCCAGTAGAACTTCCACGAGCCGCATCTCTTCCAGGTCTCCCCTTTCATACGCGCTCTGCAGCTTTAACCACAGGTTCCTCTCTTTCTCTGTCTGCCCCGGGTTTATATCAGGGTGAAGCTTTCTCACCAGTGAGCGATAGAGGGCTTTAAAAGAGGCTGTCTCTTCATCGTTCATCAGGTGTCCTATTTTGCTGCGAGCTTCCCTGAGCGCCTTCATCTGCTCATTGACTTTCCCTTGCCATTCCTCCAGCTCAAGTTCCAGCTTTGCTTCAATAGCCACCAAATCCGGCTTTTCCCCTCTATTTAGATGCGACTGGATGAGCTCGACAGTTCTTTTGAGCTTTGTGGTCTCTATTCTGAGTTTAAGCGGCTCAAGCTCGGAAGAGCCAATCTTAATCATATAAAGCGCCTTCAGATTAGGGATGATCGTAACGACCAGTTCCTGGAGATCGCACAGCGCTGCTTCCAGCATCGATCTAAGTGTCTCGCATTCTTCTTTGAGCCGGATAACCTCAGGGTGCACGATAACAGCAGTTGCGGTATCAATTTTCTCATCGCACAGGTCGGCCTGATGATTTGGGAGTTGGGATCGAGCCCAGTCATAAAATGTTTTCAAGTTGCCGAATTCAAGGGCCACAGACTGTTCTGCGCATATTATGCCAATATCTTCAGCAACATTCTGATAAAAGAAGGAAAAACCATCGCATCGGCGCGCATGAATCATAAGTTTTTCAATTGGTGATTCGGTCATAGCGCATGTTCCTTACAAGCAGATGCGATAGTGTATTTTCTCAAACCTGAACCAAATAGTCTCTGCTGTTCATTCTTCACTCCCGAGTATACCTCCAGTGTCGCTTATAATATCACATCTCGTTAACTTATTCTATAGAACACGTCTTCAAGCTTCCCCTGTTTATATCTTTCATATATTTTAGCCATAGCTCTGCCGCCGAAGAATAATCCCTCATAGTTGTATTCCTCAACTCTGTATATTCTCTCTCCTGCACACCACTTTTCAACCCATATTTTATCTGTTTTTTTGTCCAACATTATAATTCCGTCAATAGCGCTATGGTCAAGGCTTCCGTAGCCAAAAATGATCCTATCACTATCTTCTTTTATTCTGACGATTTTTATGTTAATTACAGACATTTGCCACCAGCCATAACCTTTAAATTCTCATATTATGCCTTTCGAGAGAAATAAATGTTTGCTTTTCCATCTCTATCCCCCTTTTCACTTGCATATTAGACATCCGATACCTTTATTATTATAACCTGAAGCGGTGACACATGTATGACACCGATTCTCTTTCAGAAAAAAATATTTTCTGCTGACATCCATGTTGTCAACGGTATCGAATATAATATATCTATTAAAGCCAGGAAGGTTAAGATTCGATGTCCTTACAAGATGATCCCCTTCATATGGCAGCATACCTGAACCTAAAAGATGAGCTTCTTCGCTTGCTCGATCAGGGTTATGAAGTTGATCCGAAGAATGGCAGAAAAGAAACCCCTCTTTTTTATGCGGCGGAAAAAAATCACACTGATATCGCCGGAATACTCCTGGATCGGGGCGCATATGTTCACCAGCGAGATTCTTACGATAATACACCCCTTTTAAACGCCTCTCGCTATGGCTCGAAAGAGGTAATGGCTCTTCTTCTCGGCCATGGGGCCGATGTGAATGATAAGAATTATTACGGAAAAACGCCATTGCATGTCGCCGGCACAAGAAAAGTGGCCCAACTTCTTATAGAGCATGGCGCTGATCTCCACGCAGAAGATGACCGAGGTAATACAGTCGTTCATACCGCCGCATATGCTGATAACAGAGATGTGCTCGAATTTTTTATCGAAACAAGACTTCCGGTAAATGTCAGCAACGATGACGGTGAGACACCGCTTCATTATGCCGCAGAAAAGGGCAACTTGAAAGGCGCGAAGCTCCTTGTCTCTAATTGCGCGGATATAGACAGGAGGAGCGACGAAGATGGCTATACCCCGCTCCATTATGCTATTTCTCATCATGATGCGTATGAAAGCAATCTAAAGATAGTGGAATTTCTTATCAAAAATGGTGCTGATATCAATGCAAAAGATAACGAAGGATGCACTCCCCTGAGAAACGCCATCGGTTGTGCCCAGCACAATAAGGAAATTCCCGTCCTTCTTCGAAAACTAGGTGCCGAAATTGAGGATATCCACGATGCGGTGGTGTTAGATGATATAGAAACAACCCGGCTCTTTCTCACCTCAAATCCCAATCTTATACATTATGAGAATAAGAAAGGCTTCACCCTTCTTCATGTGGCAGCATTCTGGGACTCATTAAAGGCTGCACGACTCCTGATTGAATCTGGTGCCAATGTTAATGCCCACTCCAATACTCAACTGACTAATTTTATTGACTATTCTCTCTATGAATATTGCAGTATTGAAGTTGATGCTCTTTCCGATAGGGGATGGACACCCCTCCATGTAGCAGCATATCATGCCGGTGCAGCAATGGCAGAGCTGCTTATTGAAAACGGGGCGGACATAAATGCCTTGAATAGAAAAGGAATAACACCGCTGCAGATAGCCGTGAGCGAAAATGATATGGATGTAATAGAGTTTCTTATGCAACGGGGCGCAGTCTCACATATAGCGATCAATTACGGCTTTACCCTGCTTCACAGTGCTGCGCTTAACGGGAACGTCAAGGCTGTCGAAGCTTTTTTAGAAAAGGGGTTCGATGTCAACGCCCGGGAGCATACGAATGATTTTACGCCTCTTCATTGCGCAGTTACGGAGAATTTCAGAGGTATGAAAAAATGCGCTGAAATGCTAATCACCCATGGCGCTCACCTGGATCCTATTGACAGAAAATCCGGCAGGACACCCCTTCACATGGCACTCATTGAAAGAAATAGAGATACTGCGGCTCTTTTGATTCAAAGAGGGGCTGATGTTACCATAAAAGATGCATCAGGCAAAACACCTCTTCAGCTTTGTAAATCTTTCTTTATGGGGGACAAAGAAAAGGATGATATGACACGATTGCTTATCCAATACGGAGCTGTGCGATAGCTGGGCCTCTTTCCATACTTTCTCATCAGTCTGAGACACAGGATACCACACCGTTATTATTTTTTTCTAGTACGAGGTTCTAATAGCAAATGGACAAAAAATGCAACGATCTTGAAAAATTGGCGTATCCTCCGGATTGAACAGGAATTAAATTGTCTCGCCACTATCACCACGCTCTTTTTAAGCTATGTGTTTTAATCCAGCAAAGCAAATTAAATTCCGAAAAAACCCATTTGCAATAGGATAAATAATCATTGAAAATTTATTATGGTTTTTGACGAATATTTATGACGTAAAAAGCCTCGTTATCAGTAAATTTCTGGAATCGCATTTACGACTATGGCAATAAGGATAAAAGCGATTTTCCACAATACTAAAAATTTCAAGATCGTTGGTTTCTGTCCGCCTGCTATCGGAACCTCAAAACCACGAAAATTAAAAATTAAGAGAAACTGAAAGCTGAGTCCAACCGAACAAACGTCATTAAAATCTCATAGGGTTCGCTGAAAAGCTTATTTAATAAGCTTTCGTTTTTTGAAAACGGTAAAACGTCGGGTCTAGTCGAGTAGGTGGCGGTCGTGAGGCCGCCACCTACTCGACTTTGTCCATTATAAATCGCAGAATTGGCTGTTTTCAGGGAAACACCAGTGCGAAAACTCTTCTATAATAGGCTCATTGGGAATAACAGTCCTTTCGAAAATCATTGTTGCATTTTCCATATGCCCAAAAATGGAAAGAGACTCGTCAAAACGGAACGATTCACCGAAAACGGAATCACACCAGAAGCAGCCAAAAGACAAATACCAGCCTCTTGCTTCCTTGATATATCGGCGCTTAATAGGACCCATTTTCAATGAGACGGCCCGGTCAGTCTTCAGAAAATCTCTTACGACTGATAAAATTTCGGGTCTGAACACAAGCTCCCCTTTTGACCAAATCGGGGTCTCGCTACCAAATAATGTAATCCCGCACCGGGATTGATAAGGATTTTTCAAAAAATAAGCATGTGTGCGTTTATTGCACTTCCAGCATTTCGTTTCATAGAAAACAATCTGAATTGTCTGCTCACGGCGTGACTTGAGAGACTGACAAAACTTAATTCGCTTACACAATAAGGATTCAACGAAATCAATCAAAGAGTAGGATTTTCCATTCAGCGAGACATAAAGGGATTTATCTTCTTCCATTGACAGCAAGAAAAGCGGAAGATCCTTGTTAGCGCTTTCGGTAGCCATCAAAGAACATCCCAATCTTTCACTGAAGAACCAGCAGCCTCTTATACAGTCACGGATATAGCGTTCTTGACGTTCAGTAGTCGCCTCGTGCGTCTGGGGGCTTATCTGAACCTCAAATGCTATTTTGACCTTCCCTTTCGTAGCCATCACATCAGCACGCCAATCAGGTCCAGGGACTTCTGTAGACACTTCATAATTGGCTTGTTTACAGGCAATAGCTATATCAGATTTCGCTTTTAAATGTTGCAAACTTTCTGGTTCCCAGCTGCACTCAGTATTCCGTTTATGAACGAAATGCTTGGTGCCTAATTTGCTGATCCTCATAAAACCGGATTGATTACAACAGGGGAGTATGATGAGTTTTTTTGATGCAGAAATGTCTTTTTTCAGGCGCTCCCACTCTGAATCTTCGATGAGAGGCGCTATAAATTCTTTGCCATTGATAATTGCTCGTAATGGCATAGGGTGTTCCTCCGATGTGCGATCAAATATTACTTGATTGCTAAAGGATTTAAGAGAGGTCTATGGGACTGGTATGTCGTTTGTTGGGTTAAGATCGAATGACTGCAACACCATTTCGATTCAGAGCTTCCGATTTGTAGGGAACCATTCGCATGTTATCGATGTAGACGTCGTACCTTTGCATACCACTCCCCGTTTTAACGGTCGGGACAAGTTTGACGAGTTTTCCCTCGGCTCGTTTTCTCTCATCTTTACTTAACAAGACCACTGTGCAACCAGGGCGGCATTGTTCAAACAACTTCATCGCAATCGCATAGCCTTCTCCGATACCCGTATCAAAGGTATTCTGGAAACTCTTTTTGGCTTCTGCCTGGACCTTTTCCCTGGGCGCATTGATGACTAAAGTTACCATGTTATTTTTGCCTCCAAACCTGGATTGAATCAGGGAACGCGTTAACAGTTCGTGCTGCTTTGAGAAGAATGAGCGGATTGTAGCGCGACCGTTGAAGGATGGGCACTCAGATTTCTCAGATATACGTTATTGTTCAGTGCCCGGGGAAAATTATATCAAAAATTCACCGGGAGATCAATTTTCAAATGGATATACTTTCCTCCCTGCTCTTTTGAAGGAAGACAAGCTCGGGTTACGTTTTTTTTCTTTTTCTATAATTGGATTTAACTTATCATAATTAGCACGCCAAATTTCAAAGATTTGATATGTTTGATCAAGTAAGACAAGAAGGGCATAGTCAAATTTATGTTTGGAGAAAATACCTGTCCTGCCAGTATTTCCGGGTATTTTTTTTGAATCGCTTCGACGAGTCTTTATCTGGACCTTAAAGCCATCTTCGTCAATGGCATCGAAACCCTTGGACAGGAAATCCAATACCAACTTGAGTTTAAGTTTATGACAAGCCAATAACTCACCAACCTCACCTGTAATTCCAAGTTTTCTCTTACCCTTCGTCACTGATTCATATGCCAATTCTGCCTGAATTGCCAATTCGAGCTTGTTTATAAGTTCATTATCCACAGTTATCACATCAATATCTGTTTCTTGAGACATTTGATATCACCGTTTCACCAGGAAACTGTATTTTGTTATATGGAACACCAAACTTATTATATCATAATATTTATGACTAAAAAATAACAGGAATTGGTCCACAATCGGGGGAAAAGAAAAAAGTAACTTCGATTTTTGATAGACTCCATTAAGGGGCGTCTGGGCAGGCCGCCGTCACCGGAGGAAGCAGGGGAATGAAGGCGGTCTGCCCAGGCGCCCCGTGCGTGGCACTAGCCTTTCAATCCTGGAACACAGATAAATGAGCAAGATCCCGACTAACCAACAGCATAAAACTTTGACTGTGGCACACAGATTGTGAGTGAGGCAGCAAGTAACGAACGGCACCCAGGCTATGGCGGCACAGTACGCCACCCCGGCGGGCTGGCCCGTCAGGGACAGTTGGCCGGGGTGAGTGGCACCACCCAACGGAGAAAACTGCAACTCAGCACTACCCCTACCGTACAGGAATCCAGACTTTCATACACAGTTTCTTTGAAGGAGAAAAAAGCCGATCAGGGATCGGCCTGGGCGGAGCATTATGCGACATCTTCTTTCCAGGGATATTCTTTGCGTGGGCGGTAGGAGATTTCCCACTTGCCCTGTGCGTTTTTACGGTGGAGGCCGAGGAAGGAGAACCGTGTGAAGTTTCTGCAAATACACTTGGCGAAGTGTAGGGCATCATTGTAGGTATCGAAGGGGATGACGTAGAGGTTTTCGCCCCATTTGTTTGTGGTGTGCCATTTGCTTGTTCGTGACATTGTTTACACCTCTTTCTTGCTGTTGGTTTGTGGTATACAACTCACACAACTCATAAGACCGCGGTAGTCAAGCCCTGGCGCCGGCACCGGAAGATATAGGGTAAAGAAGGCGACACCTCCAGAAATATTTTTGAAAACAAAAAATATTTCTGGAGGCTTGGGGCTTTACTTCTGCGGTTGTTGAGTTACAATGAGAAGAGCCACAAACCAACGTTACACGGCGTCACAGGGTTTTGCGTGTTCGAAGGCGTGTTTCTCAATTCGTGATTTGTAACGGATTGAGACAATCCATTGAGTGGCTCGCAACAACTGCTTTCTGCTGCCAACATTGAAACAGGGTCTGAACTTTCATCCAGTTCCCCCCGCGCTGAGTTTCAGCCTCGCAGCATTGAGTGAATTCAGGGGGCTGATACGCTGACCTAACCGGGTTATGAGCATACCCCCTGTCGATAGTAGAAGCATTTTAAGAAAGGGGGTGTGCGAGAAACACGGCGCGAATGTTGCCAAACTTGTTTGGCGACCCGAAGGGCCGCGGGCAGCGAGCATTCGCGTCTTGAGCGAATGTCAGGCACAAGACGTCATTGGCGAAAGTCGTCAAATAAATTTATTTGACGAGCCGTAGGCCTCACTTCATCATTTTTCGGCTTGTCCGGAAAATGATGGGTGAGCCTTCGCCGTTGCACCCAGCTATGCGTACGTGCCCAACGGTGATTGGCACGCAAACTTTGAGTGCTGCACCGTACTGCTGAGTGAGGAGCGAATGCGAACTTTCAACGGCTCGCGGCATTGCAGGCGGCTCGCAACTCTGGGTGAGTGCACAGCTTTGAGCGGCACATATACTCTGGACACGGGCACCGGGACTATTAAGTGAGAGCAAAGACTCTGGGTGGCTCGCAACTTTGCAGGCGGCTCGCGGCTGGTGCTTAACGCTTGTGGGTAGGAAGACTTTGATTGTGGTTAAGGCAAAAACGGAAGAACGGCACCAAACCATATCGGCACAGTAAGCCACCCCGGCGGGCTGGCCCGACAGGGACAGTTGGCCGGGATTACCAGCACCAACCCACGCGGAAAACTATAATTCAGCACCATCCCTTCCAAAGCGTACATTTACACGTGTACCACGAGTGGCGCTGACCTTTGACTTTAGTGAAACGGCACCCCAGCGGGCTGACCCGAAAGGGGCAGTCGGCTGGGATGGGTGGCACCAACCGAACTTAACAGCCTCGGGAGAGGCTGGGTAAAACTGAGGATACTGTTAAACTTTGGACCTGCACCGGCCTTTGCATTCAGGCACCCAGACACTGCATACGGGCGCGGAACCCTGCGCGTAGCACGCCACCCTGAAACTGCACCAACCGGAGGCGGTCGGCGCAGGCACTTTTGCAGGGGCCTGGAGCGCTGTGTCTGCGCCGGGCGCCGGTGCGGGGCACACTGATGATGAATAGCCGCAGAAGTGGAGGATCTTTTATTTCGGATCTGTATGTGAGGATCGAGGGATACTTATAAAAGGACTGACATGCCCCTGACATGCCCCATATTTGCGTTTTGAGGGGGAGATCGTGTTTTGGATCGTCCTGGGTGAAAAAAGCATTTTAAAATGAATTTCCGGTATGAATATCGTCAAAAAAATGCCCGGGTGGATCCTCCTTCAAAAAATCCGGATCCGAGAAAAATGTTGCGCGATTGCATAGAGGCGACAAAGCCTTATGCAACAATGTTTTAATGATTCTATGAGATTTTCATGACGTTTGTGGGGTTAAGGGTTGTTGGACTTTTTGAGGGTTTGTGTAAAAATATCCAATTTGCGCCTTCATTCTTATGGTTCAATGTTGAGCTTTTTGCACAACTGTTCTCTCTTTTCCATAAGCACACCTATTTTATGCTCGGTCTCTTCAAGCTCTTCTCTTAATAGTGCTTCATCTTCTTTCATTCTAGAATGGCGCTCCTTCCTTATAGCAATCGCCTTTTTTACCGTTTTCGCCTCACCACTCTTTATCATTGCAAGCAGTTCTTTTTGAATCTCAGGAGTGTATTTTGCTATTTCGACAACTTCAAGCATAGAGAGCTTACCTTTTTTCACTGCATCCACCAATGCAGAGATTCCGTGTTTTTTTATTTCTGAAGCATAAGCAACCATATGGGGAGAGACGCTCACTTTTTTTGCTGCTTTACTTGGCATAGTGCAAATTTGAGCCTCCACTCAACGAATGAATAACCTTACCCCTGCTCATTTCAATTATCTCCACCGCCTGCTGCCTAATCCACCGGGAAGTATACCCGCCTGGCTCCCAGGGGCCAGCTCCCCTGCCTGAAGACAGATCGAGTGAGCAAGGAAATGTCGCTTCAATCTGCTCACCTTCCATGAAATCCTCACCGCAGAGTCTGCAGGAGCGCTCACAGGTCAGGAGCATTTTTCTGGCCTGCAGAGCCCCGGTGATCTGATCGATAACTTCTATGGTGCCGTCAATATTGTGTTGTTCATAGGTGGTCATTGCTTACCGTTCCTCTGTGCTTTGAGTTCGTCTATATAGGCTTGCAGGTCACTGTCGGAAATTCTCCATTCCTTGTTTTTTTGACTATGAAATTTTGATTACCGGATTAACAGAAACCATATGAAGCCTCGCTAGTTTATTGTTAATCTCATTATAAACTGATTCACATTGAACAGCAAACTCTCCTTCAGTATTAAGAACGCAGTCCATAAGAGCTTTCCTGATGACATTGTAGTGTTCTGTCTCCAATATGATGGTTTCCAAAGTTTATAACTCCTTTTCTGAAATGGTGGTTTTGAACTATGTGCCGGAGGAGTCGTTTCCCGGGTTTCCGGGGATCTATCACCGCCATCTGCCGGATAGCGCTCGGCGGTATTTTTACCCGAAGAGTTTTTTCCACCAGGACTTTTTCTTCTCACCTTCGAGCTCTGATTTCAGACGTTCGAATTCAGAAGATACAACTTCAACGGGGGCGGGAAGCATCTTTACCTGTTTTTCTAATTCCTCAAACTTATAACGATACATCATAAGACCCTGCATCAACTTGTCACGTTCTGACTCCCATTCGTCACGCTTCTTCTCATAGTGCTCTAAGGGAATCATAGGAGTAAACCTTTCATAACCAGTCTGGTTTGACTGGTCTTCTAAATCATCTTGTCTTGTTAACTGGTCAGGTTGACAAGATAAAGGATCTGGAGAAAGAAATTTTATAAGAGAATCCTTATGAATCAGCCACTTACCCTGACCTTTGCCGTTAACCTTTCTTGTCTTGTTAATCTTTCGTCTCCTGATCATAAGATTAAGAGCATTTACACTCTTTCCTGTAACACTGCTCGCTTCCTGTAGGGTTATCCATTGACCGGTCTCCTGACTGGTCACAGTAATATCGTTAACCATTCAACCCGTCACCTCCTGACAAAATAAAAGAGAATCACGCACTAGATGTTGTTCTAGCCGTAATTCCCGCTGTCTAACTTTTCTGGATTTAAAAAGAAATTCCTTCAAAAAGAAAATGAAACAGAATACGCCTCATGATATTTTATGTAACTTATTGACGCTCTATGAGAAAATATGGTAATATGGAAACACCGCTTGAACTGGAGGTGGCTTGTGAAAATAAGAGAAGCCGACGTTTACACTATGGACGAAGCTGCTCGGTTTTTAAAAATAAGCAAGGCAACCATATACAGAAGAATACGCGATGGGATAATTGCTTCGCTAAAGACAGGAAGAATCAGGAGAATTAGAGGAAAGGACCTCCTTGAGTTCATAGAAAGCGCAATCAAAAATGGAGGGACAAGCGGAAAAACTGAGTAAATAGAAAACGATGCATAAAAATGAATAAAGTCACTTTTGATGCGGGCTACTTTATTCAGAAGGCTTTGTAATTTAACTGACACCTAAATTATAAGGGCCTTCTGAGGAAAAGTCAATACTATTATTTCCCAGAGGGTTTTCATGAAAAGAAACAAGATAGACCATGAGAACAAAGTCGATTTTATCTTTGGGCAAGTACCCCTTTGGCCAACATACAGCGGACTACCTCAATTAATTGGAGCGACAGCCTGGTGCGTATTTAGACGTTTGTTAGAACTTCGCTACAGGTTTGGAAGCACAAAATTCTTTTACCCATTTGATAAACTGTGCAAAACTACTGGTATTAAAAACAAACAAAACCTGAGGCGTAATTTAGATATACTCGTCAACAATGGTTTGATGAGATATAAAACATTAGCCGGCAGAGGCAACGCCACAGAATTTGAAATTATAGAACCAATAAAGGCACCTCTTTGTGAAGAAGACGTTTATCGATTACATCCCAGGCTTAGATCACATTCATATAAAAATAAAATATTGGAAGAAGCCGCGCAAAAGATATCGGAGCAGTACCTTTTAAATGGTGAAAATAAAAAGGTATCGAATCAGTACCTTTTGGAAGAAGAAAAGGTATCGAATCAGTACCTTTTGGAAGAAGAAAAGGTATCGAATCAGTACCTTTTGGAGACAAAAAAGGTACTGAATCAGTACCCCAATAAGAAAGATATATATAAGAAAGACAACAACAACAAGAAAGATCTTTCTCATGAGAAAGAAAAAAATCTGGATACGGGTAAAGCTGAAGATACGCCCGCAGTCACGCCAATACAAGAAACAGGAGCGGGTGAGGTTGTTGTTGCTATTAATGTAAACAAACTTAAAGAATACGGAATATCCGGTGATGATGCAGAAAAGTTTTTAAAGAAATACTCACAGTCTTATCTGGCAGAAAAGATAGAGATAATTGAATTCAAAAGATCTAATGGAGATGAGATAAGAAACATTGGAGGGATGCTTAGAAAAGCGATAGCAGAAGACTGGCAGCCACCGCCTGGATTTACCACGAGAGCCCAACGCGAACAAGAGGCCAGGAGAAAAAGAGAGGCGGAAGAATTGGCGATACGAGAAGCGAAAGAGAAGGAAGAACGGGAGCGGATAGAGCGTGACCGGGCAAAGATAGTGGAGGAATGGAGAAAGACAGCGACTCAAGAAGAGTTAGAGGAAATAACAGAAAGGGCTAGGCGGGAGATCCTGGATGAAAATCCGGGGCAGAATGAGCGTTGGCTTGGGCCACCGATCAGGCTGAGGGAAGAAAAGATTATAGTTGAGGAATATGCGAAGTAAGATGGGTATTTTTGCCCAAATCCGCGAAAGTACGGTTCAGCCTCTGAAGCTTTTTGATAAGCGGATTCTTCTTTTGTCTGTATCTTTACTATAAAGGCTGATAAGGCGATATATATTCAAGTTTCTTAAATGATAAAGAAAAATTCAGAATCGAAGTCTACAGTACTTTGAGGGTTTGGGCAAAAATACCCTTATTCTTCAAAATATATTGATGAAGGGGATAACTGTGAAGCAGCACATAGAGCAGAAAAAGCCAGTGGGGGAGGCACGGAAGCGGTCGCTTGAGGAAGCGGGTCATATGTATTTGAAGGAGTGCATGGAGCAAAGGGTGCCGCTGCTTCTGGCCTGTCATAGGGCGAAATGGAGAATCGGCTGCATTGCGGGGATAGATGTGTATGCGATAAGGTTTTATGATTTCAAGACGAAGCAGGGGGAGTGGGTCAAGAAATTACAGGTAAAGTATTTTTTCAGGGCGGCACAGGGGATCTCAATAAAGGACTTTTTCACTATTGACGAGGCAATCAAAGAGAAGGGTATTGAGTCTGCGAGAACTATTAGTGAGAGATATCAGATTTCGGACGAGTTTTTGAAGGAGGCTCTCGACGAAAGGCATCACGTGAGGGTTACCACCAATGAAGGGGAGCGCTTTGAGGGGCTGATGTTGCTGTTTGACCAGTTCCATATCCAGCTGGAGCTTTCGCCCGATGTTTCGATTTTTTTCTTCCGGCATGGGATATGTGATTTTCAGGTGATACAAAGTAAGGAAGCAATGGCTCAAAGGGCCGATGAAAAAGGGGAGGAAACAATGAAAAGGGATAGTGTGGATTCCAAGAGGCTTGCTCAGGCGGTGCGTGAGCAAAGGGAGAAAATGAGTCTTTCTCAGAAAAAACTTGGAGAGCATGTGGGTCTTTCTTCCGGCTCTATAGGGTGGCTTGAGTCCGGGATTGTGAAGAAGCTCTCAGAAGAGAACGTCAAAAAGATTCTTTCTTATCTGAAGATTGATCTTTCGGAGTTTATGCGCGTGGAGGCGCCTGGGGTGGAGAAAAAGTATGAGTCTCCGGAGCAGGAACCGATAAAAAGTGTGGATTCCAGGAGACTTGCTCAGGCGGTGCGTGAGCAAAGGGAGAAAAGGGGTCTTTCTCAGAAAAAGCTTGGAGAGAGGTTTGGTCTTTCTGCAGGCTTCATAGGGTTGCTTGAGCATGGAGATATTGAGAAGGTATCCGAAGTTAAGGTCAAAAAGATTCTTTCTTATCTGAAGATTAAACTTTCCGAGTTTATGCGCGTGGAGGCGCCTGGTGGCGAAAAAGAAAATGGCGCGCCCGAGAAGAGCCTGGCTTTGAAAGATGAAGACAGGGGTGTTTCGGCTGAAGTGGAGAAAGAGCTCGTGGAGCCAATGGGTAAAAAAAAGAAAGAGCCTTCCAGCGCTACTGTTATGAGCAGGGTCAGTGCAGAGGTTTATAATAAAATAAGAGAATATGGGAGTAAAAAGAGGTTGACGACAAGTGAAGTTGTGCGGGAGGCGATAGAAAGATTTTTCGCAGAGCCCGAGGTCCGGGAAAAAGTACCTGCCATGGCAGAAGCGGTGCCTCCGGCAGAACCTCTGGTGAAGAAGGAGGAGAAAAAGACGCTCTATGATGAGGAGGAAAGGGAGTGTCTGGAGGAGATTCTTGGAGAAGACGAGGAAGAAGAGAGTGTGTCCGTTGAGGAGATAAAGATGCTTCTCAAGGGAGGGCACGGCTACGGTGAGATTGGCGAGCTTCTGGGGGTGACTGCCGAGAAGGTGAAGGAGGTGCTCCTGGGAGAGCACCGGACACAGCGGGAGAAGAGGAGAAAAGAGATTATCGAGGGGGAGATGAAGAATCTTGATGTTCTGCAGAAGGCGATATGGAATAAGGCGAGTACAGGGAGCTTATCGCCGATCGAGCTGGTGCTCAAAATTATGGGGCTGAGGGCGAAGCTTATGGGGATTGATCGCGGGGGCGGGTAAAACAGAGTTTCAGGGAAAATAAGAGTGATACCAAAGTGGTATCAGGTGTTTTTTTTAATGATACCAAAGTGATACCACGCGCTTTTTAATGATACCAAAGTGATACCAATGGTTCATATATGCCATACAGTTGAACCAATTTTGAACCACTTCTGTATACAACTGTATACAAAGTGATGCAAGTGTGATGCAAATAGGCTGGACTGATGCAAGAAGTGATGCATAATCTGGAGCATGATGGGGCTGAGGGCGAAGTATATGGGGGTTGATGGTGGATAAAACGGGGCTCGTAGAGCCAACAGGAACGCAGTTCTTTAAAGCAGGCGAGACTGTAGCCGAAGTTTTTGGAGAAACAGGGGAGTGCATGTTTTGATAAAAGTGGTTCAAAAATGGTTCACATAGAGGAATAATGATACCAAAATGGTTCAATTATGTGACAGAATGGTTCATATGTGAGCGGCGGTGAACCAACGCTTCCAGAACTGAACCGGGGGAAGGTGAAAGAGGTGCTGAATGGACAAAGCTGTAAAGGCGATAACTGTGAGGTTCACTGAAGAGAACTACGAGAGCGTCAAGAAATATGCGGAGGAACATAAAGAGAGCATAAGTGACGCGGTCAACCGTGTTGTGAAGAAATTTTTCTCTGAAAGCCCTGAACCACTTGAACTCAAACCTGAACCAGCGCCATCGCCTCCGCCGTCACCCAGGCCATCGCCGATACCAGTTCCGGAAGCGCCGGAGATTCCGGAAGAAATACTGGGGCTGCCGGAACGATTGAAAGGGCTGGAAGCGAAAGAGGATGAAACCAGGCAGGGTGTGGAGTGGCTGGCGTCACAGGTAGAGGATATACAGGAGAAAGTGAATGAGCTTCTGAGGATTCTCAAGCCGACATTGCCGGTGCCGCCGCCTCCGCCGATACCGTGGCCGCCCTCGCCGCCCTGGGGATTTACCCGGGCCAGGCGGAAGAACCGGAAAGGCAGAGACAAGAAGGTCGCCGATGATCTGTAATGTGTGCCGGCAGGAGAGAAAGTGCCGGGGTTGTGAAGTGCGAGAAACGGGATAACGGTGCGGTTTTGACGCGATTTGAAAAATGCTCAGAAATGGGATGGTGACGCCATTCCGAAGCGGTGAGCCTGTCGCTGTCGTCTGGCTCGTTTCCGCCGTCGCCGTGGGGATTTTCCCTGGCGGTGCGGGAGCGTGGCAAAACCGGAAGCTGGAAAAGTGATGCAGAACTGTGATTTAAAAAATGTCTTAAAAGGTGTCCCAACTAAGACATTTCTGCTGCGGATGTTGTTGTGGTGCTGTTTTTGTGGTGTTTGTGTGACATGAGAGGGGTTTTCGAGGGTAAAAGTGGGGGATTTTTTGTTTGTGGAGGGGTAAAGTGGGAGACTGACAGGGATCTGGTATAAGGGAAAAATGTCAGTGGATATGGCGATCTGGAAAGGCTGGTGACGAAAATGAGGATAGTGAAGGCAAAGCACGATGATGAGCTTCTGGAAAGGCGAATAGGCAGGTCATCTGAAGAAAGCGTCGACGATGATGAGGATGTCGGCGGGGATGACGAGGAGCAGAAGGTTTACAGGAATGCGATGGAAGAGATTCTGGCGGAGTTCGGGGATGAGCTCATCGGGGGGTACTTCGGAAAGGAAGGGAAGAAGAGGGGGAAGCGGGTGAGGCGGCTCCCGGCGACGCTGCTCAGGGAAGAGTGCCGGCTGTTGATGACGGCGCATACCAAGGGGAAGTGGGCTTTTCGGAATAATCTGATTATACGGCTGATGTATGCGGCGGGAATACGCCTGGCGGAAGAGGAGAACCTGAACGTGGCGGATATACGGTTTGCGGATCAGACAATGTTTGTGCGGGTGGGGAAAGAGAAGAAGGACCGGTATGTGTGTGTGGATTCGGAGACGCTTTCGCTGCTGAAGACGTGGATTGAGAGCGAGGGGAAGAAGCTCGAGGATTCGCTGTTTGATCTGTCAGATCGGCAGATCGCAAGGGTCATCGAGGAGGCGGGAGAGATTACGGGGGTGGCGCAGAAGTATGCGGGGATGGAGCGGCGGTTTTCACCGCATTCGCTCCGGCATTCATTTGCGACGCATTGTTATGAGAATGGGATGGATTTGTTTGTGCTGAAAAAGCTGATGGGGCACGAGTATCTAGGAACGACGCTTATTTATGTGGAGACGGCGATGGCTCGCGAGCGGGAGGAGTATGTGAAGACGGGGCCGCTGGGGGGGTAGGAGAAAGGGATCCGATATAGGGCGGCTGTACCAGGGTTTGGGGTATTATGAAGTGGATTTTGAGTGAGATGGGAGTGGAAGGGAGTGGAATATAAAGATACCGCTTCATTTGGGAGACGACAGGAATATTCAGTTATTGCTGAGTTACTTAAACGTGGTTTTGACGTTTATATGACTTTGGTCGATGACAAAGGGATTGATTGTATCATAAGGCTGAACGATAGACGATATTTGGATATTCAGATAAAAGCACGATCAAAAAATGCAAAACAGTGGAATTTCTTTGCCGCGATGTCTTTTGAAGTCAGAAATAATTTCTATTTCATTTTCTATACGGAGAAAAATGATAATTTCTGGGTGATACCCTCGGAAGATGTGAAGAAATTGGGTCAAGAGAATAAATCAGGAAAAAATGCTGGAAAAATATCATTGTCTCTCCCTAAGATTGCATATGGAGACAAAGCATTAAAGTTCGAAAAATACAGAAATGATAATGGTTTTAAGTTTTTAAAGTAGCGAAAAAGCATCTGGTTGTAAGGGGTATGTGAAAGAAATGAAAAGAAAGAAAGTGGCGAAGTTACTAAAGAAAAGAGATAGGCGGCAATACTGGTTGTGGGTGACAAAACCATCTTATTATCTCGACGAAAATGGAGAGGAACGGAAAGATCTTGAGCCAGAGAGCGGCTATGAGCCAGAGGGTTGGTGGACTTGTCACAAAGATACCCGAAAGGGAGATCTGATTTTGCTATGGCGTACCAAGCCGAAAAGCGATATCAGATATCTTATTCAAGCCAAAAGTGATGCCTATTCCTTAAAGGACGATGACTATGCTTCCGAATATGGCTGGGATTATGGTTGTGACTATATATTACTCTATAAATTCAATGACTCTCTGAAGATAGGAGAGATTCGTGCAGATCCCTATCTGGAGGATTGGAAGCCACTTGGGGGTAGATTTCAAAGAAGAGCCTGGAAAATTGAGACGGAGAATTGGAAAGAACTGAATCGGCTTATTTCCGAAAAAAATCCGGCTTATAGAAAATTAATTGAGGAACTTGAGAAAGAGCCTATATGGAAGAGTATTCTGCTTGAAGAACAGATTGAAAGGGCCCTGGTTGATGAAAATTTTAAAATGCTCAGAAGATTTGGTTATGAATTAGAGCTATATGAGGATCGAAAAAGGCAAATAAAAGGCAAACAGTTAGTATGTATGGGATTTGGTGGGCGTATTGATTTGCTTTGTTTTGACAGAAAAAGACAGCACTATGTTGTCATAGAGCTAAAAAACACACGGGCTAATACCAATACACTAGGTCAGATATTAAAATACATAGGTTGGGTGGAAAAAAGGATTGCAAATAATATTCCGGTGATAGGCCTGGTTATAAGCCGTGGTTGTGATGCAGGTTTTGACTTTGCATTAGAGGCTATGAAAGAGAGGATATACAAGCTTGATATCATGGAATTGGGGTTCCATTGAGATGATGAAGAGTAGCTGAAACTTATAAAAATGCTAGGAAGAGATTCCAGCAAAGCTCGGTCACAGGCCGATCGGAATGAGGTAGGGAGAATTATAGTTGAGATTTTGCCTGTGAAGGATAGAAACAGGAGATATAGTAAAGTGATTTTAGGAAAGGGAGAAAACGATGGAATATGGGACAATTTAAAGGGAAGGTAGTTATTATTACAGCTTTGCCTGTAGAATATAGGAGTGTAATGGCTCATTTGAGTGACATTGAAGAAATGACACATGGGCGTGGAAATGTTTATGAGACTGGAATTTTTAAGTGCAACGATAATAATTTTTGGAAGGTACTGGTCGCGGAGGTTGGTGCAGGAAATGTTCATACTGCTTCAGCAACTGAGAGGGCCATAAGTTTTTTCGATCCTCAAGTTATGATATTTGTCGGTGTCGCAGGGGGGCTTAAAGATGTTGAGTTGGGTGACGTAGTCGCTGCCACGAAAGCATACGGGTACGAATCTGGAAAAGTTGAACAGGAATTTAAAGCGAGACCGGAAGTCTACAGATCAGCATTTCGTATGGTTGAGAGAGCAAAAGCAGAGGCAAATAAGGAGGAATGGTTAAGACGCTTGAGAGATGAAATTCCAAATAAACCCCCCAGAGTTTTGGTTGGACCTATTGCTGCAGGAGAAAAAGTAATTTCAGAAACTCGTTCTCCTTTATATGAATTTATCAGGAAAACTTATAATGATGCGTTGGCTGTGGAAATGGAAGGTGTAGGATTCCTTGGGGTTGCGTATGAAAATCAACAAGTCGAAGCATTGGTAATAAGGGGTATTTCCGATCTTATAGATAAGAAAAGTGAAACAGATAAAGAGGGCTCTCAAGAGCTCGCTTCACGAAATGCGAGCGCTTTAGCCTTTGAGGTTTTGGCAAAATTGGAATTGGCAGAAGGGGCAAATGGAAAAGAAATCGGCGCATGGAATGCTCATCAAGAAGCGACTCCAGAAGCGCTTGAAGCTATAAGTCAAAAAGACAAATATGTAAGGGAAACTTTACATAGCACACTTTTACCAGTATTAAGATTCCCGCGATACATATATAGTGTATCTTGTAAGTTCAATGATTCAAGGGAAAAGGAAGCGGCTAAAGAAATTGTTTTTCCACGAGATAGTGATGAAATCTGTCCCTTTATAATAAGAGAGGGAATGCTTTACTGTTTCCAAAATTTGAGAGATAAAGAGGGTCCGTTTAGAAATTTTGCGATAGACCAAATAATACAGCGCTATGAAACTAGTCAATGGTGGGATGATCCTGATAAGATGTTGTGGTTTAAGACCCTTCTGAACAGATCATTGAATAAACTCACAGGAAGAAAGGGTCTTAACTTTGATAAAGAACACCAAAGATACTTCTTTATGCCTAAAGAGGCAGGAAAGCCACAAGAAATACGGTACCATTCTCTTAGAGGGAAGGTCATTTATCATAGTGTAGTGTGGAATCCCATTACCAAGAAGACTCAACAACCCAAAAACTATTGGTATCACAGGGCTGTCGCATTAAGGTTCCATAGAGTTGGTAAATCACATTGGTGTATGAGCATAAGACCAGAAATGCATATCACAAGGGATGGAATTGTACCTCTTCAACCTGAAATGATAGGAAGAAAAGTCACGCGAAAAAAATCGCGAATGTACAATTACGGTCTACTTGGAGAAATTCAATTTTGGAGAGATTTTCTCAGTGAAAATAGACCCAGGATCTTCTTAAATTTTGGAAACAAGCAGTATATAATAATTTCAACAACGCTTATGCAGACAACGGTTGAATGGCCGGGAACGCCTGAAGAATATAAAAAAGATTTTACGAATGTTGAATTCGAAGAAAATCTTTTCAGCTACGGAGAATTGGCTCATTTGAAAGAGCATTACGAGGATGACGAATGGGAAGAGGATGAAAAAGAAGAAGAGGAATTAGAGGATGAGTTTTGATCGAGTCTTGGAACCATCAATTCGGAGTCAATATCTGGAAGAGCCTTGCTTGCTTTTTGCACACGGAAAAGAACATATAGATCCAAAGCAAGGAATTCTTCAATTTGGACCGAGATCTTTCTTCCCCGAGAAAAAGCATCCTGCAACAGTCCGCGTTGGAATCATTGGTACCGCAGATACAATAGAAAATGCAAGAAAATGGATTGAAAAGAGTGCCGGGGGGATTAAAGGCGACGACGAGTATATAGACTTTCCGGGATATAGGAAAGACCGCGGATTTTTGTCGGAACTGATATTTGATAATGACTGGATTGCCCAAATAAACCGCATTGAACTTGATGAAATCCTTCGTGTTCGATTTTTGGCTCAGAGATTTAATGAGATAGTTGACCTTTTGGAGCATAAAATAAAACTCATAATAGGTAAAGATCGGCCGCCTGATTATCTGATCATTGCATTGCCAGATGAAATATACAGTAGCTGTAAGATGGTCAAATTTCGCAATAGGCGTATTGGAGAAGAGGGAAGAAACTTACGGAGAGCATTGAAATCAGTTGCAATGAAATATAGGATACCTACGCAGATTTTACTTTCCTCAACAGTGATGAATAATGGAAAGGAAAAAAGCAGAAAAGCGATTGTAGAATGTCAGTCAGAAATAGCTTGGAATTTTTTTACAGGCCTTTATTTCAAATCCGGTGGATATCCTTGGGGACCAATTGGATTAATTACCGGAACTTGTTATATAGGAGTCGGCTTTTATCAACCATTGGGATCAATTTTGACGACTATGCAGACAAGCCTCGTTCAAGCATTCGATGAACATGGTGACGGCCTTGTATTACGAGGGCACGAATTTACTTGGGATCCTCAAAAAGAGGGATCGAAATCTCCTCATCTTAGCAAAGAACATGCTTTTGCCCTCATAGAGTTAGTTTTAAGGCACTATAAGGAAGAAATGGGGCAAACCCCACAACGAGTTGTAGTGCATAAAACTTCCCGTTACTGGCCTCAAGAAAAAGAAGGAATGACGGAAGCACTTAAAAATAAAGTCAACAGATATGACTTAATTGCATTAAATGTACAAAATGAGATAAGATTAATGCCCGAAAATCAATACCCACCACTTAGAGGGACATATTTTGCAGTTGAAGATATTGATTACTTGTATACCACTGGATACATTGCCTCTTTAAGGAAATACTATGGTGCACATGTACCAGCTCCGATTCAAATTGCTGATCACATTGGTTATGATACACCACGAGAGACTTTGTTACGAGAAATTCTTATTCTGACAAAGATGAACTGGAATTCTTCGCGTCTGGGAGGACTATTACCCATTACATTAAGATTTTCAAGACTAATAGGTGACATTATGAAGGAAATTCCCTCTGAGAGAGAGCCGCTCACTAATTTCAAATTCTATATGTGATTTGCCTAGTTACAGGTTGTGTAAGGACGATCTAGTATGGGGTATGACAGGAACCTCGGCGAACCTTTCAACCGGCTCCAAACAAAAGCCAGTCATATCGCCGTTCTTAAGGCGTTTTCCAGGAGCGGTCACGGAAATTGACCACTCATAATTGCAATCTCATAACCAAGCCGTTTTCAGTGAGCCGGTTTTAAGAGCCACTTTTGATGAGTGGCCCCATTACTTGATTATTCACTTATAAGGCTCATTTCCGTGACCGCACACCCCAAAAGTCGCCGAGGTTCCTGTATGAGGAAAATTGGGTAATACCCACCATTTTGATATGTAACATAGAGGCGAGTTTGCTATTAGAACCCAAGATTCAAAGAATTTTTACCACGGACCTGAGAACCTGCAAAAACCGGTAATTCATGCTCGTATAGAAAAGTTAACATAAATCGACAGTCGGACATCTTCCTGAAACAACCCGGTAACATTCGTATGCTATCATCCAGGGTATGAGCATACTTGAAGCCTATTTTAGATACATCCAATTTTATCGGGAACTGGAGCTGCGGCACTGGCAGGAGGCACTCCTTGGTAAATAACCATGGGAAAATACCCTTCTCATTATTGATTGGAGGTATTTATAGATTTGAAAATGAATAAGAAATGATTATTAACCTGAATTCATGGTGGTGAAACATTGGCAAATAGCTACAAGAGTGACGATAGTTTCCTGAGAAAGCTTGCTGTTGGTGCCGCAGGCACTAATGCAACTATCGACCGATTGAGTTCTATGGGCTTTAAACCTATAGAACTTGAACGCGGTTCCACCGGCTTCAAAATCTGGAAGAAAATCAAAATAAAGCGTATTCGTGTTCCTGACATTCTATGCTTGAACACCGGTCTACGATTTGAATCACGTGGCAAGACAAAACCCGAAATATCAATGTCTCATTCACTGAATGATCCCAAACGCGCTTGGGATGCAGGTATGCGGAACGACGACATTGTTTCTATCGTCGTCTTTCAGCAGAGCGACAATTCCCCTGTTGACCTGAAACAAGTGTCCCCTGTTCACTTCGTCAGCGTCGAAGAAATGAGGAAGGCATTTACAGATGGACAAGTGTCTATAACTAAGCCAAAGGGAGTTGAAGAAGGCTCGGAAATTAGGGTGGTGTGGACGTGTGCTGCAGCCAACCAGAAAGCAGTAGTTTCTGAGGTGGAATCCGGGAAGATCATCTTGAATCCTATCTCGCCCGCACGGCGACAGACTATCCAATTGAGCCGAAGCAAGGGGAATATAACTCTTGTGCCACAGGTCAATGTTATGGATATCGTTGAAGCTAATCAGATAGTAGCAGCGGTCGTACCGGTATACACAACACTTCCCTGTCCCCCGCCTGTTGAGGAAGCCTACTTCGTTGAAAAGCTCGCCAGCGTTAATCTGAGCGAGCGATATGCTGCTGCTAAAGCTCTTCGGTATCGTGGTTATACTACCGCCAAGCGAGTGATTGAAGCGCGCATGAAAGATCCCGCAGAGGATATCTATGTCCAGCTAGAGGCAGCGGCAGCCCTTGCAGCATACAACGACCCACAAGGCTGGGAGTTTATGAAGAACAAGCTCCGTAGTCCGATTATGACCGTTCCCCTTGAAACGCAGCTTGAAACGATAATTGTCGCATCTGAAATTGCCAAAGAGGAAAGCGAACGGCTGCTGATTGAAGTGTTGCAGGACAGTGAACGGGATGACGAACTACGTGCCGGCGCTGCATGGGCCCTTGGACAGTTTGCTTCCGCAACATCAGCAACGGCACTAGTTGATACTTTTAATTCAAGTACATTGGAGATAAAGGTTGAAGCTGCTAGGGCACTCCTGCGGATTGCAGAGCCGCAAGTCTCCCTTTTGGTTGTTCTTTTGAAGAACGGTGACCCCACTAAGCGGGACGGAATCTCCTGGACACTTGCAAGAATAGGCAAATGCAATCCGGCGGATATGTTGGCAAGCGCCGATGATAACCTCAGAAGGTGGATAAGCTACATCATTGGTTATGGCAAAGACAAATTCCCTCAAGCCGACGTTGAAGCTATTTGCAAGGCAGACCCCGAAGTTTATTTCGCCGCAAGCGTCTTATGGCAGATTGTGGCAAGCTGGGTTAACGACTTGAAGGAGTATTGAAATGCAAAGCAAACCCTTTTACTACACTGAGAAAGGTCAAACCTACGTTGGAGATTCGATTGAACTTATGGCAGAATTACCGGATAACAGCATTGACCTTGTAATGACTTCCCCACCATTTGCTCTTAGGCGCCAAAAATCCTATGGCAACGTTGAGGAGACGGAGTATGTTAACTGGATTAAGCCTTTTGGCAAAGGGGTGTTCCGGATTCTGAAGCAGAGCGGTAGTTTCGTTCTTGACTTGGGAGGTGCTTACAGGTTAGGCTTGCCATCCCGTTCGCTATACAACTTCCGAGTGCTATTGACCTTTTGTGACGAGATAGGATTTCATCTTGCCGAGGATTTCTACTGGTTCAATCCATCCAAGCTACCTTCACCAATTGAATGGGTGAATAAGAGAAAAATCCGGGCTAAAGATTCGGTTAACACGGTCTGGTGGTTTAGTAAGACCGAATTTCCCAAAGCCAACGTTCGGAATGTGCTAGCACCATATTCCGAACGGATGAAGAAGCTGATTGAAGACCCTGAAGGTTTCTATACGCCGAAAAAGCGGCCATCAGGTCATGACATAAGCGCCGGCTTCGGTAGGGACAATGGAGGGGCGATTCCTTCCAACTTGTTATCCATTCCCAACACCGACAGCAATTCTATCTATCTCCGGCTTTGCAAGGAACTCGGGCTAGAGCGTCACCCCGCACGATTTCCTTCGGAATTTCCGGCGTTCTTTATAAAAATGCTAACCGACGAGGACGATGTCGTTCTGGACATATTCGGTGGTTCCAACACCACCGGATTTACCGCTGAAGCTCTGAATAGGAAATGGATGACGTTCGAGTTTAATAAGGAATATCTTAAAGCATCGATGCTTCGGTTTCTTGAAGGGTATAGCGTTGATGTAATAAAAGAGATGCTTGGTAGGCTTCAAGATAATCAGGCGAATTATTCACTCAAAATTCTTGATGAGGAAAAGTGCAATGCACAAGGTAGGAGTTTGATCATGAATAAAGAATTTATGGGTAGAAAAAGGGGGGATTAGCATATGTTAAAAACTTGTCTTTCTTGTGCGTGCTTGTTCGCATTATTGACGACTATCTGTATGGCAAATGCATCACAAGATATAATCGGCGCATGGAATGCTCATCAAGAAGCGACTCCAGACGTGACCACACCATCAAAAAACATGACAATAACGTTCTTCGAGGACGGTACATGCACATGGTATTTTGCACCCGATAATTACCAAAATTCTCCTACTACTTTAAATTGCACATATGCGTTTGCAGGAGATCGAATAATGAAACGTGTATGGAACGGCAAAACACAAATCTTTAATGTTGAATGGAAATCCCGAAATGAGGTGGTATTGACATTCAGTAATAATCCCAATGTCATATATGTCCTCACAAGATAATAAGTGGGCAACCGCCTTGGCATCAGGGACCTGTTCAACATGGAAGTACAGGAAGAAGGTCAGAAATAAAGGGTGAGAACAGATCCCAGTCCCTCAATCCACCAGAAGCGGAAGTGGTGGTATCTGTAAGGTGGGTTTTGATCATCTGTTGAGAGAAGCACTTGTAAGTATGACATTTTGATTACCATAGGTTGAATTACCTGATAAAGAGAGGGTATATTGCAAATTTAAGCGAGGATATTAAAATGTCGGGTAATGTATTTGAAAGTTGGGAAGAAGATTTTGTTAAAAGATCTCTTGTAGACTATTTTGTAAAAGAAAATGGTTTCGAGCTGATTAAAAGTAACACACCACCATTAAAGAACTTAGATATAAACATTAGAAAAGAAAATTCTGAATGGCGCATAGAATGCAAAGGTTGCAAGAATGGAAATACCGACAACGTCAGAACAGACTTCAATACTGGCATTGGACAAATCGTAGAGAAAATGGATGAATTAAATATAAATTATGCAATTGCAATGCCTGATATAAAACAATTTAATAATCAGGCTGTTCAAATACCGAAGAGCGTGCGCAAATTACTGAATTTATATTGGATTTGGGTCAGACAAAATGGAGAAATATATACAGAATCACCCTAACCATTTCTGAAGCATATCCAGGCGACTGCGCACCCCTTCTCAACCCCCCTCCTCTATGAGAATGCTTCAAGTTTCGAGAATCGTTCACCGTTTCAGTGGGTTCCCGCATTCTCAAAACCTATTCTTGAAATAGATCCTCGATCTGCATACATAGCAACGAGTTTTGAGCAATAGATCTGCTCCGCGACCATAAACTAAAAACGAGCGTTTTTTGTTGACGATATTGCCAAATGAAATGGGCTGAGTTTCATTTTATGGAAACGTAAAGAAAAAGTCGATTTTTGGGTTTTTAGTTGAATTGCTCATTTGGGGACGGAATTTTTATAAAAATGGAACAAGAGATCTGCTTCTGGAATCTTGCGCTCCACTTATCAAAACTCCCATGATTCTTGTTCCATCATTTGTAAGAGATCGAAACAGGCGATACCGTAGTGATCACAAGCATCAGGGATTCTCAAACGAGAGGAAGCGGGCTTTTTTCTTGTCTCCTGTGTTAATAGAACCACATCGCCTGAATAATTGCCATTCAAACGCATGTTTTCTGACATTGCCAATGCGACCAGGAACTGATCCGCTTCTGGGAAGGTTTTGCTATGGTCTACGAAACCCGGCAAATCTCTCATTAAAATCAGTAAGGCTTCATTTATTTCTTCCGAAAAAGCTCTTATTATATCAGGGTGCCGAGAGAACCATTCCCCTGCGACATCATATGTATATTCAGACATAACCTGTTCTATTGTAATAAGACGCCCCTGATTCGCCATTTCACCAAGTTTTTCCTGAAGGGTTTTGAAAATTGTTTTGGGGTAATATTCAGTTAACCTTATTAAAATGTTTGTGTCAAAGCAATAGATATATTTCGCCATATCAACTATTCTTTCCAGTCATTAATAAAAAATCTCGGGCATCAGCCAAAGCCTTCGGTTTCAGTTCAAGAAATTCACTGGCATCTCGTTGAGAAATATAGCCGTTCTCTAAAGCATCGAATACCAGGTAAGAAAAAGGCTTACCTCTTTCACTTATCTTAAGGACAATTTGACTCGGTCCGCCTTTGCTTTTTTCTTTTATCCTTTTCTTATCGTGAGAATGATAAATGCTGGACAATTCATTATATGCCGTATCACTAATAAGCCGTGCCGTATGCATTCTGATCAGCAACACGTACTTGCTTACCTTCAGCTTCCTGGATAAAGTATATATTGACATCGGGTCTCCAGTAAGTTTTCCAGAAAACTCTTTCAGAAGAGAATATACCGATTTATCCTTTAATGGAAGCAAAAAAGCTGCAGAAAATTGATTACAGAAAGTCTCTATTACTGCTCGATGAGCACCTGATCGCGCGTGGTATTCTTCAGGGCAATTGGAAACACCAGGCTCTCTCAAGCAGAGGTGGCAATATTCGTGAAACACAGAAAAAATTCTCGCCACAACAGGATCTCTTGTACTTACGGTGATAATGGATATTTTTTCTCCCTCTATGGAAAAACCTCGAACATCATCCGTCGGTATAGAGAATTGAAGAACGAGTATCCCTGAATTAAGCAGTGTTTCGCGCCATAAATCCAGAACTTTATGTTCACTATCCCAGGATAATACCTGTTCTGTCGTAAATCCCATACGTTCTCTGACACTAAAAGCTATTTCTTCCGGATCATCTCTGAGAGTGAAATGTGGAACGCTATATCTGATATCTGAATTCAGGGATTCAATGAGCTCAATTATAGTATTTTGTAAGTTTCGTGATCTTCTAAACGCAAGCAATGTTTCAGGAGTGAAAGCCCCCAAACGTGTTTCCGGTAACATCCTGAAATCTTTAGGAGGGGGAGGTTCCTTTGGTGGTAACGATAAAAATAGTGCAGCCAGCGGCCTTTTAACCTTGTTGGCAAACTTCTCAAGTTGCCTGATTGTGGGACGTTCACTTCCCTCTTCCCAGGCAGAAATAGAGTCCGCGGATGTCCCTACCGATTTCGAAATCTCTTCTTCCGTGTACCCTGCACTGGTTCGGGCCCAGATTATTAAGTCCGGATTTAATTTCACTCTTACAGGTTTTCTACCCATGGGAAAATGCCCTCACATATTGATTGTATTTATGATTTCTCTATTGAAATAATTAGACCTCTCTGCCCCACTTGTGTCTTACGGTATGCCCATTCAAGCTATTTCCGGGCTTTATTATACCAGGAATATGTTACAGAGATGTTTCTATGATAAGAAATTTTATGGAAAGATGATAAATTTTATTACACCTCTGCCGGCCTTATCAGCCCCGATATATATCCTCTTTACTCACTTTGGACGCTATAGTATCTGAGAGATGTTGGTAGAAATCTTGTTGCTACAATATTTCCTGCTTCTTCATCCAATTATAAAGGTTGGGCAGTGAGGTCTTATATCTTTTCGCAATGAATGTTTTGGAACTGCCGTTTTTAATCAGAGCTTCTATCTCAAGCTTGAACTGATCCAGCCTCGAGCTTCCCTGTCCCGGGGGTCTGCCCAGCTGTTTCCCCCTCTCCCTGGCAGCAACAAGACCCTGCTTGGTCCGCTCCGAGATGAGATCCCGCTCGATCTCGGCAAAGAGGCTGAACAGAGTCACCATGGTCTTGGTCTGAATATCCTGCTTGCCGTTGAGCCTGATGCCTTCCTTTATCGCGATGAACCGTATTTTCTTCTTGATCAGGGTGTCGACGATCTGGATAACCTGGCCCACACTCCTGCCCAGGCGGGACAACTCACTCACCAGCAGCATATCTTCCTCCTGGAGATTTTCCAGGAGCTCGTCAATTCTCCGGGACTTTGTAGATTCACGGGAAGAAATTGAGATTTCTATAAACGGGAGCATCCCCAAAAAGATGCAAAAGCAAAATAAATGACAAAAAAGTTGAAATTTGAAGCAAGGTTTTTTCGGTACATGGAGAAACCTCCTGGGATAGCAACAAAACCCGACTTGAGGGTGTTGATCGCACCCAAAGAGTCATCCAGGAGGCTCGCTATGAATTATCCATCAGCACAGATAAACCCTTCCAAAGTTGTTCCATTATTCGCAAGCAATGCAAATGCCGGACTGAGTGCGGTCATAAACAGGATGGCAGAAGCTTTCCGTAAGGTACTTGTCAGACTGGCTCAAAGTATTCCTTCCTCTGTTGAGGAGACAATGAATCTTGAACGTCAACTTCATCAGGAAGTAGCACAGAAATGTCTGGATCCTTTCATGGGAGAGATACTTCAGGAAGCCATCACCTCTCCTGTGGTGGTCAGCAAATCGGAGGAAGTACTGCGATATCAAATGTCTCATCCCCACCTTCAGTGCGCGAATCAGGAGGTCAATATTACTCTTCTTGGGGGCTCATCAGTGACTGTGACCGCCCCTTATATATTGAATCGTCCCCCAAAAGGCCCGGGACGTCCTCGAGGAAAGGGAAGCAGAGGCGCTTCAGGAAATGGTCTGTATCCCGCCCTGGAAGTTCTTGGGCTCCAGCTTCGCGTGACTCCTGCGCTTGCAGAAGAGTTATGCCGTTTGACTACTCTTGAGCCGCTGGAAGAAGTGGTATCCATCCTTGCTCATCGGGGGATTGTAGTGGATAAAAAAGTGGTAGAGCGTATCAGCAATCAAATTGCAGAACGGGCATTGCTCCATCGTGATTTTCTCAAAGAAGAAGTCGCACGTGGCTTCAGAGGAGATGCTGCAGCGGGAAAACGGTTGGTCATCAGTGTTGATGGGGGCAGAGTAAGAACGAGAGTGAGAACGAAGAAAGGGCGCAAGAAGAAAAACGGTCATAGACGTTTTAAGGCGGAATGGAGAGAGCCGAAAGCGTTTGTCATATATGAAATAGATGAATTCGGGCACAGGAAGAAAGGCGGCCTGGTTGAATACGACGCGACGATGGGTGATGCAGATGATATATTTGAGCTCCTGCGGGTGACATTGCTCTTTATTGGCGCGCAGAAAGCAACCGAATGGGTTTTCATAGCTGATGGAGCTGAGTGGATATGGGAAGAACGGGTACCGAAATTGGTAGAAAAAGTAGGTTTTAATAAGGACAAAGTCACGGGGGTTCTGGATTATTACCATGCGATGGAGCATCTCTACGGTATAGCTGATGAGGTTTTGGGATGGAGCACGAAAAGACGCAATCGATGGCTGAAAAAAACAAAGAGCCATCTTATTAAGGGAAAGGTTGAAGAATTCGTTCATGAGGTAAAAGGGCTTTGCAAAGGCAGGAGAGCGCAGAAAGTTGCCAAGAAGCTGCTCTACTTTGAAAAACATTGGGACAAGATGAAGTACGAGTCCTTCAGGAAAAGAAGAATTCCTCTGGGGAGTGGAGCTATGGAAAGTTGCGTCAGACGTGTCATAAACCTTCGGTTCAAGGGAAACGGCATCTTCTGGAAGATAGAGACGCTGGAGGGTCGAATTCACCTTCGAGCGCAGTTGGGTGTTTTTGCACGAACCCTCGAAAATTACGGTAGCTTTTGATTAGCAACTTACTCGCCTTCTTTTAGAAACCCTGAATATATATCGTTTTTCTTCTCTCTATTGCGATAACGACCATTTTGAATATACTAATTGCATCTGGAAAAGGAGCGTGTAAAACAATAAAATTTCTATCTCTTTACCCGACTTTTAACCTTTATGGCATAAACGCAGCAAAAAACAGAAACCTCTCTGTCAAAGGCTTTAAAAGTCCTACCGTATTTTTCGCGGTTTTGTGCAAAAATACCCCACCAGGTGTTTTGAGCTTTTCCTTGATGAATCGAAAGAGCAGACAAAGAAAGTCCACGAGACGCAGAGAGTCCTGCGGACGCTTGAAGGCCGTTCACAGAGTGGAAATGCGCAGCACATTATCACCAAACACCAGAATGCCCAGCGTCTTCTCAGGAATCTGACGGTGGTAATTCCCTATGCTCCTATGCTTGAGTTTCCCTCTGAATGGCTGCGAACAAGAAGGGACAACGAGAGATTCCTTTGTCTCATAGAGGCAATCTGCTTTCTCCACCAGTATCAGCGAGAGGTGAAGCAGACGAAAGAAGACGGCTTTATGATGAACTATATTGAAGCGACCATAGAAGATTACCGCATTGCCTATGATCTTGCCCATGAAGTGCTCACCCAGACGCTGCATGATTTGAAGAAGCATTCCCGGGAGCTTCTTTCAGAAATCACAGTTATGGTTGAAGAAAAAGCGTCTGCAAGCGGTATGGAGCCTCATGAAATCGTGTTTTTGCGAAGAGAAGTGCGGGAATATACGAAGTGGTCTGACTGGAAAGTGAGAGATTGTTTGCAGCAGCTCGTAGATCTTGAGTATCTCAGGATAACGAGCGGCTCTCAGGGAAAACAGCATGTTTATCAGATATCTGACTCAGTTCCGTATCATGAATTTTCCCTTAACGGCTTGACTCCACCGAAAATATTGGAGAAGAAACTGCGCGATAATCAAGCTTCTATATAGATGAAATCAGGGTTTTTCAGTTCTATTCGGACTTTGCGTACTTTGAGGAAACTTTGAGATTGCATTTATTGTTATCATAGAGCCGGAAGTCTTAACTTTGAGACTTTGAGAAAAAAACATTAGCGGTATCAAAATGAAGGGCTTCCCTGAAAAATTACGGTGAGCTTCCCGGTTAAAGGGAAAATCCTTCTCGCCAGTCAGGTATTGATTATGGGCAGGCACAGTGGCCTGCCCTACACCCCATACATTATCCCAAAGACCTGTACTATCTTTGTACTGGTTACTACCGGTATTGGAGGAAAACATGTGGAATGAGCTGCTTCAGAAATTTGAGGATCATATGTGCGTGCGCCACTTTGCGTCACGGACCATCGAGGACTATATCCGGAATACCAGGAGCTTTATCGCCTATCTTGCAGGGCGCGGCATCACGAAGATCTCGGAAGTGGAGAGAGACGACATAAAAGAGTATCTGACTTTTCTCTTCTACTTCAGGCGAGGCAATAAAGGACTTTCTCCCGGCACGAGGATGAACAAGATTGCGGCGGTAAAGAGCTTTTTCGGGTTTCTCGTCACAGAAAACTATCTGTTATATGATCCTGCCGGTGATATCGAGCTTCCGAAAACCTCTAAAAGACTTCCCCGTGACATCCTGAGCCATAAAGAGATGCTGAAGCTCCTGTCAGCGCCCAGCCGGGAGACTCCCATAGGCATAAGAGACAGGGCGATGCTCGAGCTTTTCTATTCCACCGGTATGAGGAACACGGAGTTACGGTGCTTGAAGCTTGGCGATATGGACATGAGAAGAAATGAGGTGAGGATATGTTTCGGGAAAGGGGGCAAATCGAGGATTGTGCCCATCGGTGAGGCCGCCATACATTATCTTTCGCTGTATCTTGAGAACGGGCGTCCCCAGCTTGCATCGAGAGGGAAGCACAGCGAGCTTCTCTTTTTAAACGTGCGCGGCGGGCCATTATCCCGGAGATCTCTTCCTGATATGGTGAAGAAGTATGCGAAGAAGGCGAAGATACAAAAGAAGATCGGCTGCCATACGCTGCGGCACACCTGTGCCACTCACATGCTGAAAGGGAAAGCCGATCTGCGATGCATTCAGGAGCTGCTTGGTCACAGCAGTCTCACTGCCACTCAAATCTACACAAAAGTCGAGCTTTCCGATCTGAAAGAAGTGCATAAGAGATGCCATCCAAGAAACCTGCAGTGAAGCTTGTTCATTTAATAGAACAGTTCAGGCTTCACCTGAAGAAGCAGGGATATTCTCCCAATACCATCAAAAAGAGGTGCGGGCACCTGGGCGATCTCGTTATATCTCTTGCAGAAATGGGCATACACGATGTATCTGAGGTTACCTGTGAAAGTGTGAGATTCTATTACAGAGACATTTACTGGCGTATTTCTTCGCGTGGAAAACCATACTCCCCAAGCACGGTATCAATCAAGGTATATGCGCTCCGCTCATTTTTCCGTTACCTGTTAGCCGAAAACCACATTCTCACAAATCCCGCTCTCCAGCTCAAGTCTCCCAAAATCTCCAGAATCCCCAGAAACATTCTTTCGCTGACAGAGGTGAAAGCGCTCCTGTCGCAGCCCGACCTGAAAACATTTGAAGGGCTGCGAGACAGAGCGATGCTCGAGCTTTTTTATTCGACAGGAATCCGTCGCCGTGAGCTGGTGAATCTGGACATCTATGACATAGACATTCAGGAAGACACCCTCTTCATCCGGCACGGCAAAGGCGCCAAAGACAGGGTTGTTCCCTTGGGCAGGTGGGCGATCGTCTACCTGAAGCGATATCTCGAAGAGAGAAAAACGATTGCAAAGCCTGACAATGCTTTATTTCTCTCCCCTTTCACCGGGAAGAGAATATGCTACCAGCTGTTCGATCGCCTGGCCGGTGAGTATGCCAGGCGGGCAGGCATAGTGAAACAGGTGAGCTGTCACACATTGAGGCACGCCTGTGCAGTGCATCTCTTAGAGGGTGGCGCAGACATACGCTCAATCCAGGAGCTTCTGGGACACCGCTCAATCGAATCCACCGAGATCTATCTTTCTCTCTCGAAAGAACAGCTCAAAAAAGTTCATAAAAAATCCCATCCAAGAGGAATATTTCCCAATCCCTGGGAATAATTATCATTGGGGGGAAATGATATGATCAAACCTCTCTGTGATAGTAATTCCTCATTTTTATCATCAATGCTCTCAAAAAGTGACACCCTCTATAAAGGGCGCCACTGCCTTATTACGGCAGACTTCACAATGGTAACCATTGTCCCCTACGGTGAATACAAGTTCGTGATAGAAGCCACGGCGATAAAGGATGGCGAGGAGATAAAGGCGGAGGCGAGTGGGAAGGTGATGGTTCTCCCACCATACCCGACATTAACAGAACTGGTGTTCGAGGATACCACAAAGATCGATTATGATGATGGTCAAAATGTTGGTCGTGTCCTGAAAACACATGAACATTTTTAGGCTTTGCATGATTTTGTCAACTTTCCTCGAATACCCTTTCTGTGGAAGAAAGGAGAGGAGAGATGGAAAAACACGAACATGACTTTTCCTGGCAGGTATGCCATAATGAGAAATGCCCATTGTATATGCAAAAAGATAAAGGGAACATCAAACTTCATGCACACGTTGGGATTAACAAAGACATTCACGAAATTAAGTGTGCCCGATGCGGGACATTCTTTTCCGAACATAAGGGCACCCCTTTCTTTGGGCTGAAAACGCCACATGACAAGGTAATGCAGGCGCTCAAAGCACTTGTCGAAGGGAATGGCATTCGCGCAACAGAACGAATAACGGGACTTCATCGGGATACTGTAACGGGTGTGCTTGAGCGAGCGGCAGAGCATATGAATAATGTGAGTGCAATATTTCTCAGGGAGTTGGATACAGCAGAGATACAGTTTGATGAACTGTGGACCTTTGTAAAAAAAAGATCTTCCAGGAAGAAGGTGACGTAGGGGAGCAGTGGATTTCTGCAGCATTTGACCCCGAGAACAAAGTTGTTGTTGCGTGTCACAGGGGCAGGCGTACCGAAAAGGCATTAACGGCCTTAGTTGAAGATACGGTTGAACGATTGAAAGCGCCACTTGATGTGCTTTATACAAGTGATGAGTGGGATCCATATGCTGGAGCATTAAGGAATAACCTTTACGAGACTGTAAAGCCTTGGCCTCATAATGGGCCTGGACGTCCCTGTAAGCCCAGGAAGGTGCCACACAGGGACCTTAAATATGCAGTTGTTCATAAGCACCGTCAAGGAGGAAGAGTAGTCCAGGTCACGAGAAAAATCGTTTATGGCAATGAGCAAGAGATAATGAAGATAATTGAGGCGAGCCCCGTTTCCAAAACGATCAACACCGCCTTCATTGAGCGGACCAATCTGACATTGAGAGAAGGTAATCGCCGCCTTACCAGGAAGACGAATGGTTTCTCCAAAGCGGCACGGCTTCTTGACTGTCAGTTAGCTGTATACCTTACGCACTATCATTTTGTGAGACCCCATGGCGGTCTCATAAAGAAAGCAAATGGACAGAAGCAAATTCACAGGACTCCATTTATGGCGGCCGGATTCACTGACAGAATATGGAGCATGATGGATCTGCTTAAGTATATACCGACGAACGGTAAATCATAACATGTTAGGACACGACCAAAATGTTAAACCTATCTATTATAAACAGCAAGGTCAAAATATTGAAAAAAATCCAGTAGCAATTGCTCTATCCAAGTTAACACCAGGTGAAGAAATTATACCATCGAGTGCGATTCAACCAAGAAGTATCATCTTACCCATATCGATGGGTAGATGCAGAGGATCTCTCACACTTACTGATCTTCCTGTAACGAGAGAGCTTACTTATGAAGTCCGGATCAAAGCACCTCCACCTAAAGAGCATACTCTTGTAAAAGAGGGTAAAGCATATGCTACATTTCCTAAAGAGGGCGCTGCAACACTAAAAGATCCTCAGGGATCAAATCTTATTGAATTTAATGTACCCAGTAAAGTTCAGACATTCTATAAAGTAAGTGTTGACTATAGGCTCGTGGAATGGGACAGTATAACTAATTCATGGAAACCCGTATTGGATTTCTGGAAAGAGGACAATATAGCAAAACTGGATGAGCTCATCTTGCCAAACCCCGGGTCAACCCGCAACTTCGTACACAAAACCACCCCTTTTTAGGGGAAGTGTGTACCAACCATCGGGTTGACCCGCATGTTCGTACACAGAGCCTTCTTCCGACCACGTTATCCCCCCATAATAGCCTGCTCCCGAGTCTCCCCGGTTCCCCTGCCAGGCTCCCCCGCCAGGCAACCTTCACCGCCACTCTCCTGCCTTGGGGCCCCGCCTGCCGGTCTTTTTCGCCAGCGCCTCGGCCTGAGCTTTGGCCTGATTCAGCAGCGCCTGGGTATCCTTCTGCTGCTCGCCCACCTTCTGGAGCAGCGCTCCCGCTATGCCAATTCCGGCAACCACCCCGGGCAGGTGAGGCACCGGCGGGGTACCCAGCTTCCCCATCCACCCTTCCAGTTTCTCTGCCAGCCCGCCCAGGCACCCGCGGATCTCCCCCATCTGTTCCTCCAGCTTCTTCATCGCCTCTGGCATCGCCAGAAGCTCCGGCGGTATCGTCGCACCCGGACCAGGCGAAGCCGGCTCAGACGACACCTCCCTGCCGGAAATATGACGCTCGATGGCTCTTCGCGCCGTCTCGCTCATCTCCTCGCCGTGAGACGAGGCATACTCTTTCAACCGCTCATATGCCTCAATCGACATCCGGACCGATATCACCTTGTCCTTGTCTCCCGCCACCTTCTCCTTTGCCATCCTGCGCCTCCCTGTTCTTGCAGTACTACATGTACTACACCATCCTTCTTGCCTTCAGACACCCCCGGGTCAACACCTTCTCGCCTTGGCAGTCAACCTCGGGAGCTCCGCTGACGGCACCCCTTTTTCCACCGTCCGGCAGACCTTCCCCCGCCGTCGAATTTCCACCTTCCCAGGTGATGCACTTTCTGCACCACTATCACAGAATGCACCATTTTGTGCATCACATTCACCTGTCCTGCAACACTTTTGAACCAGCTCGCGTTTACATTGTTTACACCGTTTACGTCCTGTATAGGGTTTACACTTCATGTAGTACATCGCCCTACGCGCCTAAAATCGATGTACTACACCACCCTACACTCCTCAGTCACGGCCCCACACCGACTTCACCCACCGGTCCACCTCGGCCTTCAGCTTCTTCCGGTTCGCCAGGTCAATGTGAATCCCATACCTTTTCCCGTCGATACCCTTCGTCTTCCCGAACCATTCATCAATCTGCGGCTGCTTGAACCGGCTGTATTTCGTCAGATCCCTCTTCCCGCGCTCGAGCTCCTCCCTGGTGAAAAACTTCATAAGGTCCTCCTGCGTCTTGGTCAACGACGTGAGCTTCACCTTGCCCGCACCGAAGAAAATATCCAGCTTCATCTTTTCCTCGAAGCTGAACGGAATATTCCATCCCCAGGGATCGTAATCGGTAACCGCCCCGATCTCCACCGCCCCCACGCCTGCCTTCCTCAGGTCGTCATACAGGTACTCCATTGTCAGAAGACCTGGCTCACCGCGGGAGGCCACCGCAGAGATACCGTGTTTCTCTGCCACGTATTCACAGAGCCACCATAGCCCTTCCTTCTCGGTGAAGAAAAGTATGCGCGGCCTCTTTTCCCCTATTATCCTGAAATCCTCCCGCGGATCGCGAAACTTGAACGCGCCCTGAAACCTGAAGATACCCCTCTTCACAAACTCATCAAGACTCCACGAAATCTTGTTGCCAAGATAGGTCTCCCTGGCGCCTCGCATCACCCGGCCCAGCGTCGCCGGGTCTGCCGCGGAGAGCATCCCGGTCACCGAGCCGTCTCCCTGCAACGCGGACTGCTCCAGAAAATACTGCACATCCTCAAGATTCGCCAGAGACAACGCGCACATCAACACCTCCGAATCAAGCGAGATCCCCTCGCCCGGATCCATCAGGTCCTTGTCGATATAGAAGGGCTCCACATCTTTATACCAGAAGGAACGCTCATTGCCGTCCACAGGCTCAATCTCACCTGCCTGGATGCGCAGCCACGCCTGCCAGATGAACGTCAGCAGGCACTTCGCGTCGTTCAGGTCATACAGCTTCTCTATCTCATCCCCACCCTTCTGACGCTTGGGGAACATCCTGATAAGCTCCTCCCGCGATTTAAGAAGCAGGTCATTATCCTCATCCATATTGACCCGCTTCCTGACCCACTCCTGCTGCCTCCCCTTAAGACCTGAAAACACATCTTTCTCACTATCTTTCCACCCCATTGGCTCACTCCTTTCTCTGCTCACCTGCTCTTTACCTCACCCGGAGGATTTTCTCCGCCATTCCCGAACCTACCCCTATTATGGGCCGCTCACAGACCGTCCTTGCCGATACCGTCTCGAAAGACCTCGAGCTCCCCCTCCGGGTAGGGCGGGAGTTCGTCGACCGCTTTCTCGCCCTTGTCACCGACGATATCGTCTTTACCGGCGAAGTCCGGCTCGACTCCCTCGGCACCTTTTCCGTCACCACGCGCCCCCCTGCCCAGGTCACCCACCCCGGCACAGGCACACCCGTTTCCGTTCCCAGTAAAAAAATCCTCAAGCTCCGCACCGCCCCCTCACTTAAAAAACGCCTCAACTCCTAACTCTCACTTTTCCCGGCAGCGGAATCACTACCGCGTTTTTTCACGTCAATTACCGAATACGCTTTCCATCCCCTGCCATACACGGAATAGGGGGGACTGAAAATCACCTGCTCATACTCATAGGAGATATACCCATATCCATCCTCGCCCCATTTTTCGCCGAAAGAATTCTTGAAGCGGTACCTCTTCTTCTCATCATCATACCCCACCACCAGCACCGCATGCCCTCCCAGGCAGCGGCCCTTGCGATTCTGGAAAGGATGGAAGATATCTTCATTGTAGGGGATAAAGGGCGCAGGCGGGAGCGGGAGCACCCCCGATGAGCCGACGGAGAGCCAGTTGATATAGAGGGGAAGACTCATCACGAAAGGCCCCTCATTGGCAAGCCGGTACTTTCTCGAATAATGGCTGATCAGATCCTCGTACCTTCCGATCCGGTATTTCCAGGCACGCTCGTCCAGCTTTTCTTTCCCGATGGTCGGCTCCGGAGCCCCGTAAGGCCAATAGTGCTCCTCAGGCACCCCGTATTTGAGCAGCACGCTAAGCCCCGCCTTCAGCGACGTCCCCGCCGCCTGTTCATACTCATTGCTGGTGAACTCGTCTATTTTCTTCGCCTTTTGCCAGAGGTACATTACCGAGAGCTCGACCCGCCGCCCGCTCTCTTTATACTCCTGCCACTCCTTCAGCCCATCGACAAGCGCCCAGCCGACGCAGGTCCCGAGCCGACCCTGCTCGCCAACCGGACCCGCCTNNCGGACCCGCCTCTGAGCTGTAATCAACCTTCGAAGGGAGATAGTCGCGCCGGAGATACCCCTCCGGCACTGCATCGATAAGCATCACCACATTCCTGGGATCGGTCGCCTCCGGGCTGCACCCACTCATCGCGGCAAGCTCTTCCAGCTCCACAGTTCATCACCCCCGGAAATTCTGTATAGAGACTTCTGATGTTTGACCACCACTGCGACGGCAGCCTACTTCTTGCACACCAGCTTCACCCCGAAAACTCCCGACGTCGCCAGGCAAAACCACGACCGGTCATCAAGCGCATAGCCGTAAACCTGCACCTCGGGAAAATCCTCCTTCGCCTCGGGTGCCCCGCCACCCGCACACTGCGCCCCCTCCACAAGAAGCGGAGTCACCGGACGCACCTTGTCCATAATCTCCTGCACCGCATCGAGCACCTTTTTCCTGGCGCCCTCCTCGGCCTGCTCCCGGCTTTTGGCCTGGTTGGTCCTCGAAATCGGGCCGATTTTAACTACCCATTCCGCATCAGGACAGCTCAACATCATAGTTCCACCTCCATAATACTTTATTCCCCACGCTTAAAATTTCGGCATCTTTATTTTCCCTGTCAACACCGCTATCGCAAGCTCCGCATCGCTCATGGAAAAAATACTATCAATAGTACCTTTTTTTAGCTCTTTGGCCAGTGCAAGAATCTTTTCGCACATCTCATTGTATTTCACCATCTGCCCGGCCAGCCGCTCTATCTCCAGGCGCTGGCCTTCCGTGAGATCTTCTTTTCTCCATCGCGCAAGCTGCTCTTCAAAAATCCGGCCATCTTCTCTCACTGTTTCGTGAAGCTTGATGGCGCGATCCACTGTCGCATCATCAAGTAAGTGGGGCATTTCTCTGGCCCTGCCCAGGTTTCCATAAAGCTCCTCCAAATCTTTCACTTTCCCGTCAATCATTGACGCAATCATAGACATCTTCCCTATAGGCTGCCACGTCGGCTCCCCTCTTGGCGCTTCCTCCTGCTCTCTTTGTTCTCTCCTTCGCCTTCTGTTACTCATCTCCGACCTCCTTACCACGTGCGATCCGAGTCTGGATCCGACACATCCGCCTCGATAAAACAGTTCCGCGCATCCGCTTCCCGTTCTATCTCTGCGATCATTTCATCAATAGTCTCCTCTAAATCCGTATCATTTTCATAGGGAATCGTCAACTCGTATTCCCACCCGTCTTTTTTCGGTTTTCTCATATCATACTGGCTCAGAATATATCGCTCTATATTGGTAAGAGCCTTCTTTCTTCCCCTCACAAATTTATTGTTATTCTCAACCCGTAACCAGAGATTCACCTTCATTTTTTTCTTCTCAGGCGGCTTTTTCTCCTCATCATTGAACCATTCATCTTCCGAGCTCCTCTGCGTTTCCTGCTGCTCGCTCCTCTTGCTTTCCTCAGGAGCCGCCTTTTTATTGTCTTCCCGTAAATATTCCTCTGCAATAATTTTATTCTCCCGCAACCGGATCGGCGTCCGAAGCAGACTCTCTTCCACCTTTGGATACTCCGCCATCACCTCTCGCCCGGCACGCTCGTGAATCTTCTTGAGTTCTTCCGCCGCCGCCGTCTTTTTCCACTCCTCTGCAGCTTCTGCCTTTTCCCGCTCACGTCGCTCCTGCTCAGCTTTCTCCTTCGCTTCCCGCGCGGCCGCTTCCTCCGTCTCTTTCTTCTTTCTCGCCGCTTCCTCCCGCTGCGCCCTGGTTTCAAATCCCTCAGGCGGCCGCCAGTCCTCTTCTATCGCTTTCCTAAGCATCCCACCTATGTTTCTAATCTTCTCTCCGCAGAAGCGCTTATATTCGACTATCTCTATCTTTTCTTTCAGGTAGCTTTCTGAGTATCTTTTCACGTATTTTTCGGCTTGCTCGCCAGCAATTCCATATTCTTTGAGGTTTTCTGCATTAAAAGCAACAACAACATCAGTCCCCACTTGGTTCTGATTCGGTCCTGCATTTTGCAGCTGATCGTCTTTTTCATGAAAAAGATCTTTTTGTTGTTGTTGTCTTTTTATATATATCTTTTTAAGAGGGGGATCCCTCGGATCCGTTTTTCCCTCTAAAAGGGATCCCTCAGATCCGTTTTCGTCCTCTAAAAGGGATCCCTCAGATCCGTTTTCGTCCTCTAAAAGGGATCCCTCAGATCCGTTTTTTTCGACTTCCTCTGAAACGGATCCCTCGGATCCGTTTTCTTGTGTTTTCAATTCTTCGCGAAGTCTGCGGTTATAGGATTTGGACCTTAATCGCGGTTGGTTTCTATAAATTTCTTCTTCTGGTATTGGCGTCTTTATAGGTTCTATTATTTCGAATTCTGCTTCCTGGCCTCTTCCGTGTGTGGGTTTGTAGCGTATAAGCTCCGCGTCACAGAGTCGTTTTATTACTCTTCTTAAAGCTCCACGTCCACTCACCCCTGTTGTTTGACAGAGTTTCTCTATCGAGTAGTGAAATTTTGCTGAGCGGGTTTTTACTGAATTGAATCTATGTCTTAGTTCTAAAAGTCTTTGAAATACTGCCCACGCAACAACTCCAATGGTTTTAGGCAGTCCACTATATCTTACCCAGAGCTCATATCGTGGAAAGACGTAATCGATCTCTTCCCAATGCTTCTTTTTACTTTCAGACATAACAACCCCCTAAGCCCAACGTTTTGACTTTTACTGGGGGTCATGATATAATTTATTTGTCTTTAGACCGTTAATTGACCCCAGTTTAGTCTGGGCAACGATAAGCCGCTCTCTCACAAGTGGCTTTATTTTTTCTGTTTTGCCTTTGCGTTTTGGGCGCCTTTTTCCAGCAGACTCAAAAGGTCTTGCCCTCTAATCCTCCTTGACTTTCCTAATTTAATAGACTCCACTTCTCCATTCTTTACCATTCTCCAAACGGTAGCCTCGCCCATTTTCAGGAGTTGAGCAGCTTCTTTCACGGTATATACAGCATTTGGTTCAATTCCCATATTTTTTTGTGCCTCTATAGACTTATCAAATTCTATTTTATTCTATCAGAATTTATCATGTTCGTCAATAATTTTTATATTCTCTCTCCTTAACTTCTATTCCATATTTCTGAAGGAGTTTTCACCTTTCTCAAGAACAATATGAGCAGCGGGAATCACGGCTAGAATCTAATTCTGGCACGTGATTCTTTTATTTTTAGAAAGAGGAGGGTTTCTCAATGACTTCTCAATCATCTCGGGGTAATGGAGGGCTTCTCACTTTAAAAGAGGCAAGCAAAGTAACCGGTCTGAACATTCAAACTCTACGCAGCAGGATAAAGAGAGGCGCTCTCAAAGGGTTCAAGAAGTCTTCTCAATTTGGCGAGGTGTGGTATATAAAAGCTGATAGTGTTGCGAATTTGGCAAAACTTGAGCATGATCGGCTAAAGGTTCTCAGCATCTCTCATGAGCATCCTTCTTCTGAGAACCCTTCTCAGAGTCATTCAAAAGATGCTGAAATAGCCATCAGATCAAAAGAATCGCAGATAGAAGTCCTTCTCAGATTGAGCACCTCTCTTGAGAAGCAGAATTGCACTTATGAGCAATTACTCAGGGATTTCCATGCGAGAATAAATATCCTTGAATCAGATAAGGCACTCGTTGAAAATAAATTAAAAGCACTTCCCCTGCCTGCAGAAATGGTGTGTGCGAGACTGAGCGAACTAGAGCGCAGCCTCAGTGAAAAAGATGATGTTATAAAAGCAGAGGTAGATCATAGGGAGCAATTATCTGCTGTTATCCACGAGCAAAAGGCACGGCTCCTCGAAAGCGAACGCAGATTGTTAGAATTTGAAAAAGAGCTGCAAGATTCAAGAAGACCTTGGTGGAAGAAGCTCCTCGGTGCAAAATAGGGGTAGTAATAACATAGCTGCGATTTGGCGCAAGATGGGTATTTTTGCCCAAATCCGCGAAAAGTACGGTAGAGCCTTAAAAGCCCTTAATGGCAAGAATTTTTCCTTATATAGACGAGCTCAAAGCACAGGGGAACGGTAAGCAATGTCCACCTATGAACAGCACAATATTGACGGCACGATAGAAGTCATCGACCAGAACACTGGTTATCTGCAGGCCCGAAAAATGCTCCTGACCTGTGAGCGCTCCTGTAGACTCTGCGGCGAGCATTTCATGGATGGTGAGCAGATTGAGGTGACGTTCCCTGTGATCTGTGATCTGGATGCAGGCCAAGGAGCTGGTCCATGGGAACCAGGCGGGTATAGTTCGCGGTGGGTCCGGGACCATGCCACAGAGATAATTGAGATGAGCAGGGATAGGATAATTTATAGGAAGAGGGGTTGAAATATGGAGTCGCCCTCGGAATGCTGCATTTTCGGGTGCGAATCCGGACATTTTTTGCACAAACCCTCAGAAAGTCTAACAACCTTTAACCCAACAAACGTCATAGAAATCTCATAGAGTCATTAAAACATTGTCCCATAAGGCTTCCGTGCCTCTGTGCAACTGCACAACATTTTCCCCGGATCCGGGACTTTCGATGAATGACTCTCCAGGGTATCCCTTCGAAACTCTCATTTATTCGATAACCACGCCGGAAAGTGCTATTTCCGATTTTGTACCAAACATGGATTTGACGATATTCAGTTTTCGAAAACATGAAAATCAATTTTAAGGAGCCTTTTTCTTCCCGGACGACCCCAAACACGATCTCCCCCTCAAAACGCAAATATGGGGCATGTCCGGGGCATGCCGGTCCTTCTATAAGTATCCCCCCCGATCCGCTCTTACAGATCCGTCAGTAAAGAGTCTCCACTTCCGCTTCTATTCATCGTCTGTGTGCCCCGCACCGGCGCCCGGCGCAGACACAGCGTTCCAGTCCCCTGCAATAGTGCCTGCGCCGACCGCCTCCGGTTGGTACAGTTTCAGGGTGGCGTGCTACGCGCAGGGTTCCGCGCCCGTACGCAGTGTCTGGGTACTTGAATGCAAAGGCCGGTGCAGGCCCAAAGCTTAACAGTATCCTCAGTTTTACCCAGCCTCTCCCGAGGCTGTTAAGTTCGGTTGGTGCCACCCATCCCAGCCGACTGCCCCTGTCGGGTCAGCCCGCTGGGGTGCCGTTTCACTAAAGTCAAAGGTCAGTGCCACTCGTGGTATACGTGTAAATGTACGCTTTGGAAGGGATGGTGCTGAACAATAGTTTCCGCGTGGGTTGGTGCTGGTAATCCCGGCCAACTGTCCCTGCCGGGCCAGCCCGCCGGGGTGGCGTACTGTTCCGACATGGTTTGGTGCCGTTCTTCCGTTTTTGCCCTAACGACAATCAAGGTCCCCCTCTTCCCAAGCGGTGCGCACCAGCCGCGAGCCGTCCCCAGAGTCCGGTCGCCAGGCAAAGCCGGGATCTCGTGCGCAAAGCTGCGAGCAGCTCATCGTCTGTTGCCGTGTGCAAAGTCTGGGTGCCAGGCAAGCCAGGGGCAAAACACCACATTGTGATGGCACTCACCAGCCAGCCATCAAATGTGTGTTGTTGCCCCGCTCCACGTTTTCACCCAGAGCCTGGTCAACTGAAGCCAGCAGTTGCGAGCAGTTCATTCTCTGAGCTCTCACTCAAAAGTCCAGGTGCAGCCAAGACCCGTCTGCGAGCCACCCAATAGTCTGGGCCCACTCCCACAGCCCCCACCCACCACCCTTTATATGGATTGATGGGATAACGCTGATCCACATCGTCCGGATGTATTGAAGCTCATCTTCGTGCCGCCCATAGTATTGTTGAAATCAGTCATAGATCCGGAGAATTGAGATACCGTCGCAGAACACGGGCACCGTGAAAAGTTTGTTCGTGGGTCTTCTCATTGTAACTCAACGACCACTGAAGTAAAGCCCCAAGCCTACAAAAAATTTTTTTGCATGCAAAAAAATTTTTCTCCGGTGGTGCCTTCAGCCACTTTCACCCTCCAACGCCGGCACCAGGGCTTGACTACAGCGGCCTTATGAGTTGTGTGTCCGCAGACCACAAACAAACAAGAAAGAGGTGAACCACCATGCGACGCATAAGCAAATGGCAAGCAATCAACAGATTCGGCGAAATCATCTACACCATCCCCTTCAGAAAATTCCACGATGCAAAAAACTTCGCCAAACTCATCGCCAAAAACCACACACGCTTCTCCCTCATCGGCTGCCACCAGCGCCCCCCCGTTCTCAACTGCGATTTGCCCTGGGAAGTCGCCTACCGCATCCGTAAAGAATCCCCCTGGAAAGGAGGTGTCGCATAATGTTACGCCAACTCAACGCATTCCAAAAATCCCTCACCCTCAGAGGCCTCACCCCCTCAACCATCGCCGAGCTCACGCGCGATCTCACCATCATCTCAGAATTCCTCACAAAGCCCCTCCCGGCCATCACCCAGGCCGACCTCGAAACCGCCCTTCTCCTTCTCAAAGAAGCCCATTCCCTCAAAAACGTCTCCCTCAATCGCAAAATCTCCGCCCTCAGGCTCTACTTCCTCTTCCTCCACCAAAGAGGCGTCATCGCCGGCAACCCCACAGAAAGCCTCTCCTTCGCCAGGCGAATCAAAACCACCCAGCCCTCCCACCTCACCAAAGACCAGGTGCAGAAACTCCTCTCAATCTCCCGCGAAAGCCCCACCCATCACACCATCATCCGCACCCTCTACGAGCTCGGCCTCCGCCCCTCCGAGCTCATCTCCCTCCAGATCTCCGATGTCGATTCCACCCTGATGCAAATCAAAGTCACCGGCAAAGGCCGAAGAACCCGCTACATCCCCTTCAGCCCCGAGCTCCTCCACCTTCTCCGCCAGGTCGTCCGCACTCACAAAGGCTACCGCACCAGGGGCCCCCTCTTCGTCTACCACGATGGCTCTCCTCTCACCCCCTCATTCCTGCAGAACATCATCGCCCACTACACCCGCGTAGCCAACCTCCGCCGCCGCGTCAGCCCCAAAGTCTTCCGTCACACCCACGCCACCCACTGCCTCGAAGCCGGCGTCGACCTCTTCCAGCTCAGAAACACCCTCGGCCACAGCGATCTCGCAACTACCCTGAAATACACCCACATCACCGGCTCCAGCGCCCACAAAGCCCACCAGCAATTCCTCTCCTACGCCTTCTCCGCCCAGGCCGGTCCCTGATCGGCCTTTTTTCTCCCCTCCGCAAAAGAGCGGTGTGCAAAGTCTGCGTGCCCAAAATCAAAGTCCATGTGCCGCCCAGGGCTGGGCACGCACTCAAAGCCTGGGCAGCTAAAGTAATCATCTGCGAGCCACTCACGGGGCGCCTGGTCAGACCGCCTCCAGTCCCCTGTGACCTCCAGTGCCGGCGCCCTGCCCAGACGCCCCTCTTTTGAGCCCCCTCCCTATTTTCCCGTGGGCAGCGCAAGTGAAGTGCCTCTTTACTTGCGGGAATTCCGTGGTAATATAGAGAAGAGGGATGAAGTGGGGGATCTTCCAATGAGCAAGAAATTTTCAATTCCATCGCCACTCAACACAACTCAAAAGAATCCATCACTGAAGCGATTACTGCTATATGCTCTTCTTTCCATTTTATGTCTTATATATTTTTACCCATATTCTACCCAATATCTTCAAGCTCAATATCTAGTCCACAGATTGAGAACGGCTAATTTTGATTTTTGTGCCTGTAATCTTAGCGGGCATTGCGAAGAAGCTGATGCTTTAATTGAAATCGGAAAACCCTCAGTTAATCCACTTATAAATATGCTCAAAAAAGATAAAGACGACAGATTACGAAGGGAATCGTTACTGGTACTTGCAGAGATATACAGAAAGACCAGTGATGATAGAATTCTCGAAAGCCTCATAGAAGCCCTGAGGGATAAAAATGTAGATATTCGAAGGGAAGCAGCGATAGCATTAGGTGATTCACGCGATCCCCGTGCAGCAGAGTCTCTTAAATATTCATTTGAACACGATCCTGACGATACTGTCCAATCGTTCACATTAGATTCCTTAGCCAGTATGAAATATTCTGGTTTAGCCGATCTCCTTATCAGTAACCTGGATGAAGAAAAATATCACCCTCTATGCCATGTAATGATTAATTACTTAGGCAAAACACGGAATCCGAAGGCAGTAGAACCTCTCCTCAAAAAAATCAAAGACGAAGATCCGCAGATGAGATTTGTGGTAATAGGAGCGCTGGGTAATATAAGTGATGCAAGAGCAGCAGGACCTCTTATAGATGCCCTCAAAGATAAAGATCCTTCTAACAGATGGCTCGCAGCACAAGCTTTAGGAAATATAGGAAACATACGAGCAGTCGAACCCCTTATAGAAGCTCTGAAAGATGAGGAGCCTTATGTGCGAATGTATTCAGCGACTGCTTTAGGTAAAATAGGTGACGTAAGGGCGATAGAACCTCTTAGGACATTGCTCAATGACCCCAAACCATATATTCAGGAAGAAGCCTTAAATTCACTAAAACTGCTCCAAGAGCGCAGATAAAGCCTAAAGTAATCATCTGCGAGGCAAGCACGGGGCGCCTGAGTCCCCCAACTTCCGTAAATATGTGGAACCGGAAGTTATGATTCAAAAAACGAGGAAAATACCGGGGGGGAAATCAAAAAGGGAAGAAAGAAATTCAATTCCGTTTCATCGCATCGCAGCTACGTTCCTGTTGGCCCTAGTTGCACCATTTTATATCCAGATATTACTGATTACATGGGTTCAATTTCTGGCGGGCTTAATTATGACGGTAACTGATGTGCCGTCAGCTGAAATAGGGCCCCCAATTGTCGCCCATCATCGATTCATTAACTCGGCGCAAAGCAGGATATACGTGTGGGTATTCTCGGATGGCCTACAAAGAAAAAGTATTAAACGCGCACGGTGTGTTTATTTTTTGCAGAAGGATAATAAATTTTGCTAGCATAAAGGAAAGATCAAAGAGCGAGGTGTCGTATGAAGGGAGACAAAAAGCATTATTTGGAGGTTGCTGAGCGACGTTATGAAGTAATGAAGGAACTTGCAATGAAGATCCCCGTTTTTCAATTAGCTTTTAGAAAACTTCGTCGAGGTGGAAGCGAGTCTCCTGATAAAAATTTTCGGATGTCCAATCTTGAAAGCTGGTGGAGACAGATATTCAGTCTATATTATGGTTTAAGTCGAAGTCTTCAGAGAGGTTTGTCTTATTATGAGGTAGCTGATTCTTTTTCGAAAGAAGAGCCCAAGATGTATGGCATGATTCAAAATTTCCAATTCTATTTTGAGGATTTCCTCTTCAGATTGTTCTCCTTAATGGATAAGGTAGGTCAAATTTCAAATGTATATCACAATCTTGGGTATGATATTGAAGATGTGACCCTCCTTAAGGTAATAAAGAAATGGGAAGATCCCTCAATTGGCATTAAACCGAAACCACCGATCAAGCCCTGTTCCATTGACGACTCTTTTACTCAATCCGTGCAAAAACATTATTGTAATTCAAAGACGATGACTCGCTTAAGAGAAATACGCCATCATATGATTCACAAACTCGGCATTGCCTTCATTGGTATTGGTTATCCATTTATTCATCGTAAGAAAACTAGTGGCTCAGTAGTATATACATATGGTGGCTATGAGATGAAATTGGAACCAAAAGAGATGAAGAATCTTGTTCTCGATGCCTTCAATGAAGTTACAGAAATGCTCAAAGAACTTGATGAGATCCTGGATTCAGAATGGAAAGTATAGGTCATAAACAACAATGATTATAGGGTAAGATCCAGCAAGCGTCAATGAAATCTCATAATTTCTTTGTATCACTGTCCCATTGCCCTTTCCACAGATGCTGCCAGACCAGTTTCCCCCCTTCTCACAAACCCTCCTAAACGAGAACCCTCCCAGTTCTGAGAATGACCCACCATTTCAAGCCCTTTATAATTCTTAATATCCTTTCTTAAAATTAGATCCTTGATCTGTTACATAGAGACGAGTTTTGAGAATCTGATCCATCAGTGGATGGATCAGGCTACTAGATTTTCAATTCACTTGTATAATCACGTACCTACTCAACCGGACCCAAAATTATTATTCAGTTTTCAAAGAACGTGTGAAACTCGTGATAATGAAAAGGAAATTGCCGCGTACCTGTTGAAAAGTCATTAATAGATAACAGCAGAAAGGTCTGCCCTTATGGATGCGAGCAAATTATTTCTCGAGCAGGTAATATTTCAGGTCCGTTTCAAGAAAGGGTTTTTATATTGGGACAGAACTGGAAGAATCTGGAGAAGACTATCGGAAACTTGGGATCTCAGCGAAATAAAGGTAGACACACAAAATGCGCTCTTTATGATAAAGGGAGACAAGATTCAACTTGGTTTCGATCCTGATAATATAAATACAACCCAATCTGTACCGGAATCTGATCTAAAGAACTACTCAAAATTCACTCATAATGCTGTATCAATTGTGACCGAAGAACTTGAGATAGAAGAATTTACAAGAGTGGGTAACAGGTTCAAGTTTCTTTACCCTCTCGAGAAGGCATCGGATGTAAGTGAAATTTGTGAGAAATCGGGAATTATCAAGATTTTTCCGGAAAAACTTAAATTCTCAGATGAGAAATCTGCAGTTACTCTCCTGGGCTCTCAATTTCGGATTAGTGAAGAAAGCGGGATGAATTATGGAGTCAGGCTGGGGTATATGGACAGGAAAGTCGAGTTCGATCTTCCGAAGTTAGTGACAGTTAAGGAAGATAAAATTATCAGGAAAGCCCTCGTCATAGATATTGACAGATATACCGATAAACTATGTGATAAAAAGACTCTGGACTGCCAAAAATTGATTGAGCAGAACCGGGAATTCATATATAATAAAGTTGTAGGAATGTTCTCGGAGGCACTCAAATGATGCTGAATACATTGATTGATGATCTCAAAGAGGAAGAAACTTCAGGTGCTCTTCAAAAGGAAGATATCGAAGGAGGAATCACTGATTTCCCTTCAGCACCATCGAAGCAAAAGCAAACAATGAGCACGCAAGGTGGAGTAACATTATCAGAACTTCCTCTGTTTTCAGAACTTACGGGAGAGAAAGAGTCAGAGGCGGATGTTGGTGTTTATATCTCACCTGAAGCTCTCTATCCGCCCGATTTTTTTGAAAAAACGGAAACATATTGTCTCATCGGCATAAGGAAAAAACTGAAGACTGCCATAGAATATCTGGATGCGTTGATAAATAATTATGATGATGAACTGGAACGCAATATTCAGTTGGGACATCTCTATTCAGTCATGAGGAAAATCTCGAAGACAGAAGATTTTAATAGAGATTTTGAAAGTATTGTGACTACTATAACTGCTTCACTCTATCGAATTTTAGTAAACGAAAAAGAAGCTGATAAAATCTATTTCATAAAACTCAATAGCCACGTATTAACCAAGCTGAGAGAGAATATAAATTTATATGAAAAGAGTTTTGATGACATTATCGATTCGCTTACTGAATATGGACTGGATTTAGTGGATTTGGGTTATGATGCCGATGATTGAAAAGGCTTTTCTTGAGACAACCGCTTGTATAGATTTGATGTTCAATGCCCACGCGAAACTCCGGCAGCGGACAAAAGATTTCAAACTGCTTGAAACCTCCAACTATGTAAAAATGGAAATAAAGAAAGGGTATATCAACCATTTAATTTATTTACATAACATTCTCGCGGATACTGAATCATTTGCGGGAACACTCAAGGCCGTTAATGGACTTCATCATAATGGTCATAAGAGAAAGCTTATGGCAATTCTCAAACAATTGGAAGTAATTTTCCGAGGCGAGATATTCCACAAGCCATTGAGAGAAATTGATGAAAAAGACACTAATATTGATTCTCTTATATGCAAAAAGGCAAGAAACATTCTCTACACTAAAATTAAAAAATTCAAGAATGGAATAGAGAAGTTGGCTCAAAATGTTACCAATGAAATGGGCTGCTACCGCGATATCGAGCCCCCATATATAAGAAACGATCGTTTCCATAATGACAATAAGGAATGTATTAAATCAATCATGACCTGTGAAATTTTCACGTTCTTTAAAAAAGGGGAAGATGAATTCAATAAGATGCATAAGGCTCTCAGAAATATCCCGGAAAAAGACGATGAAACCGAAAAGAGGGCAAAATCCTTAAAGGAACTCCTTAAGAAAACAGAGCTTGAGCGATCCTTCAGCAATGCTCAGAAGGTAGATGCGAAACACTGCTGGGCTTGTTCAGATGCCATTTTGGTAGCGACATCTCCTCGCGATGCACTGTTAATAACTTCGAATCAAAAGCACTTCGAGCCATTGACTGCTTCAGTGGGTAAAAGTTCAGAATATTACAATCCGAAGGAATGATTTTTCAAGAAAAGAATAATAATGGGTCCAACCCAACAGAAGACAGAGAAGTTTAATAGACCCCTCTCAATCGCAGTAGTGATGTCGTTTTTATTATAAATTTTTTCCTCGTTTCATGTGTCCACAAAACGGTCGTTT